>Ga0209671_1007801_pt1 | contig 11157 bp, 5 predicted proteins | sample WorMetHERISLAND2_2_FD_187401 | JGI IMG/M metagenome (GOLD analysis project Ga0209671, IMG submission 187401) | Marine gutless worms symbiont microbial communities from Max Planck institute for Marine Microbiology, Germany - Olavius geniculatus... | ecosystem: Host-associated > Annelida >...
CCCAGAACCACTGCAGCAATGTCCCCCGTTTACTTCATCTCTCTCCCCTTTTTTCCTCTGCCCCCTTACCCTATCTGGCACCCTCTAATTTTTTCCTAAATCTAGTCATTGGATCTGAACTATGTGTCTGCATGCAAGCTCTAACCGCCGTGAATGCTGAGACTCCAGACCCAAAAGCGCATTTGACAGCAAGCCACAGAAAAAGTTGATATAATTGGCGTCAAAAATTATACAAACTGCCCCCTCGAATGGCTAAACAAACCTTCCTTTTTACGCGCGAAAGCAGCTACTGCTTTCAGCGCGTCTTAGCCATCGCAATTCTGTCTGTCTGTCTGTCCGTCTGTCCGTCACACGGGTGGATCAGTCAAAAACGGTGGAAGATAGGATCACCAAATCTTCACCGTCGGCTGCCTGGAAGACTCTAGTTACACGAACCGTAAAGCTTTTCTATAAATTCGAAGGCGGTCACCCCGAACGAAGGCGCTAAATGAGAGGGGGTGGGCAAAATTTGTGATTTTGGGCCAATAAGTCGCTGTATCTCAGTAACGATGCGAGATAGGGCCTAGGTTACTATTAATCAGTAATAGGAAGTCGTACACTGGCTCTCCACTGGCGCCGAATTCAATGACCTTGAATGACCGTGAACGCCAAAATAGGGGGCTTTATGGATTTTTTTGGCGATTTCGAGCTGCGACACATGTCTATATCATTCACAAGGTGGCGCCACGCTACTGTCGTTATGCGATCTAGATAGAGAATTTGGTAATTGTATAATAACTTAGCGTGAACACCTCAATTTTCAGCTAAACTACTGAACCGGAACTGTTATAGGCTTTCGCGCGTCTCATGAGCATTAGCTCAAATTTCTTGTTACTTTTACGATAAAACATTAGCTCCAAAGTTCATGTGGTTCGCTGTTCTAAATCACTCAGCTGATTGGCTCTAATACCAACTAAAAGCGATGAGACATCTCAAACTGACGCTCGGAATTATGCTGTCACCTGGCGAATTCGTCGGATTAAATTCGTCCAAAATAATTCCCTTTTTTGGATTCCAAAATGATGAATCGACACCGAAATCTAATACTTCTTTCTTTAACCATGATCAACTTCACAAAAAATTACTAAACATCAAGATCGGTTTATGATTTTTTATCAGCTCATTTAACAAAAAAAAGATAAACCAACGAACACAAACAAAAGCATAACCTCCTTTTTTCGGCGGAGGTAAAATTTCTTTGTACTCTGAGTTTATCTTCCTTTATTACCGAATATTTCACCGGTAAATAATTAAGTTCTGCTTTGTGTAACAACAAATTATTGTGTTATAATTATCAAAGTTTAAAATACTAGTTTGCAGTAACACAAAACAACATGTAAATGATGTGAGGTAGCCTACTCAGTGAGCTTCTTGTTCTTCAACTGGTGCTGTCGCTTTTTCCTCGCTTCCGCTAAAATTAAATATGCATTTACTTTGTTCTTAATTAGAAGATGATATAACGAAAGATTTGTATATAATCATTAAACGAACTAGAAGCAGTCCAATAAAGCAAATCAACGCAATAGAAACGTAAATTTTTGACGTAGCCAACATTATGCTTACACTAATTTGTAGATAATAAGTTAATAACCAGGAATACGGTATGCACAGTTGAAGAACAGTTTCTTAGCAGTAAGCACAGTAAACAGTTTTCCTCGACATCTCCCTCCGACAATGCAGTGACTTTTTGTCAAATCATAACTTTTTCCTGACATTTGCCAGATTCTGTGACTTTTCCAGCTTTTGCCAAAAAATAATCGTGTTGTTTTTAAACGCGTGACATGAGTCCAAAGAAATAATATTCTGCATGTGTACATCTACTAGCGAAGAAACAACTTAATCACTAGCAAAGAGAGTTGTCGTGCCAGCTGTATTGTATTGACTAAACGTACCGACTAGTATCTGTACCTTCGTCCGTGTATGTCTTTCCGTCAGTGCCTCCTGTTTGTCAGCTTGAAGAAATATGAATAGATTAGTAAACAAGTCACGAATAAACGAACGAATATGCATACTGTATAGGCGACTCCGAAAACTCTGTCAAAGGGGTGCTTTAGAAATTTACTAAATGACTGGCTGACTGACAAACCTACCAGCCAGTATCTGTTTCTTCCTCTGTGCTTGTCGTTCAAACAGCACCCGTGTCTCGGGGAGAATAAACTCCGGCTCACAGAAATGTCCGCCAGCAACACTCGCCCGCATTAGACTTGTCCGCGTGTGAGCTGCATGCGAGACAACAACATTAATCACAAGAGCCGCGTATTCATAGTGCCAGCCCACGCAGGGATGGCCAGGCTAAGTTGACAAACACAAAAGTCAATGGGAATGATGTAACAATCTCTGGCTCGTTGAAATGTGCTGAAGTGTCATTGACCCGTTTTAGTCTAGACCGCGTACAAGCTGTGAGACGAAATTAATCACATATATGGAACGATTTACAGCACCATACTGACGCCAAAGCTGGTTCAACAAAAGTATGACATCGCTCTATAGCTATCTGTTGTAAATGTATGTTGAAGACCTTAAAAATTAGAAAAAAGGCAACATCAATTTCAGGAATGTGCACGAGACCTTCTGAGCCGAGACCGAGACGTTCAAAATTTTGTCCAAGACGAGACCGAGACGAGACGTTGCAGCTTCCGAGATGATGGCTGAGACCTTAAAGCTCCCGAGACTCTCGAAAGTCTCGGGAGCTTCAACATCTCGCTGAGACGTTTTCCGTGACGTATGGTGAAACACACTGACAATGAAAAATAAATTATACGGATTAATTAACTTGCACCATGGTAAGCGCTTTCTATTTGTGATATTGTGGGTTTTGCATTTTATTTTGACAATTACCACTGAATAATTAACGGCTTGCACCATAAAGAATTGCAACTGCAGTGCTGTAGACATGAGCCATTATGTTTAAATTATCACAATTTGCAAGCAACTGAAATTAGTAAACTACAGCTGATTCGCCTATAGCCTTACACGTCGTCTACATTTGGCTGATAGTATTCATTCTGACATCATAAACTTCATCTTCATTGCAACTAAATCACTGACAAAAAAAGACTGACATGACATAATTCTGCTTTGTGATAAATAAGTAAATGAAAGAGTAAAACACTGCAAACGAATATGTCTAAGTTGCAAATGTCATGCTGGTTAGTATCGCTCTAACTGCAGCTACAGTATGCACGCCGAGCGCCTGCACAAAACGTCTCGACGAGACGCAATGGTCCGAGACCCGAGAGGAGACCTAATGGGCCGAGACCGAGACATATTGCTCCGAGACGGAGACGAGACCGAGAAGGTGAGGATTTTGTCCGAGACGAGACCAAGACGAGACGTTAGTACGTCTCGAGACCGTCTCGAAACCGAGACGTCTCGACCGAGACCACATCCCTGATCAACTTACAGTTCAATAAAAGTGTCAAAAAGCTTTCCATAAAACTGTCCGTGAAACTTCAGTCATACAAATTTTCATGAATTTTTACCTCCGCCAAGGAGGTTATGTTTTTGCCTGTTTTTGTTTGTTTGTCTGTTAGCAAGATAACTCAAAAAGTTATGGACGAATCTTTCTGAAATTTTGAGGGTATGTCGTGAGTGGCACAAGCTACAGGTGATTCAATTTTGGGGGTGATCCGGCAAGAATCCTGGATTCTGGATCACTTTGAAATTTTACCATTGCGTTAAAGGGGGCGTAAGGGAACCGCTGCAAAACCGAAGATGGTGACGCCAAATGGCGAATAGCTTTGCCTTGGCAGAGGTACCTGCGGGCTATGACTGTTTTCTAGAATTTTTTTAAATCTAGCGATGACATCTCAGTCACTTACGACCTTTTGCCAACATCCGGCAACCTGACTCTTCAGAAAGTCACAACGAGACCTGTGTTTCAGTATTTTAGACAACTCCAAAGAGTAGTTCTTGTCCAGTTGTTCCTAGCGCATTACGGAATCGATTTATTGTCATTCAGACATGTTTCACGAGTCAAATGATGACGGTGAACAAAGAATGACTAATGGGCGGCTAACTGACCAGCGTGCGGGGTTCGGTCAGGAGAGATGTTGTGCCGTCGCTGCTCACACTCATCAGTCACATTCTCCTTATCCGCATCAGCTGATGCTGCTGCTGTAGTTGCCATGGTGACGGACTGACAACCGTGTGCTGTCTGAGGCCTATTGGTCGGTGATGCTAGACCGGTAACACCTGGCAATGACACCATTGATAGTTCGTAACAAGTAGCTACAACTAAACGTTAAAAACATCACAAACAAAACTAAATTAGAACGCTCTACTAAAACGGAAAATGCGGAAATAAAGATGGAAATCTATACAAAAACTGTAACTAAAACCATGCTAAAACGTAAATAATTCGGTGAAAAAATTTCACGGCTGTGAATCAAACGTCGGTTAACTGGTCACGGTTTATAAAACCAATTAATAATAATAATATTAAAATTTATAAGGCGCGCAAAGTCAGCAAGCTGATCACATTTACGGACACTACATTGTTGTTTCGCTGAAACCATATTAAAACTAGACAAAAATGTAAACTAACTGGGCAACAAAAACTAACACCATCGAAGCTTCTCATCCAGCGCTATGTAAGTATCTGTTTAAGTTAGGTTGCACAAAATAAATTCGAACATTTCATTCTATTTTTTTCTGCACACTGTGTGTACATCACACAGATGGCGAAAGCCAATGCAACATGTCGACAGCACTTATACAACTAATTACTAATCAAGATAGTTATTGACAATGCACGACCATACTTTTCTGCGATGATTTATCAAAATCACATCTAAGTTAAGCACGTAAGTGGACGATTGTCAGTATTCCCCACCTGGGCTTTTCTGTCAAGACAGGTATTGTGTTGACTGTTGCATCTCTTCCTGTTGGCAAATGAAATTACATACATGCATACATACATACAACTTCCATTATTTATGTGCAATTCTGTATATGCACAACCTAAAAATACCTTAGAGCTGTGTTTCGGGGTATCCATACTAGCCTTTGGTGGCAGTGGATCGGCTGACAGGTGCGCTGAATGGTCGTTGTGTGACGTCAACTCGCGTCTTAGCAACTGGTCTTTGAGACTTTCTACCATCACCAGCAGCAGCAGCAGCAGCAGCAGCTAGACTCGACCGCTTGCCCTGAGCTCCGCCATGCTGCTGACGACAGCGGCCGAGCTGGCGAGATTTCCTGGATACCAAAGAACAAGACATTCATCATCATCATCATCAGTTATGCACCAAGAATGCAAATTCTTCTTGTGAACACTTGTGGGCAGGTTTTCGTTTTCATCGACACCATCTTGCCCGGTCTTGTGCCAACTTCTGGAGTTGTAAATAATCTATATCCTCGTCGTTTGTCTACAGCAGCCAACTCAGTCACATTTCCTTCGGTCTTCCTTTTTTCTTATTGTTTGGCAGTCGACCTTCCAATAATGTTCTCACTGGAGAATCATGTCGCAACGCCCGCCCTAATCCCCTCTTCTCTCTATTTCTAAATGTATCGAGGAGTTTTCGTTTTGTTTCAACTGTTCTTAGCATACTCTTTTTGTGCAAATGCATAACACTCATAAAAACACAACTAGCAAGACATACGGTAAGCTTAAAATAGAGCTTACGCTAGCTAACTAGCCCACAAAGCTATCTGCAGGTCTTAGCCGTGGTTGATGCAAAACAACAGACAACGTTTCCAAAAAAAATGTTTTGCAAATGTGCTGTGTGTTGTAGCCATGTCCAACATTTTGTAAAAATTTTTCATGCTAAAATATTTGCACAAATGTTTTAACTTTTTAGTGAGTGAGTACAATTTAACGTCCCACCCGACGCAGTATAAATCATTAACGGACAGCCTTTACAGGCAGAATGCACAGGTACATAATAACGTCAGAAAAAAATTTAGCAAGATTGTGCACGGATTAAAAACAGAATACAGGTAAACCTAAACTTAAACTAAAACATCCTTGAAAAACTTTTTTGAGAGCCATTGATTTTCCAGAGCTATGCCGCGAACGTAAAAACATTTAAAACGCATTTAAAACGCAGCTTGAGGAAACGTACAATAAAACATGGTGCAAAATAGAACCGGCAAAGCTTTGGAGAGCTGATCGCACGTAGAGTTTTCTGACAATTTCCTCCAAGCATTATTTAATTATAAATTATACATTCCGAAGACAAGGTAATTCAGTAAACTTACCGTGCATCTCTGCGTTTGACTTTGTCCTTAGCAAGCAGCAGACATTCGTTCATCAGTTCTTCGACTCGCGCTAGAAATTTTCGACCTTTTTCCATTTCCTGCTTCAGTACAGCGACGTCTTCGCTCTGCGCAAACCACAGTCACGTGTCAAACAATCAGTCAGTCAAGTATATTTGACAAAGCTAGTTCAAGCTAAAACCATTTGACAGTCAGTATATAGAATGAATTGTCAAGGTCTGACGCACAACAAATCAAATAATGAAAAGCGTTTTGAGGCGTTGGCAGAAAGTAGAAAGTTACTAAGATGTTGTTATGTCCTCCGGCAGAGTGTTCCAGATGCAAAATCAGGCAACCTAAATAACCCAGTTTTTGATGGTGTAGAGGTTAGATTAGTGCATTAAACTTGCAATGAAAAGGTCGCGAGTTCAAATCCCAGTCAAGGGCTGTATAATCTACTATTTTGTATGACGTGACGACACAAATTGTTGTGACAAACACAACAATTTCAGATAAAACAAAGACCCAATTACCATTACTTATTACATTCTGCCAGTATCTCACAGTGAGAAGGTTTTGCAGCCCTCTACATCAGCTTCCACTTGGCACAGTCCCAAGATGTAACAAAAACAAACAAATGTACAAAAATGCACAAAAAATCAAATTCAGGTTCATTAAACAAGTTTCACAACTACAGCACCACTGTAATATTTACATGTATAAATGTGTGAATATAACATAGAACACAAAGATAAATGTGACAAGAAAGACATTCAAACACTACTAAAATAGTAGCCATCAGTGCTTAGAATGCATGTGCAGTGCAATAGGTCTTAACGCCGTCAACATAAACACATGAAAGCAAAATGATAAATGACCAGGAAACTGGTCTGATAGCCCCAACGAAGTTCAGGGACAATTCTGGCAGAAATAAACAAAAGCATCTATAATACAAAAGATGTGAATGAAAAATGAATATTGTAGTAACCAAAAACTCACAAAAATCTGCAGCAACATGTAAACTATAAAGATATATCAAATTCCGATAAATTTAGCTAAAAGGAAGTGTTAAAGCAGTCCAGAATAGAGAAAAAAAATAGAAGAGAGTAAACTATTTTTAGACACAGAATTTTTATCGTACAAATGTCTCAGCCGCGTGCAGCCAAAACTCCACTACTTCGTATTGTGGTGAACTTGCTGGACAACACGCCGTACAACAAGCTGAACATTTGACATAATGTTGTGCATTTGTTGTGCAACAAATTTACAACACATCGACGTCAGCACAGTTTTGGCTCACGCATATCGGCATCTGCGTTCAGAAAGTTCCAAAAACAAAACGTGAACGTGAAGAAGCAATGTTGCAACTTTCGTTGTCAATGAAAAACACAATAGGTGTATAAACTACATACTTCACTAACCTCATAGTATTTAGCAATCGACTGCAGCCACAGAACACGCAGACTAAACGTTGATATTTTGACAATAACAGCTAGAAGAAGCATTATAATAATTTATATATGAAACCTATCGAGCTTTCGTACAGAACTCACTTTCACTAGCGCTGACATCATTCACATTTTCTAATCTCGACTTAAGTCCGTGGTAAATGGCAAAACAAAACAAAATCTTGTAAAAAAATAAAACAAGCTGAATGTGTGTTGAAAACACTCGTGTAGGCCCTAGCATTTTTTTACCTTACATCGATTCTGGAAATGATTCTGGAAAAAGATGTCAATTGTTTCACAAAAAAACCCTAATAGTTACATCAATGCAAAAGACTTTTTGGTACTGCTTTGCAAATTTGCAGCTTCATCCAGGTTTTATTAAAGTTCTGTCTTTTTGATGTAATACATTGTAGTATAGGCCTATATGTTCTGACGGTTGGCGTAATATAAATTTATTCATAGGTACCAGTATACCAGTGAGATAAAAGGGCTCGCACATGTGCAATAGAAAATATGCCAATATATTCTGTTGTGTTGCAGCCTTATTTTACGAACCTCACAACAAAATGAAGTTCTCTGCAAGTTCGTAATGCCACGTTCTGCTCTGTGATAATCAGTAAGCAAAGTCGACGGCAACTTTGGTCCACTGTTTTATTTTTTTAGGCGAAAACGACGGCAGTATTGTTTTCAGCTGTGTGCTCTGTTAACACAATGCACGAACCGCTGCACTTAGCTTGATGAAATCTTGTACAAACGTGTATCTCGACCCGACAACCTCTGTAACCTTACTGAATTTCAAGGTCATAAGCCAAAGATCAAAATCACATCGGTTTTTGTGCGTTTTTGTCTGCTCAGGGCTTCAGTGATGATTTCACTTGTTATCTTTTATTATTCTACTTTCATATTTTGTTGCGGGCACATGTACGCGAGCGCATTATTAGCCGACCTCCCAGCAGGCTGCTGCATCAGCATCAAGTTCACATCCGGTCCTGCTGTAATAGTGAAACCTTCCTCCGGTCTCACGCGCCAAGTTGTACAAGAACTCGTTCGCATCGCGGTCGTTGCAATTGAATGAGATTGTGTGAATCGGCAGCGGACTGACACGGAACTTTGTTTGCGCAATGATCGTCTTTGGTGGCTACATACGAAATACAGAAATACACTTGAACAACACTCATCTAGCACTGGACTCATCTAGCACTGGTACCTACCGTTTTTAGAACTTTCGGCTGCAGTCGTGCATCATAGAGTATAAAGCAAACGATGATGTAGTCCATGCGACCTGAGCGCTGTTTAAGTACGTTACTGCAATGTCTAGAGTGGTATAAGCGCGTACTGCATACTTTCTTACCCATTTCAGCAATGCTGCAACTAGCGAATACACAGCTTCTTGTGATCAAGCCAGTGCCGACATATTATGCGGCCGTCATCCCTTATCCTTTGATCTTTTAAGGCGGAAATTGCCACACCATTTACCTAAACTCTGTCAAACATTCAAACCAATTTCGGTTTTTCTAAGCCTTTTCTTTTTCGAGAAAAGTTCGTCCATGCAGGCTATCACACCAGCCATGTGACCGTGTTGCCTACATACTGAAGTGCTGCATTTTCATACAATAAACAACTAAAAACACAACAATGAAGCCGTATACGCACGTGATCGGGTCGTCCGTCGGTGAGTAAGTAAACAGCTTTAGTCTCGGTGTCTTTGAGCGCTCGCTGCAATGCCTCCAGTGTGTTGGTGGTCCCGTGACAAGTCAGCTCACCAACCCAGACCCAGGCACTCTGTAGACTCGCCTCGCTGACCTGAACCACTCCCGGCTGCCAGATTCGCACAAAAGAGTCGAATGCAATGATGTTCAACTTCTGCTTGTGACGCAGCTGCTCCTGTCATTTTTGCAATCACAATTGAAAGTTAATTTTGACTAAATAATTCAATTTAGTTCGGAAAGCGTGCCTTCTTCATCAGTAGTCAAAGCATTTGGAACCAGATTTCTCCCCACATCAGAAACCTTCATTCTGCTCCAGCTCTTTGCAGAGCTCTTAAAACTCATCTGTTCTCGCAATTATGGACATTGTTCTTCTTCATCAATGTAGACAGAGCACTACAATAACCATGAAAATGACTATCATTATGACCAAAATACTAGCCAATAAATAACTGGACTAAAGAGTCAGATGCGATGAAGAACAAATTCCGCTTGAATCGAATATTTGCAATTCTCTGAATTTTATTTTTATTATTATCAACTGTTTGACTTCAAAAGCAAATTTTGGAAAGTTCACAAACTGCAAAAATTGAAAATTCAGTTCTTGCCATCACTGTTAAATAGCAAAGACTGTATTATGCCTACATTTGCAATTTTATGAACTCTGTCCGCTTTTTATTAAACTGTTTTAAAATAAATGCCTGAATCTGGCATAATATCCGCGAATTCTGCAGGAATCAAATTTCAGTTATTTCTACTGCCATTAAAAAACGAAGACCGTCTTTTTTAATACAAATGCCATACAAAGTGCAACGAAAACAGCAATAAAGCAGGGTATTAACGAGAAAAACTTGAACGCCTATTTCGTATTTTAATACATGTAAAGCAGCATTTTAGTAAATAAATAAATAGGTAAGTACACGATAAATAGGCCTATGTGGCTCAACAGTTGCGCATTAACGGCTGTTATGGCGGGCGTCGTTGTCCTATAAAAATTTAAATTTTATTTATTTACTAACTTCCAACGTGTGTTCACAGTACCATGGCGAACATGAGAGTTAATTCGAGCACTCTGCAACAAAAAATAACTGTCGCCAAATAACGTCATCGGTGACGAAGAGGACAGAACGAGCAAACCTGAAAAAGCTGGTAGATTTTGTCCTTGACGAAGCTCATGTGATGTTGCATCGACAACGAGGTATCAATGAGTAGATAGATGACGTCCTCTATGACTGTACCGAACACCTCGCGACTACCGCGCTGCAGCCAGCTTATCCTGTAACACAGGTGTCTACGGCTGTTCACGGGAACCCGTCTCAGAGGTATGCGGAGCGTCACCTGCCATACGTGTACGTTTCATCACAGTCTAGTGTGTGTGATGCATCCTGGCCGTGATGAAACGTGCTTATTGTCTGTCCAATGCTCTGCATAGCATGGCGAACATGAGAGTTAATTCGAGCATAGCATAGCATTGGACAGAGTATAAAATCACCTAAGTGTCCGTGCGTCCGTGCGTCCGTCCGTGCGTCCAACTTTTCTTAAGCTCTCTTCCTTCCACCTTCCCTTTCCCCTTTTCCTTTGCCTTCCCCTTCCTCTTCTTCTTCCCTTTTCCCTTTCCCTTTTCCTTACCCTTTCCCTTTCCTCTTTTTCCTTCCAGTTCCCTTTCCACTTTCCCTTCCTTTTCTCTTTTCCTTTCCCTTCCTCTTTCCTTTTTTCTTCCCCCTTTCCTTCCCCTTTCCTGTTTCCCATTTCCTTCCCTTTCCCCTTCC
>Ga0209671_1007802_pt1 | contig 11157 bp, 3 predicted proteins | sample WorMetHERISLAND2_2_FD_187401 | JGI IMG/M metagenome (GOLD analysis project Ga0209671, IMG submission 187401) | Marine gutless worms symbiont microbial communities from Max Planck institute for Marine Microbiology, Germany - Olavius geniculatus... | ecosystem: Host-associated > Annelida >...
ATAAGCGCTGATGTAAAACTGCAAAAATCAAAAAGTATAAGCACGAACTAATGTATTAGCTTAGACATTTAATCTGTTCTCAGTAGCCAGATTTAAATGACTAAGCTAATGCATAATGTTCATGTTTATGCTTTTTGATTTTTGCAGCTTTACATCAGCGCTTATACAACATCAAATGAATTGCTTGCAGTTTTTTTATATATAATATTTGCGGTTCTATTAAAGTTTGAAAGGCCACTGAACAGTTACTTTGTACACAACAACAACAACTACTACTACTACTACTACCTGCCGGCTACATCTCTGCAAAATTGCATTCATCTACGTCAATCGGCGGCCGAGATATTGCTGTTTGTGCAAAAATCTAAGATGGCGGCTGCCGCCATCTTGAATTTAATTTTTGTTCAATATTTTGGCATACATGCATGTAGAACCTCCAGCGTAATACCCGTGCCAAATTTTGTGCAAATATGTGCAATAGTAAACGAGTTATGAAAGATAAATAAAATTTAACATGGCGGCCGCCGCCATCTTAAATTTATCATTTTTGTCCATTTTCGTCAAATGGTCTATTTCCGATAGCACTAGGCTACATCACTGCAAAATTTCATTCATCTACGTCAATCGGCGGCTGAGTTATTGATGTTTGTGCAAAAATCAAAGATGACGGCCACCGCCATCTTGGATTTTATTTTTGTTTAATATTTTGGCATACCTGCATGTAAAACTTCCAGGGTGATACACGTGCCAAATTTTGTGCAAATATGTGCAATAGTTAACAAGTTATGAGCGATAGATAAAATTTAAAATGGCGGCCGCCGCCATCTTGAATTTATTATTTTTGTCCATTTTGGTCAAATGGTCAATTTCCGGTGGCAACCTCTATATCACTGCAAAATTTCATTCATCTACGTCAATCGGCGGCTGAGTTATTGATGTTTGTGCAAAAATCCAAGATGGCGGCTGCAGCCATTTTGAATTATAATTTTGTAATGCTGGACCACCCATGAAGTCCATTTGAACACGTGAAATTCCCCTTTAAATTTCGTGTTAATCCAGTTCGTACTTTTCGAGATATCGCAATTCGAAAATTTTGCAAATTTGGCTTAAAATGCCTATTCAGGCCCCCCAAAATCATGTTTTTGGGAAGTTTTGACCTCCAAACATTATTTTTTATCATCGAGATTTTCAAAAGGCTTTACTTTACGCAGAAACACGCGTTTTGAGCCATTAACGGTCGTGATCGGTCTTCTGGTGTGACCTGTAGGCGTGATCAAGAATACCAAAAAAGGATAGTACACAAAAAGTAACGGAAAATGCCCTCCCTACGCAAACCCTTTTCCTGTCGACCCACATCAACCAAATTTTGTACATAGGGTCGTATCCCAAATGTCTCTCTCGGCTTTCAGTTTCATTAAGATCGGTTGAAAAATGTGGGAGCTCTAGGGGTCGAAATTTCGGCTTTCCCATTGACTTGGCACATCGCTTATACAACAGCTTGTTGCTACGGCACAAGCCGTGATTACTGACCGCAGAAAGTTACTAATCGGCTTTGATACAGTTTACGGGAACAATATTATACATAATTACATATGTTCGTAACACGTTTGTTGCAGACCGGTGGAAATTGCCGTAAGCTTTCCAGACAAAAAAGAAAACGACTGGATTGGTCAACTGGAGCGATTTCGTCTAATATTGTACAAAGTCGCTTCCAACTATTTGCCAGTTTCCACTCAAATTGACGATCTAGTTTCTGAGGAGATACATGCGAACATGACATTCAGCATCATTACAAGTTTTGCACTTGTATAAACTTGCTGTAACTTTACCTTAACATTCACCATTACCAGTAACGTAATCATCAGTTTGTCGTATATATTTTCATTTCAAAATATTGTTGTTTTACATTGCGGTTGTGGATGTGTTCCATCAAAAGTGTTGGACGCGTGTCAGTACATGGGAAACGGAACTTCCTTGTCATCAGAGCGATGTGAGAACGACGGCGACTGTGTGAATGGAACAAGGTCGGAATCTCCGGGAAGCTTTGACTGCGACTGTGCTCAGGGCTACACCGGACCAAACTGCCAAGAACGTATGAGTGGATTTATCCATATATGCATTTATCATTACATTAATTTATGCACCGTAAGTTCAGTAGAGGGACAATGTATAATTTTGGCCATGTCTTCGTTATTTTTTATAAATAAGCTTAAGCTACTCAATACTTGCACCCAATGCAGTAATGAACATATCGTGGGTGCAGTGCTATTGTGTTTAGTATTAAACGCTCTTTCGTGAATGCGGTTTGATATTTACTGTTCACATAACTCTTTTTATTAAAAGACGTTATGAAATATCGAGGTTTAATATGTTGTTTTAGTGGATATACTTTAATTCTGCTTTGTGTTTGACAGCGCCTCTGTATTTTATCACGTAATAGCGCTATAGAAATGGTATTATTATTGTTATTTATAACTGAAATCTACCATAAATTTATATGACATTACTTGATGTCTTGCGTGCAAAGTTATGGTGGTTTTGTTCAGGAATTAACTTCTGCGAGAACAACAGATGTAAACAGAGCGGAACGTGTATCAATTTATTGAGCGGCTTTAACTGCAAATGTCCTAATTCAACTTACGGAACCTTATGCCAACATAATATATGTACGTGGATATACAGTTTATGATAAACGTGGGATATTGAAATTATGGGAATAATCCATGCTATAACGTTGTACTGCTCAATAGCACTTTGTTACGTACGAATGCCGTCAGTAATAGACATATGCACACTTCAGTTTCAGTCAGTTATATCGCAAATTGTTGATACTGTTGCTGACGGAACGTTTTACAGAACGTAAATAAGACATTTAGATTCTTATACCGATAGTAAAATTAAAATCAACATCAACAATGTTATCACACTGTTTGTTGTGCTGCGTTTACACTAGGTTCCCGGCGAGCACGACAGCCCCGTTTCAGAGCACCGTGTTCAAAACGGGATGGACGTTAGAACGTGTGCGGACGAAATGAGCAAACGTGACACGCCGTGATTGTCATGGTTGCCATGACAAATTTTTAAACTGTCAAAAAATTTGCCACGGCAGTCACGGTACGCTACGGTGGGCATGCGAAACGTAGTAGGCCGTGGTAAAACGGAGTTAACGCAACAAAACGTGATCGTACATACCAGACCGTAGCAAAACTTGGAGGCTGTCCGTAGTGGAACGCGAAGCATATGTATTCTACGGCATCTCACGGTCCCTTCACGTTTTGTCACTTTTTTACGTTCAGTGTCCGTTTGTTACAGTTGCTTCACGGTTGCTGTGCGTTTTGTCTTGTTTGCCACGTTTTGTAACGGTTCACATGACAAGCTAGGGTGGATGTTAGCCGTTTCGTCGCGTTTAGTCAGGGCGCGTCTCGGTCTGTGACGGTTTGCGGCCCGGCGTGATACGGCGCGCTACGTTCTATGACCGTCTGAAATGGGGTGCACGGTCTGGGACGGAGTATAAACGCAGAGCCGGGCAGCGAAAGTTTTATTCGCGTTCGAGTTGTAAGACGATCAACAGATCAAGGTCGTGAAGCTATGCCACTGCAGAAGTCAAGTCGTACGAAGGGTTTCCGTCCTGCACCACTGCCAGCAGTAGAGCAGCAGGAGCAGCGTATCCACCGCCGCCAGAAGAGGAACGTGCTGCTGCTGCAGACCCGATCCCCGAAATGGGAAAACCCGAATCTGAGGCAGAGAAAGCTGAAGAAGACGCACCTGACGTCTTCCGAGCGAAGCTCTCTGATGAGAAATGTTGAGTAGTGGCCCAGCTGCTGCCTTTTGTATTCCGATAACCATTTGCGCACCCACATGGATCTTGGCTTTCTCATCCGCCTTGTTCGTTTTCTTCCTATCTGCTGCACTTTATGGAACTGCTGCTGGCCATCTTCTTGCTGATGCAAAGACTAGATGTATGCACCAAGCAAACGTGCAAACACAAAATCTTCTTCATCTTCGGCATTCATGATGTTGTCTCGTCAAAGTCTCAGGATGCAGTGACTGCGATTGCTTGGAAGAGCTTCTTTTTATACCGTAGGCACAAACGTGCTCCAAAGCTTCCCGGCGTCTACGTTTCATCCGTAGAAAGCCTTGACAGAACTTGAACAACGTGTGAGAACTTGACCAGAACGTGCGAAACGTGAAGAATCGCATTAGAACGTGACGGGTCGGGACGAAACGTAGGCCTACTAGCATCCGTGGTAAACCGCGGGCCGAACGGCGCACTACCGTAGTGCGCCTTTAAGCCTCCGGGACTCAGCAGCCAGTTTCCCGCGACGGATACCGTGATGTACCGTCAGAAAACTTAACAAGACGTAACAAAACTTGAATACGGAGGGGAAAATGGCCAAAATCCCACGGCGCGCTACGTTTCGGGCAAACGGGGCTGCTGTGAACATAGTGTAAACGTAGCATTATGTATGAGTTGGTAAATTGCTTTTTTATTTAACTGACGGTTTCAGTATTGTAAGGGATGGTTTAATGATTGTGTTGCAGCTTTGATAGTCGGAACTACCACTGAACTAGGTAAACATTTTATGTATTTTACTATCAAGTTGTATCAACGTAGACGTATCGATGGACTGCACTGTGCTATGATATTACCCACGAGTCAAAGCATAACTTGTGATACCGGCAAGCAAAGTGTGGTAATGCCACAAACCCAGCAGGGTTAACGCCAACTCATAGTTTGCCAGTACTTATTTATTTCAATAGTTTATTTAACCAATAAGTTGCGTAGCAGGTAAAGCGAAAAAAAGAAAATTCGTGCAACTACTCTAGGTATAACCTTCTTAATATTAGTTGCGTGTAAGTTCTTGTAACCTGCAACTTTGTGTGCACCTATTGACATACGTCAACCAAAGTTATGTCAAGAATAGAGAAATATATTTCATAGCTGACTACGGACATTTTCCATCAACTATGTTGTTACACTGTCCATTATTTATCAGTAAGTGAATTTCATTATATTTAATCGTCAGTTTCAGTGTCGTAAGCGATGGTTTATTGACTGTGTTGCAGCTTTGATAGTCAACGCTACCACTGAACCAGGTAAACATTTTATGTATTTCATTATCAACGTAGACGTATCAAGTGTGATACCGGCAAGTAAAGCGTGACAGTGCCGCAAACCTCGCGGGGTTGCGGGCTTAGTGTTAACCCATAGTTCCCCAGTACTTATTAATTTCAATACGTTATCATGGCTTGTGCGATAGTAACAAGCTGTTGTATAAGCTATGTGCCAAGTCAATGGGAAAGCCAAAAATTCGACCCACACTGCTCCCACATTTTTCAACCGATCTTTTTGAAACTCAAAACCAAGAACGATATTCGTCATACGACCCCGCATGCAAAATTTGGTTGATGTGGACGATAGGAAGGGGGTCTGCTTTGGTTTACTTTTGGTTCTTTCTTTTTTTTGTACTATTCGCGTCACTTCCAGATCACACCGTAGGACCGATCACGACCAATGAGAGCTCAAAACGCGTGTTTCTGCGCAAGGAAGTGTCTTTTGTGGGTCTCGGTAATAAAAAGTAAAGTTAAAAAATAAAAATAATAAAAAGTAAAGTCAAAACTCCCCAAAAACATGATTCTGGGAGCCTGAATAGGCATTATAAGCCAAATTTGCGAAATTTTCAAATCACTATATCTCGAAAAATATCAACTCGATCAATGTAAAAATAGAAGGGCAAGTTTAGGACAGCAAACGGGCTTCGTCGGTGGTCCGGCGTTACAAACTAATAATTCAAAAATGGCGGCGGCCGCCATCCTGGATTTTTGCACAAACACTAATAACTCAGCTGCTGTTTGAGTTAGATTAATGAAATTTTACAGGAGTGTAGCCAGCTACTACAGAAAATAGGCTATATGACCAAAAGTGGCAATAGTAATAAATTCAAGATGGCGGCGGCCGCCATCTTGAATTCAGTTTATCGCCCATAGCTCGCTTGTTATTGTGTATATTTGCACGAAATTTGGCGTGTGGACTCATTTTATGATCCTACGTACGAACTGACTATAATAATGAACAAAAATAAAATCTAAGATGGCGGCTGCCGCCATCTTGAATTTAATTCATCGCTCATAGCTCGCTTGTTATTGCTTATATTTGCACAAAATTTGGCACGTAAACTCATTTTATTGTCCTACATACGAATTGACTATAATATTGAACAAAAATAAAATCCAAGATGGCGGCGGTTTTGCAAAAACCTTAATAACTCAGCTGCCGTTTGAGTTAGATTAATGAAATTTTGCACGAGTGTAGCCAGCTACTACAGGAAATAGGTCATGTGACCACAAGTGGCAATAGTAATAAATTCAAGTTGGCGGCGGCCGCCATTTTAAATTCAGTTTATCGCCCATAACTCGCTTGTTATTGCGTATATTTGCACGAAATTTGGCAAGTGGACTGACTTTATGGTCCTACATACGAACTGACTATAATATTAAACAAAAATAAAATCCAAGATGGCGACCGTGTTTTTTTGCACAAACACTAATAACTCAGCTGCCGTTTGAGTTAGATTAATGTAATTTTGCAGGAATGTAGCCAGCCGTTGCAGGAAATATGAATGTAACCAAAATTGGCAATAGTAATAAATTTAAGATGGCGACAGTGTGAATTTTGTTTATCGCCCATAACTCGCTTTATGTTGCATATATTTGCACGAAATTTGGCACGTAAACTCAATTTATGGTCTTACGTACGGATATACCATAACGTTAAACAAAAATGAAATCCAAGATGGCGGCCGCCGCCGTCTTGGATTCTCGCATAAACACTAATAACTCACCAGCCGTTTGAGATACATTAGTGAAATTTTGCAGGTGTGTAGCCAGCTACTACAGGAAATAAAAGTGATATGACCAAAATTGGCAACAGTAATAAATTCAAGATGGCGGCGGCCGCCATTTTGAATTCAGTTTATCGCCCATAGCTCGCTTGTTATTGCATATAATTGCGCGAAATGCAGCACGTGGATTTATTTTATGGTCCTACGTACGGAAATACCATAATATTGAACAGAAATAAAATCCTAGATTGCATCTGCCGCTATCTTGGATTTTCCCACAGAAAGTAATAACTCAGCGTCCGTTTGAGGTAGATTAATGCAATTTTACAGAAATGTAACCAGTCACTACTGGAAATAGACCATGTGACCAAAATTGGCGATTACAATAAATTCAAGATGGCGGCGGCGCCATTTTGAATTCGGTTTTTCGCCTATAACAGGCTTGCTACTAGATGTATTTACAGGAAATTTTGCAGGTGGATGAGCTCCCACGCAACGGGCTTAGTTCAGCTTTGCTGCTTAATGCCTATGCGAAATCTTCTTCTTCACTAAATTTAACATCCTATATACAGCTGTACCATAATATTAAACAAAAATAACGTCCAATATGGCGACTACCGTTATTTTGTTTTTTTGCACGAAACGTAGGCCCTAACAATTTAACTGCTGATTAAGATATAATGTATGTTAATATGTGCATGAAAGGTTGCAGATTACAACTTGAACTTAACGGTATACGTTCACTGAGACTAAGAGTGTTATACTCAGTGGAGTTGCGCGAATCTCTTTTTTTCGCCTCACTTGTTATGTATTATAAATGATATATAAAAAACTGCAAACAATTTATTTAATGTTGTGTAAGCGATGATGTAAAACAGCAAAAATCAAAAAGTATAAGCCCGAACATTATGCATTAGCTTAGACATTTTTATTTGACTACTGAGGACGGATTAAATGTCTAAGCTAATACATTACTTCTAATACATTAATACAACTAATACATTAATTATAGCACTCTTAGTCTCAGTGAACGTATACCGTTAAGTTCAAGTTGTAATCTGCAACCTTTCATGCACATATTAACATACTTAAGCCGGACTTTTGGCAAGGATGTAGAAAACAGACTTGATAGCTGACTACGGTCATTTTCCATCATCTATGATATCACATTATTTGTTATTTATCAGCTAGTAAATTACAATGCATTTAGTCATTGGTTTTAATACTGCAAGCAATTGTTTAGTGACTGTTACAGCTTCAACAGTCGGCACTGCCACTGAACCAGGTATAAACGTTTTATTTATTTTGCTATCGACGTAGATTTATTCATTGATTGCAAGTAAAAATCGTGGTAATGCAGCAATATGTTTAACGTATATCCGTGCAGATCGCCGATTTTGGTGGCATACTAAAGCATCTACCTTGTAACATAATTACATAAGCATGAAATTTAGTCACTGTGTTTCGGTCTACCACGTTGAACAACTCTATTTACTTGTTCAGACAGTTGTCCGGCAAGACAAACCGTTTAGCCGCAATACATGTGTTGCAGACAACAGACAAACAGACAGACAGAACCGTGTACCCAAGGCTCGACCTTAACGGTCGGCAAAAATTGTCTTGCACAATGCGTCTGGCTGCAATAAGAGAGGTTTGAAGTAATTTCAACAAAGCTCGCCTGATGCGCGACAGCATCAGTGGTCCTACATGAAGGAATTAGTGTACAACGTGCAGTAAAACAATAATGCATTTTGAAAGGGTATCCAAATCTGACGTTTCCGTACGGAAGAGTTTTTGAACCTGGGAGGTCGAAACTAAGGCGGTTAATACGTACGTTGCATGCCAAAATTTATTTCTTACCATTTCCTTCCAATTCATTCTTGAAGTGTGCGTCGCAACCGAAAATCGGAATAAATACTAAAGCCTTTATTTTGCGGATCCAAGGTCGTTTGGAGTCATCAATGTTGATACCCCTTAAAAGCTTGCTAGCGGTTTTTGTTACAGTAAGCAGTAAGTCTATGTTTATGTGCAACCATTTTTACGTATGACGAGCCAACAGCGGTAAAACTACGACTTTTTAAAGGGTACCCATTTTGACGCCCTCGCCCATTGCTATAAAATTGTCACAAAAAACTAGAGTCCTCGGATCAAGCCAAAGTGAAAGTTTCGTGATTTTAGCATGCAAGGTTTTGAAAGGCTCAAAGGTGTGCAGACGGACAGGCGGATGGACAGACAGATATGTCGACGATAGCCAAGATACACGAAGCATTGCATTCTGTCGCGCGTAAAAATCGATTTCTGCCTTGAACGTTTTAGCAGTGTTAGCATGTTTACACAGTTCGTTAGTCAATTTGTTTAATTTAGCCTACGAAACATTCTGCCAATTTTTTTATAAAGTTTATGATAGATTGAGATTCTGGGAATAATCCGTAACCTTCAGTGGCGTTGTACTACATTGTAGACGCAGTCACTGCACAGAAGCAGTTTATTACATGCCACTACTGCCAGTAATAAACATTATAAATGTACAAAACATTATTTGTTTATACGCTTGTTAACGGCGACACGCAATGACTGACACTTCGAAAACAGCAAAAATCATAAAAAAGTGATATCACTCACCATCACATTGCCTAACTGTCAATGTTCTGTTGAATAATATCACCTTTATATTTTATATTCGCTTTTTTATTACTAAAATAATGTTCTCTTGTAGGTGGTCAATTATATTCTATATGTTTTGCACGACTATGAAGATGCAAAGCCTCAAAAAGTTTGGAATCAAGACCCTGACTTCCTGGGGTCTCGTGACGTCATCAGTCACGTGACCATTTGACTCGTGGTAGTCGACTTCCTATGGGTGGTCCATTGTGACCATGCGTCTATCTTGCACCGTTAGGGAGATATAAAGCCTCAAACTTTCATTTGCCCATGTTAAAGGCCGAACGTTCACTGCGCATGCTCCGTGTCGCGTGACTAGGGGGTTTAAAATAACCACATATTTGGAATTCCCGAGGCCATATTACCTATTCACCATACAAATTTTATGGGCTTACGATGACGATTAAGGGCTGTTTATAGGTGGAAATTTTGTACAGCAGCGTTTTTGGCCGAAAATTTTGAAGTCCGTTTTTGGGCCCAATTTGCGACTTTGGGGGATTTTTAAAAGTTAGATATTAACTTTGAATTTTTTACTCCTAAAAAGGCACACCCTTCAGTGAGACCGCGTCGTTTGAGCCATTGCGCGTAAAAATCCACCGATCTGTCTGACCTGTAGGCCGATCATTAAAAAAGCTATATTTAAATAAGAAAAATTTCCGTTATATTTCACCCCTTTGCTGAGAAGCCTCCAATGGACGGATTTGCACGAAATTTTGCGCAGTGGGTCGTCTCGCCGAAGTAATCATTTATTTCAAATTTTTTTATCGATCGGTTGAGGGGTCTCGGATCTGCGAGGGGTCGAATTTTGCCATTTTCCATTGACTTAGCCGGTCGCCATTAACACGGGGCTGCGCTACCGCGTGCCTTTGATGCAGTCATCAGTTTCGATCAGTTTGGGCGCATATTGTTGATACTGTTACTGACGGCACATGCGACAGAATGTAAATACCTAAAACATTTAGCTTTTTATGTTGATAGTAACATTGTTATCACACTTGTCTGCTATTTCACAGTTAGTAGATTTCATTATATTTAATCGTCAGTTTCACTGTCGTACGCGATGGTTTAATGACTGTGTTGCAGCTTTGATAATCAACGGTACCACTGAACCAGGTAAACATTTTATGTATTTCTCTATCAACGTAGACGTATCAAGTGTGATACCGGCAAGTTAAGTAGTGTATAACACTTTTAGTGTATAACACTTCATGCACCTCTGCCATGCACGACGTTACTCGCAAGAGGATATGTGCATTATTGGAAAAGAAGAAGAATAGTCTCAGTCAACGTGTAAGTTCAAATTGTAAATAATCTGCGACCTTGCTTGCAGCTATTAACATAGGCCTACGTCAGCCGGACTTATGTCAAGGATGGAGAAAATAAATTTGATAGCTGATTACGGTCATTTCCCATCAACCGTGTTATCACACTGTCTGTTTAATTATCAGCTAGTTAATTAGTCCGCCCGGAAACGATAGTTTTCGGGAGGACTTATGTTTTAGTCCAGATGTTTTTTTTTGTCAACGCGAGATCTCCGAGATGCGTGGGCCGACCGGCGTGAAATTTTGTACGATGGTCAATACTAGGCCCTATTTTATAATGCCGGTCCGAAATTTTGGGGGGCCTTCCCCAGAAAAATTTCAGGGGCCAAGAA
>Ga0209671_1007806_pt1 | contig 11155 bp, 9 predicted proteins | sample WorMetHERISLAND2_2_FD_187401 | JGI IMG/M metagenome (GOLD analysis project Ga0209671, IMG submission 187401) | Marine gutless worms symbiont microbial communities from Max Planck institute for Marine Microbiology, Germany - Olavius geniculatus... | ecosystem: Host-associated > Annelida >...
TTGCCAAATCGTTTTTGTTCTGTAGGGTCCATGGTATACTCCCTTTTTACGTGTGCCCGAAATTGGACAGATAAAGGAGTATACACTATTTTAATTTTTTTTCTGCCGCGTAGCGGCTTCGTCCAACAACGTGTATAAAAGGAGGTCCTGAAGAGAGGCCACCTCGTGTTTCTTGCCGCAAACTCCTTGGACCGTGCATCCTGTGCCTTTTGAGGTCTGTTCACATTGATAACAAAACATTTGTTTCCTCCTTTCTGTTTTACCTCCTTGGCCTGTCATGCCGGGCTTGACCCGGCATGACAGGGGGGTGAAATGCACATGACCGATCAGACGTGCTTGTTTAGATCCATAGAGGACGGATCCTCATCCGGACCGCCGAGTCCGCTCTTAAATACTACTGTTCAAAACAATACAATCTGTGACGGGAATTGCACGTATCGTTCATCTGCGGCTGTGTCCAATGTTTCCCGGTTTTCTTCGGCAACCCGAGCCAGTCACGAAGAGTGTCTAAGTTTGTGGTCCGGTCGCTGCATGTCCCCGCTGCACTGTTTCCTTTCGGCGTGCCTGCCGTAGTCGTGTTAGTCCATACCGCGTGCGCGCTGGAAACGGTCTAGTTGGCCGCGGTACCGTCAATTGCGTGGTGAGAAATAATTCTTTCTCTGTGCTCTCCGTGTCTCGGGTGCAGCGGGTGTTAATTTTAAAGGTATAAAAATGAGGGCTATGGAAATTCAGCCTTGCTGCTGTGATAACATCTGCCATACGGGAAAGCATCCGCTCCAATTAGGCATATCAATAATCATGCCAGTCAGCTTGCCAGAATTAAAAAGTGAAATAAACGTGAAATATTAGATGGTTATGAAGCTAAGGCTTTTCAGGGTGCGGGCGAAATGAAGCCGAGTGTAACGGGGTGATGTAACACCCGGATCGCAAGCAGAGGGAGAAAAAATGGGGTCAATAAAAAACAATAAAAAAATCAGCACCTTGCCGATTATCCTTGCAAGCAGTGATCTGAACTTGTCTGTTACAGCCGGTGTAGCAGGTGTTACAGTCGAGCCCTTCGGGGGCGGTGGAATGTACCGCCTGGGCGTAAAAAAAGGGCGTTCGTGCAGAACGTTCGTAACTTCCTGATAAGATCATCAACATCAGGCTTTTTACCGGATGCGGCAAACCGTGTCACACGGGAGTTGGTTATGCCTGAATATCGGGCGACATCAGTACCGGAAAAATCTAGCGAAGCTCCGCCTCAAACCGGTGAGCCGTTCGACCTTGTCAGTTGACACGGCAGGCTGGCGGCGTATAAAAACGATTGCGTGGGGCGAGTCCCGCTAGGAGGCGGGACAGGTTGCCGGCAAAAGCAGTTTAATTTGAATCCCGGGTCGGGTTAGGTGTTTATGCATAATACATACCTGAAAAGAAAGATGAAAGACGGCTGAAGAATAAGTGAAACATTGGGGATTAAATCTTCCCGGGGGTAAATAGGAAAATGCATCCGGAGCAGATATCGATCCGCTCAAAAGCCCTCTTTCAGGGTTTTTCCTGACCTATCTTGGATCCGAAAGCCCAGCCAGAAATTCCTTGACTTCGCTGGGCAATTTAAGTAGGATCGGCTCCTGCGTTGCACGAGCCGGAGTCAAACCTTCGGCTCTTGCAATTTCGCGTTGGAATTCACACGGCCGGGAGCGAGCATTTCCTGCCGTTTGATGGCCTCGTGAACGGCATGCTTTATAGGCTTGAGAAAAGCTTTTACGGTTTTTTTTAGCTCGTAAGTTTTGAAATTATAGGGGTGGGGGTTCGAGAAACTTTGCGTGCGGCCCACCACCCATGGTATAGGGCATAGTGCAGGGAGCATGGCCTAAGGCGGTCCGTCACTATACCGTGCTCTTGGCGCCATGCCCAATGCGCATCACTTGCGTCCCCATCGTCTAGTCTGGTCCAGGACACCGGCCTTTCACGCCGGCAACAGGGGTTCAAATCCCCTTGGGGACGCCACTAAGCCAACACAGCCGCCAGGATACCTGACGGCTTTTTTTATGGCCGGCGTGAAAGGCCGGTATCCTGGACATCCCGCATTGCATGCGGGACAACAGGGGCCTTAAGGTTCGCCGCAGGAGGATTCAAATCCCCTTGGGGACGCCATTAAGCAATACTGCCGTCAGAAGACCTGACGGCTTTTTTATGGCTTTACTTTGATATTACCATATGGTATAAGATGCCATATGGCTGCAAAATTACTTTATCGGGAAAAATACATATATTCGGATGGTGCTATACGGGAGATGGTTCTATGGCAACTTCCGCGCAAATCACACGATAGACCCCATGGATTGAAATACAGACTTTATTACGGTCTCAATGACGGGACGAGTCTGGTGCGATTTGATAACGAGTCAGGCAAAGGCGATCATAAACACATCGGCGGTCAGGAAAAAAAATATCAATTTATTGATGTTGAAACGTTAGTTGCTGATTTTCTTGCGGAAATTGAAAAAGCAAGGAGATAATAAATATGAAAAAACAAATTAAAATTGGAGTTGGCGCATCAGAAACAACTGCCAAAGGCTTCATTGAAGCCTGGAAGCGTGCGGAGCGCGGCGAAAAAGTTCAAGAAAAAAATATGCTGCACTTCGAGAATCTCGAAGTACTTCTCAAAACGCTGACCCCGGGTCGCTGGTCATTGCTAAAAAAACTGCATGCCAAAGGGGCACTCAGCATTCGTGCCTTAGCCACTGAACTAAAGCGGGATTATAAGAACGTACATACCGATGTGCGGCTGATGGAAAATGTCGGACTCATTGGCCGTTCAGAGGATGATCGCATCCTAGTTCCCTGGGATATTGTGGAAGCCCGTCTTTTGCTGGCGGCATAGTAGGGTATCAAAATGGATTTCAAAAATTACTTGGACTGTCGAATGTGAATGTCGAAGATCCGGATACCATTTATCAGGCGATGTCATGGTATGAAAACGAATTAGATTTTGCCAATGCCCTGCACCTGGCCTCCAGCAGGAGATGCACAGGTTTTGCCACTTTTGACAGTTCGTTGATCAAAAAATCCAAGAAATTCTCGTCGATGGAAATGGTGAAACCTTGATCGAGAGCCGGGGATAAAAGATTACGGGAGCTTATCGCGATTTAAAAATTTTTTAAATAAATTTAACAATTTAGACTAAATTTGTTTAGTCAGCTCCGGAAACAAAGTCCCCGCGTTCGCCGAATGATTCATTTCGAGAACTATGACAAGTTGTCCTGTCTACCACTATGTATTCTCCAAACATGATTTGTAGAACGCTCCGGGTATAAATCTAAATCGGAACCAATAATTGACTTAGAATATCGCAAGAAATCGAAACTGTAATAGCCGGCAAGAAGCGTGCACTGTTCAGGTGCTGTTGAAAATTGGTAATATTATCAGAATTGTTGATTTTAGCAGAAATTAGATGATGCAAGTATGTGTAACTTTTAGAGCTTTCATTCATAAATTCCACTGACAGTTTGTCTGTTTGTGAGTGAATGACCATGAGCATTAATTTCGGATTGCCTTGATATTTTTGCTTAGGTTCCAACTTTGGCAATTAAATGCCAGCCGTAATGCCGTCACGGCGGATTTCGGCCACTCCCTGAAATTCGTCTTTTGTGATGCAGCGAAGGGCTGCGTGTATTGCACCCAAGTAAAAGGAGTAGTCACGGCGGTGGGAAAGCTCTGTGGTTTTATCTTTCAAATACTCCACGACGCGGCGATCGAAACGCCCGGATTCAATGCTCAGCAAACCCTCGGGCGAATAATGCAGGCGGGGGTGGCGCATGGCCTCGCAAATGGGTCTGGAACCGTCCATCACGCAACTCAAAAACTGCGCTAGGCTGGATATAATCCGTTCGGTGCCTGGGCTTCCGGCAACAAGCCAAGGCCTGTTCTGCTTCATCACCATTACTGGTGCCACAAAGGAAACCGGGCTTCCACCAGGTCTCAGGTAATGTGGGTGGCGGGGATCTGTGGTGTTGCAATCCAGTAGGTAGTCATTGTAGAGAAAGCCCAGATTCTGGGCTGCCGCCTTGGAGGCATAGACCAGGTTCACCGACTGGGTAAGTCCCACTGCATTGCCCATTGCGTCCATGGTCGATATATGGGTGGTTTCGCCGCCAAAATCCCTGGTATTGTTGGAATCCGACTCACGTTCCAAAATGACGGCCTCATTAAGGGTTGGGTCGTGAGCCTGTTCGTAGCGATCCGGTTCTATGGGATTGGCTCGTCGTTCCTGTAACACCTGCCGGATGGCGCGCGCAATTTCCCAGGTAGCCTGCGGATTCTCCCGACTCCAATACTCGGATGGTTTGACCTCCAGAAGCTTCAACAGGATGAACAAGCTACGCCCGGCGGCCGGTGGCGGAGCGGAAACAAGATGCAGGCCGCGATATCTGGTATGAAGGGCGGGACGCTCCACCGGCCAGGGGATGTCCGCCAGGTCTTCAGCCCGCAAAAAACCACCGTGCGCCTGCATATCTTCATCGATTTGTTGGGCCGTCTCTCCGGTGTAAAATGCCTCCGGGCCATGAACTATTAGAGTTTCCAAAAGCCCAGCCAATTCAGATTGCTGGAAAAGATCCCCCGGTTCAAATGGCTTTAGGCCATTTTTTAAAAAGTATCGCGCCCCAGACCTGGATGGTACTTTGGCAAAGTTGGGCAGTTCCCGGACCTGCAGCCGGTGCTGTAGTTTGGTGATACGGTAACCGTCCGCGGCCGTGGCCAGGGCAGGTGTCACAATCTCCCGCCAAGGAAGCGTTCCATATCGCTGGACCATGTAGCCCAGCACCGCTATCGTGGTGGGCACTGTGGTTGCTTTGTAACCGTATTGAGCGTCTTCGTCCGTAAATTTGCTCAAACGGACCTTGGCCGGAACCCGGCCCGACCCGTCCAAGAAAAACGAACGTTGGTTCAGGTGGACCAGGGCCATGCTCTGTCCGCCCAAACCGCTGGCCTGGGGCTCGCAGACGCACAGGCACAAAGCCGCAGCGGCGGCGGCGTCCACCGCGTTGCCCCCCTTTTGCAGCATCAAGGCTCCGGCCCTTGAGGCCTGGGGAAAAGCCGCCGATACCATACCCCCCTTTGCCTCGATGCATTTTTCGTCCGGCGTAGGTTGAAAATTGTTCTCCACCTGCAATTGATTCATGTTATTGCGTCCTTAAAAAAATTCTCCCGTTTCACCTTTTGTATCGACCCCTGCCAGATCTGCGATCAACAGTCCGGCCAAGGCCGTGCGTTCGGCCAGCGTATCGGTGATGATATACTCTCGGTCGCTGTGGTCCTCTGCACCGATGGGTCCCAGGCCGTCCAGCACCGGTGTGCCCTGAGCAGCGATTATATTTGCATCGCTTACCCCGCCTCTACTCTCATTCATAAGATCCAGACCCAGGGCGTCGCCGCATATTTTGATCCGTTCAAACAGGGCTCGGTTTCCGGAAGAGGCGGGCATGGGTGGGCGAGAGCTAGTATGATTGATGCTTGTTTTTACACCCGGCACCTGCACCTGGTTTACAAGACGCTCCAATTCTTTCTGGAAGAGTTGTTCCGTCTCTTTGTCTGACAAACGCACATCGATCAGGGCCCATGCCCGTTCCGGCACGATATTGGCGCCGGTTCCACCATGAGCCTGCCCCACGTTGACCGTCATCCCCGGTTTCAAACCGTTCAAATCCTCCAGGCTGATGACCTTGTGGGCCAGCTCGAGCAAGGCGCTTGGCTTTATGGCGCCGGAATACCCAGCATGTCCTGCTTTTCCGATGATTTCCAGGCGAAAGCCCAGTTTCCCTTTACGCGCCGTAACTACCTCTCCCTTTTTTCCGCTGCATTCAAATACTAGTGCAGCCCGGCTTTCTGTTGCCAGTTTCTGGATTGCCGGTGTCGAAACCGGAGAACCGCTTTCCTCCTCGGAGTTGAGTAGGAATCGGAGCGGCGTCTTGAGCAGCAGCTCCGCTTCGGCCAGGAACTTGATCGCGAAAAGCGCCACCACCAGACCGCCCTTCATGTCCGCCGTTCCGGGCCCAAAGCATTTGCCTTCCGTCTGGCAAAACCAGTTGAAGGGGCTGTCCGCCGGGAACACCGTATCCATATGTCCGCACAGAAGAATATTGTCCGAATCCGAGATGGAGGGGGTTGAGGCGATCAGCAGGTCGCCATAGTTTGTTTGAGGAAGGCGCTCAATAGATAGGCCCAGGGAAGCAAGCTCATCGACAAAAATCCTCCCCACCGCGTCTACGCCGGTCTTGTTGCCGGTGTGGCTGTTAATCCGCACTACTTTCTCCAGCAGATGAATCATCTCGGGAAGGCGCGCTTGTGCCCAGCTCAGGGTTTTTTCCGCTTTAATCAGGGGATCTGTCAGTATGTCGCTTGAAGGCGAAATCTTCATCGTGACCGTACAATTTAGGATCCGCGTCTGGGTAGGCCGCATCCCCGCCGGACCAGGGTTTCTTCAAGGTAATCATGCCGTTTTCCACTTTTACCACGTTGGCCCGATGCAAGGGCACCTTGCCGCCGGCGGTTGCGATATAGCGAGGTATGGCGTCCCCGGAAATGTTGCCGTACATGCTTTCTATGATGTCCTGTCCCACGGAAAGCGGAACCCGCATGTGAGCGTACTGGGGGTTTCGATAGGAGCAATTGAAAACGTAGTAGGGCCGCACGTGGGCCTCATGAATGGTTTCACAAAGTTTCCACATCTTGGTCCTTGTGTCGTTGATTCCCCTCAGCAGCACGGCTTGGTTCATGACTGAAGTAACCCGGCGGCTGATTTTTTTAAAGGCCGACGCACTTTGCGGAGTAATTTCCTGGGCGGTGTTGATCTGGGTGACCACCCGCAACGGGCCGCGGTCGTCGCTGACCTCGAGGATGTCCAGCAGCTCGTCGTCCACACGCATGGGAGCTGTAACCGGAATGCGGGTGCCCAGGCGCTTGACCTTCACGTGATCGATGCTGTCCAGCTCGGCCAATAACCAGGATAGATGCTTGTTGGGTAGGGCAAAGGCATCGCCGCCGGTGATGAGAACATCCCGGATGAGCTCATTGCCCCGGATATAATCTAGGGCTTCGGAATAGGCCTCTTTACCATAGACCTGATCGTGCCTGCCGATGTGGGCGATACGCAGGCAGTGGGTGCAGTACATTGCGCACATATTGGTGGCCTTGATGGTCAGCACCCGAGGATAGAACTGGTCTATAAGCCTGGCCGGGGAATGATCCGAGGCCACGGGCGGCAACTCCTCACCTAGATTGTCCACCATTTCGGCGGTGGGAACGGATTGAAGCAGAACAGGGTCGTTGATCGTGCCGGGCCGGATCAGGCTTGCGTAGTAGGGGGTGAGCCGCATTCTGTATTCATTGATTACCCGGGTCACCTCGGCGACGGCCTCGGCGGGTAGCTCTATACATTTGGCCAGGGTAACCACATCGTCGATCCGATGCCGAAGCTGGCCTTCGTAAGTCGCCCAATCCGTCTCACTCATACCCAGGGCCGCTATGATGCGGGAACGGTTATCCTGCATCTGCTCCCAGAGCTCAATTCCCGAAGGGGCCTCCTGATCCTTTTTGGCCATGTACTCGGCCACGCGTTCATTGGCTTTTTGCACGATAGGCCGGGCTTGTGCAAGGCGCCCGCCCAGAGTGACGCCGTGCTCGTCGATCTCTGCGTGCCGAGCGGACAATTTTTCAAGTTCATCCTGACCGATGCCCAAATCCCAGAAAGCAACACCTTGATCTTGTTCCAGCTCGGCCAGATGGGTGAAAAACGCTAAAATAGGCTGAGTCTTGTTACCGGTCATGGCTTCTTCGAAACGAAAACGCATATTTTCTTTCAATGCGGGCTCCGGTTGGCTGCCGGGAAAATCGGTCAGCTCATCCAAAAATTCACGTGTAAACGTATCCATTTTCTTCTCCTCATCCAGCCAGCTCGGGTATAACGGTCGAACTGGTGTAAAACATACTTCGTTCGAGATCCGCCACTTCATACTCCACTCTCTGCTTTACAAGAGACTTTACACCTGATCCAGTCGTTATTAGCCTTCCTCCCGTGCCGATTACTTCTCCGCCGGACATGATAATCCGGCCGCCGGCCAAGGTGAGCACCGGTGTGTGGCTTTTCGAGTCTACCACCGCTAAATCGGCGTCGGCTCCTGGGGCTAGATGCCCCTTGTCAAACAGTCCCAGCATGCGGGCCGGGGTCCATGATGTTTTCTGAACGAGCTGTTCTAGGCTCAGCGCATCGAATCGCACCAGGGCCAGGCCATGGCTTAAAAGGAAGTTTCGCGGGATCGCGCCGCCATCGGTGCTCAGGGCACTGACGATGAAATTGCCCTCCGGGTTTTTCGCAGTAGCACACAAAAAGGCCGTGGAGCGCCTGTTCACAGGAAAGGAGACCATGCTTTCAAAATCAATCCTTTTTAAATAGGCTGTGCCCTCTTCTGGTTTTAGATAGATCACTTGTTCCGGCAATGCTCGCTGCACCTGCATATATCCGTCTTTGGCTGCGGCCAGCAGGCCTTGACTGTCGATACTGTAGCACCCGGATGCCAGGCAGGTGCGGGTTACGTGACTGTAGGGCACACCGTCTTTATTTAGTCGGGACCAGCAGCTGTTGAGTGGGCCCATGTGGGATTCGCTGACCAGGTGAGGCCGCTCGGCAAGCTCCTTTAGCGCCAGGAGGGTTTCTTCGGCAGGATTGCCGTGGGTCATTCCCCGGCAGTAGGCGTTTACATGGCAGATTTGCAGATGGTTATCCCCGGTAAACTCAAGGGCGTAAAAAAAACCATGCAGATTGGAGCCGTTTTGGGTGCTGCCACAATGAAAGGCCGCGTAACAGCCGGCATCATTGGCCGCCTCTATGGCAAAGATTGTGGTTTCCGGGCTCAATGGCAGATGCCCGCCGAGGAGTTTGATGCCGAAGGCGCCGTCAGTAAGGCTTTTTTCTACGTATGCCTGCACCTCTCCTTTGGGCGCCTGATCGCCGGACAGGCTGCCGCCTGGAGTAAGCCGGTTCAGGACGGCCACATTTATGCCGCTGCCCTTTAGGGCCATGCCCTCCAGCACCGCTTCCACAGGGCCGGCACAATCCAGGGCAGTGGTCACTCCAGCCGCTGCCAGCATGTGAAAACCGGCGGCCCTGGTGGCTGGAGTAAGGTGAACGTGGGTGTCGATCAAACCCGGCAGCACGAGACGACCTTCGGCCTTCCAAACCTGCCGGGCCAGGTTGTGATTGATCTCCTGTTCCACACGGGCCACCTTGTCACCTTCTATGGCCAGGTCGAAACGGCCCTCACGGCCGTTGGCCGGATCCACCAGATATCCACCGCTGATCAACAGATCATAGACCGCCATTTTGCTTTTCCTTATTTTTTCTGCAGGATTGCACGGGGATCGAACATATCGCGCAAAGAATCGCCAACCATGTTGAAGGCCAGGACACTGAGCGTCAGCGCCAGACCGGGAAACAATGCCATCCAGGGACTTTGCAGAATGTTGTTTACGCCATCGCGGATCAGGTTGCCCCAGGACGGATCCGGTGGTGTGACCCCAAAGCCCAGAAAGCTCAAGGAAGCCTCCATACGGATGGCACCCGCGATGGAGAGCGTACCCATGATAATGATGGGTCCCACGATGTTGGGCAGAATGTGTACGAAGGCCAAACGCCAGTCGGTGGCTCCCAAAGCCTTGCTGGCCGAAACAAAATCGAGATTGCGAAGGGCCATGGTGGGACCCCGGGTCAGACGGATATATTGGGGGACGTGAGAAATACCAATGGCCAGAGCCACGTTGACCAGTCCCGGCCCCAAAAGGATTACGATCATAAGTCCCAGCAGGATGCTGGGAAAGCTCAAGGCCACATCCACCCACCAGGAGACGATCCTGTCCACCCATCCCATTTTATACCCTGCCATGAGCCCAATGGGTACGCCGATGCCGATGGAAACCAGCACCGATAGCACTCCCACCAAAAGGGCCGGCCGGGACCCCCAGATGATGCGGGTTAGAAGGTCACGGCCAAACTCGTCAGTGCCCAACAGGTATTCCCGGCCGGGCCCCTTGAAGGAGTCCAAAATATGCTGCTCGCTGTAGCCATAAGGCGATATGTACGGGGCCAACACTGCTACCCCCACAATGGCTACGATGATGACGAAACCCGATAGGGCGGTTTTGTCCTGCTTCAAGACCTTCCACATTTCGCGAGCCAGGCCCCTGCGGTGCTTTTTATCGCTATTTGTATCTTGAACGTTACTCATACTTTACCCTCGGATCGAACAGGGCGTAGGTGAGATCAACAAGAAGATTCACCACCACCACGATAAAAGCGAACACCACCAGGCCCGACTGGATCAGGTTGTAATCCCTCTGAGCAATGGCCCCCAAAAGCAGCTTCCCCAGGCCGGGCCGGTTGAACACGGTCTCGGTGAGGATAGCCCCGCCCAATATAGTCCCCATGTATAGCCCTATGGCGGTAATTACCGGGATCATTATGTTTTTAAGCACGTGTTTAAAGTGGACCGCGGCCGGCTTCAAGCCCTTGGCAAAGGCAGTGCGTACCCAGTCTTCATTCAGGGCCTCCAGCATGGAAGAGCGGGTCAGGCGGGTCACATAGGACGCCTGGATCAGGCCCAGACTCAGGGCAGGCAGGATCAGCTTGTAGATATGCTCCCACAAAGTACCTTCCCGGATCTGGTGTAAAACCGGGAACCAGCCAAGTTGTATCGAAAAGACAAGCAGCAGCAGGACGCCCAGATAAAAGGCCGGAAAACTGAACCCGGCCAGAGCCACGATGCGGCTGATATAATCTATGGCGGTGTTTTTGCGTACTGCGGCCCACACCCCCAGGGGGATGCCGATGAGCGCGCCCAAAAGGGTTGAGGCGATGGCCAGGTTAAAGGTGTAAGGAAATAAGGACCAGATCTGATCGGCAATGGGCTGATTGGTGATCAGTGACCGGCCAAGATCACCTTTTGCCAGACCACCGATGAACTCCCAATACTGGCTATTCAGGGGACGGTTTAGCCCGGATGTTGCACGAAATTGATGAGAACTACTTGTTTTTGTATCATATCGAAAATTGTGTACAGGAAAAACCCATTGTAACGCATATTTAAAACGAAAAGCTGGCCGGTTCTTTACTTTCATAATG
>Ga0209671_1007809_pt1 | contig 11155 bp, 5 predicted proteins | sample WorMetHERISLAND2_2_FD_187401 | JGI IMG/M metagenome (GOLD analysis project Ga0209671, IMG submission 187401) | Marine gutless worms symbiont microbial communities from Max Planck institute for Marine Microbiology, Germany - Olavius geniculatus... | ecosystem: Host-associated > Annelida >...
CTAACGCTACCCTTACCTCCACGGTACGTAGGCGTATACGATTTATCAGGCTGGTATTGACTATTCCGACCACTGACACGTAATGTATTCAAGCCTAAAATGTTCAACTCACTTCGATTTATACGCATTTTCATCTCGTGCAAATCGATTTGCTTTATTTAGCAAAAAATCGAGCGATTCATGTTATGCTGAAACTCACGCCGTCGCCATTATTGATTTGTTTAGAGTCAGGCCCGAGGTTGCTAGGCAACGCAGTTACGTCACTTCGCCAGTCTATCATAGTGCAGAATAACGCAAATGCCCTGCTACAGGATTCAGAATCTGATATAAATACAGGTATACAAAATTGCAAATACAAACTAAATAGCCTAAAGTAAATAATCACGATATATGCTGATAGTGCACAAGGAATTCAGAAATTGAAATAAACAATCAAACAACTAAGCTGAAATAAAATGTTAACTGCATTGCTTCTTGTTAATCACCTAAATACCTTATTTTAGTACCTTATAGAAAACGATGACACCTGCATCAAGACTTTGTTTAACTTTACACAGTACAAAACCATTTTTGATTATAACTCATAAAAATAGATTGTCACAAACGAGCACGATTTAATTTCCTAAACTTATAACAATTGTTCAATCTATCTGATGTACTGCTCCTGAAGTAGGCAGATGCAAATAAAAGCGAACGATGGCCATGGTATCATGCCACCAAATTTACCAATAAGTCTCTCACATGCATTACAACTCTGTTAGTCAGTCTCAAGCCAAGTAATGCACTGGTACAACCAAATTTGCAATCTCAATTCATACACATATTGGCAATTCAGAGTGCAAACTAAAAAGACTGCCAAAATCCAATTCTGTACTCCAAACCTTCCACTAACAATCTCCATCTCGAGCAACCACATGTCATTCAGAACTCAGGATTTAAAAAAAAAAAAATAAAAACTACAAACAAGTACTGAAGGACATGAGAATCTTGGCGTGAGGAGCACTCCATGCAAACTGAAGCAGCACATTTTGTGAGCTAACAAACGAGATCACTGTTTGAGGTTTTAGCTAAAAATACTTGTCACAGTAAAATGCTTACAATCAGTGCTGCACAAATTTATGATTAATCACGTGACCAACAGTTAATTACTAAAATTTTAACTGTTAAAACTTCGACTAAGTCATGTCAGTAAAAACGTTACAATGTGGATACAACGGCATCTGAAATCACCGAAATGGCCTTTTTCCAGAAAAAGTCAGCAACATAGTCTGTTTATCAATACTAGGTTTAAAAATACTCAATAATTGCATTTCAGTGCATTTCTCAAGAGTTTATAGCTCAATAAACTGGAAAAAAATTTACACACTTTTGTAAGAACATGCATCTTCTTGGCAATCACCACTGTGTTAGCTTTTAATCGAAGTTATAGACTAATTAATCACTAACTGTTGTAGTTGAGTTAACTATCTAAAAAAATTCAAATATTACCAGGTGCACTTTAAAGTAATGCCAGCAACAGTGCAACTTGCACAGAAAACACTGGAGCTCAAAAGATTCATCAACCAATAGACGTTTGTTAAGGGGATGTCAGACAATCGATAAAATTTTGCTTATATTGCCACAGTGAATGTTTACAATAGGAGATTTTATTTTTAGTCTATTATACAGAGCGTGCCAAAAAATGACCAAACTTGTTTCTGTCAGAACTTCGTCAAATCTGCACAAAATTTGATAATTTTTGGCGCACAGATAGCCAAGATAATAAAATTATGTAAGGTACGCTCAGTGTCCACCTCACGTAATTTATGTCAACACACTACCATGTAAAACGCAGATGTTATAAATTGTTGCATAAAGCTAAGTTGCTGTCTCCATAAGTTCTAACAACTTAATTAAGAACACAATAAACTAAAATGTGATTTATTCTGCAGAATTATAAGCTTGTGTAGTAACTTGATTCCGAATTATCAAATTTTATGCCCAAAGTGTACACAATGGCTTAGACAAGACGCCACAGCTGACAGCGGCATTAACAATCAATTGATCAAAATGCACTGCACTCGTTCATGGATAACATGTGTTTTGAGCTCATCAATCAGTTATTTTGTTCTCTGCTCTTTGCAGCATAAAATATTTAATACCACAAAATTATTACATCAAATGGCACTCTGTCAAATTAATAATAAAAAAGTGAGCAATCTCATACTGACAGTCACTGCGTAGTGTATCAATTTGGAGCATCCGCATTTTACAAAGTAGCGCATTGACGTAAATTACGTGAGGTGGACAATGAATGTACCTCACATAATTCCATCACCTTGGCTATCTGTGTGCCAAAAATTATTAAATTTGGTGCAGAATTGATGAAGTTCCGACAAAAAAACAAGTTGGGTCATTTTTTCACACCCTGTATTTATTGTCGTTCATCAGATGGTGAAAAAATAATCTTGAGATCCGCTGTCGTGCATTTGTGAAGCCGATATTGTACAAAGTTGCAAACCTTTTTATCGGCTATGTGTCGTAGTTCAACAATTCTATCAGTCAATTTTCTCAGTCAACTAGATCATGCCCACAAAAGTTGACCGACTTTATCGATTGTCTGACATTCCCTTTAGTGTAAAGAAACTGATATGAGTTGTGTGACAATTCCTACCATGATCACATCACCATCATTACCTTATTTCTGCTAATATAAATAACTCTACAAATACTGTACAAATACTGAGTGCACTGACTTGTCAAAATAAGGATAAGAACTGTATAATTTAGTGTTTTGTTTACAGAATATCCCACCAGTTTTGACAATACTAAGAGACAGAATGGTGACAATTATATCTCATTAAAAAACAATCACTGTAACAATAATACTTAGGGCTGCAGATTAATCGCAGTTATCTCTGCGATTAACGACTAATAAATTAACCGCAATTTAAAAATTAATCACAAGCAATTTTCTTGCTTACTTTTCTTCTAAATGGTCACATTCTTAATTTGCGCAGGCTCGCTGTGTAGCATAACTTGAAAAACTTTTAGCTGCTTAATTTGTCTGTTTCATATCTTTTTAGCAACTTTTATCTTCGTGAAGTATATGGGTGAGGAGGAAAAACCAGGCAAGAAACAGGACGAAAAGAAATCATTTTCAAATAGAAAGCGGATGTTGAAAGGTCAACGATTGTGTGCTTAATCACGATTAATCGCGATGAAAAATTTCAATCGCATGATTAATCATGATTAAAATTTTTAATCAATCTGCAGCCCTAGTTTTTTTGGCTGGCCAACAATGCAACCCACTGGGAACTTTTCTGTTCTCCGATGCAATTCAGTTTATGCAATGCTGTCATCAGGCGAATCAATCCAGGATATGACTCAGACGACTCAAACACAGAATAGTTAAACAAAGGCTGGCAAGTCTTGACTGCAGAACTGTATGCAGTAAAACAAACATCTGCTAAATATCTGAGGAAACAATAACAAAAATGAAACTTCACTGAGATAACTGCAAGTACCAAGCTGAAATGCGCTCAATGCACTAACAATAATTCTGGGGCAAACCTCTTAAGCCAAGCCACATAAATACGACTAATCAGACATAGGACAGAAAACCAACAAAACAGACTACAATAATAACTCTAGATGTGCAGTCCTCTAGTCAGCTGCTCAAACTTGCTAAGCAGCACAGATACGCCACAGTAAGCTTGATAGCCCATAATTCAGAACTAAGCTTATTTTCCTGGCTATATGGCACCATCACGCCATAGCACCTTTCAATCACAGGCACAGGTTGACTTTCTAGTGGCTGCATGTTGTTTGTTAAAGGCCAAGTTGCACCATTTTTATGCGCAACAGCAACTACTGCTGTAGCGCATCTTAGCCATCGCAATTCTGTCGGTCTGTCCGTCCATCTGTTTGTCACATGGGTGAATCAGTCAAAAACGGTGCAAGCTAGGATCACCAAATCTTCACCATCGGCTGGAAAACTCTAGTTTCAACATCAGTAAAGCTTTTCCATGAATTCGAAAAGGGTCACCCCGAGCGAGGGTGCTAAATGACAGAGGGGTAAGGAAAATTTGCGATTTCCAGCCAATACGGCATTGGCTGAGCGAGACAGATGACGCCCTCTGGCAAGTACGAGTAAAACACTATAGATAATTAGCTGCCAGTCGTCTGGTGCCCTCTGGCGACTGTAAAAGAAACATGGTTGCTAGGATGGGTGAACTTAGATTTTGTTTTACTGGGCTTTCAAACATGCACCGCTGTTGCGCGTTTACATTTGCATTAACTGGGCTTTTCTTGTACATAACTGTTATGAAGTACTAATTGGCTTCACCAAATGCTAATTTGTCAATTTTTAATCTTCCAGTTGCTAATATATCTTTATATTATACAAATAAGATTAAAAGTGCACAATTTTCACACTTCACAGCTTCAATTGCGTTCGGCAATTTCCGGCACTGTGATGTCACTTACAGAATAAACAAATCAAACTGTCATTTGTTTACATTAATTTCTGACGATTTTATGTCTTAGTTTAACTAATGTTTAGTTTATTTTAAACATTATAATTGGTGCAGTCAGCATTACTGTACAACATGTCGACAGTATGTGTGGTCTGAGGCTGCAGAAGTTCATGGTCACTTGTACAATCACAGAATTCAATGCACGTCTAATCTATTGGCAATCTCCATTTTGCGAATAAAACCACAACGTACTACTAAGCTTACATCCTTGATAATTTTACTAATCGTACACCTCTAGCGGTAAACAGATTAACAATGACGCAAGTCCTGATATCAGATATGCGGCACAGCTTGTATATTTCCGACATTACTCTTAGACAAAAAAGCCCAGCTAACGCAAAGGGGAACGTGCGACAGCGATGCATGCTTGAAGGCCCAGTGCGAACAAAATCTAAGTTCACTGATCGGAGCAATGATGTTTCATTTACACTCGGCAGAGGGTGTGACTGGTCTCGCATAGCTGCATTGGCTAAAAATCGCAAATTTTTCCTACTCCCTCTTGTTTAGTGCCCTTGCAGGGGGTGACCCCTTTCGAGTTTATGGAAAAGCTTTACAGATCCCGAAACTAGAGTCTTCCTGGTAGCCAACGGTGAAAATTTGGTGATCCTAGCTTGTGCCGTTTTTGACTGATCACCCATGTGATGGACAGACAAACAGAATTGCGATGGCTAAGATGCGCTACAGCAGAAGTAGCTGCTGTCAAGCGTAAAAAACTGACAGATTAACCATGTTTTCAATGTAAATGTCAACAAAGCATTCTGGGAGTGACATCATCATTACTGCAGCACGTTCAGGTGCATATGACTTGCACAACATGTTTTTATTAAAATTAACTGAAAGCAATGTTTTAATTTCAGCGGATCAGTGTATTATTAATTAGTATTACATTCGAAACATATTTATCCAATATCATTTTTTCGTGTGACTTGGCCTTTAAATGAAAAATAATTTTCAAAACTGAAAAACGATGCGAAGCCCAAATGACAGAAAGTACACAAAACGTCAGCAATGCTGAACTAATTGGTCGAGTGAACAAAAATAGCTTTTGGCAAAAATCACAGAATTAGACAAGTAACACGGCAGTTTGGCAGCTAAAGCTAAGACAATAAATATGACATCTGCAGCAGAAAATGGGAGATCACTAATGTTACACTGCCATGATAATGCCAAACAAATAACACACTAAAATAATGTCCTACACTACAGCCTTGTCCAAAACAGTCCAAAACAAAAAGTAATAATATTTTCCACATCTGGTTTCCTGCAAAACAAATGTCATTTGGTGCAAATGTCAACCTTTCACTGTAATTTTTATCACTATTTTTGCAAGGTTTAAAGCACAGCACCACCACTGAATTATTATGAAACAGTAATGTAGTAAAGCTTTCCAAATGTCTACCATACCTAGAAAACACAATCCAATGATCATAGAAAACTGCTCTGTCTGACAAAAGCTGAGTGTTAATACACAGCTAATCTACAGTGTGTCTCAAAAAAGCATCCCTGACATTTTCGACTGTAACTTGAAAACCAATTATCAGATTTTGATAATTTTTGGTATGAATATTGGTGACAAAATTTACCACCAAATGACCATTTAGTTTCCTACTCACACAATGTATGCTTCTGCCCTACCTAGGGAATGCAGATCGAGCAAATTATGTGTTGAAATAAACAGAAAACCTGAAAAAACATCCCCAACATTATCGATCGTAACTTAAAGAAAGATCAGCAGATTTTAATAATTTTTGGCAGAAATATTTCTGACAACTAGGTATTAAATAAGTGTTTTAGTTTCCACCTCACCCAACGTCTGTTTTTGCACCATGTGGGGAAAGTAGACCAAGAATAATATGTGTTAAAATTAAATGACAAAACGTTGATAAATTCCATCTATCCTAATCTGTGGGCCACAACAGCTGGTCTATTACAAGGTTTGACTGTCATGCAGCAGTGTGTCTACCAGATGAAGTTTAGGAATGTTTGTGAAGTCAAGAAGCGACTGGTACAGCCTGGATTGGTCTGGAGCAGAACTTTATCGATACTGCTGTCAATAAATAGAGAAAGCGTCTCCTTGCCTGTGTTCGCATATAGTGGGCCAATACTTCAAGCAATTTTACTGCAGGCAGTTGAAAAATGGACAACTGGATAAAATGTCAGCAAGAATGTCAGAAATGTGAACAAAATGTGTTTTTACACCTTATGTTAATTAAGCAATCATATCTCTTGGATAAAAAAGTGATATTTCGCTGGTTATGTTTTCCCCAGGTAGTGCAGAAACACACATTAAGTGAGGTGGGAACTAAATGGCATTTAATGGCAGGTTGTGTCAAGAATATTCGAACCAAAAATTATCAAAGTCTGATGATTGGTTTTCAAGTTACAGTAAAAAATGTCGGGATGCTTTTTTTCGAAACACAGTGTAGTAGCATGATATAAACAGCTTATGCACAATGCATACAATCCAAACTGAAATAAAGAATAGATGGCATTATCAGATTAGCTCGAAGCAGACGCACACAACTGCTGCCATTTGATAAATGGATTCATCACCCACCGGGCAGGCAGATACCTCAATTCATTAACAAACAATCACAAAATGTAATTATCAAAATAGCATCATTTCTATATAGTCAAGATTAACATATGCGCTTCCTAAAGTCTGTCCGTGGAGACATGATAAACACGGCATGCCAGCTGATGAATGCTGACATGCTGATACTGTCAAACGGCAATCTCGTAAGATGAGCCAAACTTGCGTTTGCTGTCTTTCTCAACAATGTCAGAATGTTCGCCGTCTTCATCGACCTCCGGGACAGAAACGTCATGCAGCTGTCCAGCGCCGTACCGCTTCCGTTGTGATTCCTCCAGCCGATCAGACAGCTCCAGAGCTTTGACAAATGACATTGGCCGTCGGACATTGCTAGTAATATTCACATCAGTGATCGCCAACACATCGCTTTCGGCGACCGGCAACGCTGCGGTCTGAACAGTTGCTGCTGCATCTTTTGCTTTTGTCGGAGAAACACGCCCCGGTCGTCTGCCAGCACTGACGTGTAACAAACCGGCTCCAAAGTCGTCCGGTGCCAGTGCCTGAGTGGTGGGATACTTCGCATCACTGGGCAGAACGGCCGTGTCCGAAACACGAGACTGCGGCTTGTCGGCAATGACGGTTGGCTTTTGTAAGAAATACGCAGCGGTGGCATCGTCGCTGTTGACACGTATGTCTGAGTGATGCTGCATTACAACATTGCCCGAAGCGTGACCGACCGGTGAATACATTGCATCCGGTGCAAGCCTTCGTTCAGAGGGAGACTCACGGCCGCCAGTCGTACTGCTACTGGACCCGACTAGCAGGTTACGCAGCGAGTGTGCAGAGCCGCCGAGTGGCACGTCCATCTCGTCGTCGTACAAGTTGAAGTACGAGTCGGACTTGGGTGGTCGGAGCTCACAGTCCAAATTCTGAGTGCTGCGGAATATCGCATCGTCGTCGGTATCCACGTTCAGCAGCTGTAACCAGACACAGACCAGCAACCAAGCAATGCTACCGCGTACTATCAGTTTAGGCCTTTAAAAACTTCTGTGCTTCCAGCTGCAGCTGGCAAAAATTAGATACAGAGAGGGGGTTCATTTTCATTTTTTTATATTACACAACTCATAAAAATCAAGTTGACTCATTAAATAGTACTCATGAGAACTAAAGTAAAGATACTGCACCACAACCAACTAGATGCAAACTTTTTTCAGTAAAACTTGAAAAACAAACTGAAAACAACACAAATATTTTTAACGACCCAATAAAATTTTTTGGAATGCAAGATTTTTTAGGCATAGATAGCAACTAGCAGCAAAGAAATTATTTTATGCCTTAATTGACACAATAAATCCCACATGCAACATGACTAGTACTGCCCAATTATAATTAAGGCAAGCCGCACTAATTTTAAACAGTATAATTTTAAAATGTGCACATTATGTACCAATCCACTGCAAGCTAACTCCCTCAGTACATTGAACAGATATGCAGGAAAACCAGACATAAATAAATTTTTACACGTGAAAGCAGATACTGCTTCAGCACATCTTAGCCATCGCAATTCTATCTGTCTGTCTGTCTGTTCATCTGTCACATGCGTGGATCAGTCAAAAACGGTGCAAGATAGAATCACCAAATCTTCACGGTCGACTGCCTGAAAAACTCTAGTTTCAGGAACTGTAAAGCTTTTCCATAAATTCCAAAGGAGTCACCCCGAACAAGGGCGCTAAATGAGAGGGGGTGGGCAAAATTTGCGATTTTTGGCCAATAAGTTGCTGTATCTCAGTAACGGTGTGAGATAGGGCCTAGGTTACCATAAATCACTAATAGGATGTCATACACTGGCTCTCGATTGGCGCCGAATTCAATGACCTTGAATGACCTTAAACGCTAAAATAGGGGGTTTTATGGATTTTTTTGGCGATTTCGAGCTGCGACACAAGTCTATATCATTCACAAGGTGGCGCCACGAAACTATCGTTATGCGATCCAGACAGAGATTGATATTTGTATATTAACTTAGTGTTAACACCTCAACTTTCAGCTAAACTACTGAACCGGAACTGCTATAGGCTTTCGCGCGTCTCGTGAGCATTAGCTCAAATTTCTTGTATTACACGTGATTAAAGCAAAACACTTCACTGGTCAATCCATATATTTAATTCTCTCAAAAAGTCATTAGTGACATCAATATGACATATAGTCTAAATTGTTGTTGTTTTTTTTACAAAACTAAAACAGCAGGAAAAGTCCATGAATAAGTGACTATGCGGCAATAAAAACAGTTTAACAATAACAACATTTACTTTCAATCTTAATGTAGGATTCACAGCTCGAAATGTAGCACAGAAACTATTTCTGCAATGAATAAAGCAACTTCAGAACAAAACTAATGGAGTGAATGGTCTGAAATAAACTGAACCGAACTCACCCGATCAAACTCCCGACTGGTCTTGTGAACACCGCTGTCAGCTTCCAGGTAGATCTTCACATTGCTGTCATTGGCCTTGTAAGCAATCTTTGCCGCCTCAACATTAATCATATACGTTTTCTGTCCGCGACCAGTCAACCTGATACAACAGTATATACATACATCAACACTATGTATTCTCCACCAAAGCATGTTTGACGACAGCAACTAAAAGTCACCAATATAAATTCGGTCATTATAAGGATTTAGTCGTTAAGCAAACTTAAAAATTCAACCTTTCTGACAACTCATCGGTTAGAAAGGTCAAAAATATGGCTGTTTACAAAATTCGAAATTTCACACCAATCAGTGTCTCTGTAAAAAATAGTAACAACCAGAAATTTGGGGCAAAGCCCAACGTGAGTCCGCCTGGTGCCCTAAGTCCAATTGGGGGACAATTTAGGGGGCTCACATTCCTCTCATAGCAAAGTCACGTGGCCCAAACTCCAACGCATTAGCATACGCAGAACGCGCAGTGTCGACTTAGGGTAGGTAGACATTAGCCAACTAACCATTGTCGTTAGTGGACCAAAGTTCACCCAATTTCTTTTGTTCAATGCGAGAGAGATGGTAGTTGATAACGACGTTTACCGCTTGTCGATATCTCCATCCGTTCCAGAAATATTCAAAGTTGAAAATTGTCCTAAATCACGCTGAATTTTGGATGTTCTTCGCTACCCCAAATTTTAAGGGGGCAGTGCCCCCTAAAATTTGTACGCACGTTATCAGCCCCACTTAGCACTACATCATGTGGCAAAGTTTCATTAGGCCACTCCATTTGGCTTTAAAGTTATAGTGGCTAATTTGCTACAATTAAGGTTAATTTTAAACCCTCCTTTGAAAAAAATTGTAAGGGGGACCCAGGTCCCCGGTGGGGGAAGCACTAGGAAGATTTGGTCATTCTATGGCTCATGTAAAAATTTGAGGGCACAGCACCCCCTAGCGGCCAAAATATGGTCTTTTGAAAAAGTTGATTAGGGTAGGTAAACAATAGCCAACTAACTGTTGTCGTCAGTGGACCAAAGTTCTCCAAATGTCTTCTGTTCAACCCGGCAGTTGGGAGGCCCCATCCCCGGTGGGGGGTGCGCTAGTAAGACTTGGTCATTCTCTAGCGCATGTAAAAATTTGTGGGCGCAGCAATCCCTAGGGGCCGAAATATAGTATTTTGAAAAAGTCGATTTGGGTGGATATGATTTCACTGTGATTAGTGTACTCTGTGATTAGTGGACCAATGTCCGCCCAACTTTTATCACCCAACGCGAAAGGAATCACGGTGCAAAACCTCTTAGTCCGATTTTGAACATCTTCATCTCTTCCGAAGATATTCGCCACCGAACTTCGAAGTCGTCCGGAATCGGGCCAAATTATGCATGTTTTTGGCCCCTTGAATTTTTTTGGGAAAGGCCCCCAAAATTTTGGACCAGCATTATAAACTTCGGCCTAGTACTGACCACCGTGCAAAATTTTGCACTGATCGGCCGATGCATCTCAGATATCCTACGATTGAAATAAAAAATAAACAATTTCTAAAAAAATATCTGCAATAAAACTTAAGTCGTCCTGAAAACTATCGTTTCCGGGCAGACTAATAATAATGCCACAATATCAACAGAATAACAGCACTATAGCAAG
>Ga0209671_1007817_pt1 | contig 11151 bp, 5 predicted proteins | sample WorMetHERISLAND2_2_FD_187401 | JGI IMG/M metagenome (GOLD analysis project Ga0209671, IMG submission 187401) | Marine gutless worms symbiont microbial communities from Max Planck institute for Marine Microbiology, Germany - Olavius geniculatus... | ecosystem: Host-associated > Annelida >...
ATTGTAATTTTGCATTTTTGATATATTGCACGTATATGCAGTAGGCGTATATCAAAAATGCAGAATGATAATATTAAACTTTCCCTTAATTTCTCAAAAACCTTCTCCCCTAGTAACTGTTTTGAACCTTAAAGGCTCAAACAGTTGTATGGATTTAGTGGGCAGCATCGTGATATTTTTTTGCAACCAGCTGCAAGTGATCAGAATATCAGAAGTGATAAAACAATTTACTTGTGACCAATTGCTACTTGTTGCAAAAGTGACTGAATGCTAAAAGCAGTGGCGTAGCCAAGGGGGTGGGGCAGGGGGCCCAGCCCCCAATCCTCCAGAAAAAAAACATAAACATACGTATAAACTGCACAAAATTTGCCAATTTGGTTAGTTTATTTTCGGGAAAATAATTAAAATTGTTGCCACTAGATCTCACCTTTTAAAGCCAAAATGCACCAAATTCGATTTCGGCTGGGGCTCCGCTCCGCAACCCGCTGGGGATCTCACAGCGCTCTCGCAGACCTCCCTAGCTGGATTTTAGGGAATCCTACTTCTAAGGGAAGGGGAAGAAAAAAGGAGAGGGCATGGGAAAAAGGAAAGGGGTAAAAAGGGGAGAACAGGAAGGAAAGGGGCAAAAGGGGAAGAGGAGGGGAGGAAAAGAGAGATGAGGCCCCACCCTAATTGAAATTTCTTGCTACGCCACTTATTAAAAGAACAGCATTGTGTGTCAGACTGTGAGTAACACGCCAGTGTCAGTGACGTTGATGTTAAATTGCTAACTCAGTTGTTTTCTGGTGTCATTTTGTATGAACTTATCACTACTGATGTTATAGCTATTCATTAACAATGTACAGTTGCTTCATAACGCAGTTGACACTCATGCAAGCTGTTTAAACCTATATAAATGACAACTTTATTTGTGTTGCTAGTGTTGTCAATGTCAGTGCTGAAATAAATAAATAAACTGGCCTCTAGTAGTATATAGTCGGTGTGTCTGTCTTTCTGTCAGTGTCAGTGTCAATCTGCAGCAGCTGATGATGATGATGACGATGATGACGATAAAGGTGCTAATGAGTAATGACGCTGTTACTGTTTGGTTAATCCTCGAGATATCACGAATGTTAGTTCTTGCTGTAACCAATGCTCAAGTCTGCTGCCCACTTTTCATGGCATACTGCATTTCAGCTTGAAATACGCTGTTCTCATGATTTACGATATCTTGCAATCAGAAGTGTACCCAGCTGTGATGTTTAAAATGCACCAAATTCGTTTTTCGCCCCACTGGACCCCACTGGGGAAGCTCACGACGCTCCCCCAAACCTCCTAGTTGGCTAGGGAGGGGGATACCCCCTCCCCATTCCCCACCTCCTCGACGCCTACGGCGCCTCGTTCTCGGCGCCTGCAGCGCCTCACCTAGAGTTGGGGACTTGCTCTAAGGACTTAGGGGGATAGACGTCCCTGTGCACTGTTCATGTTTATTATGCCAGGCTTCTGACACAACATCACTTATCCCACGCTACATAGTAAACTGGCTAGAGTAGGCATGTAAACACGCGATCTTTTTCGCCCGAGCCAGAGCATGACAGGAAGCGTCCATTCTCCACACACCTCAGCGCCAGGAAACAACTTTCCAACTGGCCAACCCCTATCTTCTCTAAGTTCTCTTCATTTTACTATCCACTTTTTTCTCTCTCATTTCTTTTCCCTCTCCATTTTTTCCTTATTTCTTTCTTTTTCCCCAAACCACAGAGGCTCTGGGAAAGCGCTGTGCTCTCCATCGTCTTTCGTGTCGAAGTTCCGGTCGCAAATGCATTTTTATGCACTCTGGGTTCCCAAAACGCATATCTTGACGAAATCTTAGTCGTTTGTGTGCAATACAAATAACCGTGTTTTGTTAATTTGTGACTGTCGGCGGAGAGGTAAACCATCACAGTATAATAACTATTACTAAGGTCAACTCAGCCTTTCATCCCTCCGAGGTAGGTAAATCGAATACCGACCTGCTTGCCAAATGCTTGGCCGGAGTTAAGGCGAGGCGCGTTCACTTGTGTCGGGTGGCAGGTATACAGCCAGGTAACACTGGGTGATCGCATGCACATGGCAGATGAGGCTCCGTAGCGATATGTTTCCATAAAGAACTGTAGGCCTACACACCCATTTCGAGAAACCGCAGACGGCAGAAGTTAGTGGCTTTGCTTATGACCCATTATGGCTGCTCGCCATTTAAATGCGCCGCGCATGAAGACACCGCCAGACAACGCGTGTCTTATACCCCGTTTACACGATCAAGCAAACATATGTTAGCTGGACGAGCCAGCTCGTTGAGCCAGCTCGTCGAGCCAGCTTCATCGTGTAAACTGGGTATAATACCCCGTTTAGACGATGAAGCTGGCTCGACTAGCTGGCCCTATGTTTGCTCGATGTTTGCTTGATGATTGCTTGATCGTGTAAACGGGGTATTACTAACGAAGTAGAACAGTGACATTTTCAGAGTGACGCCGCCGAAGCGACGTCATCACAAGTTCAGACCTTCTCGGCACAGCCAGACGCGGAAAATTAACTTGACTGTAGCTACATGTAGATACCAGCGCCCCGCCTTGCACTTGTGGTTACAACCTGACAGACTGCGGCTGCTGCGCTTCAGCTGTCTGCTTATATTTATAGCTGCATGGACTCGCAAGAAGATGCAAGACGTCCGGGCCGTCCGTCCGGCGCTCAGTCAGACTCAGTCATCCCAGTCTTCATTGGATGATTGATCGGTTTTGCCTCGCTCTCGGCCGCGTCGCTCTACTGATCGTAAGAAAGGCACCGAAATGCAGCGGCTGCCATGCAGCATCCGTGTGGAGATGGGAAAGAACCCTGGGATTCGGTTCGGGTACGGTTATGGTGTGCTGACGTGCTCTCAGTTCTGTTTGATTCCTTACAGGGTTGACCAAAAAGTAAGCCTTTTCGCATAGGCCTAGATATTTATTTTGATCAGGCCTGTAGTGATTTTTGATAATTTCTGTTTTGCAATGTATACCCCTCGTCCTACAATAGACAGCATTCTGACATTGATGACTGGAGCAAAGAGGGAAGATTATTAGAACTGTCGTTATTGTTACCGTAGTTACATATGCACACTTTAGATTGACAGTTCTTACAGTTTTAGGTTTAGGTTTTTTTAGGTTTTGTGTCTCATAAAGCTTAAACTTTGTGTAAGGTTAAACTTTTTGTTTCGTTATTATGTGTACGTGCATTTTGCCTGGAAAGGCCGTCCCCAAAATGACCTATACTGTGTCGGGCGGAACGTAAAAACCCTACTCACTCACTCGCTGTTTTGCAATGTAGTGTGGCGACGCAGGCGTACGATATAATAACCACGTAATTGCAAATTTACCATGTGTCAGCGAGAAGAATTCTGAAAATCGGCCAATATGGCGAAGACATGCATGGATACAAGTTGGATGCTTATTATTTTGGTCTAGTGTGATGCATTTAAGTTTAGCAATCAGCTTTAACACAAAACAAACAGTGACGTAACAATGTGTTACTTCTACAGTATAGATAGGGGCGCCGGAGCCACGGGGGCAGGGGCCCCTGCCCTTGTGGCACAGGGGCATCACGGAGGCAGAGAAATGCCCTTTTCAGATGTAACTAGACAGACTTATTGAGCCTTGTCCATCTGCATAATGTAAATTAACGCTTTTCCTTTCTTATTACACTTTTAGACATAGCCTATACGTCTACATTTTTGGTTAACTGTTAGGAATTTTCATTTTTTTCTCCTTAGTGCCAGTGTATTTTCTGCACACATATATAAATTTGGGTGTGTTTTGGTTCGTTCTGTGGTAAAATTCTATTTACTGTACTGCCAAAAAGTGAACGTTTTTACACTCCTGTAACATGGGCAGCGCCAAAGGAAGGGGGACAGAAAGGGCAGCTGCCCTCAGTGCCCTTGCCCCCTCCCCCTCTCAGGAAAAATTTTGATGGTGATTTATTAGTGCTCTCTAGGCAATTATGCCAATACGCGACTTATTAAACGCAAATTTTTGCAAAACAGCACAAATATCTGTAAGTTTTTTGCGTTTCCAAATATGAAAAAGCAGGCAAATTTGCGACTTTCATTGCCCGTCCATAAGCTAAAAGTGTTTCAGCTTAGCGGGGCTTTGCCTCCTGACCCTCTGCCCCTGGACCCCGCTATATTTTTTTCAATGCGCACAACAACTAAATTAGGCTACGTCGACATTTGACCCACACGCAAAATTATTATCCCCTGTGCTCTGGCTCTTGCCTTTGCCACCCTCTGTTTCCCCCTAGCTTCAGTTTTCTAGTGCCGCCCATGTACAATAATTACTAATTAGGCCTAGGCCTTAAGTTACGGTATATATACGGCGTGCAGTCTAAAATAGTTTAAGCAGAAAATAACGCAAAGCACTGAGATATGAAGACTTCTGTGGCCTATGACAGGTCTTCTGTAAAGCCCTCAAGCAGCGACTTCGTAGGTAAAAAGTAGGCGGAGTAAAATCGCAGAAAATTGTGATTTTTTGACAGACGCTGCGAATTTTCGACAGGAATAATTACAGAATTTTAACTTTGCTACTAAATTTCCCCAAAATGGTTTTTACAGCACCAAATGGACGAATATGTTTTAACAATTTTCCCGCAACCCAAAATTTCGGGGGAAGGGCAATTGTCCCTATACCCCCTTACTCCCCGAGGCCACTGCCCTCGAGTACGACGCTGCCCCAATGCCCCCATGCCCTTTGTAGTTTCCGGCGCCCCTGAGTATAGAATATAGAACAGACTTTCAATGATAAACTTTTAAGAAATTTTTAGAACGCTATATAACAGGGTTCTTGTTCGGTTCGAGTTCGGTTGGATTCCCACCTCTAGCGGCAACCGGCAGCACGGACGGACGACGGAGCGACCTCCGGTATTCAGCCGGTGCAGCCATGATCAATACAGCTCGGCGGGTCGCCATTTAACAGACGAAGGCAGGGGAGGGGAGGGGGTTAGGACGGGACGGCCGAACTGTTTTTTTCCTGCAACTGCATGCTTCCGCGATGGATAGAAATCGATGGATCACGCATTTTCATTTCAGGCATAAATAAGCTGACTGCTGATACTGCTTGGGACGAGGCCAGTAATCGTGAAGTCTGCAGCTAGGCGCTTGCAACGACACGTCGCCGCGGTCAAATGGTCAACGACGACGTGCATGGGTTTAAGAAAGTAGGTGAGACCGAAAAGTTGCAATTTTTCGACGAATTTAAAATTTAAGGCAGGGAGCGTCATGGTGATGCGGAAGACGAAGTCCCCAGAAGCCAGAGAGCTTTTTTGTTTAACTGATACATAAATTTTAATGTTTCAGGAAATAGTGTTGTGCAAATCTTCAGCGCCGCGATAGGAGAGTGTATTGCCTGAATACGCCATTGCCAATGAGTGAGCGATTAGTCCGCAGAAACATAAACACGCATTGGGCCTACACCGAGACAGACACGCAAACAATAGAAGCCACAACACAAAGACTAGACAGAATAGAGCCGGTCACATCCATCATCATGTCACTTTGCCGTTAGATGCCTTCACTGGCTCTAGGTGATGTAACAGTTAAGACGCTGGACTTACGAACAAGGGGTCGCCGGTTCGACTCCAGTCAGGTCGCTGTCAAGTGGTTAGGGGCCTACTTTACCTGGATGGCTGACCAGTGTTTGAATTGCCGGGGAAGGGGGTTGTGGGAATTGAACCCCCAACTGTTTTCTCAACCCCCTAACACACTGTCAAATTATGTACTGAGGGGTCAGCAGTGCTATATACTTTATAAACACAATTTACATCATAATTTTGGTCGGGCTCCGACCATCGAAAAGTTCAGCTAAGTCCAGCTAATTTCTCACAATTCAAACACTGTGGCTGACGACTGTCTGCGGACAGGTAAAGCATCGCGGTATATAACTGACCACGTAGGTCAACTCAGCCTTCCATTCCTACAGCCCACGGGGTAGATATATAAATCAAGAACCGTCCTGCCTGGCAGTGCAGGGTTAGGAGTTACAGCGAGGCGCGTTCACTTGTGTCGTGTGACAGGTAATACTGTGTGATTCCATATGGCAGGTAACGCTCCGTAGCTCTAATGGGTTTCCCATGAAGAGCTAGGCCTCCCATATCCTTTAAACCTTTTTAAAAATTTCCATGTCATCAGATTGATGTTTTAAAATCTAAAAAAGTACATTATACATTTTGCGTATTTCACCACGAAAATGGACCAAATTACACATATATTTCGAGAACTTTTCCGGGGGTGACATCCTAGGACTCCCGTATCTACGAAGGGGGCAAGCCCACTCAACAGAAACTCCTAGTTGCGCGTCGACCGTAACACTTTTTTCAGGGCATTCGCGGCGGCTGTGACTGATGTACGAATGTTTAGCGGCAAGATCGAAGACCGTGCACTACCACACTAATGGTTTTTGACTCTGTGCCCTCAAAAACATAGTGTTCCTATGCAAATGCATAGAACACTGCAGGCCGGGCTGGGCAACTAATCAAATTGTCACTGTCGTGTGATGTGGCTCACAGTCACACTGCGGCCCGCGTGCGACTGACAGGTCAATTTACTACGTGTACGGTGGACCTGTAGCTCCATACAAATTGATGACGATTTCACCGGCAGAGTACCCACAGCTCTGCTAGCCAATGGCAGAGCAAAAACGCCGCTCGAAGAGCGTCCAATCCATTGTCAGGTAGAAGCAGGAAGCTTATCCTGGAAAAAAGTTGGGGGAAGGGAGTTCAATTGCGGGGGAGTATTTTTTTACTTCACAATTTTTTTAACAAAAGACGTCATTGGGCCCGGTTACCACTTGGATGAGTAACTGCATACAGGTAAACTATCTTGGCAATATATACAACTCGGGTCGTCACCCTGCCATCCCTTGAGGTGAGATGAGTATTGCTTGCTTGTATGGTTGGGGTTAAAGCAGCTTGCTTTGACCTGTGTCGAGTGGCAGGTAACAATGTGTGATCCCACATGGCAAGTGACGCTCTGCAGCTGAGACAGTTTCCAGGAACAGTTATTTCCCTTCAAATGAGTCCCTGCCTACAAAGTAATGCGTATTATCTCCCCTCCCCGCATGTCTATTGTCTGCTTCATGTCACCTGTCATCAGTAACCAGGGCTGGAAAATTGGTTCAAAAAACCTGAATTGTGGAGCATTTTAAAAACACAAAAAACCTTAGTAGAAATTTTAGGTGTTTTTATCCGCTGTGTAATTTAATTTCATATATCAATAGTGATTTGTGATTTCTGACGTCACGTGATTCACTCAACAAAAACGATTAGACCTGGTGATGATATGCAGGATGTTATTCTTGGGTTGCAAAATTTTTGTGACCCATCTTCTTCGTACACAAAAACTATTAAAAACCCAAAACCTAGTAACTTCTCCCAACGGTAAATAGCTGGTAGGTTTTCAAGCCCGGTTAACAACGGAATGTTGATAAAACTAAAGTCAGAAATAATATACAGTGACAGCTTTTATTGCAATAAACAAGCAAGAGCATATGCGCGCTACAGTTTGCAGATAAATATGTACAGAGGTGGCAGCACAGATACAGTGTGAGGTAAAAACGCTCAGCGAGACGAAACGTCACAGACGAAGCTAATCAATATGACGAACACACAATGATAACATAACAAATGTCATGATTCAACCATTGATATTGGACTCAGTGGTTTAAACAGAATACATTAACTAGAGTCGTGTTCAATGACGGCATCATAACATAAATACTGGGGGATAAATTACTATACTGTAAATAAAGGTGGCTCACGTTTAATACCAAGACTTCTATTATTTACACAAGGAATGAAAATTATTGAAGTCGAAGACCAAGAGTGAAGGCGGGGTTCTAAGCCCCCACTGCACCAACTAGGGGGTCTGCAGGAGCACTTAAGCTCCCCCAGCAAAACCCTGGTTGCAGACGCATTTTTGGCCAAGAAAAAGCCCTGAAAATGCATGTAGCAGGTATAAATAGTTTTCTCCAGACAAACTTCCATTTATTACATAAGTCCATTTCGAAAAAAACTTTCTAGAAGCCTAGCATGTTTTTTTGAAAAGCCAACCGAATGGATTTCAAAGTTTTCATCAGCTTTTATTACGCGTGACAGCATGTAATGCTTCGCACGTCTTAGCCATCGTCTAGGCATCTGTGTGTGTGTGTGTGTCTGTCACACTTTTGAGCTCTACCAAAACGGTGCAAACCAAAATCACAAAATCTTCACTGTGGGCTGGCACAAGGACTGTAGTTTATTGTGACAAAATTTTGTGCCCTTGAGTAAGGGGGTTCCCCTCAAACGAGGGCATCAAAGAGGGATACCCTCTAAAAAGACGTCATTTTCCCCTACACTGGCTCGTTTAGTGTTAAAACGGTTGCAGATAGGTACACACATGCTACACATTAAAACAAGCACTGGTGACGGGCTTTTTAGATTTATCAACACCGATAACTTTAAACCCCCAAAAGAGAGGTTTTTGGTAAATTTTTCACGATTTCACGATTTCAGCCTGCAACACACACTTTTAAGCGTGAACTGCACCGAAATGGCTGGAGATAGATCAAGACAACTTGCGTATAAAATTTTCAGTATTAAATGCAAATTTCAGAAGTCAAAGTTGCGACCAACTAGGTTCAAGGAGGCCTGCACAGGCATGCGTCAAAGACGTCATTTTACCGGTACTGGCTCGTTTATAGTGAAAACAATTGCAGGTAGACACAGACATACTGCTTATCATAACAAGCACTAGTGACGAGCTTTTTAATCGTGTCAACATCGATAACACTGAATGACCATGAACCCCCCAAAAAAGGTTTTTTCAATTTTTGGCTGCGGTGCACATTTCAAGAGTGAATTGTGCCGACACTGCTGGAGATAGACCTGGGCAATCTGTGAAGAAGAACTGCTAAGGCTGTCGCACGTCTCATGTGCTTCGCTCAAATTACTTGGTTATAAGCATAAGCACTTCCAGTCCTTGATACTGTCTGCAAAAAGCTACAAATTCATAGGTTTAGAAAATTAAAAGCCTGACTGTAATAAAACATTCTGTCATTTGTGGAACAAAAAAAACGACCATTTGATTATGTTTTGGGCGAGTTCTCTGGGTGTACGTGATTGTGCACACTGGGAATACATTAACTCTGGAATAAACAGTGGGTCAAACTAAATGGAGCACAACAGTAGAAGTAGCATTAACTTTCTGAGTATGCGTATCTTTGCCAAGGAATGTTACTTTTTGACACAAAAAAATCTGGGGCCATAATGACAAGTACACAAGTACAAGTGTGGCTTGGTAGTCTAGTGGTTAGCGTGTCAGACCCAATGACCGCGAGGTCGTGGGTTTGATCCCTAACCACTGCACTCTCAAGTAACAACCTTGGGCAAGTTGTTCACACACCACAGCCTGTCGGTGCGATGCCCCAGTTTGGGGGCCCTGCCGACTAAATATCCAAATCTTAATCCAAATACACTAATGACTGCTATTGGCCGATATTTTTGGCACAACAGGAGCAAAAAGCCAATGATTGGTCCACAAGTAACAAGAAGGCGGATGCTACTATGCAAAATGTTTGACGGCCTGCGAGGCCGTGGCACCTACAGTCACTGCATCAATGATGCTTGGAGTATATATAAAGGATCTGCTGACATCGCCTCCCGTTGCTGCCGACACCGCTTCCGATATCAGATTCGCCAGCTCTATGTGATCGTTCTGTGACAACACACAACAAGGTGATAATGTGGGTCATCATCAATAACTGGTAAAAAATCTTCTTGTTAGAAAATTGTAAAAAAATGTGCAAAATTTTCAACTAAAAACCCAACATTTCGGGGAAATTTAAAAGCAACCTGAAACTTTGGATGAACTATATTAACTGTCTTTGAAATTCTGTTGGAAATTCACAGTGGCTGTAGGACAATTCCAACTTCTTGCCCTGCCTACTTTTTAACACAAGATGCCGCTGGTCATCATCATCATCAGTGATAGGCTCTTATGAAATAGGAATTCATTAACTGTGGAACAGCCTGGCCTAAATTAAACATGCCGTAACAGCAGCAGCAGCAGCATTTGCTTTTTGAGTACATTTATTTGCTCCATAGGCTCCTTATCTTTTTGCACCACGGTACGTACAGTTAGCAACACCTTTAACATTCACTAAAAACTGTAGCTACTAAAGCCTGAAATAAGCCATCAAAACTAACTAGACAGTTTGAACATGCACAGCTTCATGTTACATGTATGCCTACAACCTCTTGCTGTGACCTTGGTTTTTGACTCTGTGCCCTCAAAAACATAGTGTTCCTCTTTGCCTCAAAGTCCACTACTGAAAATTTTTCAATCAAAATTCATCAACACATACAAAATGTAACACAGCCAGAGATATGACTAGCCGATCAATGCAAAGACATATAGACAACACGCAAACAATGCCTGAGTCCAGGGTTTAAAAGCTCATTTTTTAAAAAGCCCTAATCATTCAGTTTTCGAGTCAAACCCAGTTTTATTCAAAATGCACTAAAATGATAAGTTTTAGGGTTTATGTGTGTTTTAAGTCATTGGAATAAGCACTGCTAGTTATTCTCCAACTAAAACATATCCAAAATTTGCAAATTCACAGATTTCAATTTGAAACTCGTAATTTGAAAATCGAACAAAGTACTTTGCTATTAGTGGAATGAAAACCAAAATTAAACTAAGTCTTCTTGCTGAGATGCTCGAGCTTCTTGTTCCTGCACTCGAGACAATGGCATCCGAGGCCACTACCTTTGGGCTCGAGGTGAACTGGCTAAAGACAAAAATCCAAGCCCTGGGTAGCAGGAAGGACGAACCAACAATAGTCACCGTTCTAGGGAACGAGGTTGCGGTGGTGGATGAGTTTGTATACCTTGGGTCCCTCCTCCACTCAACAACCCAAAGTAGTCCTGATGTCGCACGCCGAAATGCCATTACTCGTGCAGCTATGCAGAATCTAGACAACCAGATTTGGAAATCAAGGATCTCTCTCCACACGAAGTTGAAGCTGTACAATACTTGCATCCTACCTATTTTCCTCTATGGCTCTGAGTGTTGGGCAGTTACTAAGAATGATGTGCGCAAAATCGACGCACATGATCAGTGGTGTCTGAGAA
>Ga0209671_1007819_pt1 | contig 11149 bp, 8 predicted proteins | sample WorMetHERISLAND2_2_FD_187401 | JGI IMG/M metagenome (GOLD analysis project Ga0209671, IMG submission 187401) | Marine gutless worms symbiont microbial communities from Max Planck institute for Marine Microbiology, Germany - Olavius geniculatus... | ecosystem: Host-associated > Annelida >...
GCCATGTGCCAGCATTCATGAGACTGTCCCTCTAGCTAAGCTTGGTGGTGTAACAGCAAGGTGTCAAGCTTATGACCAAGAGGTTGCGGGTTCGACTCCTGTTTGGGTCACTATCACGTGGTTATTACTCGGATGGGTGACTGATGGTGGACAAGAAAACCATCTTGGTATATAACCAATACACAGGTCAACTCAACCTTCTATCTTTCCCGAGTAGGTAAATCAAGTATCGGCCTGTCTGGCACATTCACCTGTGTCGGGTGCCAGGTAACACTCTGTGATCCCATATGGCAGGTGACGCTCCGTAGCTCTGTGATTGGTTTCCTATGAAGAGCTAAAAGCCACCTTTGCCTTTACCTTTAGCAGCAACTGCAACATTGTGCCTGGTGCAGTGGCAGTCAGGCTGCAGGTACGTAGACAACACAAGGGCACCGCAAGTCGTAAGGAACGCAAGTCATAAAGAATGCAAGTACAGCAGCATTGCGGCAGATGGGAGTGGCAATTGTCCCCTGTTCGGCTGCAGGAAAATTGTCGGAAAATCTCCTTGTCGGAACATTTTAGAACAAAAATGCAAAATATGGGGCTGAAAAACTCCCAGATTGGGGAATTTAGGGCCAAAATTGCACCTCTGAGCACCCGCAACCTCCTCTCTTGCAAATTTGTAAACTGCCTGTCGGAATTTCGTCGAAAATTTGCAATGTCTGTTGAATTCTGCAATTTCCTGCCTAAAACAATGGCACTGTAAAGTCACAAAGACAGGCATCATTTTTAGGCTTCACAGGATTTTGCCGCCAAAATGCCATTTTTCGTTCGTCAAAAAGTGCAAATTTCGTCAAAAATTTTGCTAAAAATTCCAGTTTTTCGCCATCAAAAATAAGGCTTTTTCAGCAGGGCATAACTGTAACTGCTGTTAGCTAATTCTATAAAGTACTGCCAAAACAGTTCCGAGGCTTTTGGCTTCCGCTTATCTTTTCATTTGTCAAAAAGTGCAAACTTTGTCAAAAATTTTGCCACAAATCCCGAATTTTGCCATTTATCGCCACACGAAATTGAGTGCTTGTTATGATAATAGGCTCCAAAGGATTTTGCTACCAAAAATGCCATTTTTTGTTTAAACTAAAAATTCAGCAAATTTCATCAAATTTCGTCAAAAATCAATATTTTCACCACAACTGCCAGTATTCATCATTTCGTCATTTTGTCAAACGAAATCCTTCGGAGCCAAGTCATTTTACGAAGGTTCTTGACATACAGTGACTGTCAGTGAGCTTTATCTTCGACCTTCCGAACTCAAAATTACAGAACATTCACATAAACTGGGTTTTTCTTTGCCCTTTTGTTTTCGTCATAGGCATATAGGCAAGACTCGTAATATGGTCTACTGGCCACATGATGGACGTACTGCAGAATGATGGCTAATGCTGTAATATGTCCAACCTTTCCTCTGTATTTCCAGCCTCGCCTCTGTTAGTAACTGTTTTTCCTGAAGCTTCCATTTCCATCTGAGTAATAACGCAGTGTATATTTACTTCCGTAAAACAAAAGTATACGTACCAGCAAAACATAGAGCGTGTCAACAACTGACCTTTGAGAATATAATCCGTTAGTAAGCGAGGAACACAGGAGCTATCTTCATCAATAGCCGACAACACTACAGTACATAGCCAGCTAAAATATCCTAACATTATACAGTAATTGCTTCTAATAATAGAAGAAAATGAGGACATGTTACATTATACATGCATTCACTTGGGAGTCTTAAATAGTATTAGTATTTGAGTTTCACTTAATAGTTCTAGAAAATATATTATATAAAAAAATATATAAAAATATATACTTAAAAAATAACAGGACAAGGACACAAAAGGTCTAATAACTGGAATGCGAGTTACAAAAAAAACAACCGATACACGTTCGATCATTGATAGCCTTCAATCAGGCATTAATAAACACAAAAACTCACATAAGTACTGGAAACTTTTTGCGACACACAGTATGACACACAAAATTTGCAACATACCTGAAAAAGTATAGCCAACAAACAAAACGGAATTCACAAGCAGCATTAGATGATGCTAATATTCCTGGCCAGCAAGCAGCTATATGTATCTAATTTATGAGACTACTCACATGTAAGGTAAACCCGAAGTCGCTGAACTGTTGGTCGACCGTCGGATGGTCTGTAAGGAATCACCGTAGACAAGTACTGCAAGCACACAGCCAGACTGGTACAATCACGCTCACAGAAATCAACGATCAACATGTCTTCCCTATGACCATCCACAACCTGACAGTTTCGAAAATGACTAGCCTCGGATCATTGAAACGCATTCATGCTAAATACAGGCTGGGCCAAAAAGCGTGCCACTTTACTTTTGTCCATATCTTCATCAATTATTGACCGATTTTTACGCGTGAAAGCAGCTACTGCTTTCAGCGTGTCTTAGCCATCGCAATTCTGTCGGTCCGTCTGTCTGTCACGTGGGTGGATCAGTCAAAAACGATGCAAGCTAGAATCACCAAATCTTCACCGTCGGCTGCCTGGAAGACTCTAGTTTCAGGAACCGTAAAGCTTTTCCATAAATTCGAAGGGGGTCACCCCGAACGAGGGTGCTAAATGAATGGGGGGTGGGTAAAATTTGCGATTTTTGGCCAATAGGTCGCTGTATCTCAGTAACGGTGCAAGATGGGGCCTAGGTTACTATTAATCACTAATAGGAAGTCGTACACTGGTTCTCAATTGGCGCCAATGACCTTGAATGACCGTGAATGCCAAAATAGGGGGTTTTATGGATTTTTTGGCGATTTCAGGCTGCGACAAAAGTCTATATCATTCACAAGGTGGCGCCACGGAACTATCATTATGCGATCCAGATAGAGAATTTGGTGTTTTTGTATATTAACTTAGCGTGAACACCCCACTTTTCAGCTAAACTACTGAACCGGAACTGCTATAGGCTTTCACGCATCTTGTGAGCATTGGCTCAAATTTCTTGTCAAAAATTTCTTGTCAAAATCCTTTCACCAGCACACTCTGCAGACAATTTGCAATAATGTGATTATTACAGATCCCACCACACCGCATCTCTGCACTACCTTGTGAAATATCAATGAAATATGCATACATAATAATAATAACAAACAAACATTTTGGTAAAATTGAAAAAAAAACACTTCAAAGCAACATTGCAGTGAATAATCAGTACGACACTAGACTGTGTGGGTATAACAGAGTCTAGAGTCATATGAATCATTCATCGCAATGTTGATCTGAAGCGTTTTTTCATTTACCTAAATTTTTGTTATTATCGTATGTTTTTGCTTACATTATATTTCACAAGATAGTGTAGAAACGTCTTGACCGTGTGGTGGGATATATAACAATCACATTATTGCAAATTGTCTGCAGAGCATGCCAGTGAAAGAATTTTGAAAATCAGTCAATAACTGGCAAAGATATGGACAAAAGTAAAGTGGCACGTTTTTTATGGCCTACGGTGTACCGTGTTCAAGTGTTCAGAATGATCACATGTTACGGCAATGATCAAGACTAATAGTTTCTGAAACTCTCGAAATGCTTGATGTAGCCTTCATAAGGAATGTATGTTTCACTTTTTTATATGCCACACTGTAAACAGCAAAAGATAAAGGTAAAGGTTGTCAATTTGTATAGCGCATCATCGCAAGCATGCGCACGCCTCTTATGCACTTTCGTCACTAACCAGAGCCGCCTGCCGCACGGCCACCATGTGCAGCCTGCAGACACAGGCTGGCGCATCGGCCGGCTAGGCAACCCCAGTCAGCTGTATCCCACCTTCCGTAACTCATGTGAATGAGATTACTACTCATTTTACCGTCCCACGGAGCGTAGAAGGCTGAGTCGACCTAGATGGCAAGCTTCACACCGAGATGGTTTACCTGCCTGCAGGCAGTCACCCATCGCAGTACTAACTGGGCCCGGCGTAGAGTAACTTCACTTCAGCCAAAACGCATTACCAACTACGCCACGCCACCAACTGTTGTGTCCCAGCAGAAAGTACGGCTGTGTACTTTCATATGCATGCTAAATGCTGCACACTCCCCATTAGATTATAAAATTTTGTAGCACCACCTCAAACAATGCGCATTTGATGAGAGACGAGATACAGCATGGAAAATTTTAACCAAATAGTATAAAGCATACATGACTTATAAATAGGGCCCACAGTTTTCTGCGGAAAATTTTGCCAAATTCCGCGGGTCACTTCGCAAAATTCTGCGGCTCACCGTGGCAAAATTGTCCAAATTCCATGGCTTATCATGGCCTTCCGTTTGTGCGTAAACTTAGCTCTATTCTGTTTAAAAAACTTCACTTTTTGGAGGCTGGTATGGTGCTCAGTTATGCTAGCAACATACAAAGAAAATTATTGATCTTTTTCTTCTTTTCAAAAGTGCAATTTGTCAATTAATCACATTGTGCTTATTTACGATTGTGCCGTATTACAATGGTAGGCCTAATTATTAGTAGGGACGCAGTTTAGTTTAATTTTTATCCATAACATAGTTAGTCTAATTACGTTATCAAGCCAACAGTCATAATAATCATCAGTCATTTCTCAAAAATTCCATGGCAATATCAAAATTCCGCAGAAAAAGGCAAATTCTGCAGCTTGGCTCAGAATTTCATGGAAAACTGTGTGCCTTACTTATAACCCCTGGTTCTTGTGTAAGCAAACCGTAGGAGCTTGTTATTTGTTTCATTTTTTGCAGCACATTTGTCCACAAAGGCATTGTGTGGCGAAAGGTTGGCGACTGAAAGTCGCAATTTTTCAACAAACATTTTTGCAAATTTCTGACTGAGAAGACACGGATGCTCAGAGTTTCAACTTTGCCACAACACTCCACCCAAATACTGTATCTCTGAAAGACCAATTTTTCAACACCAGGTAAAAAAATCATCCAGCATGCTAAAATTTACGAAGGCGAGGGCAGTTGCACTCTGCTACAATGCCACTGGGTGTACTAACCAAAGTAAATTGCACTGCAAGTATCAAGGAAGTAAGCAAACATGAAACTGACAGGGTGATAAATTATACACAGAATGTGTTCGTACTTCATAGGTTATCACAGTGCTTAGACTGAACACGAGGAAACGTCGTTCCCTCACTATTTTCCAAAAGGTGACAGCGTTCTCCCACTTCTGGGAGACCTGGAAGGTTGACTATGATATAGGCTTACATGTCACTCTGCCAGTAACATTTTCTAACACTGTGGTTTAAGCCTTTCCGTCTCCACTGTTGTCGTTATAAAAAACTGACACCAAAAGCCAGATTTTACGGCTAAAGTACACCAAATTTAATGTTGGCAGAAGTTCTGCCCAAGACGCCAACCTCCTAGTCAACTGCTCTAGTCGGGACACCCCTCCCCAGACTTTTCCCCTGAATGCCTTCTACGGCTCGATCTTGGTTCATACAGAGTAAGTGCTTCACCTGCTTGTTAGAGATGCCCACTTCTGCTTCCACAATTTAAGCACTGGGTATTCAAATCTGAAAAGTAAGCACGGTACTAAATACGTGCGAGATTAAACAAAACATGTACATTTGTTTGTACCATTCCTTCGCCGGTGGCACTGCTACTGAAACTGTCGTCTTCATCGGCATCATCCAGGTGGCACTGATTCAGCTGCTGCTGCAGTTTGCGCTCAATGTTCAGCATCAGAGCAATAAAGTCTCTGCTGAGCTGGTTCTCAACTTTCAGGTCTTCACTGCATGCGAGCTCGTGGCGCAGCGTCCGGTTGTAGTCAATAACAGCTCGAGCAAGATCCTCGGATAGCTGCACCAGCACTGGCACGGACAGCTTCTTAATGCCTAGCAAATGTTCAACCGACCATCTATAAATTATATGTACTGACATATAAATCACTCCACACAGGACAGCCATATTATTTAGCAGATGTGATATGGTTATATCCTAACCATGGTCAGCCACCTTGTCGTGGTGGTGGGGCTTTGCACTGATGACCCGAAAGATTTCTAAAATCTGGAGGTGAGGAGCTAACTAAGAGCTGACCAAACCCGTGAGAGCAGATTGCTACACGTTACCAGTGCTTTTGTGCTGGTTTCGGCTTCACAGCCGACTACGGCTTTATAGCCACTACCTATAACCTTGTGGTTACATTCAGGGACACGCAGTGGGCCGAACTGATATGGCCTCAGCGCTGGGCAGGTGTAAGAGCCTGTCCAGTGTCCACCCCGGAGGTAAGGTAAGGTAAGGGATATGGTTATATCATATATAGACCATCTAGAGCTCTGCAGTCTACTGACTGCCACCTTCTTGGTGGCACCTTCTTGGTCTTCCTGTCCTAGATCTTCTTCTGCCTCACAAGCTTTTGTGTATCTTCGCCCAATAATTGGAATTCTTTTTCTTCGCACACGCACTCATCCGCCAGTCTTGCTACTTTTAAATCCCGTCTTAAATCTCACCTTTTCACTTCTGCTTATCACGTCTAGTCACCCACATGCCAGCACCTCAGATTTAGTTTTCAATCACTGGTGCTATATAAATATGTTATTGAAATCTGACTGATTAACTTGAATCTAGTGTGCTACTTTCGACTCATGTTTAACAGGCCAGTTTTTTTCCGGAGTGACTCAAAGGGATATTGAGATGACCAAAATTGAGCTATTGATTAGTGATGCAGCAGGAACTTTTACTGGCCAACCACTAAGGTAGCAAAAGGGTATAAAATCGGCAAATGTGAGCAAAACCAAAGAAAACTTAATCGTGTATAAATCTCTCACATCATGTCTGAAGTTGTCTAGCAGCTACATTATAGGAAGGGCAAACAACCAGTGATATGTAAAAGGACTTGCAACAACTATACAGAAAATTAGTGGTATGCAACATTAGTTAGAAGAAGAAAAAACAGAAATGAGTGTTTCTGTCTCGTGAAAGCAATTGTACAAAGAACGCAAATGTAATGTACTAAATGTAGTGTACGAAAACAACACAGCCGAATGTTTGTGTACAACAAGCAATGCATACTCTGTTCAAACCAGACACTGGTGTCGATGGGTGCAGAGTCAGCATCGTCTGCAGGGAACAAGGCAGCTGATGGCAAATGTGCCAGCAAAGACTGCGAAGCATCAGCCGAACTGTCTGAATCATCGCGATCCTTCACACAACAAATGACACATACTGTACATGCAATTAACACTCTCATGCTGCTGCTGCTACCATCTGGCCAATTTTTCCGAAGTTAGACAATACTGGACGAGTCCACCAAAAGTGAACAAAGTATATAGCTGAACCATGAACAAAACAGGCAGTACCTTACCTTACCTTACCTTACCTCCAGGGTGGACAGGCTCTTACACCTGCCCAGCGCTGAGGCCGTATCAGCTCGGCCCAATGCGCATCCCCGAATGTAACCAGAAGGTTACAGGTAGCAACCATAAAGCCGTAACGGCTGTGAAGCCGTAAATAAATGGCTGTAAAGCCGTAAGTAGACGGCTGTAAAGCCGTGTAGTCAGCTGTGAAGCCGAAACCAGCACAAGAGAACTGGTATCATGTAGCAATATGCCTACACGAATTTGGTCAGGGCTTAGTCGCTCCTCGCCTCCAGATTTTAGAAATCTTTCGGGTCATCGGTGCTGAGCCCCACCACCATGGCAAGGTGGCTGACCTCGGTGGGGTACAGGCAGTAGCCCTTCAGATAAAATCAGTCATACTACTAAGCATCCCTCTCATTAGAAATAATGCTACATCCCATTATTTAGGATTCCTATTTGCAATGTTTGCATGTTACAACATCTGTAAGCACAGACAGCCTACCTACACATTTGTGATAGTTTTATCTTCACATTAATGAATATAACACATTCTTCAAAAGCACAAAACCTTGATATTTTTCCCCATTCTCTTTTGTTCCCCCACCCATAACGAACATCATCATCCATGCATCATTAACCCGAGAGCTCCAACTTCCATACTCCCCTTGTTCTGATTCTCTACAAGTTCAGATGCAATCATAAAGAGAAGTGGTGATGTCTAGACTACTAGAGAGGCATAAGTATTCAGTGACCAAACAGATGGATATTGGACGGGAAGATATCTTGCAAAAAGCCACCAATGGTGGGGATTGACTGCACTAAATCCTATGCATGGGACAGACTAAGAACAAATGGACTAACACTTGCAAATGCTACATAATATCAGACTTAATGATCATTAATCAGAACAAAAAATCTATCAGTAAGCCATAACAGCAGCTGCTGCACCAGTACCTACAACTGCAATATAAAGAATATGCACTACACTGTGTCTTAAAAAAACCGGACCCCTGCTACCTTTTGCAATAACTCCAACAGTCCTGGTTCAATAGCAATAGATTTTGACAAAAACAATCACTAGAGAATCAGCACTTAATATCATGTGTTACTTTGCAAGAAATTTTAAGAACAGAGCACCAGCTGAGGTTTTCCTGTGGCACCAACAGTAGAGGCAACTGCACTGCAGTACTCCAACGAACCAACAACGTCAAATGGCGCTCTCTGGTTACTATGGAAATAACCTAAGCTGGTACCCTGTTTTAAGAAATATCGTAAGCCCATAACACACTACGATATTGAGTACCTTATGACGATTTTCTCAGCTAATCATTATTATTATTAGGCACAGTTTGTTGGAGTTATTTCAAAACGTAATAGGGGTCCGGTTTCTTTTGAGACACAGTGTATATTCTATGTACCTCAAACAGGGACTCGAGTTCATTGATGACATCATCAGCATTATCAACCGGTTCTGCGTGGTCATCGGCCAACAAGTTACACAAGTCATCAGTGACGTATTCGTTGTTTTCATCAACAGCACAGAACAGCTCTTCATCTTCTTCAATGTCGCACGTTTCCAGCTCGTCGATGTCTTTGTCCTACATTTCAGTAGATAACAAATACTTCACATTAACGTCCACAAAAACATTTAACCAATGGCTACTTTATTTGTAGCAAGAGCCAGGTACCCGGACCCAGTTCCAAAATTTATTACCCGGTTCCAAATCCGGGTAATTGGTACCCGTTTTTGAACTAAATACTGACAAAAGCAATGGAAATCGCACTTCTTATGACCTTTGTGGCGAAGTTCTGCACTGCAAGAAAGGTTCACACAGCTTCATACCATGCATTTCGTTGATGGACATATGCATATTTGACATTGTAAAGATATTCTGACGTTTGTGAAAAATATTCGTTAATTGGGATATGTCGTTGTGTCGTTTTTTCCTTAGTTGCTTGTAAGTTAAAACCGGGTCTGGGTACCCGAACAATTGCAACCATTGCCCGGGTACCCGGTTCCTAAAATGGGTAATGCTACAAATCACTACCAATGGCCATCTAAAAATTAACATAATAAACTGTAATTATTAACTCATTGATCATCAAATTAGAACCTTTATTTACTAATGTAAAATGTTTCGGCAACTGCTGGTGCCTTCCTAGCCATTCTGTTCATCACCACTAGATGTCACTGTGATGAATCATTCATCATCAATATGGGGAAGTTATTAGAACTAGTTGCTGTTCTAACCTAGAAGTTTATTCAAAGGTATTAAAATTAATACACTCAGCGAGTACTAATGAGGTCTACTAAATTTACAGATGTTTACTGATACATACACACCATAAGTAAAATATGGCAAATCATGTAACATTGCTTTGCTCTAAGTTTCATCTGCAAAAATTGTACTTAATGTAAAGTCATCAAAGTAAAGTAAGTCATCAAAGTTCCATACCTCAGAATATGACCTGGCTTTGATACGGCTGAACGGAAAGCTTGGGGCCCAGTTTATTGGTAGCAAATTACCGAATGTACCAGTCAGGGTGTACCAGCTTCTACAATTCAAAACACTGAACAGCTAAAGAAACCAATAAACTAAATACAATCAATTAATACCAGTATTAGCACCAACAGATTTACATATCCTAATGCACGGTGCTATTGCGGCGACAAATCCACCGCACTAAGAGGGCGTAACCGTGTAATACATTAATGTCGATGCGACGAAACACCGCACCGGCCTTACCGACCGCACCGGCAGGAAATTACCGCACCGGCACGTAAAACGACCACTTCGAGCATGGTGGCAGCTGCAGACGGGTTAGGGTTAGGATTAGGGTGAGGTAATTTCCTGCCGGTGCGGTCGATGAGACCGATGCGGTGTTTCGTCGCACCCCATCAATGTGGCGGTAAATGTCGCGCACTGTTAGTCAGTGGAGGACCTAGACTTCATCAGAATGTTCTCTTTCTTTCTTTCCCTCTCCGTCAATCCTGCAGTTTCACACTGTCACGACACGACCTGACCAGAATTTATGACGCCTGTGGAGCTTCCTGAAGAAGATTGGAATGGCAACCCCCCTGAACAAGAATGGGCAAGACAGAGAAAGTTACCATCACACATATTTGTTGCATATGAAAATAATTTTCAATGATATACACAACCATAACTTTTACACGATTATTCTTATCACGATCACTAAAATACAACTCACTGATAACTGTCGTGGGCTTCTTCCGGGCTACGCACTTGCACCGGTGCCACATGTTCAACCTGCTCCTGGTAATTTCGACAACATTTCGTCACCCTCTGGTCAAATGAGTTGACAAGATCTTCCAACGATCCGGAGCAAGCTTCGCTGAAGTTTTCCGTCACATTGCTGCTGTCCGATGTCGACTCGTTTTCGGCAGAAATAATCGATACCGCATTTGAAGCAGACGTATCTCCCGAGAGGTTTCGGTGACAGCTAACGGTCTCTTCCTCGTCCGAAGTATTCTCATGATATTCAGTCCATTCTTCAACGTCGAAACGTGCGAGTGGAGCTTCAAATTCCAGCTCGCCAGTCGCCATGTCTCATACACCACCACACCATAAAATATTACAAATTTTATTATATACTTATTCACCGACAGTACGTCAATAAAAATAAACGTAAACAAGAATAGTCCACTTTTAAGCCTATAGGGGTGTACCTGATATAAAAATAAAAATAGAATGCGTTCACTACATTAGTGCCATAAATGAATTTCGATGTAAAAAAATCCTTTAAAAAGGAGTAACTTTTACGTTAACAACAAAATATACAGACTTTTAAAGTCTGTTTATTTTATTGTCCAAAAT
>Ga0209671_1007822_pt1 | contig 11148 bp, 6 predicted proteins | sample WorMetHERISLAND2_2_FD_187401 | JGI IMG/M metagenome (GOLD analysis project Ga0209671, IMG submission 187401) | Marine gutless worms symbiont microbial communities from Max Planck institute for Marine Microbiology, Germany - Olavius geniculatus... | ecosystem: Host-associated > Annelida >...
CCTCAGTGCAGCTTGATTTCTAATGCCATTTCTCAGAATCAGATGTTCCCCCCCTGACAGTTAGTTTATGGTAGAAATAAAATCATTTGAAACTGGTCGTACTGTACTCTGAAAATTGAATATTTGAAATCTTTGAACTCCCCGTTATATTTGTTGGTTTGGTTTGGGCCGAATTCCTAAGTTGATTTCTAGGCCCGGTACGAGGCCTACTGGTTTAATGGTGGTGGAAGCGTAAAAATGACTTATATTCGTAAAATAGTCTGATCATCAGCGTAATTATGCATGTTATGACGTATATACTGGGTAGCACATAAATAAGTAAAACATACGGTGTACATATTTTACGTAGATTGCGCAATCGGACAGTGACGACAGTCTTCGAAGCGATTAGCCGCAGTCGAGGCTAATCGTTCTTGAAACTACCCGATTGTTCGATCCACGTGAGGCACGTGTTTCCCACTTTGTTAAGCGCCATCGTTTAGTTGCCTGTTTGCCTTGCATGCATTGTCTGTTTTATGTACGTATTGTTGTTTGTCTGACTTGTGTGACCGTGTGAACAATTATACTCAACTATCAGTTAAGTGTTGTACTCGATTTCATGATGGTGCGTTCCAGCGTAGTCGCAGTGCAAGTTAACCTCAGGCGGGTCTGGCAAAACATTTGACAGATCTTTTTTGCATTTCATTTTACGTCTGACGATAGCAAATAGCAATCACGTCTAAAACTTTTTTTGCATAAATCTTTCGTAAGGCAAAAACATTTTAGCGAAATGTTTATTTTTCACACGGCCTTACTCTTAGCTACACGTAGTACGCCTGCTGGTTTCATTTCTCTGATCTTGCTTATTCTCGACACGACGTCTCACTGTTTGTCTCAGTGTTTTCCCCAGTCTGTATTTGTCTGTCTGTCTTTCTATCTCTCTCTGCAGTCGGTTGGTCAACAACAGTAGATAGAGTGTCACAGTATATCACGGTAGCGATATACGTAAATATGTTTAGGTATTTCGCCAGCTTTGTTTATACTTATAGTGGCAACATTGCGTCACCGTGCATGGCTCGGCTGCTAACGCCACGTGATTACGTCTTATGTGACGTCATTGACCGGGTACCTGCTTCAGTTCGTAAGTAGCTGATTGTAGCCTATAGCTGCCGACCGGTGCCCTGAGTCGACGTATCTTCCGAACCTTTAAAAATTAGGCCAGAACTATCGTAAAAGCTTACGCCGCAAATATTCCGCATGGACTTTAGTTTGTGTCTGTGTAGACCTACTTTTTATGCGGATAATCGCAGAAGTCACTTAGAAAGAGCGCGTCATATTACTGTAGGTGCTATTCTTATAGGCCAGACACGCATGCATCCCTTGCCATACGATACAATATAGAATTAGCACTGGACTTGAAATCTGACAGACATGTAGATAGGTTTGCTAAAATCCTACACGTATCATATAACTAGCGCCTAAACTCAAAAAAGATAAATTCCACTGAGTTGTTAGCAGTTAAACAAAACTTCGAAAGCACGCAGCTGACGCCCCTAGCTGTTCTCTAAGCGTTAGCCGAGCTTTTTGTTTTGTGCTCTCCGCCGTCCCGAAGTTGAAACCCTGTAAGCTTAGTGAATATTAGTCAGGTTGTCGATGACTCTACTGTGTAGGCCTACGTGGTTAGTCAGCCGAACTGGTGTTGAGCTGACAGCCTGTTTCACGCATTAACGCCGAGAAGTCTGAATCACTGAACTCTATACGTTAATTATAGTTCATTGATCTGGCTAATGGACCGACGCCGCCCATGCCTATTATCCACCTAACGAATAGCAACGCAAGCAAGCAAGCAACTAATGATGTTGTAATGCCTTTGTCCTGACTCAGGTTTCCGTCATGAAATTATTGCAGTCCTATAAGTACATTAGGCCTAGTACACAACGCTATTCGTGGATGTTTACCTTGCTTTTTGCCAACTGTTCTTTCGTCCATTCATCGTTTATTTTGCGCTAAGCACCAGAAAACTGCTTCTAGAGAGTGTGTGCCAATGCTACTACTACTATAGGCCTATGGGGACGCCGAAATTTTGTGGCAGTAGGCCTATGATGCAACAGTTTTCGTCACCAAACTCGTGCAGCGTGGCATAACAAGGGCCGGTTAGGCTATGGGCCTAGGGCAAGTTTGAATGCGACATTATATTTGCCGACGCCACAAGCCTTAAGTTTCGTAACCTAGGCCTACTAGAGTATGACAAAGTGTATTACACTGTGTCCCAAAAACGTCACACTTTGTTATTTCCACATATTCACGAAATATTAACCAATTTTCAAAATGTTTTACTGGCACATTCTCTGGACAATTGGCAATAAAGTGACTATTAAATGTCCCACCACACCGTAACTGTGTCATTACACTACCTTGTAAAATATAAATGTTACAAAAACTAGCAAAAAAGAACAATCGCATTGGTAAACGAATAAGACACTAGACTAAGATCACAGTGAATGATCTGTACGATGCTACAATGTGTAAGAGCCGTTTTTTTGGCTATCAGGTGTGTTGAAAGGTACGTTTGTTTCTGGTCTTCCTGGCTTAATTACTGCGCCTAGCTGTTTATCCACAGTGGTCTCGTTATCTTCAGTTATGCACGCGTTTCAGTCGGCAGTCTCATGCTTTTGGTCGGTGCTTCGCGTTTCCCAAATCTTTTTAGTAAAGTGCCCAGTCCTTCGCTTTTGCAATTTGTCTTTAAAATTCCGTCAGTGTCCTCTGCAAACCGTATTATTCGAACTGGTATAAATTTTTAATCACTGCCTTGTCTTTGTTGCTGAATGGCATGTTACAATGCCGGTATTTTGTTACCGCATTAAAAACCATTATTCACAGTAACATCCTTTGTTTTTGTTTACAAACGTTGGTCGTGTATCAAAAACTAAACATAATTTAATTTCAGTACACAAGTTAGTAAACAATAAGTTTTTGTGATGTATTTATTCTGACTATAGTGATTTTTGAACATCTATATTTCCCAAGGTAGTGCAGCAACACAGTTAAGGTGTGGTGAGAAATTTTATAACTACTTTATTGCAAACTGTCCACAGAGTATGATAGTAAAAAATTGAAAATCGGTTAATATGGAGATATGGACAATGACAAAATGTGACAGTTTTTTGGGACACAGTGTATAACTCGGACTCATAGCTATTTTTCTGTCTAAGTCGTCAAATTTTCGTTACTATGACATGACAACGGTGTCGTCAGTCTCGGGCAAATTTGAGTGGCACGGTTAAACACACTGATTCTGTAACTTGGTCTATAGGCTATCGGCCAAAATTAGCACATAGGCTAAGTAAAAGCGCAGTACCTTTTGTGAATCACACAATAATGTAGGCCTAGCAGCTAGGGCTTGTTTAGATCGGTCATATTTTTGATTCGTGCCGCGGTGTCTAATTCGACGACATGATGGAATAAGCCTAGATTTGGTGCCAGTGCAATTTTTAGTGATCACGAATTGCAAATTTATGGGCCAGTGTGTCAGATTTGCTATAAATAGAAGCCAGACCGCTTTAGTCAGAAGGACAGCGCTATAGCCGTTGAGAAACTCAAGGACGATGGCAGTGATCAATATACTCGCTTACGCGCTCTGCACTGTAATACGACGTTCTTCTTCTGCGTTCTATCAGTCTGATCAGACCAACAACACTGCGCCTTTGTGTGCTATTATTGGGCTACAGAATCAGCTAGTGTGTGGGCGGTGATTCACACTGACGCGGAGACCAGACCGAGACATCTCTTCGGTCGATATCTCTTATCTGTAGGTCAATACAGAATCATTGGCGACATGCAGTCATCCCCATTCACTAGTACATCAACAGCACCTTGCTCAGTAGGCTACAGCCTCGAATCGGTACAGATCTGTGGTCCGTAAAACGTGAGGCTAAGTTATTTTGGCAGATAGCCTATATAGGCAAAAAACCGCAAAAGCTATAGAAGACGTAGCCTATAGTCAATGGTGTAAAAGGGGGGCCTAGGGAGCCCAGCTAGGCCCTCAATCCTTCAGACAAAACATAAGAGCACGTTTAAACTGCACTAATTCTCACTTTTTAAGCGTAAAGCTAAAATGCACCAAATTCGATTTCGGCTGGGGCTCCGCCCCAGACTACGCTGCATGGGGGAGCTCACAGCGCTCATCTACACCTCCTAACTGTATTTTAGGGGATTCTACTTCTACTACTAAGGGAAGGGAGGGGAAGAAAAGAGAAAACAAGCGGAAGGGAAAGATGAATAAAAAGGTAAAAAAGGGGGAGGAAAAAAAGGAAAAGGGGGAAAGGAGACGAGGCCCCAATTGAAATTTCTGGCTACGCCACTGCTATGATTGCACTGAAGTTACTATAGATAGGCCTGCTTTGTGTGGTCTAATTTCAATCACAACTTCTTTCTCACGGTTACAGTTTTGCAAACTACACTGTGTCTTAAAAACGTCCCACTGTCTGATTTCCATATCTCCACAACCGATTTTCAACCTTATTTCACTAGCACACTCAGTGGACAGCTAGCAATAATGCAGTTGTTAAATATTGCACCACACATCAACTGCGTCGCTACCAGTGCCGGTTCTAGCCCCCAATATCTGCAGCGCGAGCCTATAACGGGGGTCTGGGAGCATAGCCCCCAGCGGGGTCCAGGAGCAGAGCCTTTGGTCAGGGGGGCGAACCCCCCTGAAGCTGAAGCATTTTTGGTTTTTGGACGTTTAATGAAAGCCGCAAATTTGCCCTCTTTTCTAAAATTTGGAAACGCAAAGAAATCTGATATTTGTGTTATTTTTGCAAAACATCGTGGGTGGCCAAATATTTTTCGCCGCTACATCATAAACTGCCAGTTAAACCGATTTAACTTCAGCATAGCACAGCCACAGTCTGTCAGTGAATAGATAGCACAGAACTATAGACAATCATATCCAGAAGGCGATTACCAATATAAGAGAAAAATTGAAATAATTTATTTTAATTTTATCCCACTCCGGTTAGGCCCGATATAAAACAGCTTACTGCAGGATATACTGCGCTACGGACGGGGCTATGGACAATATATTTTAAGAATTGGCCATTGATTGCATTGTCCACCCACACAAAACTGTAGTGAAAAATAGGTCTGCTATCGCAGTTTATAGTTTTCTTTCGACATGATCAATCGCTCACGTGATAACAGAAGCGCAACACAAACCATAAGCTGTTTCGATGACTGTCGGGTTTTGTAGCCTATGGGGATGACATAGTGATGATTCACTGATCAATTAAAGTAAAAATGTAAAAAAGGGTTAAGGTGGTGTACACGACGTAGCTCTTAATAGGAAAACCCTTCAAAAAGCTACGGGGCGTCACTTGGCATATGGGATCAGTTTCACAGAGTGTTAGATGCCACCCAACATAGATGAACGAGCCCCCGCCTTAACCCCATTCAGCCAGACAGGAGGCCGGTACTCGATTTACTTACCCCGAAAGGATGGAAGGCTGAGTTGACCTTAATGTTGGTTATATACCAAGATGGTTTACCTGTCTGCAGACAGTCACCCATCCAAGTAGTTGATAGTGTCTCAACCGGGAATCGAACCCACGACCTGTCGATGGTAAGTCCGACACTCTATCGCTACACTACCGGTACGAAGCCATATTACGTATCATGCCTAATCAGTCGCGTAACATATTACACCGTGTCCGGAAAAACATCCCGGACATTTTCGATTGTAACTTAAAGAAAGATTATTGGATTTTAATAATTTATGACACCGATATTTCTAATACAACTGGCGATCAAATGACTGTCCAATTTTCCACCGCGCGCCCATTGTCTGCTTCGGCACTACCTGGAAAAACAAAACCAGTGAAATATTGCATTTTTGTCTTATTTCATTTGTTCGGGTTTTACCAGGTAGTACAGAAGCAGGCATTTGGTGAGGTGGGAACTAGAACAGTAATTTGATGGCAAATAGTGTCAAAAATGTTTGCATTAAAAATTATTAAAATCTGTTAATCCTTCTTCAAGTCACAATGGATAATGTTGGGGATGCTTTTTGACGTATTTCTGTTCATTTCATATTTCGTTAGTTCTGTTTTCCCCAGTTAGTGCAGAAGCAGACATTGGGCGAGGTGGAATACTGAACGGTCATTTGATGGGCAGTTGTACCAAAATATTGTACCAAAAATTATTAAAATTGGATATTTCTTCTTCAAGTGACAATCGGTATTATTCTGGATGTTTTTTCCGGACACGGTGTATAAATGCGTCAGGTACAGCCAGTGGTGTCATGGGTTATAGGCAATTTAGGAATTGCCAATTTTCAGACAAACCGCTGCAAATTTCCGACGGAGAAGATTATGGATGCTCAAAAAATTTAACTTTGTTTCTAAATTTTCCAAAAATGGAGGCTTTCGGCCCAAAATGTTGCTTCTTTAGACGCAAATTTTCTTGCAGAAAATTTTTTTCGACAATATGCTGACAGTCCGAAATTTACGGGAGGAGCATTATTACCCCTTTCTTGCCCCCTGCTACCATTCTACTGTGGACTCAAATTCGGTGAAATATGAAAATTTTGCTAAACGTATATGTGCTGTCGTTAACTGGCCACAATGCGAGATTTTTTATGGAGTCCGGTAGTAAGGACGCGCGGTGTTGACACACGCGGGATGGGGAAGGATCGTATATCGTGATAAACGACAATGACGAATGAATGGACGCCACAACGTAGGCTCTAGTCCTACGCCGAGTTGCCGACTGTTCAAAGGTCAGCAGCAGAAGCAGCAGCAGCATCCGACGTGACTTAGTTAGTGTCAGTCGTAAAGCCTCGCTAAGTCCGTCCAGCACTGTCCGATGTCGTACTGTTACGCCACCGGTGTTGACGAACGCAGAATAGTAAAGCCCACGACACACGAGCAGTCACGAGAGACAAAACAATTACGATCAAGTAATTTGAGCAAAGCTCACGTGACGCGCGATAGCAGCTATCCTGCCACCTGGGCAATCGTGTACAGCGTGCACTAAAATAATAATGCATTTTGAAAAAATATCCAAATTTCAGGCCTACGTACAAAAAAAATCCTCAAATTTAAGAGGTCGAAATTTAAACTGTTAAAAATAAACGTTCTATGCTAAAAATTTCATAGGCCTACGCAGGTTGTCCAGGTTTAGCCTATCTTTGGCCATTTCGGCGCAATTTACTCTTAAAATGCTCTGGAGTAGTTTTTGTCTCATGTGGACATTCTCGTTTTTGTTCCTATTGTGTGGAAGCTGTGGCAGACATGCCCAGACATGCCTCATCTACAGAACACCGATCGAGAGCGTTCTGCGTGTTGAAACACAGACTCAGAATGTTATGCTTATCAATCATCTTCGTTATTTGTGGTTTCAACTTTCGCGCGTAATGAAGACTGTCTGGTACGTATGACCTATTGTTGTATAATGTACAAAATGATACGTACATAATTAATAGCAAAATGACTTGGTCCTGCATTTTCTAGCCCCTGCGATTGGTTCGTCATTTTCATGGTTCCGCATTTGACATGTCCTGAAAACCCAATGAGTGGCCAGGTCTCTCAAGGTGGCACTGGCTGCTTGATTGTTTCGGTGTAGGAGCCTTGAAATTCTTCAAACGGACGACAATCGGTGGTTGAATTTGACGCCCTAATCACGACAGACAAGTCGTCACTACGGCATATGGGCTTACCATGACGACTACGATAATGCTCCTTACATCTGATGCTAGTAAAACCTTATATATGGGAGTCCACCTGTGGCTTGTGTGTCGCAGACTTAAAGCGCGTCATCACGGCGCGTCTCGGCTGAATATGTCCACAAAGCTTGATCACCGATGCCACAAATAGATCGGAATGGCGCTGCATTGATGATAGACTGCGAGTCGCTTGTCCGATGTCATCTCTAGCTATATATCGCGTGGGCGGGGTCATCAGACTTAGGCAAAGTAACTCTTGCAGCCGTCGGCGCTGTTTTGCACGTATCCTGCGCCGTTTTTTAAAACTGAATTTTCGTATGTTTACAATAAATCGTCATGCGATCAAAACATCAATAATATGACCATTTATATGCCTTACTATATAGATTGCAACTTTTAGGCTGAAGGAAAACTTAAGCTATGCTATGCCGTGGTTCCGGGAAAAAAAGGTTAGAAAAATCTTGCGAAACATCATGTCCATAGTTATGTCTAACAAGAAACCCAGCTGTCGCCAGGATGGCCGACTGTACTTGTTGTCAGTGACCTTCAAAGTCATTCAAGGTCGATGATTTTTATGTCATTTGAAAGCCAATATGCCACTTCCTATTGGTGATCAATATAGTAACCTAAACCGTATCTTTCACCGTTTTTGTGATATGGCCATTTTCCGTTGAAAAACGCACATTTTTCCTACCTCTTTCATTTAACCCTCAATTTAAAAATGTTTTTTGGAGTATATGGCTGAAATTTTGCATGTTCGAGTTTAAATTTCTCGTGTAAAAAGTTTTCCCCTACGACATACACCTTAGCCAGAGTACATCCGTTATGGACGATGACGACAGACAAACCACAGACGACAACCGTAACATAAGCTTGACCGTTACTTAAGTACGGTCGGTTAAAAATCTTGCTAAATATCATGCCCATAGTTTAAAATAAGACATTTTCGCAACACTTTAACCACAGTTTCCGTCTTTAGGCATCATTTACGAGATTTTTTGTTAATCAAGCTATGTGCGCAATAAATGACTGATTCATAACTGACAAACCGATGGGCACACATTTCTTCCCAAAAAATTACCGAAAGTGTGACCTCCAATAAACATCCCACGGCGAGATAAAACGATATATAGGCGTTAAAATGTTCGAGGTCAAGGCAACGACGACTCGCAAAGCTACGCTCGCTTAAAACGTGCCGTAAATTAATCGAATAACTGATCCATGGCTGGACCCACGTAATTGCTCGGATTGCTACATATCGTGTCGGTCGTTGGGCTGTAGATCGTGTTTTATTGTGCTATCACGCCGGTAATTAAGTTGCTGATCAGGCTCGGTCAAGGTGAAGTGTGCAGAAATAGACCACCCGTGTGTGCTGTCACCACGTTGAACGGTCACCAACGGATCCAATTATAGCAGAGACCGGCGATGCCATCTTGGGATCTAATTAGCAATAAAAACGTTATCTCATCTGATCTGTCGGCGGAAGAAGCAAACAACAACACAATTTAGCAGAATTGAAAACGTTGAACAGATAAAAATAGATGCAATAACGAAGGACAGAAAAATAACATAGAAACATGAACGCAGACCTGTATAGCCGTAGCGCCATTTATGCCAAATTTGTCTCAAAATGTAAGTCCAGTGGGGCTGGTGACGCGACGTCAAATTGACGGAAACCAAAAACGCGCAAAAAACGACTCCTTGAATGCGACCTTGACCTTATCGACGTTACGTTACGAATACGCAGAGCCAAAAAAGTGAGTACACAAACTGTATGGCAGAGGGGCGTCCACTAAATTAACAGGTAGAGGCAAATGCCTCCTGAAAAAAGTTGTGGAAAAGTAAAAGACAGAAAACTCGGAGAATGTTTTTGGTGGCAAATTGCCTAGAATACGCATGGCACAGAATGCGACAATTCTGCGCAAAACCCGTTTATTCGTATTTCGTATGCCTAATCATAATGCACGACATTACTCGCAAGAGGATATGTGCATTATTGGAAAAGAAGAAGAAAAAGAAGAGTATTACGCTCGTCCAGTTTCGCAACCTAACGACGCGTCAAGAACTGAGTTCTCGTAAATCGAAACTGGAAAGTACAGGGAACAAAAATAAAGTACACAGGCTTTGCCATTTATCCCTGCAGTACATTTATCACCCTCGCAGAGAACGCTGGCTATAACGTATGCATTTATCTCATGTATGGTGCAGCAGCGTAGTCGCCGAGCCCAGAAATGATCAGAATAGATTGATATGTACTGCATACGACACGGGTATATATAGGCGTCCATGACATAACAGCTTTCTGTAATCCGCCCAGTGCCCGAGAGACGGCACCACTTTCATTGTATGATCTTCCTGCAAATTTCATGGTGTGATTTGGTCAGTCATTTTAAAGTCTTGCTAATTCATCGCCTCCCCCGTTTGGTTTAGTCCTCCCAAGCCTTACGCGTATAGCCGTGATTTTATGTACATGTAGTACGAAAACACTTTTTAAAACGATATGCGTTTTTTTACATTTAACCATGCCAAGCAGCGTTTGCAAAACGTTTTATGCACGATTACTCACGGCTTAAAAAAGATGTGGTTACATGAAAAATAAAACAAAAAAGTTAATGTCAGCGGATAATGACCCCCTGGATTAATTCATTTTGTTGTGCCTCTAATTGCAAATGGCGAATAGTACACTTCTTAGTCTGTATGATGACAGAAATACAATACGAAATTAACACCGTTGATTTTCTTTTACAAATAACAACGTAAGACTTAGAGATGGTTGGAAGCTTGTTATCCTAATACTAAGACAAAAAAGCCAGAGCGACCGAAAACACTTTGACGACACACTGGTGTCGCAGGGGTGCAGCAGCAGCAGCAGCAGCAGATACAGGCTGAAGACTTGTTGAAGTACTTGCAGCGTCATAGGGTGTTTATACGATTGAGCAAACATCGAGCAGCTAGCTCGACGTTTTATGGTAATTAGCATGCTAATTAGAAGGGCGGGCGGGTTGTAATTGGAAGGCCTATATAACACGTGATCAGCTGTGAGCTAAGAGCCTAAGCCTACGCCTACATTTGAGCCAGGGAGCGGGGTTCCAATAGACCTGCTTGAGCCAGCTCGATGTTTGCTCGATCGTATTAGCTACGGCGTTTCTAATGCGTAGGCCTAGCCTGTAGCCAGAAAACTAGCTTCAATAGTCCGCAGTCACAAGGCTAATATTTACAGCTGCTGCTGCTGCTGCTGCCGATGGCACCTCCGCTGCGTCATTCACTACTATAAAGCACGATGTCCGCATCTCAGTGGTCGCAGATGGCTTGACGCCTCGTCTTTCACAGGTTAGTAGGCATTCTGTTCGTTTTTTTTACTTTCGGTGCAGGTGTAACAACAGAAGCTAGAGTTGTTGCGTATTAGCTACGCGAAGTATGGTCGCGGTGATATCCGAACGGACGTATTT
>Ga0209671_1007824_pt1 | contig 11147 bp, 8 predicted proteins | sample WorMetHERISLAND2_2_FD_187401 | JGI IMG/M metagenome (GOLD analysis project Ga0209671, IMG submission 187401) | Marine gutless worms symbiont microbial communities from Max Planck institute for Marine Microbiology, Germany - Olavius geniculatus... | ecosystem: Host-associated > Annelida >...
GGTTTTTATTTAATTGTGGTTAGTTAACATTTCAACCACAACGGATGACAATTGACCAGAACAGATCAGAAAAGGGCAACAACGGACTTAAATTAGGTTTAATTTCTTCACATATGGTCCGTTGCGGTCCGTTGCGGCCCCGTTGCGGTCCGTTGTGGTCCGTTGCGGTCCGTTGCGGTGATTAGTCATACCGTTGTTCAAACACTATAAATATGTGGCGTTTTGCAGTTTATCAGGCCTTATGTTGATGCACTTGAAGGGGTGTCACTTTTTTGGTCCATACACTAGTTGTTATGAATCAGTACGTGTTTCGGGCCTGTTTTTTTGCCGATACCCAATCACCCAGTTCACTGAAAGGCCAGCAAACAGCCCACCTTTGTTTGTAGCCGGCTCTGTGTTGCATCACGAGGTCCAGGTAGGTCTTCTCAGTGTCGGGCAAACGCAGCTGAACTGCACTCAGCAGTGCTGCATTGCTGTGCCGTCGAACCCAAGCAGCAATATTGCATTGCAGTATACAGCAGTTTGCCGAATCAGTGCATGCAAAAGTTAATACTCAGAGAGCACTGCTTGCAACAATTGCACTGACATGCAGTCAAGGCATGCACCGGCGGAATGATCGCAGAATGCAGCAAACTTGCATGCGACCGAGAACAATACATGAAAGTCTCTTAATGACTAATCGGTACATGCTTATATATAGCTCCATGGGTATCAGCACAGCATATATTCCACTCGTGATTATATATGCTGTGGTATCAGTAAGTAACTCGAATCAGTTGTTTGCGGGGTTTAGACGCACCATGTCAAATTGTCATCAAAAAATATATATTTTATATCAGCAGTCTTTGCTTGTTTACAAAATAATTGCAAATTGCATTTAAAATACGTTATAAGAGCGTATTTCTATTGTTGTTAATTGTGCACTTTAGTGTCGTTAATATTACAGCATGTCTGCTGTTCAGTCTCTCGTTGATAAGAAGAAAAAGAACTTCATTGGTTTGCCTGCTCCTCTGGGATACGTTCCTGGTTTAGGAAGAGGGTAAGAATGTGTTGTGTACTTTCTAGCCATCTATTATAAATCAGATTTTTTACCAGAATTGATAACACAGTTGATGTCAATTGCGTTCTGCCTGGCTGAGGTTTATGTTTTATGAATGCTGTTGTAATTAGGATTTGGGTCCGCTATTCTGAAGGTGCACTTTTCCACTAACCCTAACTTTAATCCTAATTTTAACCTTAACCCTAGCCCTAACCCTAGCACCTGGCGCATATTTGCATAGTAGACCTTTAAAATAGTGGACCTTTGGAATAGCAGGCCAGTACCATAATTAGTAAAGTTGTGGAGACATGAATGTTGTGATTTGTTGCAGGGCGACAGGTTTTACAACACGGTCAGATATTGGACCTGCTCGAGATGCCGATGACATACCGTACGTAGAATTTCTACGTTTTTAAAAATTTTTTTACTGTTAACTTTGAATTTCACTTTTCTTGATGTGTTTTGATATAGTAAATATCACTATATTTAGCATTATGGATATTATTAATCTCTTTCACTGTTGTGTTAAGTGATAGTGAAAAATTATAAACACTACAGAATGCTGAAATTGTGTCATGAGTTAAGCTATGCTTGATTGTGGCTGGTAGCGATGCAGTGATATTGTAGCAGTGTTGTAATGATATAGCAATTTGTTGTCAGTGAGGACCGACATGCACCGCCAACAAAGAAGAAAAAGCCAGATGAAGAAGAGGAGGAGGAGGAAGATCTTAATGATGCCAACTATGATGAGGTTTAGCAATAACCTTTGTACTTTTTCACCTGTTTATTGCATGTTTTGAGGTGTTGGGAATTATTAGTTGCAGAGAATGGCACTGTTTAATTACTGTGTTACTGTTTAGTCATTCTAATAAGCCATGCAGTACTTGCTTGTCTATATGTACAGGCTCCTAACTCAAAAATGAAAACACACTGTGGAGAACATTTTCACTAGTTTTGGTTTCTCTAGACTTTTATTTTCATGCTGAGAGCCGTTACAGTACAGATGGATGAAAGTTGGAAGGGTGGGCAAACAAAACCCATAATGTGGCTTATTTGGACTGCTGCATAATAATAAATTTACTATAATAAATTTGCTAGTGACAGTGACTGTGTGTTCAGGTAGAAAGTTGTTGTGGCAGCCTATCGTACAAAGTACCCAGACTAATATACATGTTCTATGCTAACAATTACTAAATGTATCATTGGTGATATTTTGCTGTTTAGTTTGAAGGTTACGGAGGCAGCCTCTGTACGAAGGACCCATATGACAAGGATGATGAGGAAGCCGATGAGATTTACTACAACATTGATGAGAGGATGGATGAGAAACGACGAGACAGGCGCGAGAAACGACTGAAAGAAGAACTCGAACGTTACCGACAGGAACGACCAAAGATACAGCAGCAGTTCTCGGACTTGAAAGTTTGTATTTGTTTGTATCCATATATATCATATATTGTTGAAATGCTGGTTATGTCACACATGAATCTGGGCTTGCCAGATAGACATGGAGAAAATTGATTGAAAGATTTTGAATGTTATTGTCCGTACTCCGGAATGACCATTGACCATATGACAGGGACAGTTCTGTGATATAAAAGTTTTTTATTCGCTTTATTTTATTTACATAATGCTGTGAGGGGCAAGCGAGTTTATGCTTTCCATATTAGATTAGGTGAAGAAACTAACCTTGGGTTGCTGGCAGGTGTCATATGCAAAGAGTAAGATGGTTTGTTTCGACTACTTTTCACTTCTCAGGTTGCAGCTAAAATTTCCATTCGCAGTTGCCATTGTTAATTGATACATATCATACTATTGTTGACAGAGAGATTTGGCCTCGGTGAGTTTTGACTCGTGGACAAATCTTCCTGAAGTTGGCGATGCACGCAACAAACGTCAGCGAAATCCCAGAATGGAAAAGTGAGTCTACACTCTGCAGTGACTGCCCATTGTTTTTTTGCTGCTTGTTATGTAGATCATCGTTTATTTATTTGGTCATTACATGTGTGTTATTGGATCTGTCCATATTAGAGTGAGTGAGTGGTCTGTCTGCACTGAGAGTGACTGAGTGAGTGGTCTGTTTACAGTGAGAGTGAGCGTGTGGTCCGTCTACTGTGAAAGCGTGTCGTCTGTTTGCCGTGTTCGTGTGTGGTCTGTGTACCCTGAGAGTGCATGGTCTGTCTACCTTGACTGAGAATAAGTGGTCTGTTACGGCATGAAAAAGTTTGGCTTGTCTACCATGAGAGTGAGTGGTCTGTTTACTCCAACATTATGAGATTGATTATTATTATGAGATTGATGTCTGTCTGAAGGATAACAGGGAAGATTATTAGAACTACCATTATGTTAATTACATATGCACGCATATAATGGAGTTTTTACAATTTTAGGTTAACCTCATTTTTGTGTTTTGTGTTTCTATAAAGGTTAAACTTTCTGTTTATTGTAAAGTTTAAACTTACCATTCCATTATTGTGTTTGGGTGCATTCTGCCTGAAAAGGCCGTCCCCAAAATGACCTATACTGTGTCAGGTGGGACGTTAAACGATACTCACTCACTCACTTGTCTGCTCTCTCCCTTTCCTTCTCTTCATCAGCAATGCGCCGTCGCTTGACCACCCATGTAGTTTGCGGGCGGGCATGTGCGTTATCACTAGACATCCGCAGCTGGTTTTGGTGCTGGTCAAAAAACCGAAACCGACCGAAACCGCGGTTTTTCAACAAAACCCAACCGAAACTGACCGATCTCAGCCAGTATGAAACCGTAACAACACTAGGGTTATGTTTAAACCAATTTTATAAAAAAAGGTCCAACTTGATGAGTTTTGAAATTTCTAAGGGTTTTCAGTTGGTTGATTCACAGCATAGAATATTCCAGTGTTTGCAAATTTTTAAAAACTTAGCTGCTGGTATGATAAAATGTTTAATTATAAGAACAAAAAATTAAGATTTGATTAAGTTTGGAGTAGGTTTTTTTGGGTGGATTTACCCAAAAAAACCTTACTGGTACGATGGTGAGTAAAGAGAATCAGTGGAACAGCTGTTATCAATTACTGCCACTATTACTATTGCTAAGTACTACTGCTGCTTGTAGGTTTACGCCAGTGCCTGATTCAGTGTTGAACAAGAATGTTGCAATGGGGGAGATGAGTGCAACAGCTGTGGACCCTCGAGGTTTGACAACACCATTCCCCGGAGATATGACACCTGGCTTTAATACACCTGCCAGTAAGTAGTGTTTACATTATTACTGTGATTGGGCTTGTACGAAGTTTTCCATGAAACATTGCTAAAAAACTTTAGAGAAAAAGTGCCAAATTTACAGTGAGTTATTGGTGGTGATATCAATCCATGTTCATATATTGTGTTTAAAGCATCTCACTGACAAACACCTTCTTGCTTTATAATGATTAATTACTTTTGTTCGTTGTCTTGTGATTGTTCTTAGTAATGGTTTATGAGTTTCTATTAACTTGTATAACTATACATTCATAAAATGCTTCACTGGAAACGTTTCTTCATTCCATAATCACTAATAACTTCTTTAATGTATCACTGCATGTTGAATGGTGGTTTTTCTCAGTAACAAGTCAACATTTTTTGTAACTGCAGTACATACACACAACTATGCCGCCACTTAAGCAGTGTACATCAGCCAAATGTGTCATGTTCATGCAATTGTGTTTCATATTATAACACCTTAACATCTGAAATTGTGGATTATAAAATTGTAGCCTGACAGAGTACTGCATTTATCACATGGACCAGGTGGCAAACTTTTGCAGTGAGATTGCTATAATGACAGCACCTTGACAGAATATTGTCATGACTGTTACTAATGCTCTGTGTGTATTGTAGGTGAGATTGATATGAAGAAGATAGGACAAGCACGTAACACTCTGATGAATATAAAGCTGACACAAGTTTCTGATTCTGTGTCGGGTCAAACGGTCGTTGACCCCAAGGGTTATCTGACCGACTTACAATCCATGATACCTACCCATGGTGGCGATATCAAGTACGAGGCATTGGTCTCTTTCTGTCTGTGTTCACCGAGCTGTGTATCTTTGTCTACTTCTGTCTTTTTCAGCATCTTTTTGTTGACATGATTGTAATGCTAGTTTATCTTGTGGGCTGGTATGATTTGCTTAAGCCTTCAACACACGAGCCCACACTGTTGGCTGACACCATTGGCTAACGTTTTAGCAACCAAAACTAGACTAACAAAGAGAACTGACAGATGACAAAGAAGACATTATTACAGCGTACTGGTCAGTGTCATTTAGTGGGAATAAAATAACATCACTAATGAAAACCTAATGTAAGAAAAGTTTTTGTTTCTGTCATTATTGTGCATTTTAGTGGAAAAGGTTAAATGCAAAAAGAAGCAGTCATGTTGGACAATTGGTTGGTTAGAACGGCATTTTGCATTATAATTTTGTACAGTTTTAATCCATGAGCCAGCAAATGAAAATAATGCGGAATATTGCAGATAGGCATGCCAACGTTTGAGAAATTTTTGTATGTAGTTGCAGCAATGATTCATAAAGAAAGCACACTGCTGAAAATGTGCATATTTTTGTATCTCAGTTTTTGCCAATTTCTTGGAGGATCTTTGTACTCCCAAACATTTCTTTTCTTACGTAATTGAAGTAACATTGCATTCTGACACTGACCGTCGTCATTGTTAGTTTTCGACTGTGTTGGTCCATGTGTTGTTCGCACCAATATTGTCAGCTAGTGTGTCATTATCTTAACCATACGCAGTGAATGCAACATATGGTCGTCATGCAAGACACTTTCTATAGATGTCAGAAAGGGTATTGAATCAAACTTACAGTGGTGAAAGAAGTTGTTGTGATGGGCATACTGCTAGTGTCTGTAGCAGTAGTTGCATTTGTAGTAGATAGTAGTAGTATTAGTAGTAGTTTTTTACTGTTGTTGTAGCATCTGTTGTTGTTATTGTTTTCAGTGACGTAAAGAAAGCTCGATTGCTACTGAAGTCAGTTCGAGAAACGAATCCCAAACATCCTCCGGCGTGGATAGCATCAGCTCGGCTGGAAGAAGTGACTGGAAAATTGCAGGCTGCTAGGAACGTGATTATGAAAGGCTGTGAAGAATGTCCCATGAGTGAAGACGTCTGGCTAGAGGCTGCTAGACTTATGGTAATATATTCTATTTACTCAATAGATCTTCAGAGCGTTAAAGGTGTGATAGCTGTTCGTGGAAACCCATCTCAGAGCTGTGGAGCATCACCTGCCGTATGGGATCACACACTATTACCTGCCACCTGACACGGGTGAATGCACCCAATCTTAACCTCAGCTGTGCAGACTTGTTTGTTTGTTTTTAGTGTTTTTAGCCATAAATCCAGCCATTTGTTCTGTCTGTAACGATAGTTTTTTGAAAGTAAGTTTCGTTAAAATTGTTTTTAGCTTTTGGACAAACTAAGAGATGCTTCCGCTTGCATGATTTGGATTTATTATATATCTTGTGCTTTGCGTTGTTGAAAGTTGCACTTGTCAACTTTACATTAAACGAATATATGATGATGATGATGGTACGATGGTGGCACTACCCGATTTACTTACTTATGAAAGGCTGAATTGACCTGAGTTGTCGGTTATATACTGAGATGGTTTACGTGTCTGCAGACCGTCGCACATTCAGATAGTGTCCACTTGACCAGAAATTGAACATACAATCATTTGACTATGAGTCAGACACCCTGCTGTTCGCATCACCACCTGAAACATTCTGCAACTGGACGAAATGTCTCATATCATGTTAGCATTCAGCACTAACATGTTGTCGTGTTTAAAAATGAACTATGTCGTTTACTTGATATGACTGAGTTATGGTGGCATGTAATTAATGTACAGCCAAGACCCAAAAAACCAGGTGTTAGTGGCAGTGGTAGGCCCAGCCGCACCTAGGCATCATCCATCAACATACACTAAGCAGTTCACTTGTTGTATTCTAGGCAACATTGTTATTATTTTGTTGTATTGTTGTATTATTGTGTAACTAAGTGACCAGGTGAAGGCAGTGTTAGGTAGTGCAGACTGTCTGTCATCTAGCACAGTACACAAGAGTAGTTTACTTGCTGTATCCTCTATTATATATTGTCATTAGATATTACTATGTTCTGCATCATTGTATTATTGTGTAGCCGCGGGACCAGGCGAAGGCAGTGGTGGCGCAAGCTGTTCGTCATCTGGCGCAGTCCGTGCGAATCTGGATGAAAGCTGCTGCTCTTGAGTCGGAGACTAAGGCCAAGAAGAAAGTTTTCAGAAAAGGTTCTCTTATGTAGTATTTATTAGATTTCACAGTTTGTGGTTATTTTTTATTTTTTGTTAGGTGATTAATTTGTACATGTTGTTTACAGTTTTTTTTATTCTTCAGTGCTTTGATCTGTTGCTCGAGCAACAGGAAAGGTGTTTACTGTTTAGTTTACGATTTACTGCCTTAGTTTAATTGGCTTATCTAATGCTGAACTCATGTATTGGATATATTTTATTTGAACACTGAGAGCTTGATAGGAAGCTGAAAATTATGCGGTGTAGAGCAGTTGTCAATTAAATCATTATTGCTTCTGTCGAGTAGTTTGACTTGTCCCTTGTGTTTGTGTTGCAGCACTGGAGAACGTGCCTAACTCGGTGGCTCTGTGGAAGTCCGCCGTTGAGTTGGAGGAGGAAGAAGATGCTCGCATCATGCTCAGCAGAGCTGTCGAGTGCTGTCCAACTAATGTTGAGGTGTGTCGTCTGCATTTGCTTGTTTGCACAGTACTTTTCTTATTGTTTCTAAGCATTACTTGTTGTCACGAGTTCATATTATTCGTCTGTTGCTGAATTATCGTTATTATCATTTTTTTCTGTCTGTCTCTGCACTGTAACTTTTGCGTTAAACTTATTCAGTGCTATGATTTTGGTTGTGAGTATTCGGTTCACACAAAATGCTGCTTCAACTAGTCTACTCTGGGCTCGATTACTAATTGGACTCGATAGTGACTGTCTGTAGGCAGATATACAGTCTCAGTATACAAACGACCACCAAAGTCAACTCAGCTTTTCATCCCTCCAGGATGGTTAATCAGGTACAGGTCTGCCTGGCTGGGATTAAGGTGGGCCGCATTCACTTGGGTCAGGTGGCAACTTGGCAAGTGACGCTGTGTGATTCTATAGCAGATGATGCTCTGTTGTTCCGAAATGGGTTTATGGGTTTATCTGAACAGCTGTACACGACTACACTTTTATAATTTTTGCTGTGTTCAACTGTGTATGTGACAGCTGTGGTTAGCACTGGCCAGACTGGAAAGCTATGAGAATGCTAGGAAGGTGTTGAACAAGGCTCGGGAACATATTCCGACTGATCGTCAGATCTGGATCACAGCTGCCAGGCTTGAAGAAGCCAACAGTAACACCAACATGGTCGACAAGATCATCGAAAGAGGTGCACTGTATGCGCTGATTATAATTACTCATATTATAGTCCAGTTGTCTAGTGAGTTGGTCTGAGTCTGACTAGGTTTTACAAGGTTAAGTAGCCACACATTTAGTGCAGAGTATATCAGTGTAAGAATTTCGAAAACTAGGTCAGTATTTTGTGGATTTAGTTCTTTTGGCTACTTGTCTTTGGCATTTGATAAAGGCCCTGGTAGTGGTAGTTGCTGCTGCTGTTGTTGTTATTGTTTTGTAGTGGTAGCATGTGCTCTGTATGCATATAACTTTTACCTTGCTATATCCATTGGAGTAGAGATAAATTGTGAACAATGGATGGAAGATGCAGAGGACATAGAGAAGTTTAGTAGTGTTGTAGTAATAGTAGGCTTAGTTGTTGTTATGTTACTTGTAGTAGTAATGTATGTATTGTAGCCCTGACGTCGTTGTCAGCTAATGGAGTAGAGATGAATCGTGAACAGTGGATCAGAGATGCGGAGGATGCAGAGAAGTCTGGCAGTGTACACACTTGTCAGGCCATCATGTGAGTATTAACATGTTTTTTTATGTTTGGTTTAATCTTTTGCATCAATGAATGACATGAGATTGCTGTAAGTATGGTGTATTGTTTGTATTGTGATATCTGTGATTTGAATGAGTGGAAAATGCAGTGAGTGATTAGTGAGAAATTAGATGTACATAACACACGAGCGATGACAGTTTTTGCTCTACTTCCTGTTGGGTTAGTCTAATCCAGAACTAACGGTACTCAAATTATGTTACTGAACTACTGAACAACTAACAAAATACAACATTTTTTCATAATTATATAATCGTGCATTTTTATGCATTATATTGTTAATTTGTGCAGCAAGGTTGACATTTTGCTTTGATATATGCACATTTCTGCTTCATAACAATCTTGTCAACTCTTAGCATTGAATACTTTTGCACAGTGACTGCTAGATAAGAATGTTATATGTTAACAGCAACATGTAGCAAATGTTTGGAGTCAGTCCTTTGTCCACGAGAGATCTGCCATTGACGTGATGTGCTGGAGCGGATGTTGTGGTTGCAGTCGTCACGTGGTTGGGTACGGCGTGGAAGAGGAAGATCGTAAGCATACGTGGATGGAAGACTCGGAGGCTGTGAGTTGTTGCTATTGTTACATTATGTCAAAGTATAAAATGAAGAAAAAATTTCACTCACTTTACAGTCAGCTGTGAGAAAAACAGATTGGTCTTAAGTTTAGTCTGGAATGATTGAACACACTGGTTGGTGTTTGTTATGCATGTTTATTCACCAAAGAATGGCTGTCATAATAGTATTAGTATTGGTATCCGCAAGTGCCACTGGTAAGTTTGCTCATTGTAACGGAGTTGTGGTATTTTACAGTGGATGATTTACATTCAATCAGTTAGCTGAGTAGTAGTGCTGACTCTATGCTGACTCTCCATTGATATGCGGAGTTTAAAATTGAATGTTTCCGCTAACTGGTTGCTAGCTGTCACCAGTAAGCTATTGGCATGTATCTGTGTGTCTGTATGCAGTGTGCAGTGCATGGGGCATATGAGTGTGCTCGAGCCATTTACACTCACGCTCTGTCTGTATTCCCAAGCAAGAAGAGCATCTGGCTTAAAGCTGCCTACTTCGAGAAAAACCACGGAACAAGGTTATTTGTGGTGAACTGATTTCGTGCATTAGTTGCAGCGTTCTTTATCACTCATTCAGTCATTGCTTTAAAAGGCAGTGCAGATTACCAAAAAACATAGTGCGAGGTACTATAGAAATGGAATAAGCAACTAGTTGGATCTAATAAAGTGTTACTTTCTGATTTCATCGATGTTCTAGAGATTGTTTTGTAAGTTCACACTAACCTATGTAGGCCCAGCCATCACACACTGATTGGTGGACTTAAGCTGAAAAAAGAAAACTGGTAGTATAATTTGGCTATGTTTTTTACAGCTGTTGGCAGTTAAGCATAAAAAGTCATTTGAAATAAGTGAAATGAAACCAATGCGAATTTTAGTAGTATTGCAAGAGGCAATGATAGTCAAAGATTGCATGAAACATTAATTGCTGTATTACATAACTCTGTGGCTCGTATGCCATGTTCCATTATTCACTGCATGTCCAACTGTTAGTTGCTAACAGTCTGTTGTAGTTGTATCAATTTACATAAATATATTAGTTGTTGTTGTTGTTGTTGTTGTTGTGTACTGTGTAGTAATAGTGTGCTGTATACAGAGAGCAGTTAGAACAGTTGCTACAGAAGGCTGTGGCGCATTGTCCAAAGGCAGAAGTACTCTGGCTGATGGGAGCTAAGTCCAAATGGCTTGCTGTGAGTTTTTTAGCGCTAATTGTTATACTCTGATTTTGCACAATCATAACATTGCATAGTGTGGCAGATGTATTTAGAAGCATTGTCACCGAAAATGCTCTAGTCAGAATCATGTAAAATCATATACTAATTTTGTCTCTGTGTCCAATGTTTACAAGGAATGCAGATGTATAAAAACGCATTAAATATGTACAGGGTACGGCAGAAAAAAGTGGACCCCTAAATTTTTTCGCTGTTTTCTCAGCAACCGTTTGGGATTTTAATACGAAATTTTACAGCTTTATTTACCGAAACCTTCTACATCTAACAGCCAAGTAAAATGTGATTC
>Ga0209671_1007825_pt1 | contig 11146 bp, 6 predicted proteins | sample WorMetHERISLAND2_2_FD_187401 | JGI IMG/M metagenome (GOLD analysis project Ga0209671, IMG submission 187401) | Marine gutless worms symbiont microbial communities from Max Planck institute for Marine Microbiology, Germany - Olavius geniculatus... | ecosystem: Host-associated > Annelida >...
TCGATGTTCATGAATCCAAAAAGCCTGTCACCAGTGCTTGTTATGATAAGCAGCATGTATGTACCTATCTGCAACTGTTTTCACATTATTCGAGCCAATAACGGCAAAATGACGTCTTTTTAGGGGGTACCCCTCTTTGACGCCCTTGTTCGAGGGGAACCCCTGCATCCAGTGACAAGAAATTTTGTCACGATAAACTAGAGACCTTGGGGCAGCCCACAGTGAAGATTTCGTGGTCCTAGCTTGCACGGTTTTGATACAGCTCACGAGTGTGACAGACAGACAGACGGACAGACAGACAGACAGACGCCCAGACGATGGCAAAGACGCGCGAAGCATTCTGCTGTCGCGCGTAAAAAGTATTGCTTCCAAGTATTGCAATATTTCAGCATTAAAAGTATTGCAATACTTATTGCAATAACTGCAATACTGCAATATTAACAACCGTGGGTATACCTTGTCGCCACTGTACTCAATAGAAAATCTCACAATCGTTTACCGAAAGTCCAGACATGTCTGAGATAATATTGCATGTTAAATCGTTTGTCATTTGAGCTTAAATTCTAATGTGGCTCGCGGCGGCTGAACTGTTGGAAAATATTGCATTAACCGGGGAGAGCGGATTTTTGGTGATTTGTCGTTCGTGAAAACTCGACAAGCACTGCAGAAGGAAAATCCGTGACCTTTGTTTCATTTTTTTTTAAATTCGCACAAAAAAATCATAATTTTTTTCTGTTTGAAAGTGTTTAGATTTACGCGTGAGGATACATGTCGTAGACCTATAGGTTACTATGCTGTAAAGTTGTCGCAAAGCAGAATGACCTGTTAGCACGCAGCACACTCATATCGACACATTACCGAGCAGACAAAACGAACCCATTGAACGAAGAAAGACTGTTGCTTTGAATGTCGAGATGCAGAAAAAATGGCAAAATCAGAATGAATAGACGCTAAGCAACGCTCCGATGACGTAAATCAAGTTAATGCCTATATACACGAAGACTCAAGACAGGAAGCCAAGCAGAGCCTGCAGTCCAGGTGTGAATATTAGTGAACACTGAGTGAGTGGTTTCTTAATGAGACATCATCACATGAGGCCAATGCATGCCATACATAACGGCGTTAATAGAAACTGACTAGATTTAATAAATAAAAACTACTGTTTACGACAAAACTTGTTTACTGTTTTAGTTGCAATAAAACTTCGATAACAAAAGCTAAAGATCTATGAAAGAATTAAACATATAGGGTCTACTCGTAAAGTTGTATAGGCCTACATGCAAAAAAAATAAATGATATTGAACAGAACCAATGCTATACATTAAAACGAAAACTGGAGTTGACTTTCAAGAAATTGTTTCTTTGAGGAAATTATAAGATAAACATTTTTATGCGTTGACAACACTTACCACAGCGTTGGCAAAACTTTCAGGGAAACGGCAGAAAAATATTTTATCGGATACAAAGTTCACAAAGTCAGCATTACTGTTAGTAATCGCATGACTGGCAGACACGTAAAATATTATATGACAAAACACACAATCAAAAAGAAGAGACAGTTTGTCACTGTCTACAATACGAATACAACTGACCCTTAGCAGACAAAACTGAAATAGAAAATCATTAAGCGATATAACTGAAGCAGAAGAGTAGATGGACTAATCACTTGATACAGATAACTATAAGTTAACAGGCGCTGAGACATCACGCCGCTCTCCACCGAATTCATTATTTGCTAATCGTGTGTTAAAAACTTATTTTTGGCGCAGGGAAATCATACTGGAGCTAAGCGTTATTTTAGCTCTGCACTTTCCACTGTTCTAGTTATAGCTTTAGTTGAACGGTGTGGCATTTTATTAAAAAAACAATTTTTAAAACATTGTCAAGTTTTGGCATTGGCAATTTTAACATTTATCAATTTAGTTACACATTTTAATTGGTAATATTATTAGCTAACAAGATACTGTTCAAACGAACACGGAGTCTGTCCAATGCATTTCGATATTTAACAGCTAAGTCCATATACACGGTATTTCATAAAAAGGACCCCTTTATGTTTTTTTTCATAATTCACTCAAATGATGAGCAATTTGCATGAAATTTTTACCAGTTGTAGCTGAATAAATACTAATTCCAAATGTTTTAACAAAACATGACAGTTGATTAAATATTCTTTGCTAGTGGTGATGTAACGCTGACATTATAATGTGTCACGGGTACAAACAGGTTAATCCAAATTGGTGCTGCCAGTTGCTACCTTGCTTCAATGGTGAAAAATCTGGTTCGTTGGTGTCAAATATTTGACGTTTTACAGTCGTAGCCACAAAAACGTGCAAAGCGATCGAATTTACGTGTCTGTGGGAATAGTTGGTCTTTCACATGTTCGAGCAAGACAGTGCACTATCACACCGAGCTTGCAAGATGTTGAGTTTTTGGATCATAAGACGCCCGATCTCATGTTTCCATGTTGCTCAGTGCTGACACGATAAGCATTTTTTATTAGCGAACCAGATTAAGTTTATCATCAAAGCAGGGTAGCAACTGACAGCACCAGTTGAGATTAGCAAGTTTGTACCTGTGACACATTATGACGTCAGCGTTACATCACGACTAGCAAAGAATATTAATTCAACTGCCATATGTTGTTCAAATATTTCGAATTAATATTTCTTCAGCTACAACTGATAAAAATTTCATGTAAATTGCTCATAATTTGAGTAAATTATGAAAAAAAACAAAAGGTGGTCCTTTTATGAAACACCGTGTAAATTAAATGAGTGAGGTGTGTTGGCCAGTGGTAAAAATTAAAAAGTTTAATTGCAGCCTCGAAAACAAGATTGTGATGGATGTGGTGGTATGTTGGACAAGTCGTCCAGCAAAGTCTACAGCATCTTGAGATGTTAAATGTTGCGGCTTTTGATTATGTACGAATTTATTCTACAACTTGTTGTGGATCTGCAGTACAGCTTGTTGAATATACAGCGTGCTGTGTGTTTTAATAATTACAAATTTTTATTCACCAAAAATGTGTTTATGGTTATACCTTGCATTTTTGTGTTTTTACTCACAGGCTTCGAGACTGCCACTAAAATAAACGAAAATAAACACAGATCAACAGAAAATCAAAGCAAGTGCAGTTCGGGACGTGGCTTGGAGCTCGTGTATATTACCCTATGAGGTAAAAGCTATCGGAGACGGCGAGCGTCAGCAGGTAGACGTTGGACGAGAAGGAGCGCATCGATGCCGACGAGAAAACCATCACACTCAGCGTGTTGCCGATCAAGCCGACCACCACGAACACCAGAGTGGCGCCCAGGTAGCTGTTGTACGACAGCTGGACGCTCGCCGTACTGTTGAGCAGATAGCACGCCTGGTCGGGCGGGTCCGTCGTAGCGTCGCTCACCGGATCTGACGACATGTTGGCTGACAGTGACGTCATTTCCGCCGGCGTTGACGTCATAGCCAAAACAATCTGCGCGCCATCAAACCCCCGGATAAAACGTTTCGTCGGCAATTTCCGTCACAAATGCACTGCCGGAAAGAAATTCTAAAAGCGAGAGGAAGTGTATTTGCAATTAACGTTTTTAAAGCCTGCTATCTGTCGCAGTTGCTAATAGCCGTACTGCTGCTTGCGTGAATCAGATGAGTGTATTTTCTTCATCTTGTTTCAGCACCAATGCAGATGTAGAACCTGACACATGCAGTGACATCCACACCCATACTAAGTAATGTTTCTACGACAGCCCGATCGCACGGACGTGTGAAACCCCGCGAGTTGCGTATCGGTGTGCTTAGACTGCGTGCATGCCTTGTTGTATCATCATCGGATCATGTTGTTGTACCTGTTTGTCTGCAATTGTTGTAACGAAGCAACAAAGCACGTTCATAATCTGCACCGTTTACTGCTGCTGACGATAGACAGAACGTTCACCTAGCTGCCGCCACAACTCGCGGCTAACGGACTGCAGCGTTTTTAAAAGTCGATCACTGTTTGAAGACAGTTGTTGACATCATTTCTGATTGTCGCGCACTGACGCTATGACAGTCCTTTTTGTCACACACACAGATTCACTGCAAAAGCGTATTCTTTCATTTTCCTTATGGTTGTCTGTGTATCTGTCCCAGCAGCAGTCCGATTTGGACGGACGGACCGGCCAGATGACAATCACTATCTCTGGCACTCAGCGTCCGTCCGCCTGTCTTTGACAGATATTACTGACGCGCTACAGCAATGCTGTAAGCGTCTTACATGGTTGTTGTCCGTCGTCGTCTGTCGTCCTCTGTAACAGGTGTATTGTGGCTAAACGGTGCAAGATAGGGCCTAGGTTGCTATTGATCACCAATAGAAAGTCGAATACTGGCTTTCAAATGACATTAAAATCATTGACCTTGGATAACCTTAAACACACTATGGTGCGCTGATCGTGCGGTATTGTGGCTACACGGTAAGTCGCAATAACCATCACGACATGCGCAGAGCGCGACAGTCTCCTAAGCTAAGAGCTTGTTTGCATTTTAGCGTTATTGGTTCTGTTATATATTTAATATTTTACTTAGTTGCAGTCTGTCGGTTGATTGTTCATGCATTTTATTGACCAACTAGAAGGTGATCGTGAGAGTGCATATCTCCGCCAAGTTAAGTGATTTAAATATTACTACTGTAAAATGTAGAAGTTTTCACACGAGGGCGCCACCGTTCCTGTCGGTTGTGTATGACATGTGGAGAAGATGATGAGTCATCGTGTACACACATACACACACAGAACGACGTACATACGGAACGAAAACGATCAATCTCTTAATCTCCTCCAATGTTCACTTCGTTCACCTTGGCGGAAATAATTAACTAAGTTATAGCTAGATAGATAGATTAATTGATTGATTGGGCATGTTTAATTTCGAGTAGCCTATGACGATATGCAATGACGCCGTGCTGCTGAAACTAATATTGACTGACTTCAAAAAGATCTTCAACAATCGGTTCCAACCAGCTAAATTTAACTGACTAAACGTCAAAACTGCACCTTTTACACTTTAATAAACTATAACAGATTAAAGTCTGGACTGTCCGTAGATCAGTCCTTATTGATCTACATGCAGGCTACTTCATGCGGTTAGCGCCAGGATCCAAGAGATTGTCGTTCTGTGAAAAAAATGATGAGACGTAGCGAGATTAAACTGTGATAAGTTATTGGTCACTCTGTCAGCAAAAAAATCTAGCTTTCAGCTTTTTTTAGCTTGACCGTCCGTCAACAAATTATTGGCGCCCGTTCATTCAATTTAACGGACGGCGACGCGATGCCAACCGACGGTTGCCGTATTGTGAAGAAAATTGCATCAAGCGCTGCGCGTCAAAGAAAAATGGCAGAAGTGTTTTCAGCAGCACTTTTAGTGCTGTTTTTGCTATTAACGCTTGATACACAATACGACATTTTTTGCCCAAGTGACAAACATTACCACTTATAAACACAGTATTTGCAATTTAATTAGACCTACTGTGTTGAGTGTACACATGCATGCACGCGGTGTGATATAACAATGCAGCGAATACTTTTATAAAATTTTGCAAGAAAAAACATCCAGTTTTTAATGTTATAATATTTATTTTACTTTACTTTGCTTCACCTCAATATAATTAAAATTGTGTAATTTTTAAATAACAAAATTATGATTACTTTAGCTACGACTGCTAATTGTTATAGACCTACACTGTACGATCTTAATAGACCACCGTCATTCAACAATCACTGAGACATTGATGCCATTTTTAAAAAAAATATTTTCAAACAGCGTACAGTTTTGTTATTATAGTAACTTAAATACGAAATTATTTGTGTCCGAAACAGTTGACGAATATTCGTGATGCACATTGTGCATGTTTGATCGCTGCAATAACTTTTCTGGGCAACAGTGCGGACTGCAACGTTTCAATTGCCATTTGCAATGAATCTGCAATGAATCTGGCGTTAAACTTTTGTTCAAAAGCAAATAAACTGCTGGCCCATAATATACGACAAACAGCCTGCATAAAATCGTATTCGGCATTGCGTCAGCAACATATTGTGATACTGCGGAGACGTCGGAGGTAAAATATGCTGCCAGCAACATTATGTAACGACTGCATTGCGACCGTCGCATCTGCTGTAAAGAAAAATAAGAGAATTGATGGCGGTGTGATATTATGATAACACAATATGATATGATCCATGATTTTATATAATAGCGTCGACGATGCATTGCTCCACGGGCTCTGGGAATTCCAGAGTGTAACGATCGCCCGCTTCCTCGACTTTGCTTGAGTCCATGTTTAATGGTTCACATACAGCGCTGAAGCTCTGCCGTGCATCATTCGCTTCAACAGAATGAAATCCGACGCAGTAGTTACTGTTGCGACCGACGCGCGGCACGAAACCGTAGTAGGCCTATTGTCCACGCAGTGCGCATGAAGGAATCTACCTACCTTTATGAGTTTGTCCTCGTCCAATAGAATGGCAATTTATAGCGACGGCATGCAAATGTATACTAGCAGCATTTTCAATTCAAACAATTGCGGTCGGACCGGTTGCGAAAAACAAGTATTGTGTAATAACATGAAAGTGTGCGTAAATGGTAGAACTTTTCGTTTATAGTGCGTTATTTTTTTATGTAAACGCATGTTTGTGACTTCAACGTGAGTAAATCTGTTTACTTAGCTGTCGAAATTAAAACTGCAAAACCACCGAGTACTAGCTTAATAATGACGTTATATTATAGAGCTTATCTTATTATATTAGGAATAAATGTCTGCTTTGCAAACAATTTATCAATGATGTGAGAATTACAGTGGGATGCGTTGCCACAAAAAGCGATAGGAAAATCAGTCGTCAGTCTCCGCAAGTGTTTGCGCGCTTGCATCAACGCAAGAGGCAGACATATTGCACTTTTATATTATAAAATAGTCTAGTAAACTTAGTGGTTGATAATTTGATATTTCTGTTTTAGTCGCAAATAACTGTTGTTTTTCTGCGTTTTGAAGGTGACGTTTGTCCACAAAACGCCTGCATGTCGCCGTCGGTTGTAGTTTGGTTTATTTGTGTTGAAAAAAATCGTGTCTTTATTCAAATTGTGCAACTTCTAAATAAGGAGAGTTGAGGTGACAAAAATTTGCAACAGTGACGGCAAATTTCGTTTGGTTAACCAAAATAAGGTTAAATATAACTTTAAATACTGTTAACAAATACTTAAATACTATTAATAACTTTTGGGCATTTAGATATTATTTGAAAACAAAACAATCAAAAAAATTAAAGGTTTTTAACCATATTTAACAAACTAGGTCACATATATGATGCACAGGACATATCTCATGAGACATAATCAGTCACACATCACAGTACGTTATTTATAGTGACTGCACGTTGACTAATCACCACGTCTCTATTCCGTATGCATGTTAACTAAGTCTTGTTCCGCAGTGTGTGTAAGCTAGTCGACACACTTGGCGCAGTGTCTGTCGCCGTGAGGGGTAGTGTATACTATCTCACCATCAATATTTCATCAAAACTGCGTCACTGATGCTGACGCTGCTGCGACTGCTGTGCAACGAACGTACACCTATGGACAGATATATTATACATGTCATACATCATTATGGATATACCTTTATGAGATATGATTCTAATCCGACGAATAATTTTACTTTCCCGGTTTTCTGTATAACTAAAAACAGATTATGTTACACATTACGCCACTGCTTTGTCGTGTTCATGTTTTGTAATTGTTTTATCGCATTGCATTCTTTTTCGTGTTTTGTATTGTTTTTATTGTAAGCACGTGCTTCTGACACGTGTTTAATAAACTGCTGTTCTACCCTGTTGCTCTGCACAACTATAATGCAGCAGCAGTTGAATTCTGTTAGATTGTCAGGTGCCAACAGTAAAACTCAGAAACGTATACAGCTATAGTTAATATAAGTCACACTTGTTTACAGCACATTACTTTGCCACATATTATTACCACGCGTTATCAGCCGAGTTTCACGGCTTCACTGACACACACTGTGGAAAAGTCTTCCGACTTTCCCCTGCATTTTTGGCGCTTATCGATTTTTGCATTGAATATTTAGTTGGCTGTTTATTTTTTTTTTATTTTATGTGCGTGGCATATACTACAGCTCCTAAGTGCATGTTTTACATTATTGTATCGTATTTCTATCGTATTATATAATGCAAAGTGGGCCAAAATAACTGAAATAACTGATACCAATAGTTTTCTGCACGTGACTATTAAGAGCATCTGCTAACGTCTGCAAAACGATTTTCAAAATTTTTATCGTTATGCCCAAATTTTCTCTAGGTTATTTTGCATTGGTAATTTAGTATAGGCGTGCAAACGAAAAAGATACTTGGCGCAGCAACACTAGATGCAATATCGGGAGTTTTGATACTCTATTCGAGTTCCGAGACCAAAGTAAAAGATGTAGCTTCAAAAACAAGCAGAATAAAGAAAAGAAAAAAACATCAACAGATACAACGTTACAAATTACGTCATCTGGAGCTCGTCTGAAATGGCATGCTTACTGCTCAGCATCGTATAAATAATTGCAAAATCATAATATAAGATATTAGACGAGCGACATGCGGCCGCGATGCACATAATGCGTTATGTTCAGAATAATGATCCATAACAATAGGGCCCGAGATAACCATCGAAATAATGCATGTATAAAGCAAGCGTAACCGGCATTATGCAGATGCCATTTCTCACGTTTATGCCTCTGGAAGGTTTACTTCACTCGCATTATTGCACGGCTGGCACAGACGTCGTAGAAGGGCGATCTGCCTGGAGCAGCCATTGCAGTGATGCACGCTTATAGAACGTCATACGCCTGCTGCTGCTGCTGCTGCTGCATTCGGCCGCCAACAAACACGACGTCATGAGCGTTCGTTCGTCGGCAGTGATGCGCTGACGACGCATCACTGAACCGATATGGCGTCCACTTTGTTTGCTCTATCGCAGCAGCTCCACCACATAGAAGTCTCTGCCACTGTCAAGACGTAAACAATTGTTTTGTCTTAACTCAGTTCCGGTCGCTGTCACAAACTTGCGGCCTACTAGAACATCGTTGATCCACTAATAGCCATCTGCAACAAATGCCGCCAGTCAGTCACCCCAATCTATTGAACAGTGGCTTCAGAAATGCCAGACTATATTATGTAACAACAACGACGACAACTTGCAAATTGCAATCCTCGGCACGACTGACATTTTGTCATCCGATACACAGCTGGTGATGCTGTACGCTCTCGCGACACGGAACGTCACACGTAGCAACAACACATTGTCAGACTGATGGATGGACGCAGAAATATACTCAGTCATCAGTCGTGACATTTTCTCAGTGATGTAAAGCCGCAAGGACATAAGACGGCGCTGATCTCCATTTCCTTAGCCGTTGGTCAGGCACCGGTTTACACTGCGAGATCGCGGATACAGAGCTATTGCATCGCGCAGCGTGCCTGTTTACGTCGCAGTTTTTACTGAAAGTCATTGCCCCTGCTCCCTGCAAGATGGCGAGGCTGAGTTGACTTATCCCGTGACGTCAACAGAATCAATGGATGCAAGTCTGCTCGAAATTCATGCCTCGATACATGCGGCAAAGACAACGAAAACAAAAGTGATTCTTACGTCTGCATATTGCCTAATCTCACGTGATGAGGCACGTGATACCCTATATAGATGTTTTGTAGCATTTAGAAAAATGTATCCATTAAAGATAATGACCCGTTAAAGCCGTGACTAAAGCCCTGTACAACAAGGCTTAATGTCTGTAGAATCGCCGAAACAAGTAAAACGAAACGAAACGAAACAAATCCAACTTGACTTGAATGCAGGTCTCTTATATTTTATTTTCATCACGGCTGGTTGTCGATCGCCACAGCCAAACTTAATAGAGTTTATCGGCATGTTTTCGTGCGCGTAGACAACAAGTAATTTGAGCAAAGCTTATGTGACGCGCGATAGCAGCGGTCCTGCTACTTGAGCAATCGTGTACAGCATGCAATAAAATAATGCGTTTTGAAGGAGTACAAAAATTTGAGGCCTCCATACAGAAGATGCCTTAATTTAATTTAAAAGGTCAAAATTTAAATTGTTAAAAATGGACGTTCTATGCTAAAGTTTCGTAAACTTACGCAGATTGTTCAGGTTTGTCTTTAGCTATTTCGGCGCAATTCACTCCTGAAATGTGCGCCGCAGATTGCAAAAAATTGAAATAAAACACTAGAATTCTTCCTTGTTTAAGGTTCAAGGTCATTCAAGATCATCGATGTTGACATTATTTAAAATCTCGTCACTAGTGCTTGTTATGAAAAGCGGCATGCCTGTGCATATCTTCAAATGTTTTCACGCTTGATGAGCTAATAGCGGTAAAATAACAACTTTTTAAAAAAGTACCCCTCTTTAATTAGACCCCTAAGCCAATTTTTTTAGAAGTGTCGCTTCGCTAACTAAAATTTTCGGCGGCTAGCCGAATATTTTTTCGGCGGCGGCGGTTCCAAAAAAATTCGGCGGTTACGGCGGCTAACCGAAAATTGCAGTGCCAACTATAGCAATGTACATTTAATGACCATGCATAATAACTTAAATGAATATTCTGCAAATGGCAAATTAATATATATATATTAGTATATAGTTTAAGTTTACTGCACAAGAAATAATTTAATCATTGTTAATTATATAAACAAAAACAGTTTATAATTTATAGGATAAGGCTATAGTGCATCTGCATTAGAGCCTTGAATCTAAACACATGAGTACTGCTGCAACTTGTAGGTTAGTTAGCCCTCTTTGACGCTCTCGTTCGAAAGAAACTCCTTTACCCAGAGGCACGAAACTTTGTCACAATAAACTAGAGTCTATGGGGCAGCTATAGTGAAAATTTCGTAATCCTAGCTTGCACCTTTTTGATAGGTCTGCAAAGTGTGACGGACACACGGACAGACGGACGGACGCCCAGGCCGAATGCCGGACATTCTTCCCCCCGGACATTCTTCCCCCCGGTCATAATTCCCCCTTTTACAGTGCGAGGTGGCGGAGCTCATCGGCGGTTTTTCATTACGTCTGCAATCGTAGCTCTAGTAGTTATAATAGAACAACTTTGCCGGTT
>Ga0209671_1007826_pt1 | contig 11146 bp, 4 predicted proteins | sample WorMetHERISLAND2_2_FD_187401 | JGI IMG/M metagenome (GOLD analysis project Ga0209671, IMG submission 187401) | Marine gutless worms symbiont microbial communities from Max Planck institute for Marine Microbiology, Germany - Olavius geniculatus... | ecosystem: Host-associated > Annelida >...
CTATAATGGGGCTCCGGCAGTTTTATGGAATAAACACGAAAGGGGGATTGACGGGTGAAGATGTTACAGAAAGGACGGATGACGACGCCTCCGAGACGACAGCGTGCTGCCAGACAGGATCATCACTCCGATGACGACGTCCTTTCCATCCAATGAGTCGTGATATCTCGCAGTCCTGCTAGTACTCGGCATAGCATCTTTGTTGTTTCTCTGAACTCATTAGTCAGTCACGACCACCCAGGCACCGGCCGATCTGATCCATTTCGCGGTTTGCCGTAGCGGCCCCATTACGCACCGCACTTTGTACACATCTTCCGCAACACGTCGTAACTTCGTTTATATGCAACACGTAACCAACGTAATTTGTGGCAAAAAGTAAACATTTCTTGATATCGTGCAATTCTAAAAAATAAATAATCCGTGTCACGCCACTAGGGGCCTATGTACTAAGTAGTTTGTCAGTGTCTTAAAGCAAGTAGCCTATTATTTTATTAAATGTCTAGTCTCTAACTTCACACGAAATATCATAACAACATTAACATAACAACTGTAGACCTACAGTTGCGTGGCACGCGATCATAAAACAGACAGCATTGCATTTAAAGCGTGTGATTAAATCTAGTGTAATTACTCGACATAAATGCACTGGCTGACTTTTTGAAGCATGCTGTATACATGAGACTTGCCGAGTAATGCAGTAAGTTCGCGTCGCAGGCGCCTGCGAAATTGGTTCGACGTGTGCATGTCAACGATCGTGTTTAGTGCGCATGACCAAGCAGAGCCATGGAACTGTTGGCCTGTCACTCATCTTCTGCACTGACAGTTCGTGGCGTGCAAATAGCCTGACGCGAAGGTCGATCGTCAGCTCAATGGCATGCCGTCATTCGCTTGTCGCCAGTTTATGCGCGGCCCTCCGATAAGAGGATCCATTCCATTATGCATTACAGGCCTACTTCGCGTTCTTCGTCCGTCAGTCTGTCTATTTATTCCGTGCCTGCTTCTTTTGGTTAAATGGCAGGTTTTGAACTGTCACATGTTGATGATGATGATGACGATGATAATAATAGACGATGATATTATAGGCCTATCGATCACTAATATAACAACGATAAGATTTGTCGCAAGATATAAGTGCAAAAATTCACTCGAAGAACACGTCACAATAAATGTTGGTTAAACACAACTGGTCACACAAAGTTGTGAGAAAAAGGCTAATAAGTCAAAAAGGCAACTCATTTAAACTTCTGCCGGTTAACTTAAAAAATTCTGTGTGGTACGTGTATGTTTAATTTTTATTGCAATTTTGAGATTAAATGGTCAAAGTTTAAAGGTTAGCTTGGTAAGAGCAATGAGTACCTGCAGCGTCTGCTTTTTCGCAACACAATACTGTACTTTGGCCTGCTATAAGCCTGATTGCATTCAGTAAACATCAAAATGTTTTACGCAAAAATCTCACAATACCTAATACTGCAAATACTTTTAAAAGATACCGTAACGTAGGGCTATATGATACTATGTGGTTATGTGTAAAATTTTTAAAAATGCAAAAATATTCCAGAGCTGTCGACTTCCAGTGACTAGGAAGTTGATGTAAAAAGTTATAAAATGTTTCGTTTTAGGTGCAACCATCAGCAGTGCCACGTCTGAGATTTTTTTATGCTTGATATAATTGTTGCACTGCATTTCAAGTGCGAATGTTCTATTTTACACGAAACGATAGCTTCGGATGTGAAATTAGGATATTACATCTGCATTTCTGCCGCGTGAGTTTGACTGCAGCACGCCGAGCACGAAAAGATGAACGTCACATTCGATGCAAGTTGTCGTCGAATGGGACGGCAAATTCGGCCTCTGCAGATGTTTTAGTTATACAGCATCGTACGCAGCAGAATGTAGAAACTGCTCGACCATAATTTTAAACGCACAGGTGCTTGGAAAATAGCTTAATATGGATAATACGTGTAGTACTGATGCGCAGTGAATTGCTCCAGACACTCATTAACAACGTTTAATATACACCGTGGTCCATAAAACGTGCCACTTTTATTTTTTGAATAGCTCCGTGAAACATTGGCCGATTTTATTAATTTTTGGCACGCGACATCAAAAAGAAACTTGTCACAAATAACTTTAGTTTTGGCCACCTCACTTTAATGCTGTCGCTACGCAACCCTGTGAAATGCAGAAGTCGTAGTTTGGCCATTTACAACAATGAATTCATACTGGATAAACCATGGGTCGGTTCAAAAATGATTAACTGAATAACGACAAACAGGATTGGCAACAATTGCATTTTAAAAGTCACCACGTATCACACCACATCATCTTTATTACAGCGTGTGCTCAAAATGTCCTCCTCTAACACGAATGCAAGCTGCAAACGTTGACACCACTCGCCAACAGCCGGTTCAGTAACCTGCATTTCACAAAGTAGTGTAGCGACAGTATAAGAGCAAAGTGGCCAAAACTAAAGTCGTTTGTGTGGAGTTTTTTTGATGTCGCACGCCAAAAATTATTAAAATCAGCCAATGTTTCACAGAGCTCTTTAAAAAATAAAGTGACACGTTTTTATGGACCACGGTGTAGATCTAGCCTATATAGAAAAGGCGTTAGAATTTTAGCCAGGACCCCGGTTCCTTTGTGGAGTGACGGCAAGGTGTCGAACTCCAGGTCGAGTCACAATCAATCAGATGAGTGAATTTCGGCGAACAGGTAAACCATCTCGGCATATAACTAACCAACACCAAGGTCCACTCAACCTTCCAACCTTCTGGGTTAGGTAAATCGAGTACCGACCTGTCTGGCAAAAGTTAAGGCGGGGCGCGCTCAGCTGTTCGGGTGGCAGGTAACATTGTTTGATCCCATATCGCAGGTGACGTTCAATAGCTCTGCAATGTGTTTTCCATAAAAAGCTACACATGACCTTTATTGGGTAAACCCAAAAGACCCCTGCATAGGCTTAGGAAAAAAAGAAATTTATTCGACTCAAACAAAAATGCAATTACAATTGATAACATAATATAACAGTTAATTACTGAGCCAGGTTGCCAAAAAACTATACTGGTCAACTATGCTGGCCACCTAAACACATACTATTTCTGTTTTAATTCTCTAAACTAAACCTACTAGACATAAAAACACTACTAAACTACTAAATACATTTTATCAAACCCATCACGCGAACACAAATATAAACTGCACAATCCAGGGAATAATTCGTCGATCAAGTTCTGTTTATATCCGTCGACGTTTTCACTGCATGCGCATAGTAGGCTTACGCTGCTTATTCGACGCTTGATCCGTGCATGCCGATCTCTAACGACCGGAAGAATTCTGATCTCGCTCGGCGGCGACGACATGTGCACGTAGCGGAACAGAATGGCGTCTAATGATGGATCAAGTCGGACTTATGCGGCAAATCTGTTCCGGGAGTCATGTCTCCGGTTATTAATAACGTCGATAGGCGTGGAAATCATTCTGCCATTTATCATCTGCTGCAGCCGGCTTCAGCGCTCGCGGCAACTGACATCTCGCCTCACGTACAGATTGATGACGCGAAGCGTAGTATCATGTATGTACATGGTCTACAGATGCTGCTACTCACGTCGCTTTTAAGGCGCGTACAGAACGACGTAACTGAACTGAACTGAACTCGCCCATTGGTCAGTTCAGTTCAGTTCAGTTACGTCGTTCTGTACGCGCCTTAAGAGCGACATAAGTACAGCATCTGTGGATATTACATTCTCTGACATACGAGTAGACTGTGGACAATAGAAATTCGTCTCCTGTATAAGGTCCAACATACTTTTCATTCATCTGTTGAACATGCCACATAGGTCTAATACAGTAGGCCTACAATGAAAAACTAAAATATGCAACATTGACTGTAATACTTTACTTCAACTTCAGTCCAAATCTGCACCTGTCACTCGTATACTGTCATGGTCACATACCGGGTGGTTAAAAAATTAAACCATCAGTTCCAGTCGATGTTGTTATACACTGTAGTAATGTTTCCTATAGCGATTAACGCCGATTAGACTGAGTAGGCCTACAAGTTTCTATTCCGACAGTTGCTACTTCTACATCAGACGTGTCGGTCGTAGTGCTGTCTACTCTGCATTACGTGCATGCCCATGCGTCAGGTGGTGTTTAAGTTATACCTCGTTTACACGATCGAGCAAACATTGAGCAAACAACATCAAGCAGGCCTGATGGAACCCCGCCCCTGGCTCAAATGTAGGCCTAGGCTTAGCCCACATCTGATCACGTGTTATATAGGCCTTCCAGTTACAACCCGCCCGCCCTCCTAATTAGCATGCTAGTTACCATAGCTCGTCGAGCTAGCTGGATGAATGCTAGCAAACATCAAGCAGACGTCGAGCAGATGTCGAGCTATTAGCACGTGTATTTTGAATACATTTTGCTCGACGTTTGCTCAATGTTTGCTCGATCGTGTAAACGGGGTATAAAGCGTAGCATACATCGAGCAGCGATCGAGCAAACGTCGAGCAAACATATAGCCAGCTCGTCGAGCCAGCTCATCGAGCCAGCTTGATCGTGCAAATAGGGTATTAGGCCTAATCAAATAAGTTGAAGATGAAGACAGCATCGCTCACCGACAATGTTCGTGTAGTGGCGTAGTTCTGACGCTCTTGGTTTTGCCATGAAACCATTAATTTTGTTTAGTTGCCAGTAGGCATAGAAGAAAATAAATTGTCGCGGCGTATCAGTAGTATTTTTGTATCGGAGATGCACATCATGATTCGATTTGCAAAAGCGCGATTATTACTTTATCGTTAGAGGATCGGTCTGTTACCACTCTGTGTATCAGCTTGTTCGTAGTCTAACATTTCGTGACGTCACCAGGATTTGATGCAAAGGCGGGACACGAAAGTAACAGAAAATAACTTAAAAGTGACAAACAAAAAACATTAGGTCTCTATAAGGAGTTTGTTCGGCTTTGAAGTCACAAAGTGACCTGAAAAATTAAACAGTAGGAAGTCAAGAAACAGATGTTCCACAGCTGGCGACGCCAATGCAAAAATTACCGGTCAGAGAACAAAACTGATGTGCTTGTTGTTCTGCATGGTGCATCTGTGTGGCGTAATAATTACTTGTTCGATTTTTGACGCACTTCAGCCATGCTGTAGGCGTCTATGTTACGGTTGTGGTCCGTCGTCTGTCTAGGGCGACTGAAATGGGGGGAACTCTGACATCGCGAGACCATCATGATTGTGGGGACCGACATCGCGGGACTGGACAACGTGACATCAAGTACCAGGGGTAGACAGTAGACATCGCGAAACTTGTTTTAATGTGCGAGTATCTGCTCACTACAATTTTTTTCTGCATGACAAGTAACCCGTGAAATAACGGTGAAAAGCGGACTAAATTTGCCAAATATATGAGCGTAACGGCACAAAAACACTGAATTAACTTCGACGTGATGCACGCCTACTCAGCAGTAAAAGGCAAGTGTTCCGTTACGAAAATGTCAGCTCAGCAGCGTCAAATAGCATCAATTACGCTAAATGTCTTCGTCGTAGTTGCAGAGGCATATGATACAAAAGTCAACGCACAGCTTGAATTCAATAGAAACACAAAATCAAAGTTCAGACGCTTACGTCACTGCTGGCATGGGCGTCTGACTGGCTTCGTCCTCGTCCTCGCTGCAGTGTTGCTGCTGCTGCTACTGTCGACACGCGGCTGTAGGGACTCCGTATGAGCGCCGACAGCAACGGCCGACTCACCAGACAGTGAATGACATTCTGGACGTTTGCAATTTTGCAAGTAACTAGGCCCTATATTCAGCTGTTGGCCCATTGCCAACAGAACAAAAAACCCAGCTGTAGCTAGGGTGGGCCGACCGTACCGCAACTACTGCATGCATCCGAAAGCCAGCGTCCGACTTTCGGCGGCGGAAAGAAAGCGATTTCCCAGACTGACTATACTTTCTGTACACGCTATGGTGACGCTGCTATATCGAACACCACAATTAACGCTGGGATACGATACGGTAATTCGACACATGGTGAAATTGGTGATGGCTGCATGCAGCAACTTTGAGGTCAAAACTGTGGTCAAACCGCTGCAGATAGATTGAGAACCTAGCCTATAGGAACTCATCGCCCTATCCAACGGTACCATATCGCCGACCCCCGCCAACGTGCTACAGTACCGCACTAGCTATTGGCATAGCAGAGTCTTTAATGATCTCTCAAGGTCATCCAAAGTCAATGATTTTCGTGTCATTTGAAAGGGTTGTGACTTCTTATTAGTGATAAATAGCAACCTGTCTGTCACCGTTTCTGAGATAGACCCACAGCGACTTATAGCTTGAAACTTTGTGTTAAAATTTTCTGCCAAACCGCTGCAGATGGAGACATGATTACTATTGGCAGCTTATATAATTTGGCATCGTCCAACAATAACACTGCCGACCTCCTACGACTTACCGTTCAGCCACAATAACGCACGATTGGTATAGCAGATCGAGTGCGTGACCCTTCAAGGTCATTCAAGGTCAATAATTTTCATGTATTGTCACGTGAAAGGGTTTGTATGACTTTTTATTAGTCGACGAAATTTTGCATGCCTATAAGTTTATGACACAGGGGAAAATATTTGTGTAAAGTTTTCCCAAGACTTATCGGTACAACGGTTACAAACGACAGACAGACACCTCGTATAGCAAAGGGCCAGACTTTTAAAGTAACAGCTTAACGATCGGCCCAAAAATATAGTTCCCACACCGGGAATTGAACACGGGCCGCCGACGTGAAAGGCCGGAATCCTAACCACTAGAGTAGACCATCTGGGAATTCGCCCTTTGTGATGTATTTATTCAACTGTACTTGCGCGATCTTACGTACTGTCCATGTGTCCATGCATAATGTCGAGTATGATTCGCCTAGTTATTTAATATTCTTTGTTGCATAACTATGGTGGAGTTGTAGCAGATTAATGTTTTTTTTTCTCTTTTTTCGTGTGTATTTTCTTCATATTTTCATAGAAAATACATCGACGGTACGCACTAGTAGGTAGTGCGACATGGACGCCAGTACATCGAGCGCTACTAATCGCGTGGTCCGTGTCAATATGGTGGAAGGAGTCGGTGCTCGCGTAGTCCGCGGTCCTGATTGGAAGTGGGGTAAACAGGATGGCGGCGAAGGACACATTGGCACTGTGAGGAACTTCGAGTCTCCTGAAGAAGTTGTCGTCGTGTGGGATAATGGAACGGCGGCAAACTACCGCTGCGCAGGAGCTTACGATCTGAGAATTATTGACAGCGCTCCGACTGGTAAACTAACAACACCGTGATACTGTTGGATGATGTGGTTAAATGCTGATCGGCCTAATGCATTTTGGGTAAAAATTTACATTAGCTCTGCCACCCCACATTGCTTCAAAAGTGACTGAAATAGGTAGAATTAGTGTTGTTATGCATGTTTCAGACTAATTTAATTATGGGAAACTGCAAATAATTAACTATTGAGCGGTGTGACGAAACACCGCACTGGCCTCACCGACCGCACCGGCAGCAATTCCTACCACACCAGCATCAGATCACCGCACCGGTGCCTAAAACGACCACTTCGAGCATGGCGGCAGCTGCAGACGATTGGATGCTGTCTTAGGGTTAGGGTTAGTGGTCGTTTTAGTATTTTCCTGCCGGTGTGGTCAGTGAGGCCAGTGCGGTGTTTCGTTGCACCCACTATTGAGACCCGAGAACAAAGTTTAGTTTTTGTCATCGTGGTTTGACAGTGGTGTTAGTCAGATTTTGTATCTGTTCGATAGTCTGATGGTGTATACTGTAACATTCATTTTCACCAACTTTAACCCTGACCATAACTTTAATCTTAATTGAGAGGAAATGTGGAGATTAAGTTAACATCTGTAGAGATGTATATAGGAAAGAAGCTGAAAACTTTTGAACTATTGAACCTTCAGATTATCGAGCTGCTCTCGTCGTTCCGCATTTCGTATTTGTTCTGCATTTCATTTTGTGCATCTTTGTACTTTATTTAACAGTTATAACTATTGCTATTATAAAATGCTAGACTGTAGTACTGTACATTGTGGCTACTCTGCATAATGTAAAGCGTATTTTTTGTTTGTACCGATATGTATCATTGCGTGTAGGTTTGAAGCATGATGGGACAATGTGTGACACTTGTCATCAGCAGCCGATATTTGGTATTCGCTGGAAGTGTGCAGAGTGTACTAACTACGACTTGTGCTCGGTCTGCTACCATTGTGACAAACATAATTTGCGCCATCGGTTTTTCCGGATTAACACACCTGGAAGTGAAAGGTTTATATCCTGGTTGGCTGTACACATCACATGATCAGTGATCACATGCCATTTTCTTTTTTCTTTCTATCTTTATGTTCACTTTGTGCACATTATACACCATTTGACATCTGTCTTGTTACCATACGTAGTGTTTATATCTTTGGACACTTAAGGTACATTATTCGTCAGATGTGTGGCACACAGTATTATGGGTTGTTGCAATTTTGCAACTAATTTTGGATTAAAGCATATCAGTTTTAGAATCTGCTCTGCTGTATATGTTGCTATGTGTGCTGTTATATACTATTGAAGTTATTAAAATTTTATGTAATAGTTTTCCCTTATGTTAGAATGTTTTTCTTTGTTTTATAGAGTACTGGTGGAACCTCGTCGTAAGAGTAAGAAGATCACATCTCGGGGCATTTTTCCAGGAGCAAGAGTTGTAAGAGGAGTTGATTGGCAGTGGGAGGATCAGGATGGTGGCAATGGTCGTCGTGGTAAAGTCACTGAAATACAGGTGAGATGAGAGAAATATATTGATGGTCTAAAGATGTGGATTTTTTGGGCTCGTACTAATCCAAAAAAATTTAATCAGTTAATTTTGGAATATTAAGGTTGATAATAAATTCATTTTATACAGTGTTGTTTGTGGTCAATCATAAATACTGCAAAAATTGCAGAATTTAACTTTTAGGCTTAATAGTTGTTATCTTTACAAATTAGCGCAAAACATGACAATGATGCAATCCATATATGTGTAGCCGAACTAGCTGATCATGGGACTTACGAAGTGCAAACTGCAAAGCTAACACAACTGCGGACAGTACAAAAGTACATATATGTGCAAAATAGGTATACATTACTGGTGTTATGCCCAAAATTTTAAGGATTTTTTAAATCAATGAATAATTCATTTATTTACTGTTTTTATAAGGTCATACTGCTGTCATTATTTTAAAATATTTGTTGTGTCTGTTGCAGGACTGGAGTGCATCAAGTCCACGAAGTGCTGCGTATGTTCTGTGGGATAACGGAGCAAAAAATTTGTATCGTGTTGGCTTTGAAGGAATGGTATGTAGTACATACTGTAAAATTATTTTTAATCCTGACTAAGTTGTTTTGTTTGATGTTATTTTAGTGCAGTATTGTGTGTGAATAACTGAATATGTTAGTCATTTTCTGATATTTGCAGGATTGGTTTGACTGATGAGATTTGTGCATATGTTGTTTAGTCGGACCTCAAAGTGATCACTGATGCTAAAGGCGGCTCATTCTACAGAGATCATCTGCCACTGTTAGGTATATAGTAGACTTGCTCTATAGCACTGGCATTTACTGTTAAATAAACTTTTGATTTTATTTCCTGTAGATGAGTGTTTTGTTTCAGTCGTTATAATTGCTGTGTGTCGTATATGTCATATTACTGCATCATGCAGTCACTACATTATCTAAACAATCAATTGGTAACATTTCGGAAATGATGCAAGATTAACACATGGTTAATAGAGAGTTAAGAGATCATTTTGTCAGTGAGTCGTTAAGGGCTTGCACTTTGTCATTTGATATTAATGCTGATGACATGACATTCAGAGTTTACCTAGGTTAGGCTGAGTTCTCAAGGGAGAACCAGTCACTCATTTGTTGTTTCTGTCATCCCATCAATCATTGTGCCTTTTAATACAGATTGTGATACTGTATTGTTTTAAATATTTTACTGCTTTAGGTCTTATTATTTGGTCTTCTTTCATATGGCAGGTTTATGACAAACTTTTCTGTCAGCTGCTTCTCTCTTCTGCATTTTTTTTTCAAAGTGACATATCAGTTGTCTTGGCATGTGATGTCACTGAGCATTTGCTGGTTTTTAATTGTCTTGTTGCTTTGCCCATCGTTCTGCTCTCGATTATGTCTCATGTTTAGGTAATTGTTATCTTTTTTCCGCTGTTCAGTGTTGATCTTTGCTGGTATAAGACTGAATCAAGCTGTAGTGAATGGCTGCTGTAGGTGAACAGGGACCGTGGTCTCGCATTGGTCCCAGTGGCATCCAGATCGGTGATCAGGTCAACGTAGATCTCGACCTGGAGATTGTGCAGTCTCTGCAGCATGGACATGGGGGTTGGACTGATGGCATGTATGAGGTCGGTCGGTCTGTCGCTATAACTCTCACATTTTGCACTTTACTTTTGAAGTATGTAATGCGTGTGTTATTTTTATTCATGTGTTTTGTTCTACTGTGGGCCTCGAGTTATCGTTGAAATAATAAATTCTCTCCGCTGAGTTCTGTTGATATTGCAGTATTATAATCATGCTGAGTAGGTTCTGTATAGCAGTTATATTGCATACTACTTTATACTTTCCATTCTTTATTTCGAAGTGCTGAATTTAAGTTTATATGCTACTTGGTTTCTAAGTTCATTAGAGCTTTCGAAGCGTTAATTTTTTAACGCATTCACGCACTGCGTTAATTTTTTGAATGCATTAATTAACATGTTATTAACGCACCCAGGCCATCAAGAGGGGAAGTAGACGAGGAAGTTGCCCCAGGCCTCGTGACGTTTGGGGGGTGCCTGTAGAATATAGAAAGTTAGAAATCAAATAAAAACACTTTTTCCAGCAATAACTGACATCATCGCTAGCATACAAATCTATTAGCCTGTCATCTAAATAATATTTGTTTGCAGTAGTGATGGAATAGCAACTACAGTTTGGTTTACTTGAATTCATTCGATTGTCAAATAACTGCAGTTTAACGGAATATCGAAACTTTTGCTTGACAGAATTCAGTAAATTAAATAAATTTACGCATGTGCGTTAATTTTTTTAACGCAAATTAATTTTTTTTAATGCACG
>Ga0209671_1007827_pt1 | contig 11146 bp, 6 predicted proteins | sample WorMetHERISLAND2_2_FD_187401 | JGI IMG/M metagenome (GOLD analysis project Ga0209671, IMG submission 187401) | Marine gutless worms symbiont microbial communities from Max Planck institute for Marine Microbiology, Germany - Olavius geniculatus... | ecosystem: Host-associated > Annelida >...
GTACGTTAATACTGCTTTGAGTGTGATTCGGTGATGTGATAGAGCATGGGTCACGCATGAATCATTAACTATTTGTCAGCAAAATTTCGTCGTTTACTGTCCAAAAATAGAATTCGTATATGGATCTTTGGTACCAAGGTCGGATATCTGTTAAGTTTCTGTTTGCTGGATTTCGGACCAGTGACTTCAAGTCCCGCCGCTGCTTGCAATTTCCCACCACTCATTAGGCTTATCTGCACGCAGTGCAGTCCTGGCACCGCGACTCCAACTCGAGTTCAATAATTTGTCGTTATCAGGTTAAGTGAAGCAATATAGCGAAGGTGCGGGGGTATGCGCAGACGGCGCAGGGGCCCCACACGGTGCCTGCTGCATGGAACACGTGTCGGAGATTACCAGACATGTTCTGACCCTTGGCCTGACTGCCAGGCGTCCTGCTCTCTCTCTCTCGCCACAACTTTCTTCCTCGTCAGAGTTGTTGATGTCTGCGGCTGGCAAATTGTAACGCCAAAATATTTGCTTCCGTCGTTTGCGTGTTTACGATGCGGATGCTTTGCCACACCGGCTGCGGCATCTTGTTGTGGTTTAGTGTGCCATAGGCTAAACAGGCTCGTCAGTCGCGCAGCTGTTACAAAGCCTCGCTGCTGCTGTATCAAGCCCCTTCATCTTCGTTACATCATCACGTCATTCAAACACATAAAATGTGTCGCTGTCGGTAGCCGGTGCAGAGCTTAATTAATTTGTGCTGGTGCTGTCCTGTACAGTGTACCGGCAGTTCTCGTTGTCACAATGGCGGTCTGTGCAGCGTCACCATATTCGCTTTGCCAGCGGTTTCGCTTATGCCCCCTTTAACGCAATGGTAACGAAAATTTCAAAGTGATCCAGAATCCAGGATTCCTGCCGGTTCACTTCCAAAATTGAGTTCCTTGTAGCTTATGCTATACCCGACATTCCTTCAAAATTTCAGAAAGATCCGTGCATAACTTTTTGAGTTATCTTGCTAACACACAGACAAACAGACAAACAAACAAACAGATAAACAAACAAAAACCGGCTAAAACATAACCTCCTTGGCGGAGGTAATGATTAGGTGACGTTCGTTTTATGTTGTGGTTAATCGCAGTGCAACGCCAGCAGATTTATCTACCCGAAGGCGAGAGAGCTGTGTTGTACTGCAATGACAGCTGTGGACCAATCAGACGCTCTTTGTTCACCTGGTTTTTCAACGGTCAACCATTTGACCTTCAGCGCAGTTCCGTTTCCAGGTATTTCCTGTTTCCTTTGTATATGCGATCAGATGCATCAGAAAGTTGTGTAAACTGTTCTCATCTGACTGGAATGTTTTACGGTTTCAAGTTTACGGCGATTTATTGGTTTGAAGTAGTCATTTTTTACTCCACATCAGTTCTGCCTCAAATTTGAAGGTGTTTTTCTTTGCAGTATATTGCTAAAGTTTTAGATTTTCAAAGACCTGAGATAACCCGCAAATTATTTTTTTATAATATTTTAGTTATTCTAACTTATGTGAATATCGTTATTATTTGGCGTTTTTATAATTGATTAACTTTTATATGCACCAATAAGGCCTACTGCTAGTAATTATTGGGATTATTTTGTTAATACAGATGCCAAAACTATCGTATTTGCGCATTTTTAATAAAATAAAAAGTGCAATAGCAACGCTAATGCAATGTTTAAATGCGATCACAGTTATTCACGACTAAATTATAAGCCTTTAATTTGTATCTCAGGTACGACAAGAGACGCGACAGTTTGCGGCTTGAGCCGCTACAGAAGAACGATTCCGGCATCTATGCTTGTCTGTCCACAAGAGAGCAATGCCGCAGCTGGAGTAACATTACTCTTATCGTTACAGGTAACATATGCACACCTGTAACCTGTTGTGTTTCATCGTTTCGATTTTGTTTTTACAATAGCTCACGACAAGGTCGGTTGTTTGCTGTTTTTGATTTTTTTTCGACTACAATTTAGCGCCATAAAATTTTTTTACGAAGCTTGGCGGTGTAGATCTATAATGGTTGAGCAGAACCAAAAATTATATAGAAAATTTTTTTAGCAACCTTATGTTTGGCCATAGAAATCATGAGAAAGGTAAATTTCTGTCTGAACACTGTGGGAACTTCATGCTTTAAATAGCTTCGAAACTTAACTCTGTGTTCAGGCAAACTAACACGAAAAGAAACTAAACGCATCTTGTTCTGCGTTGTACTTTTCTATACGCCGAGAAGTAGGCAATATATCGCGAAAGCTTGTGCTTAATTAGACCATTAGCGTCCTAGTAAACTCTTGTGGTTTCGCAGTGTTTGAATTGCCGGGGAGGTTAGGGGGGTTGAACCCCCAACTGTTTTCTCAACCCCTCTAACTCACTGTCAAATTATGTACAAGGGGGTCAGCTATATACTGTATACATACGATTTACGTCACATCTTTGTTCGATACGTCTGTCTGCACGCCTGCGGTATGCTTAATCGCCACACTGCCACAGCGGCCCGACTTCATTATTCGGTTTCTGGTCATTCCGTCCATCAGGTGGGTGCAGAACAAGACATTACACTCTGCGGTCGTTTGTCTGGTTGCCTTGTTATCAGCGGTTCCGCGAGGCGGTCGGTGCAATTCGGTACTGCTCGATCGTAGAATCTGGTCTGGGATGGCGAAGACAATATCGTGCGCGGGCGTGCAGTACTAGTTGGATAGTCACGCTAATTTGTAGGTTCTGGAACTAACAGACAGCAGGTGCCCCTGTAGTACCGTGCCCCGCGGTGCAGCTTGTTAATGTCGGTCTTCGTCGACGACGTGCTCTACGCCTACTCCTTCTAGCGCCTACATTATTCTGTGCCTCCCTCGTTCCTATAGTCTGCAGGGTTCGCCGTTACGACGTAACGAGGTGTCCACATGTACAAAGAACACATGCAAAAATAAGTCTACTTGCTTAGTTTTTAATATTTCATTATTGGGAATTTAGTACTGAGAGTTTAAAAATTGTAACAAATGAATTTCTGTAGCGCCAATATGTCGATTAACTTCAGAGGCGTTGATAGACTAAAACTCGCATGCCATTTTTAGGCAGTTATAGGTGTGTTAAAAACGGCCTAAAACAAAATTGCATGCGATACGGCGTCAGATAACGACTCTAGGCAAGTTATTAAGTACATATCTACAGTTTCAGTTTTACACACATGTACTTCTATAACCAAGAAGCATAAACTGGTCAAAGTGCTGCCACGTTCTGCAAGTGGGAAAATATTACCAAGGGGCCTGGTGGAAAAGAAAGCGTTAAGGCGCGTACACAACAACATAACTAAACTGAAATGAACTGACCAGCGGGCAAGCAGTAGTGCATTGCTCACCCGTTGGTCAGTTCAGTTCAGTTCAGTTCAGTTATGTCGCCGTGTACGCGCTTTTAGTTTCGGTTTTAGTTTTACAACATGTATGCACCTCACGAGGACAGCGAAGTTCGCGCATGCGCGTGAATCATTCTCGACGTCGAGAATTTTTTTCTTGTTTTGTTTTATGCTTTCCTTCCGTCGTCGACGGCTGATCTACGAACATTAGTTTGTACCCGTCTCAGACGGTGTGCTCTGTTTTCCATTGGGTCCGGAGAAAGACGATATATCGCTCGGACTCGCTAAATAACGCGCCGTCGCCATGTAATCCGCTTAAGCTATTGTACCCACGCACATATTTCACAAAAGTGAATACGATTACATGTATATGAAATGATGGAAAAATTATTATGTTATACGAGGAGATTTATTATTTTTGTGGCGCAGAAACTAAACGGAGAATCGACGAATAAATTAAAAACAACAACATAAAAATATAAAGCCATCGAACTTCAAAAAAGTTCTTTTTTTGTGTGTGTGTGTGTGTGTGTGAATGTAAAGAAGTCGCGGAGATTACAAATTCGACGAAAATATAGCACTTTGCACTCAGCAGCACACCTTTCATCACCAAAACAAAAAAAAACATCTTGATGCTTAACATCAGTTACACAGTCATAGTGTGTATATAGTCGATTATTTTTCAGTTCGAAGCTTTTCGATCTTTAAAGTTTTAGTTACGAACTTGTCTGCTGATTTTTTTCAGAGACTTTGTTTACAGATTTTGAGAGAAATCAAAGCAGAACCTCTAAGTCTATGGCGATCATTATGCCGCACCGTTGCAGAAATAAAACTCGCTATGCGGCATAGCGGCTATGGCTTCAAACCATATCAAACAGCAGACACGCGTCTTTGAACGAATAATTCTCCATAGAGACAAGGCGGCGTCTCACCCACACTGTCGGCGCTTGTAGTTACGTTTATTCGTCAAAGAAACAGCCTACGACAATAAGGAATCAAGTGCAGACTAAGAGTAACGTTAGCAGTAATGGTAAACATATACAGTTGTTGTGGGTATGCGCTGTTTTGGCGATACAACAACCTTATCTCTGGGGGGTCGCGTTCACCTGTCTCATATGGCAGGTGACGCTTCGTAGCTCCGCGATGGGTTTTTAAGTGAAGAGCTGTATAACCCTTTAACCGTTTTTCACTTATTGGCAGCTTTGGTTACTGTATATTGTTAACACGCTGATGTTATTTTTTGTGTACTAGCGGAAGTTATCGATGAAGAGAAGTGGTCTGATGATGACGTCATCACGGAAGATCGAAACAACACAAAAGGTATATGAACCGCACACACGCATACAGGGTGTACCAAGATTATCTGGTAAATAAATTACAGGGCAAATTTATTTCGTTATGTATGAGTCATAAAGTACATATCAAACTGCAACTATTACTTGAAATGCGATAGTAATTTCGTTCAGTAATTGAATATGAAAAGCATTCTGTGAAAACGACCACAAAGCGACCGATCACGGTGATTAATAGTGATTTCGTTTGAGTGATTTTATTTGACAGGTGACGCTTGATCTTTAAGATTCTACATATCTTCAACCTTCTTGTTTCAACATTTATGCCGTTAATTTTCGAGAGTTCGAGCAACGCGTTGGGGGATGGAATGCAATACTGAAGTTCGGTGCCTTCTATACGGCTAGATGCACGAGACGATTGATTTTTACCCAAATACGTTATCGCAATATTAGTTGTAACGCCTTTGTTTTTACCCCGTTTACACTATGAAGCAAACATGAAGCAAACTTAGAGCACACGTCGTGCTCGTGTATTTTGAATAACTGAGTAACTAGCTGGCAATGTTGCATTTATCGGTAACATTGCTGAATGCTCCGATAGCTCGTGTTCATCTCATCTCCGTCGCATAATCTACGGCGTCAATTACCGATGTTACGTGCAGTCGAATTAAGCGATTAAACCTATTATTATGGTGCACGCTTTCAGTCATTTATCTGTCTAACTCGTTGGTGTAGGTATTATCTAGACCTACCAGGCAAAAAGCCAAAAAGGTGGGTACGAAAATGCTGATATAAGTTCTCTTAAAGCATTTCGACATTTATAGTCGTACTCGTATATCATTATTTCTGTTATTCTTCTAAGATAGGCTTTAAACCCTTCGTAAGCTTATATTTGCGTTGACATGCTTTTTGTCATTTTGATTTTTGTGTTTTATTTTGTGTTTATGTTTTTCAAAATTTTCGTGTTTCTATTTTATTTTCATTTTTTCAGTATACAGTAGGCGGGACCTAAGTTTTTTTTAACAAAATTTTTATGTATTTACGGCTGTTTTATTATTTGCATGGGACATTTGTCTTTTTTGGACACTTTGTTTAGTATTTCATGCACTATATTTATACCGTTACTTTTGGTTTTCTGAGAAATAAATCATGATAATGATGATGGAATGGAAGCGAATTCGAAGAAAACAGCGCGTAACTGATGCCGTTGATAACATGCTGTTGACTATGTCCAGTATTCACCCTTTTCCTCTTAGCTGATAACAAGGTCTGGGAGTGTCATGAGTCAAGGATGCCTGGATGAGCCCAAACGACCTAGAAGTTGGGAGACTCCAGGGAGTAATTTAGCCAGAACGTAATGGATGTCATGGTCGTTCTCGAAACGCAATCCGCTCAGTGGCAAATCCAAGAGGGAGGGGCGAATCTGCGGCCGTCCCCACTTGAGCCACTATGCATAAATAAACACTTTATATGCTCTGCCAAACTGCTAATTAAAAAGTTCATGTATTAGGAAAATTATTAAAATTATTGCCACCACATGTTACATTTTTAAGGCTAAAACACCACATTCGATTTCGGCTGCGGCTCCGCCCTAGACCCCGCTGGGGGAGCTGACAGAGCTCCCCAAGCCCCCTAGCTGGATTTAAGGGGTCCTACTTCTAAAGAAGGGTGAAAGGAAAAGAAAAAGGGGAAAAGGGAGGAAAGGTAAAAGGGAAAAGGGAGGGGGAAAGAAAGGGAGGTAGAAAAGGGAGGGCAAGGGGAATATTCCGCCTTTCCTTTGGCTGAAGTCTAGATCCGCCACTGAATCCGCTCACATACTGTGTAGTCATAAACGCAGTGGTAGGCTGCCATTATTTTCTGCCAGGTTTGCGGTTACCCGACCAGCCACACAGCATTACCGCCCTGTGGCCGGTATCGAATTAAACTTTACTGCTTGATGAAACTGAACGAGGTACATTGTATGACATTGTGTGAACAACTTGCCCTCTAGTCTTTACTTGACCGTGAACTGGCAAGAAATTAAACCAGCGACCTGTCGATTGCGAGTTCAACACTGTGCCTGTAGCCACATTGTCAAAAAAGCCAAAATGAAAGCCTTTTTCTATTGAAGCTTACAGTGTAAAAACGGACTAGTTTGGCAAACTTACTATCACTGGAAGTCTGAAAGTTGTACTATAGTTTTGCTCAGGGTACTGACCAGTTACCACCGTCTATGGGTCTGTGGACTCTGAAAGTTTATCATCGAAGCTCATCAACGTTGAAATTAAAATCTGTTTTAGTACCTAGTACCCGCTGTACAGATATAAAAAGACTGCATTACAGCTTTTGCCAGAACCATTTTCACGCTAAGCATAGGTGATGGTTTTTGCTTGTACTTCGTGACACTTCAACATTCGTTTTATTCGTTTTCTTTGCTTCTTCCCGTTGAGTAGAGGCCCACATGTCAGCTCGCCTATTTGTTCACTATGCCTACTCAGCTGTTGTTTTCGGGAATATGCCCCAGCGGAGTTGTGGGTTTAAAAAGTAGGCAGCGGGGCTGGAAGTTGAAATTTGCCGACGTACGAGTATACTGCAGATTTCCGACAGACGGCTGAAATTTCCGAAGCACGCTCAAAATGTTAATTTTAATTTTACATTTTTTAAATAATAATTTTTCAGTCCCATTTTTCGTTGAGAAGTAGATTTTTTTCGACAAATTTCCGACTGCTTAAAATTTAGAAAAGGAATTACCTTCTGCCCCCCTTTTTTGTTACGACGCTACTTCCATTACCCAAAGTGCGCTTAATAGAGAATATAAAGTTTAATAGTCAGTTTTACAGTTGAAAAACGTTATAAAGTCTTTGCTGTGATCAAAGTGTGGCGAGATCTTTAATGACGGTTGCATCGTATATTGTACGCAAAGTGTGTCGGCGAAAGAATTATAAAAAAAAATTTATTAATATTTAGAAAAGATAAACAAGATGACATCAGGCCACTTTTCTACTGCTTTTTAAGTTTCAGGGGTCATATTATACGTTTATGGCCTGCACACCGATGGCGCTTTTCATTTTTGTATTTTTAGGGGGTCCTAAGTTTAGCGTTGTCTGCACTCGATATAGCTTTCGACGCAAAGTCCCTAAATTGCCATAAAAATACCGGGATGTCTTGCTGGCTAGTCCGATAGAACCGTGTGTGAGTGACTGATCGTACGTGCTAATTCCCGAGTGATTTCGCTGATTCTCAGAATTCATTTCGTCGGCATGCGGCGACGCGCCATTCAGACGCACGCTGCCTGTCATCGCGGTGAGCCGAATCCGTCGTCGGTCTCCGTCAACGCCCGTGTGTCATGCTTGCCTGTCTAAGTCTGTGACGGCCGATGGATTCACTGATTTTGTTTCACGCATGAACACGTTGCAATCAGCGACGGAGCTTGCCGAGGGAATCCGGGGCTCAGGACTCTTTGTGATTGGCCTACTGGCATCTAAATAAGAAGTAAAAAATACGGCGAGAACTTTTTTTTCGATTGAGGTGTAGAGGTTAGGCGGCCGCTCATTATTCTGCACCGATTTCTATTCCGCATTACTGCTGTGCACGGCGTATAATTTGCTACGTATTAAATATGGTGAAATTCTACAATATAATTATTATCGTGATCATGCTGAAGATATTGCGTTCAAGACTTTCTAACCCAGAACCCCTGAAACTTCAAACTCGCTGACGCCTCCGAAAGCTCGATAATCGCAACCAAAGCACGTGTCTTAAATGGTCGCCAGTAGCGTCGCAAACCTGCTTGATCGGACTGCTGCCTCCTACTGCTGGTTGAGAGAGAGAGATAGAAAAATATTTGCTCATTGTTTGCTGTGACCCATCCTTGCACGATTCGACTGCGCGTAGGCTCGAACCAGTTTGTGCGAATGCGCATCTGAACAGATATTTCGATCGTCGCAGCACACCGTAGGCCTAAGTAGTTCGTGTTACGTACGCTACGTGGTCTCTGCGACTGACTCGACATCATTTTCGTTCTGCTGTCAGTCATCAGTTTGTTGTGCCCTCTTACCGTTTGAGTTTATACGGACGATGGCTTTCAACTCACTGCCAAGACATATCCGTGATCTTGTTTACCCGTCTGTGTTTTGGACAACTGCTCAAGCTATTCTTCTTTTCAGAGTATTAATATATGCTGTGCACAGAGAGCTTTTTGGCGCTAATGCGCTACATGATTTTACGTTATACTTTCTATCGTACTTAACTTAGAGAGCATCGAAAAGGGATAGCTTTCTTGCTAAGAAATGTTCGTTAAAATGCGTATTAATATAGGCCTACATGCTTGTCAACTGCACGAAATACGGCTGAAAGCGTGTTACAAAGCAAACGAACTGGCAGTTTTCTAATTTATTCCTGTCGCTTTGTACACGCCTTGAATGCTGTTGATGTTGACGAATATGCATGGGTAGCTTAGCATCTGCATCCTCAACACGCTCAGAATCAATCGATCTTTCAATCTTTTATTTCAGCTTGAACGCAGCTATCTTTTTCACGAGCCTTCCTCCGCAGACTTTTGCTGAGCTCTCACCATCTGCAACAGGTGAATGCCAAGCGTCGATGTGTAATAATGCGGTTTCTATCTGCTGGCTTTATCTATAGCGGTTCGGCTCCCCAATTGTTCGCTAGCGTGAGCAATTGATGGCTTCTTAATGCACTGCGTTACTTACCAATAGTTCGTGTCAGTCAGCTGCCACTTCCGAGATTATAAGTGCATTAAATGTTAATTTTAACGTTATAATTGTGCTATATAAATTCATGTTTTACTTACTTACTTTGGGTACTATAACGCGCTGCTTTTTGCGCGCGTCATGTGTAAGCAAGCCGCGCTAAAGCAAGCGTCTAAACCTTTACTCGATACAAACTGAATATTTTTTGTTTTAACATTTTTAATTTGGAGCTCCTAATAATCGAAGGGTCGTCTCGTGTTGATAAAATTGAAAAAAGTCTTGCACTTAACATAACGCTTCCGACACGAGTCATACAGTCATCACCAGAAGCGCTTTACGATCTCAGAAGTAGCAGCTGATTCGCACGAGCCGTCCATTGCTTGCACCAGCGAACAATTGGGCCCGCGGTGCAACCAGCAGACATACCGCCTCAATCATTCGCAGTCACCTCGTAGCCCGTATGCTGCTACTCATTTTTTCCCGCTGAGGGTAGGAGGCTGAGTTGGCTTGAGCACGCAGCAGGTTAGCATTAATGTGTAATTATGTATGTTTTGCGATGAAGGTGGTGGTCTGCGGTTCGTGGGCAAGAAGTTGTCACCGATCATAGCATCGCCGGCGAGCAGTACACTGACCCTGCGCTGTCCCGCGGCCGGAGACCCAAAGCCCAACATCACGTGGCTCAAGGACGGCGAACCACTAGTCGAGCGATACATGGGCTCCGTGAGTATATAGCTCTCTCGACTAAAGGCGCATACAAAGCGACGTAACTGAACTACACTGACACGGTTTAGTTTTTGACGAAATGAACAGTGGGCAAGCAGTAATGCATTACAGTAGGCACCGTCTAACTGCGTCCGTGATACGTGACTATAGTCACGTACGCTTCAGCTAAATGAGCCAATGACCAATGACCAAAACTAAACCGTGTCAGTTCAGTTGAGTTACGTCGCTCGGTACGAGCCTTAAAGCCTACAAGTTGCAACGCACCGCAACGGACGCAACCCAAGAATAGAGGCCGCTTCTACACCGCGGCACATACAGGGTTATACTTTTGTCCATATCTTCGCCAATTATTGATCAATTTTCGAAATTATTTCACTAATGCACTCTGCAGACAATTTGCAATAACATGGTTGTTATATATCCCACCATACCGTAAATGCGTCTCTACACTACCATGTGAAATATAAATGTAAGAAAAACCAACGATTATAACAAACATTTAGGTAAATGAAAAAAACTCTTCAGTTTAACATTTCGGTAAATAATCCGTATGACACTAGACTGTGTTAGACTCACACAGTCTAGTGTCCTAGATCTTTTTTAAATGCGCAAAATTTACATGATGTCCTTAATTGTCTCAAAACCGGGGATTTACAGCTCCAGATTTTGTACTTTGAAAAAAATTTTCAAAGGACTTAAATGTAGATAAAGGCAATAATGTCTTTTGCCCCCTTGCCACGAAACCACTGCATGCATGATACCATATTGTCATTATCTGTCGTTGTGTCTGCATGTGTGACAGATAACGTGGAACGATGCGAGGTTCTTCGTACGCATGGACGAGGTGAATTTGTTCGATAGCGGCAACTACACTTGCATTGTGTCCAATGAACGCGCCAGCATACGACACACGTTCATCGTCGAAATCGTCTGTAAGCAAACATGCTGTTGACTTCAGTTTTGTCACAAATGTCGTGGCAGGGGAGGCAGGGGCGATTTTTTTCCATAAATCAAATAAAAAATTTTTTGTTTATATTTTTCCGAAGTACAAAATTTATGGCTTCGAATGAATACCTCATTT
>Ga0209671_1007829_pt1 | contig 11145 bp, 3 predicted proteins | sample WorMetHERISLAND2_2_FD_187401 | JGI IMG/M metagenome (GOLD analysis project Ga0209671, IMG submission 187401) | Marine gutless worms symbiont microbial communities from Max Planck institute for Marine Microbiology, Germany - Olavius geniculatus... | ecosystem: Host-associated > Annelida >...
CTTTGAAATTTTCGTTACCATTCCGTTAAAAGGGGCATAAGGGAACCGCTGGCAAAACAAAGATGGTGACGCCACCTGGCGAATAGCTTTGCCTTGGCGGAGGTACCTGCGGGCTACGACTGTTTTTCTAGTTAGTAGCTTATTTCAGATAATCCAAAGAATGTGTCAGTAAAAAAGTGAAAATCGATTAACGTTTGGCGAAGACAGGGACAAAGGTTTGGCCGGTGGCATGTTTTTTCGACTCGGGGTGTATTTACGATCGTTTATAGGCTACACGCAAGTATACGTTGCAATTTTCCGCTACGTACACGTCGCAAAAGATCGTTATTTGATTTCGCTGCACCATGGATTCGAACATATCCTCGACTCCATTCCGCGTGCGTCACTAAGCAGACGAGACCTTTGACTTTGTCGATCCCTGGAGACAGCCGTCTGTAATGACATAGCGCTGTTACTGAAGCTGATAAAGTTTCGCGAGCAAGACAGTTTATTTGCATACGAAAAAAAGCGACATTGCCAACCCAGTGATATTAATAATGAGGTAGAAATGAGGCAATTAATTAATGAGTTTTAGCTGTAATTAGGTCCTAGGATTCCTCGATTAGTATTAGCTTTTACTGCAGCAATACTACAATTTAACATAAAAATCGTAGCAAATAAACATTGTTGGATTTCACGATTACGATGTCAACAAGAAGCTCAGCTATCTCCAGGAAAAGCTGACCATATCGCCTATGTTTGAAGCCCAGCATCCGAATTCCAGTCAGGGAGAGAAAGCAATTTGTCAGAGGTGAGACAGTTCCATGCACGATATCTTAACTAAACGCTGTCTCAAAAGCTACAATGAACTCAGTATAATAGACATCGCACGTGGTTATCTCGCCAAGTGATATATGCAGCTACAAAGTAAATAAACAAGGACGCAGGTTTTACAAATATTTCTCGCAATAAAACGCCTTGCTCGGAAAAGACGCTACAACCTACACAGTTCCCGTTACAGTACTATCTTTCAAGGTCATTCATGGCGAATAATTTTCACTTAATTTGAAAGTTAATATGCGACTTCCTATAAGTGATCAATAGCAACTTAGGCTTTATCTCGCAACGTTGAGCCGCAATAGCGCGTAAGGTTCTTCAAGGTCATCCAAGGTCAATGATTTCCATTTAATCTAACACGGCGTATGCCACTTCCTATTAATGATTAATGGTAATCTAGACCGTATATCTCACTGTTTCCGAGATATGGCCACTTATAGCTCTGAACATTCCATTCAAAATTGCGACCAAACCGCTGCAGATGAACACATAGTTACTATTGACAGCTTATAGGAAGTTGTTTCCGCCCTATCCGATGGTACCTTAGCAGACCCCCACGACTTACCGTTTAGCCACAATACCGCACGATTGGCATTGCATAGTGCGTTATGACCCTTCAAGGTCATCCAAGGTCAATGATTTTTTTTATCTAATCTGACACGGCGTATGCGATTTCCTATTAGTGATTAATAGTAACCGAGGCCGTATCTTTCACCGTTTCCGAGATATGGCCAGTTTTCCATTGGAAAACGCGCGTAACGACCTTCAAGGTCACCTAAGGTCAGTGATTTATAAGTCATTTGAAAGTCAGTATGCGACTTCTTATTAGTTATCAATAGCCTAGATCTCTCTTGCACCGCTAAGGCACACTACATTCGTGACAGACGGATTGGCGGACAGACAGACGGTCAGACGAACGACAACTCATGCCAATAGCCCGACCTTTACTAAAAACGGTCGGCTAAAAACCGACCGACAGCTAGCATGAAACTAAATGTTTGGAGCTGGCAGCTTTGAAGACACACGGTAGGGAGTAGGTTAGTGAAAATTTGTCGTGTCAGACGGCGGTTAATGGACGTCGGCGGTCGGCAGTCTATACAACCTAACTACGAGGTCAAAAACACTACCACAAAGCATAAATAGCAGTCCGAGTCATTTCTGGTTTGGTCGGAGTAGATTTGAAAAGATTTGCCTCTAGCTACACGCCCACATGGCGTGTCTGATGGTGATGATGATCTGCTGGCCTAGAGGTGTATTTTTTCTCCGCTTCTCCACCCACGGTCCAGTTTGTTTGTCCCTATACGAGGATATATGCCGTCACGTAATAAAATATTGCCACTTCGACCCAAGTGTGCAATATTTCCTCGCTAATGTGCTGTCGTCTTTTCCACTCTCAATCCGTCAAAGTTACAACTGCGTGTCCAGAAAAAAGTATCTTTTGACTTCTGACAATACATTAGCCAATTTTCAACAAATTTTCAACCAATAATTTGGGGACGAAATTATCATTAAAGATCCCACCACACCCAAAACGCGTCGCTACACTACCTTGCGAAATAGTGATGCTGTAAAGTGGCCTGTTTTGTGTGTGCTGAGTCATAGTCTTGCTGGGATATATGGACTACCAAAAAGTTTTGTGTATGCCGCACAGCAACTGTAGGAAAAAAATTAAGTTAACTTTGGTCGATTTGAACTGCATGATCGACGGTGTGGCGTAATTTTAGTTCGCCGTCTGCTACCATTACGGACTGACTGAACGTCATTCTTGCACGAAAAAAAGTTTTTCCTCCAACATACTATTTTTGTCTGCAATATATGCCGTTGGCCAATTTTTAGAGTAGTTATTGTGAACATTCTGTCACTAAACCAAATAAACATAGCATCAATCAGCAACGGTTTTGAGCAGCTAAGTCTTAAATAACGGTTTGCTTCAGTCAGGCGACTTGAAACATTTCAAACCACGATCGGTATGAAAAAATGATTGAATGACGCCAGTGTGTGCTACTTAGTTTACAGTATGATGAATTTGTGTCTGGCTTGTCTACCATTATTGCAATAATCCTTAGCTTATGCGCGCTTAATTCGCCGTTGCTGTGCTTTAGTTCGTACAATTTTTGAAAATTTATATTTTACAAGATAGTGTATATACAGCCTCAGAGATATTTGACTTTTAGAAATTATTTTGCTTTTCTTTGGCACTTTTGCTTGGTGAAAATCTTTTGATTTTGACTTTAACTTTGACATCCTAGAATCATTTGACTTTGACTTTGACTTTTTCCTTTTGAATCTGGCTTAGCAACACTTATCGATATGCATTTTAATTTGAGTGTAAGTTTTTTTAGCAGCCAAGTTTATATTATATAATTGTAGTTAACTGAAATGTTAGTTTTATTTTTGTGTACCTTTCAAGAATTTTAATTTTTAAGTGACAAACATTTAGTTTATTAAGTCACTTACTTTTAATACAATTAAACTACGTAAAATTTTGCACGCGACATTTCACACTACTGTTCACGATCACTGATCAAATCAATTTAGACTAAAGTCAAGTAGATCAACATCAACATCATGACTAATACGTCATTATTTAACTAAACCTTGCTCGTGGAAGAGATTGTTATCAATCAGTTTTCATACAATTTATCTGTGTAAAAATTTTAATGTTATGCAATTTTGACACTTTAAAGAAGTCAACAAGTCAATCAACACTAAGTGATAGTGCATATGTGCAAAACTGATTGCATTTTTGAATAAATTTATTGGTTTAGGCTTAACCCATTTTTGCCCACAGTACCAAAAATGGAACACTCATTTTGATGGTAAATCACAAAATAATTTGAGCAAAAATGGGTTAAGCTGCGTTTCAGTTGCTTTAAAGTCTGACATGCTAGAAAAGTCAAAGTCAAAGGCAAATGCGCTAAAATTCATTTGACTTTGGCTTTTTATTATCAAAATCATTTGACTTTTACTTTGACTTTGACTTAAGTCAAATATCACTGACAGCTATACAGCCCATAAACTCGCACCGCAGCCAGCGTTTGAGTTACATAGCGCTTTATTTGTTGAATCATTATGATCAGATTTAACCGCGTTTCGAAGATGGTGTAACCTACAGAAAGAAAAAGCAGCATAATCGTAAGTGAATTTGAAATGATGTCAGCGCAGTGAAGTATCAAAGAAAGGGCTTGGGTCTGATGTCCTGCAGCCGTAGAAACCTCAGCCCTTCAAACAAGTTAGGTAGACACTTCTTCTCTTTCCAACCGGCCTTTCGTGAACGTAAAAACCCCGCCACGTCACTGTACCATCAATGAGTCGCATTACATCGTGACATCTATCTAGTAGCCTATGAAGCAGTTACAAAGTCGATATCGGAAGTTTTCTGACGGATGACATCCGTTCTTAATCAACTGATGCGGCTGCAGTTGCTGCCGTTACTGCTGTTGCTGCTGCTGCTGCCGTGTGCTACAACCCGCGGATCGTTCATTGATCGCCTCATGTGGGTTGATGGGACGGACACATGGGGTCGGGTCAGACGCTTCAAGAATGATACGAGTCGCTGATTTTCGGTTATAGGGTGTTTACGCGATCGAGTAAACATCGAGCTGGCTCAAGCAGACCTATTGGAACCCTGCCCCTGGCTCAAATGCAGGCCTAGGCTTAGGCTCTTAGCCCACAGCTGATCACGTGCAATATAGGCCTTCCAATTACAACCCGCCCGCCCTCCTAGTTAGCATGCTAATTAACATAGAACGTCGAACTTGTTGCTCGATGTTTGCTCGATCGTGTAAACACCCTATTACTGAACGACATTCCCGCCTGTGTCCTAGCTACAGTTGGTATCTAAATCAGCTGCCGCACGTACTAGTCTGCGGCATCATTGCTTCCCGTTTGTTTGATGAGCGGGTCAATAATTGATCTGATAAAAACGCGACGTTGACGAATTAAATGCACTGAACTGTGATCGATCTCTGCCGTTGCTCTATGCGCCTCTGGTAGACCTAATAGCGATCGTAATGTTGTTTGTGTTGAGTCACATGCTCTAAGACGAAACTTGACAGCAATGACAGGTCTTCGGTTTCGACTATCTCAGAGACACAGCGACCGTATAATTTAAATTTAACTAGCTTAAAATATACAAGCTTACATGCTACAGAATGTGACCGTGCTAGGCGATCAGTAAACCCGTTATAACAAAATTTGCACATTACAAAAGAAGGCTAGCATAATGAGAAGTGAACAAGTGATGCATCACCTTCGTTGTTATCATCATTATCGTCGTCGTCGTCGTCTTTTGTTTGTTTGTTCGTTGATTAAAGCAGGAACGTGTACAACAATATAAAGAAAGTGAAGTCTAGGGAAATTTAAATGTTTAGAAGTTAATAATGCAATAATTAATAGATAGCTGAAAACTTAGTAATAACGTTCATACTGCATACAAGTTATGAAGTTACAGTCAGACAAAAATGACGCGACTGCGACTATATAGGCAATTGAAAGCGTACACGTCATGTCTAGACTACAATGTTTAATAGTACTGCGATGATATGGAATAATAACTTTTCTTAAGGAGTATAAATAATGGCGTGACAAACATGTTCAGTGAAGCGAAACCAAAACTAAAAATCGCAAATCGGTTTAACCTTTTTTTGCAGCTGAACCAACTTTTGTCCACTAGTTGACGGACTGGGTGGATCCTTGATCTTTGCACTACAGGGTGGGCCAAAAAAGTAAGCTATTGCACTTTGTCCATATCTTCGCTAAATATATTGATCAATTTTCATAATTTTTTTACCAGTGAACTCTGTAAAAAAATTTGCTACTCAGTGGCATGCACATCACACTTTTTATGTCGTTACACTACTTTGTAAAGTATAAAATATCCAAAAACGTACAATATCTACAAATGTACAAAAGGTCTAATGGTAAATTTTTTGGTTTATTTAACTTAAATGTTAAAATATGAGTTATAGTAAATATCAAAAACATTAAAGAACATATTAAACATTATTTTTTTTCAAATAATTTGAAAGATTTTACTGTGCACTAATTTTCAATATACATTAATGCTGGTTGATGGCTGCAAACTTGCTCAGTTAACTGCATGAACACACAGAACCATATATTTTAATTGTGCGGCCCTATATACAAGCTTTGCACTATTTCTTGAAACATAAAAACTTACTCCGTAGCTACACTTAAACCTATTTATTATAACGTATATTTAACATTTTACTGAATTGATTTAAAAATCTACCATTTGATCTTGTACGTTTTTGGATATTTATAACTTAATATGCGTGGTGTGCATGCCGCTGAGTAGCAAATTTCTTCCAGAGTCTACTGATGAAAAAATTGTGAAAATAGGTCAATATTTGCCAAAGATATGAAAAAAGTACAATAGCTTACTTTTTGGCCCATCCTGTAAATAGCGACGTCGCCCCATCTAAAATCTAGCTATCTATAGGACTTATAGGTTGTTTTTCCAATCACAAGCCTATTGTTTACTTCACCGAAAATTGCTCTCGCTTGATGGTGCGTGAGTGTTGTGTGCACAGTCAGCGAGCGTCAAGAATATCAACTTATCAAGTCGATCTTCGCTAAATGAAGTTACTGGATATGGCGTCGATAACAAACAAACACTTCCTCGGCATGAAATTTTTTAAAGCGACAAAAATGTAAGCATTTGTCTTGATTTCGTCGATCGCATTCATTGGCAGAACAACACTTATAGAAAACTTTGGAAATACTAATTTTGATTTTTAAACTACAGTGTACTGCAAAACAACTACGACGTACAGTGTAGTCTACGTATAGACATACTACATAGGCATAGGCTACATATTACGGCTACTGTCAGCAGAAAACATGTACACTATAGTCCTTAATGGGAAAGGAAATTTTAGCAATAGAACTGCTGTAGTCTCATATCAAGCTTAGTTCACTTGTCTACGGTACGAACCTACGAAGTGCGTGCATTGATGGATTACAAATTTACAAGACTGTTTACTTTAAGTTTTTATCCTAAGATGCTGAATATACTCAAGTAACCATATACCACATTAGATAACAAAAAGCCCAGCCCTATCTTGCACCGTTTAGCCAAAATGTCGCTTACCGATAATCAAAGTCATCTAAGGTCAATATGATTTTCATGTAATCTGAAAGAGCGTATGCTACTTCCTATCAATGATTAATAGTAACATTGGCCCTATGTCTCACCGTTTCCGAGATACGGCCACTTATAGCTTAAAACTTTCCATTGAAAACTGCGGCCAAACCGCTGCAGACGGAAACATAGTTTCTATAGACAGCCAATAGAAAGTTGCCAGCGACATCTAATGGTACCATCGCCGACCCTCGACGACTTATCGTTTAGCCACAAAACATCCGTTACAGACGACGACGACGAACGACGACAGACACAGACGACAACATTTATAGCTCGACCGTTACTTAAGTACGGTCGGCTAAAAATGTAATATTTTGTTTTTTTCCAATTTGTGCATACAGGAACAGACATTAAGCTTAAGTGAAGCGTGAAATCGAATGGTCGTTTGATGGCTATTTGAGCTCAGAACAGTAGGCCTACGGCGCACTTTCTGTCGAGTGTCTGCTGTAAGCTATAATGCCATGTCAGAATTTTGGAAACGGCGCAATTTTTCTGTTAACAATACTCAAAAATAAATAATATTTTACAAACTCAGTAGCTGATCATTTCACCAATTTATTAGAAATCAAGAGTGCGAAATTTAATTACGATTCGTTCAGATTTGACATTCAGCTATTGCACATTGTTTTTTTGGGGGGGAAGGTTAGTATTTTCCGGAGTCCGGACAAAGTGCACGTGTTGCTGTAATCAATTTAAGAATTGTGAGTAAAACGTTTATATCTAAGCTATCTGAAAAAAAAATGTGTGAGGATATTTTAAGACTTAAGTCTTGGCAAAACTTGACCTTACCCAATGGCCTAGATCAAAGCATCGAGTGTATTCTGGTTTTAAACAAGCCTTTTAAATGATGTTACGACGAATGGTTTGCAATGGTTGTTGCGCTATCGCAGTCGCACCATCATTGGTTATTGGTCACACTACAAGCCTACTTCCCAAGATTTTGGTTGCGGTATTGTGAAGTTTGTACCACTTCACCTAACAGTGTGATTACTTACCCTTACGATTTTCGCGAATGTCAACAAACATTTGGAAGTCGTACTTTTGTAAGAGCTGTATAATAAATCTAATGAATTATGTTGTCGATTGTACCATGCTTTTATAAAATTAATACGTGTGCACAACGTACACTGTAAAGAAATGTCGCTTTTGCCTTTCAGTCATGTCGAAATACGTAAATGCCGAATTGTCCTTTTTGTTGAAGTTCCGAATCTATGTCAGCGAACAGTACCCATCGCATATTGTGAATTGAATTGATAGCGTCGAGATGATAACTGTGGAAGAACTGATCGTCCAGAGCTTGTATCATCGTCTGGTGCTGATCAGAGTTCGTCGAACACGAGAACAGCCTGCAAACCGTCATGGCGAGGGCAGTGACGAGAACGCCAGCGCTTTGCAGATCGTCCGACCTCAGTCTTCTCTGACAAGTGACGCAGCAGCATCGTCAGAAGGACTTGGTAAACAGTTTCATATTGACTGTGATGCAACATATGGTCAGTGCTAGCGGTAGATCGGCGATCTCGCACTAAGTGAGCAGAAAATTACTAGCAGTAGATCGCCACTTCAACTCATTACATTTATCATGTTATGAGTGTAAGAATGCAGCCACATTTCTTCACTGCATTGTCAGTACTATGATTATAACTGAAATCAGGCACTTTTGTTATCAGTTACCATACATTAAACAAAATTCATTCAGAGACACGTGTTTTATAACAAAAACAACTTTGGCTTGAGCTGCACTTTGATATAAGCCGGATTTCAATACGTGACAGTGTCGCGGCATGGTTTATAGGCCTTCTATGTCTGCCACGAATATAAGTTCTACCCTCTACCCAATAATGTGTCTAACTGATCTACCTCTAGCAACTTTCTACTGCTAACAGCAAGATCGGCAATCTACCGCTAGAATTATTGGCAACATATATACAGCTGTAGCACAAAATTACTCAGGGTTAATGTAACCTCTAAACTGACTGTGTGACATAATAAACTAGAAAGCAGCAAGTAATAAAAGGAATAAATTTTAGCGTGATGTTATTGACTGTGCATGCACACAACACAGGGTTATGAATGACGGCTGTTTACCATGCAAGCTCTCAGTTTACATCGTAATGATTGCACTATTGATGTTAGATTGATGTATGAAAATTAAGAAGTGCAGACCTCCAATTAGCCATTTGTTGACCATTGCTGACCATGTGTGCATGGTAAATATAATTGTCATAAATTTTATGTATGCAGCTTATGATGGTCTAGGCTGAATTTATCCGTTACCAACTGGTATTAAGTTGATGCACTTTGTTTGATGTATTTAGGATATCTGTGCATTGGTGGCAACAGAATGTCATCGGACAGCAGCAGTGTGCCATTGGAGTCACTGTCGACTGGATCTTTGGCTTTTGTTGAATCCATACGAGAAAGTGGCAAAGAGGTGAGATTGATACGCAACGTGCACACTGTTGTGGACACCGGAGAGCTTCAGCTATTACAGGCCGCCGGTCACTCAGTCGAAATGCAGACAGAGTTTGAACCAACATGGTGTTTTCAGAATGCACTGGGTTCAGTTGCACTGGACACCCGGACTGAAGACACTACGATGAATTCAGCTGTTCTTCCTATGGAAGGTAGCACGATGATTGATCTACGTAACTGTGACGAGTTTTCCATAGTGCATCTGGAAGATGTGCATGATCCTAGTTCTCAGTTCATGATGCTGCAGACGGGTAGCACCGGTAGCATATCACCTGATGTGGCTGCTGCTGCTGACACTAGTCATTGTTTGCCTGCCAGTGATGGGGGTGCAGAGAGTGAATATGAGTCATTGTCACAGGCACACATACCAGTAGAGATAGTTGGCGCTCCAGCAATGTTTGTTGCTGGGAGCGGTGGCCAATGGAAGCGACAGCTCGAGTTACCTTCCATCAGCGAAGGTTTACATCACCCAGCAGATGTTGATTCTGGAATCTGGGACATGATGCAGACACTCAGCACCGCTGCTGACGTTGACTCCAGGCAAACTGATCTATTTCATACGAGTTCTGAAGCTAAAGCCGATTCGTCGCTATCTGCATTAGTAGTTCAACCCAGTCTGCAAGGGGTGTACAAGATGTTTCAGATTGCGGATGGATCAGCTAATATAGAGCCAGTTGTCAGTGACTTCCAAGTTTCGAAGAATTCGTCGTCAAACTCTGTTGCTAGAAGTAATGTACCAGTACGTCATAGCAGTCTAGGTGGTCTGGAAGATGCCCTTGAGCCTCTTGCTGTTGTGGACTTTGTTGTTCATCGAGTTGAAGCCGAAACTGTTCGACTGGAGCGAATAGATTCCCTTGACTTTAATCCCACAAGTGGACATTTTCAGCAGAAAGTGATGAACCATGCAGACAGATCACACAGCAGGACTGATGGAACAAAAAATCAAAGTAAACTGTTTGTTGAAAGTGCAGCAGGAGATACTGATCAAAATGCAGTCTACTCGGATGGTAGTTATGAAGAAGACGAGTCAGCTCATGGGTCACATGAAGTGGCTACGGTAAATGTAAGTCATGATCTTCCATCAATTCAAACTTCTGACAGTTCAACAAATACTCCCAGGGTAAAGAAGAAGCACAAGGATGTGGTTCGTGTCACATCTGCCCGGTTTGGCCGATCAACACGGCGTTGGGTGGGAGCCCGGGGTCGTACCAGTTGGAAAGATCCAAACAGCGAGGCACGGAAAAGTGTGAGTGCTGATGTCTCCCGATCTTCAAGTTTGCTCGACATTGACGATGGTCACCAGGGGATGGTCCAAAGCTCTGAGGTGTGTTCCGATCCATCTCCAGAACATGGTGAATGCCGGAGCGCAAAGACAGCTAGTCGATCAGCTCAGCCGTTTACGTCTTCACCATATGGATGGCATCGTCTCGGTCCCGGTGGTGTTGAGTCTCATGAGTTGTTTACAGATGGGTCTTCATCTACCACAAGTGGACCGATGTCTTCTGGCTTTGGTTTCTTTGCTGAACCAGACTTGCTGAATTTTGAGAAATTTTCAGACTGGATGAGAGACTTACCAGAGGGCCTGCTGCATGTTCCACTTTCTGAGATTTGCATTCCTGGTAACAAAATTTGTGTTCTTGATTTGTTTTTTTGACATTTATTGAACACAATTGATGGCACAGATACTG
>Ga0209671_1007830_pt1 | contig 11143 bp, 6 predicted proteins | sample WorMetHERISLAND2_2_FD_187401 | JGI IMG/M metagenome (GOLD analysis project Ga0209671, IMG submission 187401) | Marine gutless worms symbiont microbial communities from Max Planck institute for Marine Microbiology, Germany - Olavius geniculatus... | ecosystem: Host-associated > Annelida >...
AACCGTTTTCACATTATTCGAGCCAATAACGGCAAAATGACGTCTTTTTAGGGGGGTACCCCTCTTCGACGCCCTCGTTCGAGGGGAACCCCTGCACCCAGTGGCACGAAATTTTGTCACGATAAACCAGAGACCTTGGGGCAGCCCACAGTGAAGATTTCGTGATCCTAGCTTGCACCGTTTTGATACAGCTCACGAGTGTGACAGACAGACAGACGGACAGACGGACGGACGCCCAGACGATGGCAAAGACGCGCGAAGCATTCTGCTGTCGCACGTAATAATAATAATTAGAGCTGTCAAGACGTTAATTTTTTTAACGCATTAATTAACGCGTAAATTAAAGCACCCAGTGCCGTCGAGATGGAGAAAAGGAGGTAAATTACCCCAGGCCTGAAACGTTTATGGGACCCGCCTGTAGAATATAGAAAGTTAGAAAATTTTTCTAACTCTCTATATGGTGGTCACAAGCAAGCTCTTAGCTCTTAGCTCAGATGACTGACGCACTCCTCGCATGTCGTGATAGTTGTTGTGACTTACCGTGTACGCTGTCCGCTCAAATCGAACTCGACTCGATTCGGGCGGATCCGCCGAGCTGAGCGGACTGCGGACAGGCACGTATCCGTATTTAAACCTGCGTATGCTGCCGCGTATCCGCGGCGGATACGCAGTGCTGTGCGGATACGCCGCGGATCCGCTCCGTGTCCGTCTTCACCTAGCATTCACACTACGCGCGTAGTACGCTCGTAGTACGCACGGACTCCGCGCGTAGTGTGAATGCCGCTTAATAGCCGGCGTTGCTGCTTGTGCTGTTAGTGCAATGACGTCATTGCTGTTATGAATTATCACGTACGCAGAACGACGGGACGACGGAAACACGGACAGAACGACCAATCTCTTAATCTCCTCCAATGTTCATTACGTTCACCCTGGCGGAGATGATGATACCGAAGTAATTTGAACGGGTATGCGTTAATTTTTTTAACGCACGTTAATTTATTAACGCACTAACGCGTTAATTAACACGTCAACTGTGACAGCTCTAATAATAATAATTAATGACCAAAAATGAAAATAACTGGAAAGAAACGACAATCACCTCCATTGCATTGATGAGCATGCGAGTAAGGCGGAACGGAATTTTCTCCGGGAACTTTTCCCGTGTCATTGCTACCTCAAAGCAATCGCCAAAGTCGATGTGCATAATCTTGCCACTGATACGACCGAGCATCAGATTGGAAGGATGTCGATCACCAAGGCCGAGAACGTAACCCACCATCGACATTACAGCTAGCGACCGCGTATAGTTGGTACGTCGATCAAACCACACCTAACAACAGAATACACCAGTTATTCACAGATCTGCTGCATGAAAGCTAAACCGCCATTTTAACACCACAGTAAACTAAAAATTTGGGGCAGAGCTCAACGTGAGGCCGCCTGGCACCGTGAGTTCAAATGGGAAGACAATTAAGGGGTAGAATTCTGTTCTTGGTAACGTCACGTAGCCTGAACACAATCACACTAGCCTACGGAGCACGTACAGTATGAATCTAAGATGGGTCAGGATTAGACAACCGAACTTCTTTGGAGTGGACGTCTCTGGGCACTGATACTGTCACGAGCTTCAAAATATTACAAGTCAATTATTCAATCAATAATTGACATAGTGCCAGGGTGCTATTAAACTGATAAATGTAGTAAACATCAGTTAATACACTTGTTAACAGCAACATTTAAGGACTTGCACATCGAAAACAGCAAAAATTACAAAAGATGATATTGCCCGCATCACACTGACTGTGTGTCAGTGTGCTGCTGAATAATATCACCTTTCGTAATTACTAATTTTTGCTGTTTTCGATGTGCAAGTCCTTAAATGTCCTTAAACTGATGTTTTGTATATTTATATTTGCTGTTTTATTACTAAAATACTGTTTTCCTACTGCTGATCAGTTACAAAGATATTGCGCTTTAGATATTTCATGCAGTAGCCAAGCCACTAATAACTGTTACTAATGGTGTGACAGACGACACACGTCAGGCATGATGTCACCACTGGCCTGCATTGCTGACAATACTAAACAGAATTCCTTTTATATCCACAAAATGGCCATATAAATAAACAAACCAATATTGCACGCATCACCCGCTTAATATAGGCCCGGAAAAAAATTCAATAATGCTAACTTAACTAATCGTATTATTACAGTTATTGGACCATTGCATAAAATGTCCGACCACAAACGTCTATAAAGTCGAGTCAAACTAAAGTCTGAGCTCATCTCGTAGTTAACTGAGTTCTAGCTAATTTTTGGCAAAAATTCTACAAATTTTGTTGCCAAGGCAACGAAAGTCAACTATGGCAGACTTACTAAAATTATTTATTTGTTCCACCCTCAAAACCCCTTGTTAGATGCAAGAATCTCGGAGATATCTCATACATATGTCGAGTTATAGAACATTTTGTCCCAAATTTTGTTCCCATTGCAACAAGAGTCAGTTGGGGTAAAATTCGATTAGCAGCATTCGCTGGCCAATCCCTGAAAACCCCCATAAAGACACAAAAATCTCGCAGATATCTCTTACACAAGCCAAGTTATAGCAAATTTTGTCCCAAATTTCACTGCCACGGCAACGGGGATTGGTCGGGGAAAATGCGATTGGCAGCATTCAATGGCCCATCCCCGAAAACCTCCCTGTAGACGCAAAAATCTCGCAGATATCTCTTACACAGACCGAGTTATAAATTTTGACCCAAGCCATGGCAACAAGAAAAAGTCCAGGGTAAAATTAGATGACAACATTAGATTGACCATCCCCAAAAACCATACCGTAGAACCAAAAACTATGACTCTATCTTATACACAGCCAAAGTTATGACAGTTTTAATAATTGTTTAATTTTCCCCATAGACACATAGAATTTTCTGAATAAATACGTTAAATATTAATTTCAAATTTTTTAACCCCCAAAAGAACATCCTTGCGTGAGACTGCATCGTTTGAGCCATCGCATGCAAAAAATCCGCCGAAGGGTCTGACCTGTAGGTGAGTTTCTGAAAAAAGGTATATATGTACAGCTAGAAAAAAATTTGCATATTTTTCATCTATTTGCCGAGAACCCCCTCTCCCCCCTTTGAGCAGATTTACATAAAATTTTGCGTGAAGGGTCAAAATTCACCACCTTGGTTTTCGGCCCGCTGATCCTACTCCTAACTTTGTGACTGCAGAGACTACGTTGTCTAGAAATGTCTGATCAGCTTCAGCAGAGTCAGCCAGAAGCGCGATGTCATCGGCGTAGTCCGGTCTTGCACTGACAAATCATTGTCGACAACAAATGGGGGAAGCACCAGCGTGATTCACGATCCAGTCAATGATAATATTAACAAGAAATCTGAGTCAATGCTCATGAGACGTGCGAGAGCCTATAGCAGTTCCTGCTCGCAGGTAATCTTAGACTATCTCCATTCATTTCGTCGCAATTCACTCTTTTTACAGCCAAAAATCGCCAAAAAATCAGTTAAAATCAATATTTTTAGGATTCAAGGTCAATCAAGGTCATCGATGTTGACATTTCTAAGAAGCTCGTCGTCAGTGCTTGGTCAGTGCAGGTAGACAAGCAGTATGTCTGTGCCTATCTGCAACCATTTACACGCTAGACAAGCCAACAGCGGATGAATAACCACTTTTTAGAAGGATAACCCTCTTTGACACCCGCGTGCTCAGGCCTCCTTGAATATAGAAGGTCCGGACTTAGACTGCTAATATCTACATTCCATGCTGAAAATTTCCTATACGCAGATTGTCTTGGTCTATCTCCAGCCATTTCGGCGCAATTCACCCTTGAAATGCCTGCTTCAGCCCAAAATCGCGAAAAATTTACTAAAACCCCCTATTTTGAGGGTTCAAGGTCATTCAAGGTCATCGATGTTAACATTTCCAAAAAGCTCATCGCCAGTGCTTGTTATGATTAGCCGCATGTCTGTGCCTATTTGCAACCATTTTCATGGAGGAGGCAATAGCGGCAGAATAACGCCTTTTTAAGGGGGCGCCCCTGTTTCGCCACCTCGTTCGGGGGGACCCTCTGTACCCAGCGGCATGAAATTTTGTCATGAAATACTAGAGACTAGGCTATCATGTGGCGAAAACCCGAAGTCTCTATCTCGCCTGGTCTCGAAACGGTACCGGGTTGTGACGGACAGGGGGACGGACAGACAGACATAATTACCATAGCTATTATGCGCTATGCTAGCTCTCGCGCGTAAAAATCATCGGGGGGGGGAGGACAGTATGCAGCCTTATCAGACGCAGAGACCGCGGAAGGTATTTGAAAGTTGGGGGCAAAGCATGGCGAGCGCGAAGCGCGAGCCTATAACGAGGGTCTGGAAGCGAAGCCCTCAGTGGGGTCCAGGGGCAGAGTCCCTGGTCTGGGGGAATAGGGGGCGAAGCCCCCTTGAAGCTGAAACACTTTTAGCTGTTGGATGTTCAATGGAAGCGGCAAATTTGCCTACTTTTCCAAAATCTAGAAACACAGAAAACCAGACATTTGTGTTGTCTCGCCAATGTGGCCATCGTACCATCCCCTTCTGCTTTCATACACCATCTAGCCATATACGGTCTGTGGAATAGAACTTTGTCCCCCAGAAGCAAACTCCTTTTTGACGCGCTACAGCTATGCTGTAGTCTCTGGCATGCACGATGCGTCTGTTGTCCGTCCGTTCGTCTGTGGGTCACGGTTGTATTGTGGCTAAACAATGCGAGATAGGGCCAAGGTTGATAAAACCGAATAGGCCATTTCAGGTAAAATGAAAATCATCAACTGCAGCCTATGCTGTAGCGCGTCTTCCCTTGCGACAGCTGGACTTCTCGTTTGTAAACTGATACACAAATTTTAAAAAAACTGTGCAAATATTTCAGCGCCGAGGCGATCATATGGGACGTTGCACAGCCTGCACAGGTTTGAAGCTGAAATGGTAGGCTTAAGTCACCAAAAAAATTGGAATAGCTCAGTTACTCGCATTTTGCTCTGAGCTGCATCTTTGAAGCATCACAAGCTGCAATATTACCGTCTGGATTGGCTTCATGCGCCGCAGTAATTAGCCTATAAACCAGTGTGTCCATTGCGCCGGCCTACCTGGGTGATGCTCTATTATTAAACTTCCTGGTTGACGACCCCTTCGTTTAGCTCGTTCATCATCGAACTCGTCACTGGCTGTAGCGCTGTACAATCTATATCGGCGAGGAGGCAGACAAGCTGCAGACGCTCCTGGCGTATTTCCACGCAACATACGTCAACGGGAAGCGAGGCGCGTGCAGAGACCGGCTGCAGCAGCTGACGACGACGGCGGCAACGCCTCTGTTCCACGCATCACGTTGCGTCCGCTGCCGCCGCTGTTCCCGGTGTCCACGTGGAACGTATATGTCGCCACGCTGAACGGCGACGACAGGACGAATACCAGTGCCAGGCGCGGAATCGGGGGCTGCACACCATCTGTGCCGCACGTCGCGATGGATAGAAGTTTGTGGAGGACACTCAGCGTGCGGTCGCGCACACCGTGCGCTTCGAGTAACAGTGACAGTGACAGTGACACACTTTTCTATGAACTTTTACACTTCAGCTGTACATAATATCGTGCTTTTTCTTTTAAATCACTTTATAGTGACATTTAAATTACTAGCTGTACATAACTGTATATACGTTATATATATTTTATGTTGAGAAATCAATACATTTTGATATTTGCTATTTGGTCACAAATGTATAGCCTACGATTGACACATACGTACGCTCAGCAGCATAGTGATAAATCAGAAGTGGCCAGAAGTTTGTTGCGATTTTCATTGATTTTTCAGCTGCCTTCGACAGTGTGCATCTTGAGTCCATGTGGAAGGTAGTGCTGGTGTATGGAATACCGGCTAAAATTGTCAACATCTTGCGCAACTATTATGAGGGCGCAGAATGCACTGTCCGGGTGTACAGATAATTTACTCACAGCTTCATTGTCACTACCGGCGTCTGACCATAGACCGCGGAACCACGGTGGCAAGGAGGGCAATTGCCCTTTCACTTTTTCGAATGGTATTGCTTGCCCCCTTCCACTTTTCATGCCCATGCATAAATAAATTGTTGGTGTTGATGCTTTGCATTACATTATATTAAATTTTAAAGTAAAAAGATGCCTAGTATTTTTTGGTCACTTTACAGTCAGCTATGGCAAACACGGAAAACACAGGAGGTTTAAAGACTTTAATGATCGTTGACACTTTGGTGACGTCACATCTGATGGCAGTCTGTTCCAAGTTTTTGCTGCAGAGACGGACAACGCTCGGTCGCCTCGCCGATGGAGATTGTATACGAGTTCGATGATGAACGAACTAAATGAAGGGGTCGTCAACCAGGAAATTTAATAATAGAGCGTCACCCAGGTAGGCCGGCGCCATGGACACACTGGTTTATAGCTAATCACTCCGGCGCATGAAGCCAATCCAGACGGTAATATTGCTCAGTTTACTTGTTATAATTTTGTCAGTCTGATTGCCAAAATTGACGAATTTTGGCAGGCAAAAATATACGATCACAACAAATGGCGAGCGTGCCAGGAGTGTCATTAGTGGTAAATAAAAATATTTGTTTGTTTTGAAGAATGTTAAATCATGCCAAATTTTGGATGTTTTTTTGCCGTCCCAAATTTTAATGAGGGCGGTGCCCGCCAAAGGTTGTACATAAATGATAATGCCCACCTTATGTCACGTCATGTGGCAAAGTTTTGGGTGGTCATTCCCTCTAACCCCAAAGTTATAGACGTTATAGAAAATTACATTTCAAACCAATTTTTGACCCAAATTGTAAAAAGTGTAATGGAGACCCCTGTACCTGAAGGGGGTGCACTCGCAAGACTTGGTCATTTTCTAGCGCATGTAAAAATGTGGGAGTGCAGCACCTCCTAGGGCCGAAATATGATCTCCGGAAAAAGTCAATTTTGATTGGTATGATTTGGCCTCTAGACCCCTGAAGTTAGCGGACCAAAATTCACGAGACTTTTTTTGACAAATGCGAGAGGAATCGTGGGAGATCCAACATTTGTCCGATTTAATATCTTCATACGTTCTGCAGATATGCACCGTAGAAGTTCGAAGTCATCCAAAATTGCACCCAATTTTGCATGTTTTTGGCTCCTGAAATTTTTTTTGGGGGGGAGCCCCCAAATTTTTGGACCCAATTGTCAAAATTCAGCCTACCACAGACCATTCTGCCACAATCTGGAAGCCATCGACCGACGGAACTCGTAGATCTCGCATTGAAAAAAAAATAAATAAAAAATTAACATCTGCGATAAAACATAAGTCCACTCCAAAAACTATCATTTTCGGGCAAACTAATAAACAACAGCCTAAAAACCCAAAATGGCTCATGGCAATCTGCTGTGCTCCAATTACATGGATGTTTTGCAGTTAGGAATCAACATTAAAGACAGTTGACAGTTAATATCTGTTATAAATCTTTGAATAAACCACAGTGACAATAAAGCGCAGATTCCAGTTAACTGTTACGATACCAACTTGGCACTGTCAAATATTATGACAATCTGCAAATCCTATTATTATAACTATATAAATTTTCCTAGTGGCAAGAAACATCATAGAGGACATGGTAACTGAAGCCACCGAAAATAACTCAGAACAAAACAATGTCACCAAAATCTTTGCTATAATCTACATCAAGCAGCTGCACTGGTAAGTAGTAACAGAACTTGAATTTTCAAATATATTGTGAAAAACCATGCAAAAAAAACATTCTAGGACACATCATATAAAACGATGAAATGCAGAAAAACTTCTTGTGTTCTCGGTGCTGGGGAGGGAAGCTGAGTTTCTACGTACCTCAGAACTGGGACTCTTGTACCAGAGAATCTTGGCCAAATCATCGCCAGTCGTGGTCTCGAGAGCATATTCAAATACTTCAACCTTCTGCATCAGTACCAGGTGATCATAGTCTGGAGCCATCTATTCACATGCGCACACACACGGTATGAGAGTTGTTCAGTCGTTACAGTCACCCACTACTTTCAGTCAGCCTTTTCTGCCACCTAGCGTCCATCATCCTATGCGCCCTGATTCTTTCTGAGACTTTGGCACTTTATAAATCACTTACTTACTTACTTACTTACTTACTTACTTAGAATCAGTGCATGCAGTCTAGTACACCGATTCTCAGTAATTACTGAACGAGCTTCGTACAGTTCTGCATCAGTAGCACCAAGGGCGGTATGCATAACAACGTCATAGATTAGTTGGGATGTAAGGCCTACGTCGCGACTAACTACTTCCAAACTAGAAAGTTAGTTCCACAACATGCAAAACAATGTCGTAGCCAGCGACTAGCTAGTCACGACGTAGTTGACGTCGGGTAGTTTGACTCTAAAATTTCCTGGCATAAACGTGCCCGGCCTCGCTCAGCGTGCAGCTAAAAATAGACACAGGCAAACTTGTCATCTGTTGCAATTTCGGGTGTGCTTGGGCCTAATTACTGCTCCATGGCCTAAGTAAGAATGCGTGATGCAAATAAACGAAATATATCGAACGCTAAATGTTTTATTAAGCAACTTTGAATACTGGAATTAGTTTCAGTAGTGTAACTGACTCGCCGGAAGTCCTTTACGACACATGACGTGATTGCAGCTTCTCCTTAGTGACATTAGTTTGCTGACAACGACTGACTAAAATATTTACGACAGGTCGCTGGAACGATTAGCGTTAGTTTGGACGTAGGCGTCTGACTAGTGCTAAGTCATCGTTATGCATACCGACTTAGCAGTATGCCCGACGTAAATTGATTTTAGTTTGGAAGAAAAGTTACGACGTTGTTATGCATACCGGCCCAGGTGATCATAGTCCGGTGACAACTTCACAATACAGAGCCTCTCATTTATCAGCTTCGCACAAGTGAAAGGCTATACCACAGGGTGCTTCTCTATGTATGAAAGATAACTCAAACAGTTATGAGTAAAGTTTGACTAAATATTCCGGGAGAGTTGAGTATGGCCAAATTGGTTGGATTTTTTAGTGGCAATTCACAGATGAAGGTAAACTTTTTAATTGTTGCAGCAGGATGTTTTAGCAGTCAGAAGCTTACAATGGTCAAGCATTAAAGTAATAAATATATTAAAATAATACAGTAATAATAACAGCAGTACCGGTATTATTATGCAGTTTTTGCAGTCCACTACAAAAATGCCTCATCTAAACCATTATTATGTCGCTACTATGCTACAAGACACTGCTGCCCAAAATGTGAAGTTATCAACAAACAGTTTTTCTCTTACAAAACTGTCCACAAAAATTTTCCGACATTTCTTGAAATCTGGTCAATTCTCTGAATTTTGGGGATGGCTTTCAAATTTTCTGACATTTCAGATTATCGCGACTAGTGTTCGACATGGTGGTGTTTATTAAAAAAGGTAAAGATAACCCATACTCTAACGAGCGTAGGGGCCGGAGCTGATCCCGGTCAAAGGCAGTCAGCCTGCAGGTGACATAGTCATAAACCCGGTGGTAGGAAGCCAGTACTTTCCACCAGGCCTGCGGTTACCTTCCCAGCTTCCCAGCCAGAAATCATCACTGCCCTTTGACCTGTATCAAACAGAGTGCTGGGAGTGGTGTTTATTAACAGTCTGCTGACCCGGAGCATGATACGATGCTCAAGATTGAGCAGAATTTTTTTCTTCTCTCGATAGTCTCGAATCAGCGAGTGCAGCGTGTCACAGTTCGGCACCCAGCCAATCAGACCAGAGTTTGTTGACAACGGGATCACGGAATACCTCTGGATTCTAATCCACAAACACGCAGCACAAAAGCATCGTCAGCAATAAACATAATAATCAAATAAACATAATTAAATCAATGCGTGAACTAATTCCCATTCAGAAAAGTTCAGTTCACTTTAGCAAGTTTTTTTTAGTTTGCCTATTTTTACCGTAGCGTGGTAGCATAATGGTAAGGTGTCAGATTTACAATCAAGAGTCTTGTGCTCAACTCTTGGTGAGGTCACTACTATCACAAGGTAAAGTAAGGTAAAGGTCAGTACATAGATCTTTAAAAGATTGAACCCCTTACAAAGCTACGGAGCGTCACCTGCCATATGGGATCACACAGTGTTACCTGTCACCCGACACATGTAAACACACCCTGCCTTAACCCCAGCCAGATAGGCTGGTACTCGATTTACCCACTCCGAGAGGAAAAAAGGCTGAGTTGACCTAGGTGGCTGGTTACATACCGAGATGGTTTACTTGCCTGCAGGCAGTCACCCATCGCAGTACTAACCCAGCCCAGTGTACAGCAACTTCGTTAATGGAATGAAATGCATTACCGTTATGCCAGGTCACCTCCAAGTAATTAGTACATAAATGGGTCTTGAAACTTGACACCTAAACAGTTAAACTATCTACGTATATAACCAACTACTAAGGACAACTCAGTTTTCCATCCCTCCAGGCTAGGTAAATCAGACAACCGCACCTGCATGCAAACCACCATAACATACTCTATAGAGACACCACAGATTCAAACACAGCACACTCCATAGAGATGCCATAGAGATGTCTGGCTGGAGTTCACCTATCTGCTAGCACTGTGCAATCCCATATGGCAGCTAACGCTTTGTAGCTCGGAGATGGATTATCTTCCTTTAACCCTACACAGCTATGCTAACGGAAGTGCTATGGCACAATCAACCGCAAAAACAGGAAACCGACAACGACAAGCCAAAACAATTGCTGATATTAAATTCCATGCTGCATAGCTGGACAAAACAAAATTCTGATCCACATCCGGCTAGCACAAAATTCTCAAAGTCAGTGCTGCACCAATGAGTAATTTATTTATTTATTTGAAACTTGGAAACCAAGTACAATGCCAAGGCCATGAGCACTTATAGGCATCACAGTACATACAAATTAGGCATATGACAGCACAAAGGGGAAAGCATAAAAAATATAAAAACAGTACGAATGAATTAGAAACAGTCAGTACTAACTTTAAAAATTCACAAACCGAGACAAATCTGTACGCTTGACTAAGGAGTTAAAACTGCGTATGCTTGCAAAGTCATCCAGTATTGCGGGTAGACTATTCCAAATTTT
>Ga0209671_1007833_pt1 | contig 11140 bp, 1 predicted proteins | sample WorMetHERISLAND2_2_FD_187401 | JGI IMG/M metagenome (GOLD analysis project Ga0209671, IMG submission 187401) | Marine gutless worms symbiont microbial communities from Max Planck institute for Marine Microbiology, Germany - Olavius geniculatus... | ecosystem: Host-associated > Annelida >...
ATCTGACAGTTTGTTGTGTTCTGTACTCCATGCATGGTCTTGATTATTTTGTTTACTTAAGTTGTGTGTTTTTTTATTATTTGCATTTGTTTCTACCATGTTTATGGTGAATAAAGCTTCGTGTGTGGTTACTTCAGCCCAATTCTAAAAATTTTCTGTTTTACAGGGTATAGTGGCAACACTGATTAGGTTAGGTGGACTATAGGTGTATTTTACAAACTGGCAGTCACGTTTTAAAATGATTCGCTAGATGGCAACTCTGTATCACAACATCATCATTGATTGTCGATCTTCCATTCTTGATAATGTCCAGAAGTTCATAACCAGTCGCCAGGTGGCCGCACCTGTTAGCCTATTCTCCAGTGGTCACAAAATAAACTGAAGCAATTAGGTTTTCCTCAGCTATGATGAGTAAAGTTTAAACTCATTTTATGCATTTATTCTCCTGGCCTTATATCGTCATGTTTTCACGTTTTATTAATGCTTGGTCATATTGTATTTTATCTTTTTGTCCACTTTTTGCCTCACCCGATCGTATTTGGCACAAGTTGTCCTCTGTCTGTCGTCACTAACGCATGTATTGTGGCTAAACGGAACGTCTTAGGTGGTCGGCGATGGTACAGTTGGATGTCAATGACGATTTTCCATAGGCTGTCACTAGTAACATGGTCACTAGTAACCATGTCGAGGGAAGAGAAAGGGAAAGCGGAAGGAAAAGGGGGAAGGAAATAGGGAAAGGGAAAGAGGAAGAAAAAGGGAAAGAGGGATGGGCAAAGAAAAGGAGAAAAGGAAGGAAAAGGGAAAGGGATAGGGGGAGGAAAAAAGAAAGGGGAAAGGGGAAGGGAAAGGAAAAAAGAGGAAAGGGAAAAAGAAAGGGGAAGGAAAAAGGGATGGAGAAGGGGGGAAGGGGGAGGAAAATGGAAAAGGGGAAGCGAAGTTTGCTATAAACTAAAGTTCACTGTGCATCACGCGGCCATCCATTGCCCACGCCAGCGGTACAGCGAACAGACACACCACCGCCCCAATCAGCCATGAAATGAATGAAAATAAACGGTGAATGTGTGCAACGTCCATAATGTAGGTCACCTGCCAATCAAATACAGGTAGGCAACTAGGCATTCAACGGCTACCAACTGACATGAGAGAGACATACCAGGGGGGTAGGTCCAATGGGGCACCGGCTGTTTCGAGGCATGCGTACTGAATGCACGGTGATGGCCCACACAGCAACAATAGCAACAATGGCAACAGTGTACTCTGTGTTGTTGACGAGACGGAACGATGATAAGGCGAGGAAACATTTCTAATTCTCCGAATGCAGCGATCTAGGGCTGCGCTCTGATTCAAGCAAAAGTAGACTTCAAATTGACGTTTAGAATAGGTAAATACTGTCTTTACAAATAAATGGACGGCCGCATAATATATCAGCACAAGTTTTTTTTTCCAATTTCTATAGTCTAATTACAAGATACGACGATGTCATCGTCATATAACTTATGCAACAGTACAGTCGAACGTTAACGCAGTTACAGCAAATTGGCGTCGTAACAAAAGGGGGAAGGGGCAATAAGGTCAAGGAGCATGCACTTCTCCATTGTCCCTTAAAAATTGAAATGTCGAAAAATTGCCGGTAATTTTTACAATAATGCAGGAAACTAGAAATCCCTATTTCCCGGAAATTTGGACGCAAAATTGCACTTTAGAGCAAGTTTCTTTTTTGAAACTTGCAAGCTGTCTGCCAGACAACATTGTAACCTACTGTCCCTATGCACCCACTTCGCCGCTAAATGCCAGTAACCACGCTTGATCAAATCTGCCAAATCTCAGTAGTACTAAGATCGACCGTGATTTCCACGTGTCATCACAGTCAATTGTCATCACACACCATATAGGCTCGCCGGAGAGCTTTAGTGAGTAGCATTAATAGTGGCTTTCTAGTTGCACAAACGTGACATACGCGCTCTAGCAGCATTCGATTGCTGCGAAGATCAGAATGCTGACAGCAAGACCACCGTACACTAGATAGGCCTATACATACACACGTTCATTCATTCAGCTATCTCTTCATTCATTCACAAACCGCGAATGCCTTTGTCATTGCCAGGGCCGCTGCCATTCCGCTATACAGTCATTCATGCATTGTGTCCGTCTGTCTATATACTATCAGCAGCTATACTATAGCTTCACGACTGAATGGCCAGATTGGGCGAAAAGCGCCGCCAATTGGGCTACTTTTGGTAACCGTTAATGGCCCCAAAATTTGGCTTTGGCGTCTTGCTTGCTACTTCTTGGCTACTTTTTGAATCAATGGCGACCGATCGTATGAAAGCTAAAAAGTGGGCTAGTTTGGGGCGCCAGTGTTTGGACTTGAAAAAAGTCTGACAATTTTATAGCTGCTCCACGACCGTACACCGTCGTGTACAGTAGTCTAACTGGTTAATACTTTGCTATAGTGTGATGGCTGATTGGGGCGGTGGTGTGTGTGTTCGCTGTACCGCTGGTGCGGGCAATGGATGGCCGCGTGATGCGCAGTGAACTTTAGTTTTATAGCAAACTTCGCTGTGTAGCTTTCGATAGCAATAGGCTAGGCCTAATCAGAATTTTTGAACACAACAGAGCTGGTGGCTGTAATGTTGTGCGGGTCTTTGCTGATGTATACGGGACACTCTGACGTCAAACATGATTATGACGGTGGTTATGATTCAGCGTGCAGCAGCAGCAGCAGCAGTTAGCTGACTACAGATTAGAAAAGATTGCGGTGGCGTAACTTGGTCGTCGCCGCCCGGAGGCAAGATAATTGCGCTTCTCCACGCCACTGAGTTTCATGCAACCTATAGGGCCTACGTCAGGTTGCTTTAAGTCATTAATGCTGCAGCGATATTGTTTGTCTAGCGGATAAGCGAAAGTTATTGAGAATTACCCGACAGTTAGTGAACACTGAACTGCAGGAATAAGAGGCGAAAACACAATTTTGTAGATCGATTAGTTTAGTGAATTTACCAATAAATGAGAAATTGAGGACTATGCTATTGTTTTAATTCAAAAATTGTGCTGGTGCCCTCTCTAGACTCGCGCCCAGAGACATCTTCGTTTGCCTCCCGTTAGGCCTAGACTTACAGTTACGCCACTGAGAAGACTTAGGATAGGCTATGCTGCTGCTGCTGCTGCTTCAAACGCTGCTACGATCACTAATTGCGTTACCTCGCGGCAGACGCACGCAGCATCCTACATCAATTCGTTCATCAATCCATCAATCGTTGTCAGAAATCTGTGCCCAGCCAAGCTGCTTGCATGTTGTAAGGCTATTCGATACTCGTCATCACCACGCCACTTAACTCGCATCTCATCGTCTACAGTAACTGTAGAAACTACAGCGTGGCGTTTCCGACAGACGAAATTATGCCCGAGATTGCTCCTATCCCGCGCCGAGTTACTTTTTCAATGGATTGACACCCGTTTAGTAAAGATAACCAGTGACGTCGTTACAGAAGGGGGCTAATCACTCATACATTTTTCGGCTGTCGGAAAATTGTCAGAAAATCACTATCTTGCTGAAATATTTTCGTCCAAAATGAAAAAAAAATGGGGCTAAAATCCCCCATTATTGAAAAATTTAAACGGAAAATAAATATGTGATCACTCATGATTTTTCCTGCCGGAAGTTTGCGGTGTCTGCCGAAAAACTGGAACTTCTTGTCGTTGCCGCGCTATAGGCCTAGTTTATAACCCATGCACGTCGCTGCAGAGCGTAACGTCGAAAACGAGGCACGCTGCAGCAAGCGCCTGCAGCGGCAGAAATTCGCAGAATAGCTGGTAGACGCCCTGGCCTGCTATAGTGCAATCGACGAATGAAACAGATAAGAGCGTGAGTGATTGTGTAGCCTACAGTGATCAATTACTGGCCCAGATACCACACAGCCGCAATGTTCAGGCCCTATAGCTACACTGCAGTCACTGGCCTAGTTCTAGGCCGCTGACAGAAAGGCAGTCTTAGTCAACTCAAAAGCTGACTAATAAATATATGTTATAAAGTCCAAGAAAAATCCAGTAAAAATTTTAGGGATGGAAGAGAACCGAAAGTAGAGAAATTTTGAGAATGAAGTTTGCAACCAGCAGCAGAATTCGCGACGTCGACTAGCTTTGACGATGAAACTGGCAACGCGTTTGTGTAGTAATGAGGGATTGAATGATTTCTTAATTATTGCAAGTTTACTGCGCAAAGTATAGGCTATCGGTAAAAAATTAAGAAAATATGTCTATACTATACTTGATATATGGGGCTTACTTTTTGTTGGGCCACTCTGTCAGCATATGCTACGGTCCCTTAGCATTTTATTTTGTTTTATTTTATAGTCGATGACGAGAAGCGACTCCATCGCATATCAATCCAACCTTCGAGTTCGCATCTCGATATGGACTACGTTCTGCCAACCGACACCGGCTCATCGTGCCGTGCTGTCGGCTCAACACGTACGGCCATCCAAGGGCTTTTCCAGTCGCTGGTCCGACGGTATGGAACTTACTGCCAGATGAACTCAGATATCACCGGCGTGTGATATTGGCAGCTTCAAATAGCTTTTTAAAACAATCTATAAAGTCCAGTTTTCAGTAGTGTGACTAGCGCATTTAGACGTTATTTTCTAACGTAATGCGCTACATGAATTTACGTCTAAGGCGCCTACAGAGCGACGTAACTGAACCAAACTAAGACGGTTTAGTTTTTAACAAACTGGCCGTAGGGCAAGCAGTGCGAGCCTACGGGTCATTGGTTGACGCGTACATGAGGCCAACAACGCGGCCGCCGTTAGGCGATGTGTACTGTAATGCATTTGCCCATTGGCCAACTCGTCAAAAACTAAACCATGTCAGTTCAGTTTAGTTCAGTTCACTTATGTCGCTCTGTACGCGCCCCTATTTACCTGACTTACTTCCTTATCCGCGTCGTCTCCTGTGGAGGACGGAAGAAAGCGACCAAAAGGTCCTAGAAGTGTGAGACGCGACACGTCATTAGCCATCACTCAAACTGACGCCACGGTCGCAGTCTGTATTGAACAATAGGCTGGTAACACGGTCTCTTGCATCGTACGCCAGCGGCTAGTAATAGGCCTACAGCAAGGAGACCTTTAATTCTAGCTATTATCGAGTAGTCCCTGGCCTACATGAATGCACGGACAATAAATAGCTCAGCGGCGCACGTGTATTGAGAAACGTCTGTATCTAATGGCTTTACGATCAGTCGCCCAGCCGCAGTCACCACGCGGCGCCACTGCACCAGCTATCACACTGTTACAACATTAAACACTGCTAACTGTTACTAGGCCTACTGGACAGCGCTCGTTCATTCATCGGAATACATTTAAAAAATCTGTTTACACTAAAATGAAAACTTTTATTCACCATGACTGATATAGATAGTAAACAACAAAACAGATAACACACAATTAATGAAAAAAGAAAATAATTATTAGTATGTACCGGTAGAGGCACAGAACAAGAAAACAGATAACTTAACTATTAAGGGATTACTACTTGGATGGGTGACACCGAAGTCAACTCAGCCTTTCATCCCTCCGGGGTAGGTAAATCGAGTACCGGCATATTTGGCGAGGGTTAAGGCGGGGCGCGTTCACCTGAGTCGGGGGGAGCAGGTAGCACTGTGTGATCCCATATGGCAAGATGACGCTCCGTAGATCTTCGATGGGTAAAGCTTTTCCATAAATTCGAATGGGATCACCCCGAACGAGGGCGCCAAATAAGAGAGGGTAGGCAAAATTTGCAATTTTTGGCCAATTAGTCGCTGTATCTCAATAACGGTGCAAGATAGAGCCTAGGTTACTATTAATCACTAATAAAAAGTCGTACACTGGCTCTCGATTGGCGCTGAATTCAATGATCTTGAACGCCAAAATAGGGGGTTTTATGGATTTTTTGGCTATTTCGGGCTGCGACACAAGTCTATATCATTCACAAAGTGGCGCCACGCTACTATCGTTGTGCGATCCAGATAGATAATTTGGTATTTGTATATTAACTTAGCGTGAACCGGAACTGCTCTAGGCTTTCGCGCGTCTCGTGAGCATTAGCTCAAATTTCTTGTTTTACTTGCACCAGCTTGAAAGGCAATGCAAGCCCTAATACTAATACTACTATATTAAATTTTCAAAACGCATATGGAATCACATACTGTTATTTGCCCCCCGACACAAGTGAACGCGCCCCGCCTTGACCCCGCTGCCAGACAGGCCAGGACCCGATTTAGAAGTATCAACCCCGGAGGGATAAAAGACTGAGTTGACTTTGGTGTTGGTTATATACCTAAATAGTTTAGCTGTTCGCCGACAGTCGCCCATTTAAGTAGTAATCACTTGATAGCGGCTCGATCGGGAATCAAACCCACAACCTCTTGATCGTAAGTTTGGCAACTTACCGTTACGCCACAAAGCCACCACAAATGAATGTCGTAACAAAAAAGATGCATTGTTTTCTAGCCTAAACGTTGTTCACAACTTTTCATGCCTTTTCCTTTTTTTTGTTTTTTCTTTTCTGTTGCACTTTTCTCTTCGGCTCCAGAAATGCAGCCACAATTCTGGAAAGCGCTTTAAGTTTCCCAGAGGGGTCCGGGAGGAAGCCCTGCCGCAAACGCATTTTTACGTATTTTCAGCTCTCAAAATGCATCTTATGACAAAAATAACAAAACCTACGTAGTTTTTAATTTGCAGTGCACATGACTATTTTATGCTGTGAAACTCTCAGTTTAATATCATTTTTTTCAATTTTTTCATCAGCATCTTGCTTCCACCTGTTAATGGAGTGGACGCCTCTGGCTACGATCTCTTATCAGTGCTTCCGGTTGCAGTTTGCCAAAAATAAAAAAAATATTGTGGTTTATTTTTATTTTTATTTTATTACATGTAGTGTAGTATTATACAACAGCACTTATAATCAGCAAACTGGCTATGAGAGCTAAAACAAAATACTGCAACGTAACAGACTGGATGCAAACATTTTTTTCAGTAAGACTTTGAAAGCAAACTAAAAACTGCAAAAATATCTTCAACATAGAATAAAATTTTTGTGGAGAGTCTCTATAATAACACACATTTTTTTCATTTTTAAAGCATAGAATTTGGTAAATGCGGCAGAATTTAAAAACGTGAACAAAATATTTTGTTTCTTTCGACTGCTATTATTACATGAAAAGAGAAATTTATAATATCAAGAATATGACCGATCTTTGCATATTCTCGTTTTAGTGACGCTTATTTTAAGGACAAAGCGTAATAATCTCACGTATTTCTTGACATCATTGTAAGCGCTGAAATCGTCAAAGTTATTTCGCAAATTTTGTAAAAATATTGCACTGATTTTAGAATTTAATGTGGCTTAAATATCCCAGTTTTTCTTAAATAGTTAATGTTAGAGTCTTAGTAATTATTACAACTTTTTTACAAAAAAAACAGCTTATTCTTTAAAATTTATTTAGACCTACTTTATACTTAAACAAGTGCTAATCATTACTTTATGTTTAGTGATATACAAAATAACATTTAAGAATTATTGGTAAAACAATTTGATCCTGAATGTGCATAATATAAATGACGACAGTAACACAAACAACACGTAAATTTGCAAAATTTTAACATTTCAGTCGTTGCTTTTTTTCTATCAATTACAAAAAAATAACGCTCATAATTGAACTGAATAATTTACTCAAGTTGGTTTTTGTGTAATATAATTATGACTAAGCATAGAAGATGACACAATAAACTTAAGTTATAAAAAGCGGTTTTAGTGAAATAGACAGTGTGCAGAGACTTTGAGCTATTAATATAGTTTGAAGATGGTTATTCAGACAACAACTTACAGACTTCCTATAGACGTTGTCTCAATAAAACATCTTACTATGTCTCGTAGCTTAATATGTGAAATGGTTTTTAACTTTGGCATTTTATACCGCAGCGAATTGCGTAATTTACCAAATTTACCACCTTTTCTAATAACACTAGTTGCAAAGTCAAGGTTTAACTGTTATTTCTTTAATACATTTAATTTTAATTTTTAAAAGCAATTTTTATACACAATTTACATAACGTCACTATTATTACACGATATAGGTAGAGGTTTATAGGCTTATTTGTCAATTATTGTAAGTTTTGTTTTCTCTGAGTTAGTAAACGCTAAATAGTTAAGCCACTTTAACGACGTTACTAGACATTGTATATGTCTAACCTGCATATTAATTTTAGTCAGGTCTGTAAATTTTTCTGCTTTTAGTTGCAGCTGCTAAAAACGTAAGAAAAGGGACAAAAATTATTTTTATTTTATCTTTATTTAATGACGTAAGCTTATAATATTACAAAACAATTTAAAATCAAATTGACACACTAAATAGTAACTATTAAAACTAAGGTAGATATAATGCGGACCAGATGCAAACAGTTTTTGTCAATAAAATTTTTGAAAACAAAATGAAAAAAAATAAAAACAAAAATATTTTGAAAGTGCAAGAAAAATTTCGAGAACACACGTTTTTTAAGACGACGGCAACTAAAATTTTTTTAGATCTCAGCATATAGTATAGCGAAAAAAATTCATTGATTTTTGGATAACAATGCTATAAGTATGTCAACCTAAATCGTTGATTGACATTTGAACAAATTTTTATTAATGGATTTTAAATTTTAAGTTATTTAGCTCACTAATTAAACAACAAAGTAAAAAATTCTATACTGGTTAGTCATTTATATAGTGTGCTATAATTAGTCAGTATTGTCACTACTTAGTTAAAGTGTTACTCTTTTTTGCAGATGTTTGGTGTAATCACTACCATTCTTTGGCGAATAAATAAATATCAATATCTATTTTCTACAAAATCGAGCGACTGCACAAGTTCTTATTATCTATGCAAGATCATTATAGCAGTAGACAATCAACATTAATCGGCAATGGCATTTTAACTTACCGTATTTACTCAAAAAGGTTCAAAACATTCTGAAGTTCAATTAAGTAATCAAGAATTAAGTACCTTAGGCGCTAACAAAATTAAAACATTATCACATGCCAAAAATTCTGTGATTTTCGTTGCGGTCCCTCCCTAAAACCACTTTCAAACTCTCAAAAATATTAGTGCAGTTTTGTGTTTGCTTCAAAAGTTTTATCTAAAAACTGTCTGCATCTACACTGTGTCCGGAAAAAAAGTAACCCCGTAAACATTATACAATAAAAATGTCAAATATAAACGACTTTAAGTAAAAATTTGTATTATTGATCCCCAATAAATTACTGAAGAAATCACCAAATTTTGTTCAATTAGAAATACATTTTGTGAAACTAGACATCTGTCGTATTGCCACGCTATATAGCCCAGCAGTTGCGTATAAAGGAAGTAAGTGCAAAGAGGGAGCAATTATCTTTCACGGGGGCCAAGTTATAGTCAATTTTGTTCCAAAATTCGTCGTGGTGGCAACAGAGGTCGGCAGAGAAAAAATTTTAATAACAGCATTGGATAGCCTGGGCCCGAAAATATGGGAGTCGGTGCAAACAGCGCGCAAATATCTTTTACGGGGACCGAGTTATACCGCTTTGAAATCTCCATTGGCTGTAATGCAAAATTTTGCAACTTTTGAATGGTTGCTATGGCAACACGGGTCGTTAGTGGGTAAATTTAAATGACACCGTTAGATTGCCCGACCCAAAAAGGGAATAGGTGCAAACAGCGCGCAATTATCTTTTACGGAGACCGAGTTATACCGTTTAAAGTCCTCGTAAACGGTAATGCAAATTTTTAAAAATTGAGGTAAAATAAAAAAAGAAATTATCAGATTTTTATTTCAAACAAACTTGATCTTACTTTTCGGGCTCCGAATCACTATGCAAAATTTCATGAAGATCGAATCAAAATTGCGGCCGTAAAAGTGTTTACAGACAGAATGATAGAATGACAAATAGAGGCAAGTGATTTTATAATCTGTCCCATGCTATGCTATAGCAATGGGACAGATAAAAATGTTATTTTACAGCGAAGTTATCATACTAACGCGGTTAACATACTATTTTGTAACTTTAACAAAAAACACTTGATTTTAGCGAAATTATGCATCAATAATGCGCCATCCATGGACAATCAAAATGCCAAATTTCAGTTAAATTTGCTGAAGCAAACGTTAATTACAGTGGTTTATGTGAGGTGACCCCAAAGCACTTCTGTTTTTTTTGTGAATTACGTCGGACACAAAAGACCTGAAACTGAAGTGTTTCAGGGTAACCTCACAAAAATTACTGTAACTATTGTTTGCTTTAATAGATTTGCTTGAAGGTTTGCAGTTTTATTGCCAATAAATAATGCACTGTTGATACGGAATTATGCAAGAATCGGGTGTTTTTTGTTAGAGTTACGAAAATGTACATTAATCGCAGGGTTTACTTATGTAACGCCAGATTTCAATTCGTAACTCCGGTCAGAAATAATATTTTAAAATGAAATTCAGTAGGTTTTTTAATAATTTACTGCAAGTTAATTGTACAAAATTTTATTTAAATTTGTTTAGATTTGACATTTTTATTGTACGATGTCTAGGGGTTACTTTTTTCCGGACACAGTGTATATTCTCCTATGCTGCAGTATCTTTCTTTACCTTAGTTTTTATGGGTAGGTTAATATTCAGTGGCTAAATTCTACTTACGTCTGTACTACAATTTTTGATAAATAAAAATGTATAATAATATAAAGCATGGCGTAAAATTTAAATAAGAAATTTAAAAATAATATTCTTTGGTACTTTTTGCTAAGACAAATTTTTATAGGCTTAAAAATTAATTACGTGAAAAACAGATTAATAAAACAATTATCTATACCGTTAAAACAAAAAATAATGTGAAACCTATTTAGTTGCGAAATGCTTACACAGAAAATTGTCTGATTTATTGCATTTTAATTTTGCACGTTATTTTTTATTTTACCAAAAAATGACAGCACAGTAAAATATTTGGAGTACAGAAAACTTAACTAAACTTAACTATATTATAAGTAATGTAACTGTCAGAAATTGTGTTAATGTTTTTAGAAGTCTTGCTGTCCGGCGCACCGATTTTTAATACTTTTAACAAAACTGTTAATTTTAAGCAAATAAATGATTAATTT
>Ga0209671_1007835_pt1 | contig 11137 bp, 5 predicted proteins | sample WorMetHERISLAND2_2_FD_187401 | JGI IMG/M metagenome (GOLD analysis project Ga0209671, IMG submission 187401) | Marine gutless worms symbiont microbial communities from Max Planck institute for Marine Microbiology, Germany - Olavius geniculatus... | ecosystem: Host-associated > Annelida >...
TCTTAAAATTTCTCGCAAAGTAACACACGCTATTAAGTGCTGATTCTCTAACAATTATTTTTGTCAAAATCTATTGCTATTGAACCAGTACTGTTGGAGTTATTGCAAAAGGTAGCAGGGGTTCGGTTTTTTTTGAGACACAGTGTATGAATAAGTGATTATTTTGCTCGTGCTGTAGTGGCGTGGACTAAAGGTTTGGTTTGTTTCATGTGCAGTTGAGCGGCATGTGGCTAAAGGATGAATATCAGGAACATATCATTGCACTGAACAACGAGGTCAGATGATCATACTCGCATTGTTACATTGTAAAAACGTAAAGTCCTTCCTGACCCTTAAGGCCCATAGGGCGGCGCTGATCTCCGTTTCTTTGGCCCTCAGCCAGACACCAGTTTTTACACTGCGAGACCACGTATACGGGGCCAGTGCATCACGCGGTGTGCCTGTTTACATCCCAGCTTTCGCTGGTAGCCTACTCATTGCGCCTACCCATGGAGGGATGGCCAGGCTGAGTTGACCTGGGTGGCTGGTAACACCCATCCAAGTACTAACCGGACCTGGTGTTGATTAACTTAGTTGATGCAATCAACGTCGCTACCAACTGAGCCAGTCCACCACGTTACATAATAATAATTATGATAATAACATCAGACAGTGACGACTTACAGCAGAGCTGACCAGTCCAGCGATAAAATACGAAACTTACGATATACATTAAAATGATACGCATGCAATGCTATTTGTAATGCATAGTGCAGTTTTGGTGCCGTTTGTTCAGTTGGATTTTCCTTGCCGTTTTTCAAAATTATGAATTCTGCAACTGACCATTGGCTTACAGAATGAACCTGTATCATGTAAAAACTAATTAACGGCTATGCATTCAGTAAAAACGCGCCTTTGGACGAATTGATAATGTGGAAATTTTGAGTGTAGCTTTTAATAAATTTAGTCTAGTTGGTGCAATCTTGGGGAAAAACTGTAACGTACAAACTAGTGTCACCAGATATGGTTTCTGCGGTGCAAAAATGGTGTAAAATACGTTGTGGCTGGGGGAGCTTACAGGAGCTTCCTCAGATAATTCATTACAATTATTTTTTGTAGCGATGACCTACGGAGAAGTAAGGTTTTGGCTCTGGAAAAGCCTGGAAATCTCAGGCCAACAGTGGCGTGGTGAGCGGTACGATGATACGATCTCTCATACTGGGCTGCTTCAGTCCAAAAAAATGAGAAAAATATATTTGAAAGATACGGCTAAAAACGAATAAAATATATCAAATAATAAAGGGGTGGTGCTTTGAGCTGCTAATGTCTGCTCACGGACTGCTTTTTCTCACCCTGGTCCGGTTTCTTTGATCTCACTGGGCTGGTTTTTTTCAGGGTAATCAAGATAATCAAGACAGGGGACTTTTTTTATCACCCTGGTATACTCTGCATCACAGCAGCAGCTAAACTGGAGTATTGAACCAGTATATCTTGGTCCCATGTGTTAAAGTTGACAATTAATTTGCCGCTCACAAAAAATCAGCAAGAAGGGACAAATTTGTCTGTTTTGTGATTGCACGAAGGCTAAATAGCTTTCAGCTTCTGAACAGGGAGGGGGGGAGGCTTTGCCCCTGACAGCTTCGCATCCTGGCCAGAGGTGTCCACTCCATTGACAAGTGGATGCAGAATGCTTCGTGGAGAAAGTCGGGAGAGCTAAATAGGAGTTTCTTTTCCAGCTGTGGAGAGGGGGCCTCCTGCGGCATGCTCGCGCTTTTGGCACTCGACCTCCCCTTTCTCCCAAAATGCAACTCCTGGATTTGCATATTGTGCAGCTTGGAGAACAGTTGCTTCCTGGCGCTGAAAGGATGGTCGTTCCCGGATCCCACTGAAGGCTTGACCTTCAGACCACAGTTTAAAACCCCCATTATAGGCTTGGGCCACCCAGTGGCGTAGCCAGAAATTTCAATTGGGGGCCTCGTCTCTCTCCCTTTTCCTCCCTTTTCCCCTTTTGTCCCTTCCTCTTCTGCCCCTCTCTTTTTATCCTTTCCTCTTCATTCCCATGCCTTCTCCTTTCCCCTCCCTTTCCTTAGAAATAGGACCCCCTAAAATCCAGCTAGGAGGTCTGGGGGAGCGCTGTGAGCTCCCCAGCGGGGTGTGGGGCTGAGCCCCAGCCAAAATCGAATTTGGTGCATTTTAGCTTTAAAAGATGAGATCTGGTGACAACAATTTTAATTATTTTCCCGAAAATAAACTGACCAAATTGGCAAATTGTGCAGTTTATACGTATGCTTATGTTTTGTCTAGAGGATTGGGGGGCCCCTGCCCCCCCTTGCCTTGGCTATGCCACTTGGGCCACCTCACTTGCTTCTCTCATACCGGCTTTGGGCCATCACCCCACGCCCCTAGCTCAGGGAGTTTTTTAAACTTTGAGGCCACTATGATAATGTTGTTATTAGTTTTCTAACAGCATGCAAACGATGTGTAGCTGTCGCTGTCGGTGTCACTCAAGTATTTGTCACAAGCTCAGACAGTCGAATGTCACATCAAGTCCGTCAAAGGAGCGCTTTTTGGTGCCTCCATTGCTTCAATCATCAGGTGAATGAAACATTACCACTTTTCTGTATTTGATACATTTTTATTTACCAGTGAGTTTTTCACACATTCCTTATGGTGTGGTTCATATCCGCCCCCAAATTTCGTGCACCACCCTCTAACTTTTTCTTGCTAACTTCCCACCTGTAGCTTACAGGGGGTGTTATAAACGCACAGGACAAGATGATTTGTTGGTGTTTTGTTATTTTATACTTTGTTTTGTAGTCTTTAGACCGTGTTCGTGTGCATGTGTATAAGCCTAATACATACATATGCCAGCCTGTCAAACCTCAGCAGTCTATCAGGTGATTATTAAAGATTTAGATCTGTTAATTGGTTGGATTTTTGCAGTCGAGAAGGTCAACGTGTTCCACTCCTGTTGACGAGCTGTGTTCGCGAAATCGAATTGCGAGGTCAGTTTTACTTTTTTGTCATACATTTTGTATGTCTCACTTAGCTTTTATTAGTTAATTTTAACTGAAGTGTGTACAGTAATTGTTAGGCAGTAGCGCTAAAGTCGTTGTTACTACTGATCACTTATTAATAATGTAACCTTCGGGTTTTTTGTTTATGACTGGTTGCATAGAAAAAAAATTTTTAACACATGAAAATGTTGCGCAGAACTTGCAGAACATATTTGCGTAACATATTTAGTTCTGGAACAACTCCTGGCTGTTGTATAGTAGGTAGGTATTTGTAGTACTTTTTTAGTACATTACTTTTTTACACTATTATCGTCATAATTATTAGCGTTATTATTCATTTAGCATTTGTCCGTTGTTTTGATCAAGGTTTGGATGATGAAGGCCTGTATCGTATTTCCGACTCAGCAACGGCAGTTGATGAACTGAAGCAAGAGTTTGAGACCAGTAAGTAATGAGTATCGTTTTATAATAATGTTTTCTACGGATTTATCAGCAAACATGTGATTAGTTGCTTTATGTGCACTTTGGACTTACAATTGAGAGTTCATAGGGTTTGACTCTCATTGGGTCAAGTGGTTATTGTATGGGTTGGTGACTGTCTGTGGACAGGTAAACCATTTTGATATATAGCCAACTCAGCCTTCCATCCCTACTGGGTAGGTAAATCGAGTATTGGCCTGCTTAGCTGGGGGTGAGATTAGGCATCGTTACTAGAGCTGTCAAATTAATGCATTAATTAATGCATTAATGCGTTAATAAATTAACGCATGTTAAAAAAATTTATTTTAACGCATATACGTAAATTTATGTTAATTTACTAAATTCCATGAAGCGAAAGTTCCAATATTTCGTTAAAATGTGGTTATTTGACAATCGAATGAATTCATGTAACTAAACTGTAGTTGCCATTCTAGTACTACTGTAAATAAATAATTATTTTGATGACAGGCTAATAGATTTCTATGCTAGCTATGACTGCAGTTATTGTTGATTAGGCCTATATGTTCAAAATGTGTTTTTAACTTTCGATATTCTCTAGGCGGAGCAGCCCCCCAAACGTCGCGGGACCCGGGGTAACTTACCCCCTACTCTCCCTCTCGACGGGCCTGGGTGCGTTAATAACACGTTAATTAATGCGTTAAAAAAATTAACGCAGTGCGTTAATCCATTGAAAAAATCAACGCTTTGACTTCTCTAATCTTTACTTGTATCGATTGGCTGGTAGCACTCCGTGATTTAATATGGCAGGTGACACCTCATAGCTTTAAGATGCGTTTTTGTGGATGGCTGTACACAACCTTAACCTTTTTAATTTTTTTTTGTTCTGTTGTCAGATATATGTGGAGCGATGGCCAACAAGCTGAAGTCTGCTAGCACGTATGTGCTCGCGTGTCTAGTCAAACTGTTTTTCCGAAATCTGTCTGACCCACTCTTCACTGAAACTCTGTACGCAAGATTCGCGGAAGGCATTGGTATGTGACAGTTCATTGCTACTCTACCCCATGCCTCAGAAAAACTGTGTCGATGTTATTTTTTGATTAACTGTCTGAAACATTGGCTGATTTTTGGCATGCAATATCACGAAGAAACTTGATGTAAATTATGTAGTTTTGTCCACTTTACCTTAGTGCTGTTGCTACACTACCTAGTGAAGTGCAGAAGTCGTAGTTTGGATGCTTACAACAATGAATTCATACGGTTCATATGTGGTGATTATGCTACTGTTATGTAGGTTTCTTGTCATTCTGTTTCGTGTTTTGATTTCTGCTGTCAGTGGCAGTGCCTGTGGAAAGATTTTTCTCTGTCGTATAGTGCAGTGTTTTTCTACCTTTTTGCTGCAGTGGAACCCAAAACAATTGTGAATATGACTCACGGAACCCGATGCATTGATCTGTGAGTTTAGCGGCATAGGCAAAGCTAAAAGTTCAGGGGTCTACTGTATTAGATACATTATGTGGCCTATCTGTTTCATATCACCTGTTATTGCATTTAAATGAGCAAAACGCATGACGTGGTCATCAACGTCTGCATTACCCCCCCCCTTTCACTACCAACACAGAACAATTATCACTGTTTTTTTACGTTTTATATAGACGCTGTAGAGCATGTTAGAGATGTTTGGACCCTACGGCGTGAGTCTTTTAAATCTTCTCTAACAATGTGTTCCAAGAAATGAAATTAATTAAATAAATGGACACACGATTTCTTAATCCTAACCCTAATTAATACTTCATTGCACAATGCAAATTGGCGAAAATTGTCAACAACAAGAAAATGTCAACATTTTCTTAAAAATAGATGGTTAGAATTGCTAATTTCCTACAAAGAATTCAGTGCTCTATAGGCCTAATTCTAGAGCATTGTCTAACGTGATTTCACTAGTTAGGTTAGGCCTGTTTTTGTTTTTTTGCTGAACAGTGGCGGAACCCTTGGCAGATGCTCACGGAACCTAAGTGAACCCTTGGGTTCCACGGAACCCCAGTTGAAAATCACTGGCATAATGTGTCAAGCGATGCGTAAAATTTTACTTGCTCACTTTTTCTGCATTGGATGAGAATGAGGTGTAATTTTGCCATTTCCTTTTCACTTTGATTTGTATGGTATCATTTGGCATGTCTCTGCTGCAGAATTTGTATAATTTTTTAGTGTTTTGGCAGCTTAAATTGTGACTTTTTGTTGCATTTAGGTCTTGCGGACCCCGATGCAAAGGACAATCGTTTACTGGCTGTTGTTCGTCAGCTGCCGAAACCCAACTTTGATACAACTGTGTTTTTGCTCAATCATCTTGTCAGGTTGTGAGTCTTTTTTCAGTTATACAAGTGGATGTTTTCAATACACTTGTTCATCGTTATGTGTTACCTACTTTTTGAATTTTTTAAAATTTCAGTTTGAATAAATTAACTTATTATAGAAGCGTTTGGAGAGTGCAAATGTAAGCTGTTATAATAGTGTAACCGTGATACAGTTGGTAGCAAAACAAGAAAACTGCTGAATCTAGAAAATCTCATAAATAAATCAATTAAAAAACAAAATTATATAGTGCCATTTGACTGTGGAAATTAACGATTAGTCACATAAGTAGTTGATAACAATTTAGAATTTTTTAAAATTTTATTTGTGTCAACTTTAATTAATTGAATTCTAATTTTTTGAATTTGTAATAAATGTGTTTTTATTGATCAGTTGATTTTTTGGGCAGCCATTGTGTAATTCAAATGAACAATTAGTTGAAGTTAATTACCTGGTACTAGGAAATTTTTGGTCACTACCGGCCCTGTTTTCTAGCAGTGATCATGCTGGTTATGTCTCTACAGGGTGTCAAAGCACGAGAGCCGCAACAAGATGGATCTGAAGAACCTGGCAACAGTGTTTGGGCCCACCCTGTTGAGACCTCCCATGCGCACGTCCCAGCCCAAGACTATGGACCAGTTGTTCTGTATTGCCACCCACGAGGCCGTTGTACAGACGACCGTAGTCTACCAGCTGCTGCTCATGAAGTCACGAGGCGTCCAGTTCGAGATGGGTCCAACTTTCATTACTGGCTGCTGAATGCCTGAGGCTTGAGCCCTACTACTGTGTTTCGGATTTGTTCGGCAACAAGCAGTGGCGAAGGCTCAGGTGGCCCAGGCCCTCCAGTCGGAATTTTTATCTGTCCCATTGCTATAGGACAGATTATAAAATCGCTTGCGTCTGTCTGTCATTCTGTCAGTCTGTTAGTCTGACTGTAAACACTCTTACGGCCGAAATTTTGATTCGATTTTGATGAAATTTTGCACAGTGATTCGGAGCTCGAAAAATAAGATCGAGTTTGGTATAAAAATCTGTCAGTGGTGTAGCCCCACCTATCTTAAATCCCCTATTTCACCCCAATTTTTTAAAAATTTACGTTACATATGGAGACTTCAAAGCGGTATAACTCGGTCCCAGTAAAAGATAATTGCGTGCTGTGTTTATCTGCTCCATATTTTTGGGGGTTGGGCAATCTAATGGTGTTATTTAAATTTACCCCCGATCGACCCCTGTTGCCATAGCAACCATTCAAAAGTTGCAAAATTTTGCATTACAGCCAATGGAGATTTCAAAGTGGTATAACTCGGTCCCCGTAAAAGATAATTGTGCGCTGTTTGCATCTACCCACATATTTTTGGGTCCGGGCTATCTGATGATGTCGTTAAAATTTTTTCCCTGCCGACCCATGTTGTCATTGCAATGAATTTTGGGACAAAGTTGAGTATAACTCGGCCGACAAGAAAGATAATTGCTCCCTGTTTGCACCTACCTTCTTATTTTCGGGCCCACGCTATCCGATGGTGTCATTCGAATTTCTTCCTTGCTGACCCCCGTTGCTATGGCAACGAATTTTGGGACATGATTGACTATAACTTGGCTCTCACAAAAGATAATTGCATGCTGTTTTCACCTACTGCCTATTTTCGGGCCCGGGCTATGCAATGGTGTCATGTAAATTTTTTCCCTGAAGACCCCTGTTGTCATGGCGACCAACAGTTTTTATTAAGACAAAATTGGTTGCAGGCTCACAAGAGCGTCAAATGCTGAAACGCAGCTGCTAGGCTATATAGCGTGGTGATGGGACAGATACCTCGTTCCACAGAACGTATTTCTAGTTTATGTTGAAAGTAGATGTTCAGGACTCGGGAAAATAATTAATGTCATGTTTTAAGTCTATAATGCATCAAATTCAATTTCGGACCCCACTGGGAGAGCTCACAGCTGAAATTTAGGGGTCTTACTTATAAGGGGAAAGAGGAGAAGAAAAGTGGACGGGAAGGTGGAGAAAAGGGGAACGGAGGGAACAGCGAGAAGGGAGGGAAAGAAAGGAAAGGGAATTCACATTTCTGGCTACAACACTGACAACAGGTCGTGTGACAAGCTGTGTGGAATCTTAACAGGTCAGGATGGTACGGATTTATTGTAGGCCACAGATGTGTGGATTCTGAAATTTTGAGTCCGCGTCAGTCCGCGGATTTTGACCAAGGATCCTTGTCTGCGTCCGCAACAGGGGAGAAATTTTAGATCTGCTCTCAGTCCGCATCCACACTAAATAGTCTTTAGTATGTAAGATCTGTATAGCAGATCATAATTTAACTAATATTATAACAGCAGTTAAGCGCATCTTAATGTTTTTTGCTAATCAAGAAAGAAGTTTTAAATATGCTTATTAGAGTTATCAGAAAAAATGCGTTTGTCACTGAACAGGATTCGCTTCAGTCGGTTGTATACCTTTGATTCGTTGTCAGTTTGCGTGCGCAATAAGTCCCACGGATCTGCATTTGCAGACTGATACGTCTGCAGTCCGCACATCTTTGTTATAGGCCCTCGAGTATTCATGTCTGCTTGTAGTGCCGTTTGTTCGTGGATTTGTAGTAGACGTTTGTTCAATTTCTGGTGATTTTTTTTCGTACTGTTTGATGTTCGCCAAATCCCCGACAGATATATGTGATCTTTGCCAAATGCGGCCTATTGCGACGTATTTGTTGTAAAGATTTATAAACGTCTACAGTGTATAGGCTGTTGACTGCCAAAAACATGATCAGCTTGTTACCGGCATGCGAAATCCTTTTCAGGATATTGTTTAAGTAATTTTTTTCTTGTCTGCACGTATGTTAGCTATTTTTAGCCTAGTATTTTTATCTTTTAATCCAGCGAAGCTTATTGGCTGCAACACGAAATCATAAAGATGTTTCATTCATTCATTTTATTGTTACAGAAAGACGTTTTTAGCATTTTGTTTTTTTGCAACGTTTTTCCGGATGTTGAATAAGCTTGAATGGTCAGTGTGAAAATGATAGTACTTCGAAGTTTTTTTATACACAGTTGAATCGTTACTGAGGAAATGATGATTTTTTTCAGCTTAACTATACTTGTGTGTGACGACAAAAGTTTGATGAATATGAGAAAAAAAACTATTTTCAAACAATGGATTTTTTCAATACGTTAAGCTACAGACGTTTTTAACCCACATGTGCCTAGCATCCTTTATAAAGGATACCTACTTTAATGGCACATCATAAAATAGCTCAGACACATATGGGTTACAAGTATTTTTTTCTCAAAAAATGCAATTCTAACGTTTTTAATTTTTTTAAAACATTTTCTACACCATTCCTGCAGTAGCGTTGCACGTATAGGAAATGTAGAGCGATTATACACCGCCATAGTAAATAAGTAAACAAGAGAACTTGTCGCCCCAGTGTCTGCATGATATGAGGCCATCCACCTTGCTGTGAACAGGCAGCGTTCATTTATTTTGAACTTTATTTGAACGTCCACTTCCACTACGGCGCATAAGTAGATATTTACACGGGATATTACACGTTATAAAAGACACGTTATTTTCTGGAAGTTTTGGCTTCTGTCCCCATACCTAGTAGGCACAGCTTGCGCCCAGTGAAAAATAGGTGGGGGAATTTTTGATAAGGTTGTAGATCAAAACGTCCCCCCTATTTTCAGTGGGCAAGCTACACCCTTAACAAAAAGTCCCCCCATTTTTTTCTTCCCGCTATTTTTTACTCGGCAAACTACACCCTTAACAAAACTTCCCCCCTATTTTTAATTTTTCCCTATTTTTTCAATTTACACCTTTAACAAAATTTCCTCCCTAGAGGCAGAAGAAGCCCAAAATAGAGGGGAAAACTTGAGTCAGAAATTGGGGGAATCTGAGCCCAAAACTGGGAAGGAAGTTGAGCCCGATTTTGACTTCAGATTTGGGGTGACAGAAGCCACTGTTTGAATGTATTTGCTCTATCGATTATCTACACAGGATTCAATACAGTGTGAATAATGTCCACTGTGGTGTTGACCTTTTGACCTGAAAATTGTCTACTCTTGCTTTGGGAACATTTGCGCCATAGTTTTGGTTTTATATGCTTTTCCGAGTTTGGAGACTGTACAAGACAGACGGATCTACAGACAGACAGACAAACAGACAGATAGGTACGACCCATATCGGGGGTTTTTCTCGGTAAGAAATAATCCAGTGAAAATGACAGTTTGTTGTGATCCTCATTCCTCAGCAAAGACTAAATGACGTAACCATTTTCTAGTTTGGGCTTGTTACTTGTTACTATGGCGGGATTTTGGCTCAAGGTTGTGGTTCTGTTGTCTGTCTGTGTTGTTTGTATTGTGGCTAAACGGTATGTCATTGGGTCCACGATGCTACCATTGGATAGGGCGATGACGAGTAGTAGGCTGCCAGTAGTAATTTTGTTGCTATCTCCAGTGGTTTGGTACGCAATTTTCAACGTAATGTGCCACCTGCATCCATTATCCGTGTGCGTCGAATTATCGTATCTTGCGTTGATTGTAGAGTTTAATATAGCAGCGTCACCATAGCGTGTATGGAACTGTAGAGTCACCTCTAGGAAATCTCTGCGAATTTAGGTCAGACGCTGGTCTTTGGATATAGGCGGCACGGTCGACCCACCCTAGTGACAGCTGGGCTTTTTGTAGGCTACTAATTGAATGCCAGCCGCGTGAACGTCATTTTCACTGTTTACAAGTAAATACGTTTCTGGCGTTGCTTGCAACTCCGGTGAAAGTCATCTTTGTCGGACTAATATTGTTATTGCTATTGTTATTATTACAGATTTGTATTCTGTTGTTGCTTTTGAAGTATTTCTGCAGTGAATTTTAAAGTCGCTTGAAATCTGCACGTCTGACAGTCTATACGCAGTTGAATTGTTATTTTGAAGACCATTTTATGCAAGATAAATTTTGCTGATGTGTCTGCTGTTACGACTTTGGCTACTTTAACTTTGTCAGTGGTGTGACTTTTAGAATATACGGAGCTTATTGTTGCGTTTGATCATTTCTTATACGTTCAACAAACTGTTTAATGTGCCTTGTTATTTGCTATAGCTGTATCGTTTATCTACACATAATACAATAGGCCTATGGCGTTTTGTGTGTACGTCTTCGTGATTGTGATTTGTGAACTGTAATTGGCTTATTAAAGCTTGAGAACGCGCCTTGAAGTTGCTATTTTCAGGCAGACACTGCTAATTTACGGCAGAATTTTTACAGAAGGCTGCACATTTGTGGCATGCATGCTCAGAAATTCAATTTTACTTTTAAATGTTTTTTAAAATATGGGGGTTTTAGCCCCAAAGTCGGTATTTTTG
>Ga0209671_1007837_pt1 | contig 11136 bp, 6 predicted proteins | sample WorMetHERISLAND2_2_FD_187401 | JGI IMG/M metagenome (GOLD analysis project Ga0209671, IMG submission 187401) | Marine gutless worms symbiont microbial communities from Max Planck institute for Marine Microbiology, Germany - Olavius geniculatus... | ecosystem: Host-associated > Annelida >...
TGGTGTGGGGCAACCCTGCAGGAGTTAAGCCACGCTGCCCTAGATAGGCAGCGGTGGGCAGCGATAGTAACAATGGCGTCAGACACCAACGGGCGTTGAGCCCACGGTTGTCGATGATGATGATGATAGGAAAAACCGCATTTTTGTTCTAGCCGAAAGCCTGCCGATGCTAAGTACACCTAATTTTGGCCACATGTATGGGACATCGAGGGCTAGCCATGGACAAAATTTTGGGCGAATACATCAAGGGGATTTTGAGGGGGCGTTAGGGGAAATTTTCCTTTGACCCCCATATCTCCCCCTCGGGGGAGCTGGGCGCTGAAATTTTGTTCACTAAGTGGCCTCGGTGGGGAACGGAAATGCGCGCTTTTTCCACAGCGCGATGCCCCAGATTTCTGATGGTTGGCGTTAAAGCGCTCCTACTCGACTCCGATCACGCTGAGTGTACCAGTTGTATACTGTGGCGCCCATGCGCGGGTGCCGTAGAAGGCTACGTTTATGTGATACAATGTGATATTATGACAGAGCACGCCGGATGATACTGAAACAGAGTCAGAAGCTACGTCCTCCAAGCTGCCCGCAGACCGACCACAGACCATGGAGAGTACTCACGACGAGACCAGGTCGGGGTCAATGAGTACAGCCGGTGGTGGTCGGCCAGGAGACGTGGTACTGGTAGAACGTGAAAGCGGATCTCCTGCGCTGCCAGTACAAGCAAGGTCCGGCAATGAGCGACATCACTCCGCGGCGGCTATAGCAATGCTGGGTGGCTACGCTGATTGGATGGTCGGACTTATCTCTGCAGTCGCTGTAGCCGTGTTTATCTTCCTCGCAATACTGTCATTCCTAGCTGTCGTCAGCTGCCGATGTGTCTCGTCTCGGTAACTGAATGTTCACAGACTAAACCTGGGTCGGTAATACCGATGCCGATACCGACACCGACTCAGCTGCTCCACAGACGTCAGCGTTTGGAATGGATTGTGCAAATACGAGTACAATTGGAGTCAGGGAACATAGGCGTAGGAGGACTTTTTCGCTTGGAGGGCAGAGAAGGCAACTTGCCCGAATAATTTTTAGGCGATCGGGTCGCATATTTTGCAATAACCCACACGTCGCATATTTTTCCCATTGTCAAAGTTCCATATGCGGAAATCACTGTTTACATTGCCGAGTGGGGTTGGGGGGTTGAACCCCCCAACTGTTTTCTGAACCCCCCTAACACACTGTCAAATTATGTACACGGGGGTCAGCTATATATTGTATACATGCAATTTACATCGCAATTTTGTTCGGTCTCCGACCTTCGAAAAGTTCAACCCGCAAGTAATTTTTCACAATTCAAACACTGGCGGAAATTATGCCACATATGCAAAAATTCTTATATATGCCGCATATTTTGCAAATTTTAGCTCATATTTTTGCATTTTCGCATATTTTCTCGCATAAAAAGACATTAGAGAAATATGGCCTTTTAGGAGCTAGGAATGGTAATCATCTAGTGAGCTTTAAGCTAATTTTTCTCGAAACAGTGTCAAAATGCACCCAAACACACTACATTGACGCAAAAGTCAAAAAAAATTCTGGGAAGGGCTGTACCCCTAGAGTGTTCCCTTTGCCTGTAAATATAATACTGATAGTGTTTTCAATAATATTAAAACACGAAGTACGGTGAAACAGTTTCTTATGAACAGTCTTTTGTCAGTGAACTGACACACTGTAATTTGAAATGGCAAAACTCACGCGCAGACAAGTAGGCTTCAAGAAGTGTCAAGTACAAGCACTTGAATCTAACTAGCAAGTACAACTTAACTTAACCCAACCCAAGTAGGCCTACCCGCTATAGCTAAGGCCCGCTATAGCTGAAGCAAGAAATTGGCTGATTTGGTTTCGTTTCAGTAAGATTCTTCTGCAAAGGCATTGTCATTGACAGAAAGTCGTGGCTGGCGTCGTGGGTGACATGTACTTTATCATTTTCATTACTTGAAAGAATGTCAGATTTCTGTAAGCCAGGCTCCGACTGCTCTGCAGCTAAACAATGTCTTTTTTCCACTACACTGAGCATCATCATCAGCAAAAATGTCGGTGTCTTCGTTGGCCGTTTAAACTCATGCAAAGCAGGCAGAAACCCAACCCGCTCATCAAATTAATCACAATAGCAACTCTGCTTACTGGATACTGTCTGATAATCAGTGCATCTTGTCTCAGCATCTTCAATGTTCCCGCACGTATCTGAACGATATGACTTTAAACATGATCACTTTACAACGAAACCTGTCAGTGTTTACTGCGATGTTTATCGGGCAAAACTTACGGTCAGGCCACCATGGACAATCTAAATGTGTTTGTCTTTGTAGTTTGTTTCATTCATTGCACGTGGCTTTACAAATTTTGTTGAATCTTAGTTGCTGGCCTGTTAATTAGTATGTCAGTCTGCGTCCGGTTTTCCCACTGTTCAGTGTTCAGATACTCACTATGCTACTAGGTCTATTTCAACAATAACTTTGCGTTGATACATTGTTTTGTGCAACGTTGTTCAGATTAGACTGCGGATGAGGATGGGGGTTAGAAATGGTGTTTTATAATTTAGGGGTGAAGGTAGGTAACTAACGTTATATAGGTTGAAGGTGGTCATAGAAAGTAACGTAGGCCTATCAATAATTTAGTAAAACTTTTAGTAAAACTGACTGATCCTGCGTTCTGCTTTGCCCGAAAACATTAGGTCTAACCTAAACCACACAGATCTAATTTTTACTATTATTTTGCTGAAAATGTACTAATTTTATTCAGTTTGCAGCAGCTTTGCAATATACACGTTAGACATTTTTTGCTTTCTCTGTTTTGTATTTTGTCTACATTTTTCACTTCATTTTGCCCGTATTTTTCGCCGTTTTGCCCGAATTTTTCACCCCGTTTTGCCCGAATTTCGGGGGGGGGGGCGGCCGCTCCACTTGTTCCCGGCTTTTACGCCTATGTCAGAAAAATTATTTTTTGGTTTATTTAAATAATTCTGAATAATTCTGACTCACTATAAATCGTCAGTTGGGTCGTAGCAGTGAATAAGGAGCTTATTCTCCCCAATTCTAACTCGTGGAAAAAAATTTTTTGCTTATTTTTTCAGAAATGCAAAATTGTAGCTGAAAATGCCGCATATTGGGGGAATTTGGAAGATTTTACAATGTGGTTGACAGTTGACTTGACAAAGCGCTTCAATCTGCATGTCTCGGCAACTTGCTCAACCGTGAATGAACTTCTAAGCGCAAGAGACGCTATGCAATGTACGCGTAGATACTCAGGATATCTTGTGCACTATTAATGAAATACGTTTAACATATGTTAAAAGCGTGTGCAGTGTGGGAAAAGTGAACCGAACTGAACTGAAATATAACAGTGCAGTGGCGTAGCGGCAGAAAGGGCCGGCGGAACCAGGAAAAAGTAGTGCTTCTTAAATTTTAGCTTGACTAAAAATGACGAAAAGTTTTTTTGTTAAATACAATTTGAGGCCGAAAATTCCCATTTTCCAAAAATCCAGGGCAAAATTAAAACTCTGGAGTATTCACAATAATCTTCACTGTCGCAAGTTTTCAGCTGTCTGTCTCTGTCCGAAAATTGCAATTTTGCCGGAAAATCCTGTAATTGGCACGACGCCGCTGGTCTCACGTGTATCAATGAAAGCTGGAAAGACCAACAGTAGCCGTGTGCAGTTATATTGTACGAAAGCCGTAGGCCTATCGGACAGCTTGTTTAGTTAACATTCAATACTGGTATATTCAGTGTATGATGTATATTCCAGTATTTTATGAAAAGGCTGATTGTACTGTAGATTAGAGCGAACTAAACTCTAACCTTTATGGTCTCAAGCTGCCGAGTGCGTTTATCGTACATGTGCATTTGTACAAGCTCGTTTGTCACATTCTTTAGACTATGTTTTTGTTTGTCTTTTTTCTTGTGTATATTACTCATTTATATTACTCATGTTTAGTGTTAACCTGTTTGTCTTACTGTACTATAAAATTAGTAGGCCTAATGTTTTTATAATGGTACCTTAAAAGTGTTGTAAATTGTAACAAGCTGAAACGTAGGCCTACAGTGCAACTGTTTTCCACTTTGAACTAAACAAGAAATCTGAGCTAATGCTCATGAGACGCGCGAGAGCCTATGGCAGTTCCTGTTCGCAGGTAATCTTGGACTATCTCCATCCAATTCGTCGCAATGTACTCTTTTGCAGCCAAAAATCGTCAAAAGATCACTTAAAATCAATATTTTCAGGGTTTTTTTTAAAAAAAGAAACTGATAAACTGCACTATTTCTTACATTTCAGCATATGGTTAACATGGAGCAAAAGTGCAAAAATAGTTGTTCCGTATAGTTTACGCGGCGTACTTTATTTTTTTACTTATCACTATCACATGCAGGCTTGTGAACACAAGTAAGTGTACATTTTTTTTATTAAAGGCCAAAATGGGAAAAACATTTGAGGCGGTGGGATAAGTCGCTAGGGGGCGGGAACGATAAAAGATGCAGACTGAAGTCTGGAATAGTGGCGTCATGGAAAAGGAACAGGGCACTGCAACACAGGGAGGTAATTGCCTATCCTGTCAGAAAATTATGCAGAAATTTTCTTAATGACGGAAAATATCCGCCAAAAAAATGCAAAAGTTAGGGGCCAAAACCCAATTTAGAAAAAATTTATAAAGCAAATTTGATACTTTGAGCTCCCGTAATCTTTCCTGTATAAAAGTTGCAGCTGTTTGTTGGAATTCTGTCGGAAAATTGCAGTTTTCTGTCCCGCCTAAGCTATTTTTGGACCCACGTCATCATCAGTAGACGGGACATTGGCTGGCTATGATGGCGTTAAACAGTAGCAGGCCGGGACTGCTAGTTCTGCGAGAAGTTTTGTTAGGCCTACAAGATCTCGGAGCACCACGACGAGCTGCTACGGCGTCATCGTCATCGTCCAAGTCAAACCTTCGTGCGAACAGAGTGGCTGACAGCAGCGGGCTGGACGTAGCACTTGACATCATCAATCTGCCCACACCACGTCTGAACTGCCAGACGTCACTGGACGGCTGCACCCCGCTAGTCACCACCTGCGGCAGTCGTTCACTCGGTCATGTGACTCATTCATCTAAGTTTATTCCAAGTTTAAGTGGTAACAGACAAAGCGATGTTACACAATAAAAATAAATTAACAGTCAATGACCCAAATAAAAAAAAACTGTTTACGTCAGATGTATACAAACTGTCGATATAGAGCAGTCGTTGACTGGTGTACGAGCAGACAGTTGCTATAGTTGTGGCTTCGTTCACGAAAACTGTAATGCTGCTCGCACTCAAGATAAAGCAGCAGATGTAGCAGGTATAACTAATATTTTTAGTTAAACTATAAGTCAGCAACTTGAAGGCGCTGAAAATGCAAGTAGGCTAGGCTACTGGAAAATGCAAGTATGGAAAATGCAAATAAAAAACGGGACATTTTGCACTGATGGAGAATGCAAGTACGAATCTGCAAGGGTAGAAAATGTAATAAAGTACATGCCTACAAAATATAGGCCCTACAATAAAACTATTATTGCTAGTCAAACAAAATGCTCAGGAAAGTGGCTAAAGCTGCTGTAACTTACTGCTGCTAACAGCGACTATTTCGCGTGCACTGTCATCAACATCGTCCAGTTCATACTCATCAGTGGTATTCCAAAAAGTACAGAAACTTAGGTGAGAAACTTTAACTAGTCGTCAAAAATGGCACGAAAACTTCCAACATTACGACTTGTGCAGTGTTATTTTTGTTTGCGTATTTATTTCATAGATTTGCAGTGATTTTTTTCTAATCTGCATCAAAGTCACTCTTCCTTTTTTCGTACCTACGTTTTCCACTCCTATGGATTTGTACATGTAGGCCTACTTGCATTTTCCGAACTTGCATTTTCAGTCGCCCCAGCAACTTTTCAGTTAACTGACTGACCTGCGGGTAAATATAAGTGGTGTTGAAGCTGCCGGAAAGTTCAAAATAATCGAAGAAAGTGGTCGATGTGGTGGCACCCTCCTCACAGTGAGTTGCAACGTTGGCGTCTAAACATTTCATCAGGAGACACACCTCCAGGTAATAGTGACCCTCGAACGTGTGACGACCTCTAAATACACCCAGCGCGAACTGATCCTCAGCGTCTTCTTGCCGCCTGCGAGACAGCAATTTTTCACATGTACGAAGAGCGTTCGCTCACACACTGCAGGCGTTTTGCCGGAATGGTTTAATGGGTTATTTTTCGGTATTTTATGGTTGGAAGAGGCAGTGGCGGATTCAAGCAGGAGGCGGGGGGCGGCCACCCGATATTCACTGGATGCATCTCAAAAATGGTGAAAAGCACAAAAATGCATCATTTTTGCTCAAAATTTTAAAAAATTTTCTGGGGAAAGGGCAAGACCCCCTCCTCAGACCCTTCCGTTTCCCATATTTTCAAGTTCTGGATCCGCCGTTGGGAAGAGGTAGTGTAAAACCGTTAACAGCAAATCAAACTCGAAAATTGGGGCAGAGCCCAACGTGCGAACGCCCGGCGCTGTAAGTCCGATTGCGACAAAAGTTTGGGGGTTAAAATTCCCCCGGTAGCAAAATCACGTGACCCGAACTCAAATGCATTAGCATACACAGAAAGCGCATTGTCGACTTAAAGTAAGTCAACATCTGCATCAATAACTTTCATGTTAGTGGACAAAAGTTTACTAATTTTTATCCAACGTAGCAGGGATTGCTCTCAATGAAGTTTGTTTCCAGTTATTGATATTTGACTGGTTTCTGAAATATTTAGGGTCAAAGTAAACAATTGTCCCAAATCGCGCCAAATTTTGGACGTTTTTTGTCTTCAAATTTTAAGAGGGCGCTGCCCCCTTCCAAAGTTGTATATAAGGGATAATGCCCACCTTATGGCACGTCATATGGCAAAGTTTTATGGGGTTATTCTCCTTAATTCCAAAGTTATGTGCGCTATTACGCTGAATTTTAAACCAATTTTTGACCCCTATTGTAAAAAGTGTAAGGGAGATCCCCGTCTCCAGTAAAGTGTGCCTTAGCAAGACTTGACCATTCTATAGCGCGTGTAAAAATTTCGCGGCGCAAAACCTCTAGAAGCCAAAAATATGGTTTTTCGAAAAAGTCGATTTGATGGGTATGATTGCACGTCTAGATCTCCGTGGTTAGTAGACCAAATTTTATTGAACTTTTTTGTTGAACGCGGGAGGAAACGCCGTGGATCAACTATGTTTCCGATTTCGGATATTTGTATCCGTTTTGGAGATATTTGCACTCAAAGTGGGAAGGGTTCCAAAATAGGGCCGAATTTAGCATGTTTTGGCCCCAATAGCTTCTTGACGCAGGCACACAAATTTTTGGACTGAAATTAAAAAATTGAACATGCTTTCGACCATGTGGCAAAATTTCACGGAGATAAACCAAAAACCTCGGGGACTTCGCGTTAAAAAATATTTTTTAAAACTCGAAATTTGAGGCAGAGCCCAACGTGAGGCCGCCCGGCGCCGTTGAAAGAAACGTTTGGAGGCAGGGTTAAAATTCACCCGGTACCAATTAAGTCACGTCACTCGCGTGGCCCGAACTCAAATGCATTAGCATACGCAGAATGCGCATTGTCGACTTAGGGTGGGTCTACATCTGCGCTTATAACTGCTTATAACTTTTGTGTTAGTGGACCAAAGTTCACCAATTTTTTTGCCCAACGCAGCAAAGATTGCTGTCAATAAAATTTGTTTTCAATTTTTTATATCTCGACCACTTTCTGAAATATTCGCGGTCAAAGTTAAAAGTTGTCTCAAATCGCGAAGAATTTATGACGTTTTTTACCCTCCCAAATTTTAAAAGGGCAATGCCACCCCCCCAAAAAAAAGTTGTATAGGAGAAATAATGCCCACTTTATGGAATGTTATGTGGCAAAGTTTCATGGAGTTAATCCCTTAACCTCAAAGTTATAAGCGTTAATACGCTGAATTTTAAACCATTTTTGACCTCCAATGTAAACAAAAAAGTGGAGCTCATGCTCACGAGACGCGCGAAAGCCTATAGCAGTTCCTGTTCGCAAACTGTCAGTCTATCTTCAGCCATTTCGTCGCAGTTCATTCTTAGGGTGTGCGCTGCAGCCGAAGATAGCAAAAATCAATAAAACTCCTTATTTTGGAAGTTCAGAGTCTTTCAAAGTCATCGATGTTGACAGGACTGAAAAGCTCGTCACTGGTGCTTGTTGCGATAAGCAGCATGCCCATGTGTAGGCCTATCTGCAACGTTTTTTTGCGAAAGGTTGCTTACAACAGTAAAATAACAACAGTAAAATACTGCTCTTTGATGCTCTCGTGCGCAGGTTTCCTTGAACCTAGAAAATCGAGCTTTAAACCGTCGAAATCTACGTTCAATGCTAAAAATTTCATATTGACAGCTTTTCCATGTCTATCTTAATTAATTTCGGCGCAATTCGCTTTTGAAATGTGTCTCGCAGCCCAAAATCGCCAAAATATCCTTAAAACCCCTTTATTTTGGCGTTCAAAGTTATCCAAGGTCATTGAATTCGGCGCCAATCGAAAGCCATTGTACGACTTCCTATTAGTGATTAATAAGCCGTTTCGTAAACTAGACTCCGCCCACCTATGACGTCACGGGTAATGAGGTCAAGTAATATAAACAAAGCCGTCGTGCCGTTGCTACGGTTGCGTTGTAACGCTATGATTCTGTCCTGTTAACAGTATAATTGTGTTTTTAAAATTTCCACAATGGCTATTTAAGAGTATTTGACGTTTGAGATTGTGGAGGCTTGAAATGTCGAAGCATTAGGCCTAAAGCAGATTGTATGAAAGGCAGTGCTACGGCCGTCGAAGAAGGTATAGGGCCTAGGCCCATATACATGTAGGCCCTAATGGCTCTGTGAGCCTATGTATCAGGTGTCGGACCGCCACTCTGAAGGGCCGCCACGGTTCGGGATAGAGTTAGGGTCAGTTTCAGAGTTAGTTTAGCTTTTACTAAGTATTATAAGTACGGTTTTACCCTCATCTAAAACAGGTTTTAGGCCTTTTGGCGGCCCCTACTGTGGCGTAGACAATGAGCTGAGCCCCCATCCTCCACACAAGACATAAGCACACGCTAGAAATGAACTGAATTTGGTCATCTGATTTTTAGGAAAATTTTAATTGTTGCCAAAGCGCTGGGAGGGCCCCACCCCCTATCCACATTTCTGGCTACGTGCTCACTGGGCCCCTCTTTGCTATTTTTATCTGACGGAGAAATGCCCCACCCAGATGGCAAGATAGTTGGACAAAGACCAAGACATGTATCTATGTCAGTGATTTAAACAATACTTTTGTTAAGACCAACACCAAGACTAAGACTGTTTAAATTGTCCCCAAGGCGCCCATTTAAGCTCTGTGGCTAGCTCCAGCCATAATCCATGACATCGCCGTGTTCCTGGATCGGCATGCTGCAGTCAGAGAACATGCATTCACCTAGAGGTGACTACAAAGAAAACAAGAAATTTGAGCTATGCTCACAAGATGCGCGAAAGCCTATAGCAGTTCCGGTTCAGTAGTTTAGCTGAAAATTGGGGTGTTCACGCTAAGTTAATATACAAATACCAAATTATCTATCTGGATCGCATAATGATAGTTCCGTGGCGCCACCTTGTGAATAATATAGACTTGTGTCGCAGCCCGAAATCGCCAAAAAAAATCCATAAAACCCCCTATTTTGGCGTTCAAGGTCATTCAAGGTCATTGAATTTGGCGCCAATCGAAAGCCAGTGTACGACTTTCTATAGTAACCTAAGGCCCTATCTCGCACCGTTACTGAGATGCAGCGACTTATTAGCCAAAAATCGCAAATTTTGCCGACGGTGAAGATTTGGTAATTTTGGCTTAGACCGTTTTTGACTGATCCACCCGTGTGACAGAGAGACGGACAGGCAGAATTGCGACGCGCTGAAAGCAGTAGCTGCTTTCGCGCGTAAAAAGCTTATCATTATATTTCCAGCCATAGGGCCTCAGAAATATTGTTGTGTAAAAGCAAAAGTTTGCCCATCACAGAAAGTCACAATAACTCTCACAACACCTGGATTCTGATTAACAAAGAGACTGGTCTATGTTTCAGTCGCTAATAGTTAAAACAATTTCATTTGTTCACTTCACTCATCAAGCCTAGTTAAATTAAGCTAATTTGTTCTCTTTCCATTATTCTCAATCTTTGGCAGTTAAACTAATTCAATTTATCTAGGCCGTGTCTACAGTATTAGTAGTATAGTACGTGTTAATTATAGTACCACTTTTGGAATCCCCCCACTACGATTTCCCAGTCTGGAATTCCCCAGTGTGTATTTTCCCTAGTGAGCGGCTGTTGTACTTTATATATCTATTGGCGCAATATTTAACTTATTAAGCAGTACTCCCTTATTATAAATTGGAGTTAACCCTATTTTATGTTGAACGTATGTCATCATTTGGTTATCCACGAGTCTGAAACCTTTATTTATTGCCGGCTGGCATTCTTCATTCATTAAACACTGATAATAGTTTTCTACTTTGTAATTATTCCTGCGTTTTTGAGCACCCTTACAGCTTGATTTGAATTTATTATTTTTCCACATCGTATAACTTTTACTACATAAACAAATCATACCATCTCCTTCGTATTCTATTTTCATTTTACCAGGTATTCTTTTTTCGTATGCTGCTGCTTCTTCATTATCATTCCGACGAAACCAACTATATTTTTCCTTTTCGTATTCTTTCTTAAGTTCAGGCTTTATTAAGTTTTCAAAATTATCTGTCAAAACCATGTATGCTGAATCAGTGTCCATTTCTAAATATTGAAAATTTGATCTATCAATGTATTTATCTATAAAGTCATAATAGAACTGATACATTCTCAGTTTTGAATCATTAAAAACGCTGAAACCAATCATTAATGGAATATTCTGTTTTTGTGATTTCTTTGTTAGTGTCGCTTCATAAAGTTTCAAATCACCGTTAGTGATTTCATTACCGTCGTAATATCTTGGCAAATTTTTGTACATGTTAAACTTATTCTCGTCACATAAAATGGTTTTTTTATGTTTTGATTTATTCATTATTGTATGACCAAATGCGGCATTACCA
>Ga0209671_1007841_pt1 | contig 11133 bp, 6 predicted proteins | sample WorMetHERISLAND2_2_FD_187401 | JGI IMG/M metagenome (GOLD analysis project Ga0209671, IMG submission 187401) | Marine gutless worms symbiont microbial communities from Max Planck institute for Marine Microbiology, Germany - Olavius geniculatus... | ecosystem: Host-associated > Annelida >...
AAACGGTTGCTGAGAAAACGGCGAAAAATTTTAGGGGGGCAACTTTTTTGCCCCACCCTATATTTTAAAGCGCAGTGAGCCGACCGGTTTGAGCGCAAAACATTAACTAGAAGGCACTCGTTAGAGTGCATATCTCTGACAATGTAGAAGTTTTCACAGGAGAGCGCCACCATTCTTGACGGTTGTGTATGACATCGTGTACACAGTCAGACAGACACACGGACACACACAATGAAGGACAGATCGACCAATCTCATAATCGCCTCCAATGTTCACTTCGTTTCATTGGCGAATATAATTAAATCCCAACAATGGCAAGAGAAGTTCTCACACGCTCGATGCTCGTAGATAGATCAGATTAAAAAGAGACACTAAATGTATACAAGATAATACAAGGGCGTCATAGTTGACGGCCCGTCACGACGGCTTGTGTGTCGCGGGCTTAACAGCTGTAATTCACGAATTACGACAGCAGGCCGGACAGGAGAAGCAAAGGTCAACTCAGCAGCTGAAAAGCAAAAGGCAGATGTATGCTAAACTAAAATTTAATCGTCTGGAACGTAACGTTATAGGCTGCAGTGAAAGCGACGACTTTTGAGCATTGTGGCGTGTCGTCGTTGATATGCATTGAAGAATACTCCTGACAGCGATCACCACATTCTATATGGATGTGTTTGGATCTCGGTAACAAAGTATAAGCCTAGCTAAGGGTATCGCACCCTTGAGAGATTTAGACAGCCTTTGGTTCCGGACGATTTCCAATGATTGAAACGGATTCCACTAATTTCCCGCCGCTGTAAGCCGCCTACGCTTATGAGTAAATGAATATTTCGCAGAAAATCATTAAATATACTTGAGTATATGTAAGCGTCAGAAGTAACCATGTTGTTATCACTTGATATTACGCATTGCGTTCTGGCCGCCTGCAAGCTGTGTCGTATAACTTCGACAGAAAATCTTTAGAAAGCCGCCCATAATTGATCAACAGTCATTCTAACTTAAATAGATGTCAAACAATGAAAACCTACAAGTTCAACGTCAAGATCACCAGACAAATATTTTGCTTTCCGTTTGTGTATGCTGTCGAATTAGCCTACATGAATAAAACGAAATTTTTTCATTGCCCAGAAATGGCCCACAATACAGCACAGAGATAAGTAAAAGTCAGTTAAATGTCTTTAAAGGTATCTTTAAATAACATGTCTACCGTACGACTTTCTGTTTTTTTGTGTGTTCGTCTACAAAAAAAACATAATCACCTCGAACTGTACCGCCTCTGTCCCAGTACTGGTCCTTGGCACAATAATTGCTAACGATACTGCGTAAGACATTGTTTGTGCTGAATAACAGCAAATTAAGACGATGGGGCGAAATATTACCGATAGCGGCATAACGATAATAATATTGTGTTGCTCTGCGCAACAGACGTGCAAAAAAAATAAACGCAAAACAAATTACAAAATTAAAACGCAGAAGTAAACGCGCTGCAATAGACAAGATTAACAAAAGACTAATGGGGTGTTGACACGATCCAGCGAACATCCAGCAAACTTCGAGCAAATTTATTCAAAATACACGTGCTAATGCTGGACGTTTGCTGGATGTTTGCTAAATCGTGTAAACACCCTGTAAGACTAACAAATCATAAATCAATCTTATGTCCCTCTGGTGATGTATGCAGATATGCCAGCTGATCAGCTGTTGGCGACGGACAAGCGTTTTTCGGAGTTCCTCGGTGGACGTCGGCGTCGGTTTTCCGAATTCCTCGGCGGCAAGAAACGTTTCTCCGAGTTTCTAGGCGGTCGGAAAAGATTCAACGAGTTTCTCGGCGGGAAAAAGAGATTCTCGGAATTTCTGGGCGGAAAAAGAAACGCGTTTTCGCTGAACAAAAGCCGTTTCACATAGACGGTCACACATCGGCATTAGCTGTTTGCCAAGCTTTGTTCTGATTTGTAATCTTAAACTTATTTTAATACGGCAGTCATGTTGAGATGTATAAGTAACGAAAGCGCTAGCAAGATCATGGCCTAACTCCATCAGATTACGTTCATAGTTCTTACGCTTTCTTTCTTTTTTTGTTTCACGTTTTAAAAATTTACCAAGACTATAATTGTAACTGATTCTATGTTTTCCATGAACAGATAGAGACACAATATCCGTAGTAACGTATACTGCTTAAAGCTGCCAGACATCGACTTATGCGTCGCGGCAAAATTTATTAGAACCGCCAGTGTGCGCACGGAGTAAGTTATACTTCAAGCCGCGTCTTAAGTGGCTTAAAACCCGCCTGCATTTTTTGTCAGTGAGCGAAGATAACTTTATCCGCAGTAGGATTTTTTCATCGGGCCGGTTTATTCTTGACTTTAAGGCGTAAACAGCAGGTGGTAATTATTTGTATTTAGGACATGAAGGCTTGCTTTTCTTTGCTAGCTTTGCTTTGTGCTTTGCTAGCACAGAGTTACTAGCTTTGTGGCTCACAAGCTCAGTGTCAGTAACGTAACGAATTTTCACACAACTGACTTGTTTTGTCTCTGTAGATTACGCCATTTTCAACACTACAAGCGGACAGGTCGCTACGCTTCCTGTCTGCTTGATCTTTGCCATAGTATCTGCCTGCGGCCTCCATTTTCGGCACTTCGGGCCTCAACTCGGCCTGCGGCCTCGATTTCGGTCTGCGGCCTCAATTTTCGGTCCTTCGGCCTCGATACACAGCGCTGCATGCAGTGTACTACGCTGCAGCTTAGCCGCTAACTATAATGATGCTGATTATGTGTCACCATGGTGACGACGTCTACATGACGTCACAGCCAATCGCAGTCCAAGCTGATACATCCTTTTTTTAAAGATATAGATATCTATATTTCTACACTTTCGATTTAACAGCAAGTTACTTTCACGAAAATTTCTCAGAGCTCGAACACGTATTTTCTGTCGTGAGAAATTTAATCAAAACCATAGTCTGAGCAGATGAAGTACTATTTCGGGAAAGGCTTGTAGGCTTCTATGGGTATTTAGGAGATAAAAGCATGAAACCTGATATTCCAACATATCCAGAGCATGCTGATTTCTAAATTAAATTATTTCGGCTGAGCAGTCGAATTCTGAGCTTTGGTTTAGCCGACAGTACTTAAGTAATGGTCACGCTATTGGTATGAGTTGTCGTCTGTCTGTCTGTCTGTCATAAATGTATTGTGGCTAAACGGTAATTCGTACGGGGTCGACGATGGTACAATCAAATAGGGCGCTGGCGACTTCCTATAAACTGTCAATAGTAACCATGTCTCCATCTGCAGCGGTTTGGCCGCAGTTTTTAGTTTAAAGTTTCAAGTTGTAGGCGGCCATATCTCGGAAACGATTAGAGATAGAACCAAAGTTACTATAAATCACTAATATAAAGTGGTATACGCCCTTTCAAATAAGATAAAAATCATTGACCTTAAATAACCTTGAAGGTCAGTATGCGCTATTGCGGCTAAACGGAGCAAGATTGCTATTGATCAGGTAATATACGCCCTTTCAGATGAGATGAAAATCGTCGTCCTTGGATCACCTTCAAGGTCATTGACAACCAGTACGATCGGCTATTTTGGCGACAGATGGGTTTCTTGTTGAACTTGATTTGCATAAACCAAATGGCCGCCAAATTGTCATTTTCGGTCGTGTTTTAACGCGAAAATGGACAAATCTATAAATTTTTATTTAATTTACGAATTGAGTTCAAAATTCAAGGTTACCTTACATCACCAAACACCGTCAATAATTGTGATAACTAACCGTTATAACTGTCAAAACTGCAGAATAAAATTAGGTCAAAAGTTTAAATTTGGTTCAAATATTGTTTATAGAAAACAGTCTGACGTTTTTTGTGGTAATAAGGTCAAAGATCAAAGCCATTAAGTCTCATACAGTTAATAAAATGTGCCATTTAAATGATCCAAAATTCTAGATTGTAATCACAAAATTATTGAGACCCCATACCTCAGCATCTATGAGAGATAAAGGTCCATATTGGCGTCCAGCGGTCATGGGATCGATGACGTCACGGACCCCAAATGTTCAAGGTCATGACCTCAAATCTGTGACGTTCCATAGGCCTAACTCATCGACCTTGTAAGAGAGACCAACAACGGCTGTAAAACGTTAACTTACTGCGGTTAGCGTTTTATGAGTACGTTTATTCGCCAATACGGCAGACAAGCAACACAAAAAAGACAGTAAACTAAGAAAAAAACACAAGCATACATGCAGTCACCCAGACACATGCAGCAACAAGTTTGACGAAAGAAGTTACGTGTAAAACCGACTTAACACGTCATTACGAACATGATCATCATTTAAAACGTACTTTCGTGCTGCATTTGTTAAGAGGTTGCGCCTGTCAAAAACTTTTATTAAACGAACATCAGCGGATGATGCTGATTGTGGACATCAATCATCTCTGCCAGAAACTCACGCCGGTGTACGGTCGGTCTTTCCTAGCGACAGCTGGGCTTCTTGTTCGATGATTCTACTGGCTCATTGAGATTCCTATCGTGATGGCTGCTAATCAACAATCCTCTGCCAGTCACACAGCGCGAGCACCTGTTGTGACGTCATGTCAACTCTCTCGCTGACACTCGCCGGCTTAGTGCCACAGCGACGCCGTTGATTCCAGTCGCCGCCTGGCGAATGCGAGATAGTTATCAACTCCAAGTCGTCTATAATCATAGTAATGAAGATTATGATGATGACTCTCTATAGGCCTACAAGTGAACGAGTGCCGCATGCAAATCTCACGTTCCGTTATTAGCAATCAGAAAAAAAACCAAACAGCAGCTATACTGGCAAATTCAAAAATGAATACCGATACAGTTATAAGACCCGGTGCCTGTCCCTTACTGTAAGTGAAAACTGAAGAGTTTCTAACGAAGAATTATCGGTATACGCAAATGTGCGAAAACGATTAAAAGATATCGTCGCTGATATGAAAACCCCTTTGGTACGCATAAGTTTACTGCGTTGTTGTAATGATAATGATAAAATATTATAAATGCTCAAAAAGTCATCATATTCAGCAATTATTGTTGTTTAGTACTGAAAATCTCAAGTTCCGAACGCATCCATCGATAACTAATGAGGAATACCTGGTTAATATTATGTCGCGCCGAACTGTTTGGCGAAGCGATTGTTTGTTCTGATACTGACGTCGAAGAAAATTGTTTACTTGTTGCTGATATTGACTTCTTATTTTTGGATTTGATACCCCAGGTGCGTCGCGAGCGTTTCTACTTCCTGTTTACTTTTCGGCTACCCAGTTCTAGAGACTTTATCGCTTTTTTCTTCACGCAAAATTCATGTGTCTTCCCAAAGGTCCCCTAGGTCTTGTTTCAGTTTCTAACCTTAGTTCACTTTAGCGTACATCTATTCCTGGTCGGTCGTTGCTAGGGGTCTAGGAAGTAAACCAGTCCCTAATCCACTATCTGTGGAAGAGCCTCGAGGCGTAGGTATAATGGAAAAAACCTCGGGGGGATCTTCTAAACAGGCCCAATGGACGACCATCCATATTACTTACGTCAGCGACCCAATACATTTCCGGTCGTTCCAGTTTCTACTCTAAGTGCACCTATCGCTAGCAGTAATATTGTCCGTAGTTAGCTTCCTACAGCGGCTGATCTAGCCGGAGCCCAGGTCCCGTTTCCTACACTAAACTAAATCAGCCAATTAATTGATGTTCGTGATTTAGCTCTTTTATGATTTTAAAACGGCTGACGTATCGTTTAGTGAACGAGATGCGATGCAGACTTTATAAATAGAATTTATAGCGAGTAATAACACTAAAATGTCTAGTAGGCCTATGTTGAGCACAGATAATTATTAGAAATGGGAAAGAAAAAGAACCCTCATGGCTAGGGTTCTGTTCTGTTCGAGTTTTACCAAACATAAAGGTTTGGGTTCTTTGCAGTTACAAAAAAGTAAGAGTTCGGTTTTAGTTCGGTTCTAATATGCTGTTTTCAGTTCTTTTCGGTTCGGTGCTATGTGGGTTCTAAAAACGTACATCAAATTTCTAAAAAAAACTTACTGTTTAACCATCGAGTATGCCAAAGTATGATAAGTAATGATCAATCACCACACAATGATATTTAAAAGCCTCTTCTAAATAAATCATTCAATTAGTCATAAACCAATCAGTCATCTGTCTTTAGTGTGTAACGTCACTGGTCACTTCATAATATATGTTAAAAACACAAGTTTTTCCAAGCTGGCTGTGCTGAGACGGCAGCGTTTCTCAGTCAGAATACGACCGCAAGTTGAAAACACGCGTTCGCTTGACGTGCTCGTGGCGGGAATCGCAAATATCTTTTGTGCTAAGTCTGCCATAATTGGCAGCTGCTGCTGATGCTGCTGTCAAAATTCAGTGGGACTTGACGATGTGTGTGACAATGTCAGGTAATTGTCAAATTCCTCAGTGCTGGCTGGCAATGACGCAGGTGCCATAAAGTCAGACAAGAAATCTCCATAATCAAGCGAATTTGGGTTTCATTATGTTGCTCATCAATCGCGGTCCGAAATATGACTGTGATAATAATTGTGATGCAACTTAATGCCTACCAGTAGGCCTACATCGATGCACTGATGCTACACTACAGAAATGGTTAAATTTATAAGAACTTTTTGGAACCCAGGCAACAGGGTTCGGTTCGGTTCGGGTTCGGTTCGATTCCTATCTCTAATAATTATTTTAGCGATGCGAGATACCTGAAGTCAACGCAGACAGTCATGCGCAGTGAAGCATGACAGCCGCCAGCCAATGAGAAGCGTCGTTGCCGTGACGTCACGTGACACGGGGAACCCGGGAGTCAGCACTCAGCAATCACTCCAGTCCATTAGAAGTAAGCAAGCGGTGATAATCGGGCGAACGCTGATTGACGACTGTGATAGAGTAAAGAACTCGACAGTAGATTGTGAGATAGCTATGGATCTGTCGGCAACCCTCAGCAATCCGCACTTCTTAGAAGGCAAGTAGGCCTACACATACAAAATAGCAAATAGTAAACTGCACTCAGCCGAAGCGCAGTTTTTTGATACGCCTGTTTGGCTAGAACTATTTAAAAATTTGTTTGCGTAATGGCTAAAACTATTCAAAATTTTATTTGCTTAATGTTCATCAAAACGTAACGAATGGATGAAATAAATACGGTGTAAAGTAACTTGCGTTGAGTTGCTAGGACGTAAATTGAATTCTTGATAATCTGCGAAGCGCATTATAGGCTAAAAGGCTTTTCTGCGTTAATGCGCTATAGAAATTCACGTCATACGACTACCGGTACGTTATCATAATATTATAATTGCGATTGTACACCTATCCTACAATCGTTGTTGCTACAACTGTTTCACTGTTTTCCTTCAAGGCTGTTTCTTCTGAATTTAATCACATTACCAATAACAGTTCCACACTATATCGCAGTATTTTTAATCAGCCCGTGTGTATTTTTGTGAGCAGAACTCTTCGACAGTCCAATGCAGGGAGTGAATCAAGAGCAGCCGTGCGCTGACGTCGTGACGGGATCAAGAGAGCAGCAGCATCTTCAGCATCAGTACCAACAACAAGACATGCAGCAGCAGCAGCAAGTTGAGCATCCTCATCCCGAGTGTAAGCTAGCACTAGTCGACAACGGCGTACCAAGTCAGTCAGCACCTACCTGGCATGTGCCGGAGCGTCCGTTTCCTTCCAGCATTTGGGTAGGTGACCATCACATTTTTCTTTAACAAGAGTATGCAGCCATTGAGGGGCTGCTCGCTATGGGGCCGTCCTTGCAGTTGAGTACGTGCGTGCTACCATACGGCGACAGCAAAGTGCTGCCATCTCGTGAATCATTTAGACTTGACGACGCTACGTGGTGACCGTGCTTTGGTGGTGGTGGATTTTTCGCCAACCACGCAATTAGCCGCCGTGACCTTGACCTTTGACCCTTTGACCTTGAAATTGGTCCACGGGGTGCTCGTGTCCCGGGGATCCTTCCTACCAAGTTTGGTATTCGTAGGCCTTTTCGTTTTCCCTCTAGGTGGAGGCACGGGACGGACAGACGGACAGACAGACAGACGGACAGCATCGATACATAATGGGGCCTCCTTCTAGGAAGGACGGCCCCATAATAATTCAGGCACTAATGGGTTAAGCCAGCTTAGCTTGTCTGCTGCAGGTTCAGTTTGAAGTTCGTGATGCAACCAAGTGCAGTTATGCTGCAGAGACGTTCGATGCCATCTACAGTCGAGATGCAATTCGATACATCGCAGAGAAGCGCCATCTTTTTGCCAAGTTTCTAGTTAGTCTATTCACGGACTGTAATTTACACAATACACACAAGCTGGACGGCAACGGCAGTTAGGCTAATGTGTAGCGGAATATTTAATAATCACGTTAATACGCATTTTCCACAGAAAGTGCCAGTAATCAAATTTTGAAAATCGGTCAGTATTTGGCAAAGATGTACAAAAGTCTGAGGCTTACTTTTTGCCCCACTCTGTATATCACCGTCAAGCTCAGTGTGGCTCAGTGTAACTTGTAATAAGTGACGCGTTATTATCTACGTTGTAAGATGACGTTGTGATAAGGCCTCTGTCTTTGTTTTGTTCGATTGCTCGCTAAATTACTCGAGAAGTTATTAAAAAACGGATTTTAATTAAATTTCGCGAGAAGACGGGCATGCGAAAAATGTACTAAAATCTAATTAGTTTCTATTGGCGATGGAAACACAGGCAACGCAACACAACAAGCAGTTATGAACAAAACTCCTAAGCCACCATTTTTGTGGTTTGTGCTTCGTTTACACTATGTTCCCGGCTGCCACGGCAGCCCCGTTTGCCCAAAACGTAGCGCGCCGTGAGATTTTTGTCATTTTTCCTTCCATCGTCAAGTTTCGTTACGTCTTGTTCAGTTTTCTCACGGTACATCACGGTATCCGTGACGGGCCGTTGCGGGAAACAGGCTGCTGAGTCCCGGAGGCTCAAAGGCGCACTACGGTAGTGAGCGGTTTGGTCCACGGTCCACCACGGATGCCAATACGTTTCGTCCCGTTCTTATGCGATTCCTCACGTTTCTTATGTTTTGATCAAGTTCTCACACATTGTTGACGTTCAGTCACGGGTTTTTGCGGATAAAACGTGGACGCCGGGAAGCTTTAGAGCACGCTTGTGCCCACGGTATGAGAAGAAGGCCTTTCAAGCAATAGCAGTCACTGTATTCTGGGACTTTGACAAGACTTTGCCTCAGATTCAGTGAGTTTCTCGCTGACATTGTGCGCTTTATAAATTAAATTTTCTTACTTACTTACAACGTCATGAATGCCAAAGATAAAAAAAGATTTTGTGTTTGTATATTTGCTTGGTGCATACTAGTTTTTGCGCCAGCAAGACGAAGACCAGCAGCAGTTCTACAGAGTGCAGCAGATAGAAAGAAAACGAAAAAGACGGATGAGAAAGTCAAGATCCATCCATGTGGTGCGCGAATGGTTATCGGAAGACAGAATGCAACAGCTGGGTCACTACTGAACATTTCTCATCAGACAGCTTCGCACCGAAGATGTCGACGCAGTCCAGAATTATCTGAAGATGCCTCCGAAGCTTTGTGACGAGATACCGTAAAGTATAACACCGCATGCATATCGAAAGACAAGTCACAAAGTTGGGCTCCGTTGGACTGAAACTGTCGTTGACTCTGAGACAGATCGGTACAGCAGCAGCAGCACGTTAGGCCTACTTTTCTGGCGGCGGTGGATCATTGCGCTGCTTTTGCTCCTTTACTGCTAGTGATGGCACAGGACGGAAGCCTTTCGTACGTTTTGGCTTCTTCGGTGGCATAGCTTCACGGCCTTGATCTGTTGATCGTCGTCTCACAACTCAAGCACGAATAAAAATTTCGCTGCCGGGCTCTGCTTTTATGCTCCGTCCCAGACCGTGCGCACCGTGTCAGACCGTAATAGAACGCAGCGCGCCGTAATCACGTCGGGCCGCAAACCGTCACAAACCGAAACGAGCTGTGACAAAACGCGACGAAACGGCTAACATCCACCCTAGCTTGCCGTGAGAACCTTGACAAAACGGGACAAAACGCACGGCAACCGTGAAGCAATCGTAACAAAACGCACACCAAACGTGGAAGAACGTGACAAAACGTGAAAGGACCGTGAGATGCCGCGGAATACATATGCTTTCCGTCCCACTACGGACAGCCTCCAAGTTTTGTTACGATCTGTTACGTACTGTCACGTTTTGTTGCGTTCACCCCGTTTTACTACGGCTTACTACGTTTTTCATGCCTGCCATAACGTACCATGACTGCCGTGGCAATTTTTTGGACAGTTTAAGCTACGTGTACACTACGTTCCCGGCGGCCACGGCATCCCCGTTTGACCGAAACGTTGCGCGTCGTTAAGGTATTCGGCAGCTTAGACTCAGTTCCTACAGTAGTGTAAATGCAGCATTAAAAATTTGTCCCGGTGTAGTCACGGCGTGTCACGTTTGCCAATCCCGTCTCCCTCCACACGTTGTCTCGCGTCCATCCCGTTTTGACCACCGTGCTCTGAAACGGGACTGCCGTGGTCGCCGGGAACCTACAGGGTGCGGCAAAAAAAGTAGCCCCTTAAAGTTTTTTTGCCGTTTTCTCAGCAACCGCTTGGAATTTTAACATAGAATTTTACAGGTTCATTTACAGAAACGTTCTACATCTAACTGCTAAGTAAAATATGATTCTGATAAAAAACGACGAAATTATAGACTTCTGAACATGACCGCCTACTGATTTTTCAGCATTAAAAATGTTTAAGCTAAAATGCTATTTAATTTTCAAAATTCGGTTACTACGTTACTGCCGATGACGTCACAGTGACGCTTTGACAAACAGTAATTTATTTTGTTTGTAAATTATCACTAAATTGTCGTTCTTTTCAAGCAATCGCCGGCTGCCCACCGGGTTCATCTTCCAGCAGGACAGCGCACCAGCACACACAGCGCGCAGCGCAGGAAACTGACTGCAGGCCAACTGTCCAGATTTTATCAGAAAAGATCAATGGCCTCTAAATTCGCCGAATGCAAACTCGGTGGACTATCACGTGTGGTGTGCAATGTTGGAGCTTACCGCAAGCTTAAAACAAAGCC
>Ga0209671_1007846_pt1 | contig 11132 bp, 10 predicted proteins | sample WorMetHERISLAND2_2_FD_187401 | JGI IMG/M metagenome (GOLD analysis project Ga0209671, IMG submission 187401) | Marine gutless worms symbiont microbial communities from Max Planck institute for Marine Microbiology, Germany - Olavius geniculatus... | ecosystem: Host-associated > Annelida >...
CTTTTTTGCCACGGACACGCCGGGCGCCAAAGTAGGATTCATCCACCTCAACCTCACCCGATAAGGGCGAGGAGGCGTCACGAATTCGAGCGATTCGGGTCCGTAGTTCGAACAACAACTGATTGATTGTCGGGCGGCTGACATCACTCAGCTCGGCGATTTTCGAGGCCGGTAAATCGAGCGCAAAAGAGCGGATAATCACGCTGAATTTCGCTTCCGAAAGGTGTGAACGCCTGAAATACCTGTTTTTCCCTTGCATAACATAACCTTAGCATGCTCTCGCAGTGGCTAAAGTTATCTAGACCCTTGACTTTTATGGATTTCATAGTTTTGCAGATTTACGATAAATCAGTAGGTTATTGTGTAATGTGAAAAAGTAGAATCAGGTGTAATTAACACTTTTCTCTAACCGACTGTTTTCATATGTTAAATGGCTGCAACACCTTATCATCCCGAAATGCAAGGATTTCTGGTGGCGCTTAACAGGTAGAGATGCCCCCCGCCGAACCTTTGCTCAAAGCCCCTCTCCCTGGAGGGAGAGGGGTTGGGGAGAGGGTGATCGAAACCGTTTTGCACGCGATCTCGGTCACTTGCAGAGGGTTAACATGGAGTTCGCTGTGTGGATCTTCTAATCTCGATCACTACCTGTTAAGCACTACCGGATTTCTCGCTACGCTCGAAATGATAATCCGCTCCCCTTGTCATCCCGAAGTGCAGCGAAGGATCTTTCTCACTACGCTTGAAATGAAACTAAATGTCAACACCATCTGGGATGGAGAGGAAACGTATCGCCTGACGGGACCCGATGCAAGTCGAACAGTTCGTTCTTGGACGGGCGCCGCAAACATAGGTATAAGTTCGGAGCCACAATCCGAATCGTCAAGTTCGCGCGTTTGCCATGCTGAAAAAAATCGAGATTACCAACTTCAAGAGCTTCCGGGAAACGACGGTGGACTTCGGCACCCTGACGGTCCTGGTCGGCACCAATGCCTCCGGCAAGAGCAATCTGAGGGACGCCCTGCGGTTCCTCCACGGCGTCGGTCGCGGCTACCACATTGCCGAGATCCTGGGTGGAAAATCCGGTCCCTCGTCGATCCTGGAATGGCGGGGCATCCGGGGCGGGATGGGCGAGATCGCTTACGATGACTCCGCCGAATTCGAGATCCGCTGCGACATGGTTCCGTCCCCGAAGGCTGATCCTTTCCACAATTTTTTCAGGTACACCATAAGGCATCCGTTTTCTCGACCTGGAGCCGGATGCGATGCGCGAACCCGCCCAGGTCGGTCAGTCCGTGCTGGGAGATAGAGGCGAGAATCTTTCGTCCGTGCTCCATAGCATCTGCATGGATGAACAACTCAAGGAGGCCCTCCTGAGCTGGGTACGTGCCCTGACCCCCTTGGACGTAGCGGATTTCGAGTTCGAGACCGCATTCTCCGATCGGGTCCTGGTTTACCTGGTCGAGTCCGGGGGCCAGCGGATCTCCGCCCAGAGCGCGAGTGACGGAACCCTGCGTTTTCTTGCCGTGGCGGCGGCCCTGCTGAGCCCCGACACCGGGCGTTTCTATTTCTTCGACGAGTTGGATAACGGGATCCACCCCACCCGCCTCCACCTCCTCCTGCAATTGGCCGGGCAGACCTGTCGCCGGAATCGGATTCAGGTTGTCGGCAGTACCCATAACCCGGCGCTGCTCACCTTCTTCGATACCGAGGATATGGAGCAGGTGCGGCTGATCTACCGTAGCGAGGAGACACGAGAGTCGCGGGTATACAAGATCCTCGATCTGCCGGACATTGAACGCTTGCTCAAGGGTAAGGACCTCGGACGTCTGCATGCCTCGGGATGGTTGGAGAACGCGGTGTTCTTCAATGAACCGGATGCCGAGGATGAGGCACCTGAACAGGGAGGTAGCGAGGAGTGAGCACCAGAGTTCTTATTATCCCGGAGGATTTTCGAAATAGACCACGCGACAATTCACTGGAGAGTCCATTGCCACGGAAAAGCGTCAATTCGGGAAAGCGCTCTCGGAGCGCCGGCCAACCATTGCTGTCCACTTCCGCCGCATGCAGCCGTGCGGCCGGCCAACGCCGGCAGACTTCTGACAACAAGGCCCCTTGGCCGGCGCCCAGGTCGAGTGCCGTCTGTGGCCCGTCGATCTTCAAGCCCGAAACCAGCAGGTTTGCAAACGCCTGCCCGGTGTAATAGTCCGCCAATGCCCGCATCAACTTGCGAAACCGGTTAAATCGTAACAAAAGCAGCGCCCGACTCCGGTGGTATGACCCGGTTGATATTCGGGGTAATCATAGAGAAAACGGACCCGTTCGCGCTCCTCCTCGGGTAATGAGAAATAAAACAGCAAGGCGCCGAGGATCATGGGCTTGGGACCAAAAGGGAGTATGTCGATCAGGGCGACTGACCGGAACCGCTCCACCAGAAGATCTCGGACCTTGAATGTATCAGCCGCGGCAACCCGATGGAGATGGGGGCGCGGATTATCCTCGATCCAATCTTGGTTGGCTCGGTAGGCGCGATTGTCACCATCCGGGAAATAGGGGGGATCGCCAAGGAGCGCATGAATCCGCCCGCCTTCCCAATCATATGCGTCGATAATCCTGTTGACACGTCCCCCGTCGAAACCCAGGAGTACCCAGTGCTCGGACGATGGTTCGGTGGCAACGACTGGTCGCAACGTGACATAGCCCAAGGGCTGTCTCGGAGTGGACCACTCGCTGAGCCGCGGACCGGCTTCACCGTAGCTGGTCGGAGAGAGGAACAGCACTGTTAGATTCCCCATCCGCAAATGCGCCAGCAAAGGCATCAGAAGCAAGAGGACATCCACCTCCAGGCTCGTGATGTCCAGCAAAAGGTGACGGCATCGAGGGGTCAGTATCCCCTCCAGTACCTTGTGGAACTCGCCGAAGTGGACCTCGCGGGATGTGCCGCTCCAGTCTACCGCTATGTATTCCGGGTTTCCCGGATGTGACCGGGAGATGCGTATGCTTGGCACCTGGCTCAACTCATCCGGCACACGGCGGCAGCGATGTTCCTTCTCTAGGCCATGAATCCCACCATAGATGAGCAGATCCCAAGGATGAAAGGTACGAATCCGACTCCATGCTGCGGTTTCGTCCTTAAATTCATCAAATGCACTCACAACAAGGTGCCTTGTTTTTCGTTCCCGTCTTGTCGCGCAGGACCGATCTTGTAATACCGGTCCTCGATCCGTCGTTCCAGCGCCTTCCAATCCGATTCGTTTCCGTCGGTAAGGGTTCGGAGGTCATCCGCCATCAATTCCAGCCTCTTCTTACGCCGCCAGGAAATGTTGAAGGCGGGGGCATAGCGTGGGTGTAACTGCCAGGCATCGAGATGTGCGTCATGACGGGATTTCCGTTTGTTGCCGGGCAGCCAGCGGAGTATTCCTTCGGCACGGCATTGGCTGAGGAGCTTCATGAGTTCTACCCCTGGCTCGTCCTTTATGACGAAATGGTTGATCTCGGGCTCCCCCTGGCGCGGTCCCTTGTGGATAACCTCGAACAACCGGCCAAGTCGGTCCACGAAGTTCACAACGCGGGTGTTGGATTGATCTCGGAGCTTACGCAGATAGACCTTGGACGCGTCGCAAATTGCATCACTCTGGAGGAGTGGATCTATGGGTGTTTTGTGGTCCGGTTCATTCGCCAACCAGCGTTCCAGGATGGCATGACACAAATCCAGGGCCACCCGGATATTTCCGCCGGCCACACCCACGATATGAGGAACGCCGGTGTAGAGCTTGAGCCGTCTCCGCTGGCGATAGAGACTACCGAGCCAGAACAAAGCGCCAACATGGTAGTTGTGATACCACTTCTGTGCTTCGGGTCTGTCGGCCTGCATGGCCTCCAGTATCTTGTCTGGCGGCTTGCCTTGGTTCAACAAGACCACGGCCACGGCTTGTCGCAGCAGGTTCGGCTCATTTGTCATCCATGGCCGGAAGCGCTCGACGACCTGGTTGCCGTGGTGTTTCTCCAGAAACTCCAGCAATGGTCCGTTACCGCGCCGCTCAGCCAACCGTTGGGCCTCTTCCATCGGAGTAAGGCCCGGAAACAGGGCATCCGGGTCACTGAGACCCCGCCGAGCAAACCAAGGCATACCCGCCAAGTATCTCTGAATAACCTGACGGACGTGAGGTTTGAAATCATCCAGGGAGGTGTCCTCGTCCAGGTTGTAGGCCCGATAATCGTTTGTGATCTCAATGGGTTGCGCGTCGGCAAGGGTTCCAAAATCCTTGATCTGTTGGTTGCGGGCAAGGAGCTTGTAGGTAACGCGGTCCGATTCCTTGACCTGCTTCACTCGAGTATTGACTACGCGCTGCTGGTAGGGATGGAAGTTCTCGTATTCATCGATGAAGATCGCGAAATGGTGTCCCGGTCTCAACTGTCCGCCTTTAAGTAGCTCCTCGACCAAGAGCTTCATCAGAATATTGCCCTGCACCACGTAGGGTTCCGGTTCCCGCATGGGGTTGTTGACGTAGCGGCGGATCTCGGCCAACCGCTCCTCGATGGCCTCGGTGAAGCTAACGTAGTCGAAATCTGGAACCTGGATCCCGATCTCCCGCGCCAGTGCCCGAAAGATACGCTCCTCATCGCCCCAGGCCTTGATCCCGCCGAGCTCATCGAGGGCCGCCAGGGCCTTGCGGACGACCAGGAGGTCCCAGAATTGCCCGAACATCCGGGTAAAAACGGCTTCCTGCTTCGAGTCAGAAGTCTCGAAGGCGTTCAGGAGATCGATGTCCAGCCGGAACCAGAGACCGATGCGGTCGATACTGGAGGGACCGAGCGGTCGCTCGTTTTTCAACAGCAAATAACGCTGCGTCTCGTAGGAGAACCAGCGAGCAAGGGTGGTCTTGCCGGTACCCCGTGAGCCGTAGACCACCGTCGGCATGAATTGCTCCAGATGGGCCATGAGGTTGCCGCCCGGATCCACGAAATGATCGGCGATCTCCGAGGGGGACCAACACTCGATCCGAGCGAGCTGAAACGGATTGCTCGGTCCCTGATCCAATTCCGCAGGAGTAATGCTTTGCTCGGTTGCCTCAAGCGCCTTTAATAGAATTACAACCTGTCTTACATAGGGTTCATTGCTACTCCAGGGATCGGGTGATTCCGCGGCCAGGATGGTCTCTTCCAACGCGAGAGCAGGTGCATAAGGTAATTCCGCAATCCAGTTTGCGAGATGTGGGTAGCGGTCACGTATCGCGACGAGCCTGTGCTCGATTTCACGCTCGCTGAGCAGGCCGTATGGCAGCGGGGACAGGACGAGCAGGATGCGCTTGTCTCCGTAGCGTTCGCGATTGTGAGGAGCGACCAGGGTGCGCACCGCCAGGTCGGTCCCTTCGAGGTTTTGATGATTCAGGCTACTCAGGCAGACGACAGTGTCCGCCATGGAGAGGGTGGCAACATAGAACACATCACTCAGGCCGGTACGCGAGTCGATCAGCACATGGTCGAAACCCTCTCCTCTCAGGCGCCAGCGCAATTCCTGTAAGAAGGCCTCGCCGTGGGCCTGGTAGAACCCCTCCCAATCCCAATCCGCGAGGGTGACCTGGTAGCCTTCGTCCACTCGGCCCCCGCCCGCCGCCAAAAGCCAGATCGATCCCGATGGTGCCGACTTCCCTGTAGATTCGGGAGGATCATCGCTGGGGTCGAACAGGGTGCTACGCCGGATGAAACGGCTCAGATCCCACTCGAACCCAGGTGCGTCCTTTTCCGCCGAGTGGTTTGCCTGGTGTTCGCGGTAGTCTGTCAGCAGATCTAGCACACCGCGGATCGGAGTCCCAGGCAGATAGCCGCCCCGAAACAGACTGGTTTGGTGTTGGCCCGGCGCCTCCAGATCCAGGTCGAGGATCAGGACCTTGCGGCCTTGCCGAGCCAACAGGCACGCCAGATTGGCGAGGGCCAGGCTGCGACCGACGCCACCCTTGTACGAATAGAAGGCGATGAATCTGGTATCTGTCGTCATGCTGCCAGAGGCAAAAGGCCCGAGTGCTCGCGATTGAATGCCTTGGGTGAGAGAAGCCGTTGAGTCTGTGCGTCAACTCCCAGGTTTACCGGGTCGGGCAAGCGATTCTCACGCATCAGCGTATGCAACCTCTCTTGGGCAACTTCGGTCCATTGCACACCCTTCCACTCCTCCAAGAGCTGTAAAAGGGACTTCCAGGAGGAGTGATGCACGGGAATCTGTCGGGCCTTCGCCAGACTCTCGCCAACCGTCTGAACGAGACGGATTTCTGTGTCCGGCTTGTGACCTGTGCGTTGCCACTGCCTGAGCAACGCGGTCCGCATCATCGAGGTGGGAAAAGGCTCAGTGCGCAGTGCATCCTGGATCAAGACGAACCATAGCTTCCGGTCGAGTGTCCCCACGCCATCCACTGCGCGTTTGAGTTTCTGGTCCGAATCCCAGGTCGTCTGGAGGTTCATCCAGAGGCAGGCAGATGTGTGCAAGGCTTCGGCCAGGTCCCGCGCGGCTTCGGCCGACACCCCCCGCTTGCCGCAAATCAGTTCGTTCAGGCGTGTTTCCGTCCAACCGATCCGACGGGCGAACTCCGCTTGGCTGATAGCCGCGGGTTCGAGGAATTCCTCAAGTAGACATTCACCGGGGTGAAAGGGATTCTCTGGTTGTAGGGGTATGGGGTTCAAGGTCTTGCTCATCAATGGTAATCGACGACGGAGACATCTCTCGAATGGCCACCTTCCCAGCGGAAGACGATGCACCATTGCTGGTTGATGCGGATCGAAAAGAATCCTTTCCACTTTCCCCTCATTGCCTTCAGATGGTTTCCCGGCGGGACCCGCAAGTCGTCTAGTTCAGCGGCGTCGTGCAGATACAACAGCTTGCGGCGAGCTGCCCGCCGCAGTTCCGGGGGAACCCGACGCGATTTCTTGGTTGTTCTGTCGTAGAACAGGTCTCCCGCCGTGGCATTACCGAAGCTCTCGATCATCGTTCAGAGGTAACCGCCCATTTGGGACCACACCCCGGGATCAACCGGAAAGCTTCCGGTATTTGATGCAGTGGGGCTGGTCTGCCGCGTCCTCCAAGCGGCGGTATGGACAATAACCGATGGCAATTCCAGGGAACCTCGAAAAATTCAGTTTTTCTGTGCTTTTTGTTAGTAATCGAAAAAATACTTGTCTATCGAAACGAGATTGGAGGAAAAATCAGCGTTCATCTTTAGACTTGCCCGATTTTACCCTTGACTTAGCCTCCCAGGCAGGCAATTTTGCAAGGTGCCCATATGTCTTGGGAGAGGTTACCAGGTGGAGCAAACGATTCTCACGCATCAGCGTATGCAACCTCTCTTGGGCAGCCTCGGTCCATTGCACGCCGTTCCACTCCCCCAAGAGCTGCTGAAGAGGTCTCCAGGAAAAACGACGCTCGGAAATCTGTCGGGCCTTCGCCAGACTCTCGCCGACAGTTTGAACCAGGCGGATTTCCGTGTTTGGATCATGAACCGCGCGTTGCCACTGTCCGAGTAACGTGGTTCGCATCATCGAGGTGGGAAAAGGCTCAGCACACAGCGTATCCCGGATCAAGGCGACCCAGAGCTCCCGGTCGAGGGTCCCTAGGCCATCCACTGCGCGAACGAGGGCCAGATACTTGTTGTTACCAAGTGGTGCCTGCTCCAGGATCGCCCGAAGATTCTCGCGCCAGAATTCAGGGTCGGGACGGGCCTTCCAGACCAATAGCCAAAGGAGCGCGTGGGCACCCACCAAGAGCCGCTTTTCGTCGCTCCATTGAAAACCTGCACCATCGTTCGGCAAGAAGTCCAGTCGGTCCAAGCCATCGAATGGAGGGGTGACGCGCCAGGCTAATGTCACGATACGGCGGAAGGGCTCATCGTCTCCGCTCTCCCAAATCTCCTGCGCAACCTGCAAAACGGCATTCCAGAACCACCGGCGCTGGTCGTCGGTGAGCGTAGGATCGCCGATCAGGGAAATCAGCACATCCTCGTAATCCTCGATTCCGTGATACCGGTCGATGGGAGGCGGGGCTTGATTCGTGTCGCCTCGTAGCCTCGCCGCAACGTAATCCAACAGCTGTTGCTCGTCGCGGAGGTCTGACACCAAATCCCGGATGAGGTCGGTCGCCATGAGATTACCTTAAGGATTGTCTCCGTGGCCGTTGCGGGCCGCTTCAATCCGGCTCTTATGGTAATCCCAAAATGCCCGCGGTGGCTCTTCCGGCATGTCACGGGAGGTTACCAGCAACACGTCGAGTATCTGCTCGACGTGCTCACCGTTGACGATCCACTCCCGGAAACCACGCCCGCCGGAGGCCAGCGATCGCGTCCATCCATGATCGGGCGCATCGGGAGCAGCGTCAAAGAACCAGGCCAGTTCCGCATCGGCCCACGTCGGCTTGCGCCGCGCGGAAAAATCCATCTCAAACAGGAGGTAGCGGGTGTTGGAGGACTTTCCAAGTTCGCTGAACAGACCCAGGTCCATCAGGAGTCGTGCGGTATTTTCCGTTTTGTCCAGGATTCCGTGAAAGACCCAAAGCCGTGGGCGGTGCTTGAAGTCGTGTTCGCAAAGATCGTTAAAAAGGGCGCACCTTGCCTCAGCCGGGAGGTGCTTATCAGCAAGAATCTCAAGCGTGTGCGGCGTGCCGAACCGGGTGATGGTCTTTTCGGCCGGCTCGATGCGTGCAAGGTGGCCTGTACTCGTCAGCCATGCCAAGGGTAGAGCGCACTTTGCGAATGGCGGTATTCCCTCCGGGAAAGTTTGCCCCGGAGCGTCCTGAGTAGCATCCAGGTTACGCCACTGTGGGTGAGTGCTGAGACACTTCTTCAATTCGTTGCTTGAGTCGCGATAGTTTTGGTACATCAGGGCTCGCTTCACCATGGGCACTTCCGTGAGATCGCCGTCTTGATGTGCTGCGCGGATGATGTCGAGAAAGGTTCCTTCCATGCAATTACCTCCAATTGAGGCAAAGGCAGCCACCCAGGCGAGCCGAAACCGTCACGTCCCCTTTTTTGTCCCCTGCGGCGACGGTGCCGTGCCGGTCGTCTCGGGGGCCGGGGCCGCCGGCAATCTGACCCGCATCAGTACCAGTACCAGTACCAGCAGGATAGCCGGCAGGCCGAGTATGGCCGCGTAGGTAAAGAAGAAAACATAGTCGGTCGCATCCACGATATCGCCGGAAAAGCCCCCAAGGAACTTCGCCGGGAGCAGCATCAGGGAGCTGAACAGGGCGTATTGGGTGGCGGTGTAGGCCCGATTGGCGAGGCTGGACAGATAGGCGATGAACACCGACCCGGCGAGTCCGGCACTGAGGTTGTCCGCGGAGATGACCAGCGCCAGGAGGGTGATGTCCGCCGCCTGGGTTGCCAGCCAGGCGAAGATCAGATTGGTGCCGGCCACCATGGCGGCGGCCACCAACAGGATGCGCAGAATACCGAAACGGGCCACCACGACCCCGCCCAGGGCCGCCCCTATCATGGTCATGATGAGGCCGAAGACCTTGGTGACGCTGGCAATCTCCTCCTTGCTGTAGCCCATGTCGATATAGAAGGGGTTGGCCATGACGCCCAGGGTGATGTCGGACAGGCGAAAGACCCCGATGAAGGCCAGGATGAGCAGGGCCACCCGCCAGCCGTTGCGGGCAACGAACTCGGTGAAGGGGCAGACGACGGCGCCGATGAACCAGGCGCTGATCTCGCGCCTGCGGCTCGACAGGTGGGCCAAGTCCTCAATGAAGCGCACGACCCGTTCCTCCCGACGCCAGGTCTCTCGGTCGATCTTGCGGGCGGGCTCGGGGACCAGCAGGACGGTCAGCACCCCGACGCCCATGCACAGGGCCATGATGGCGTAAGACTGGGACCAGGACAGATACGCGGCGAAATAGAGGGCCCCCGCCCCGGCCATGATCATGCCGATCCGGTAGCCCATCTGATAGGTGGCGGCCATGGCGCCCTGGAGGTCATCTGCTACCGATTCGATACGCCAGGCGTCGATGGCGATATCCTGAGTGGCCGAGGCGAAGGCCACCAGCAGGGCCGCCGCCACCAGCAGGCCCAATGCCTGGTTAGGGTCATTGGTCGCCATCAGCAACAGCCCGGCGATCACTCCGATCTGCGCCAACAGCATCCAGCCCCGGCGCTGTCCCAGGCGAGGGCTGAGCAAAGGCACCGGGACCCGGTCCACGAGCGGCGCCCAGACGAATTTGAGGGCATACAGGGTCGCGACCCAGGAGATGTGGCCGATGGTACTGCGGTCGACACCCGCCTCGCGCAGCCAGGCGGAGAGAGTTCCGAACACCAGCAGCAAGGGCAGACCGGCCGAGAAGCCCAGCAGCAACATCGCGATCACCCGGGGGTTGCGATACACCTCCAGCGCTTCCAACCATGAGCGGCCGGTATGCGTTCTCTTCTCCATCATTTCCCCATCCGGTTGCGTGGAGTTGGGCATGTGGGACTCCTCTAAGTTTGGAGAAACGACGCATCACACGGACCAGCGTCCATGATAGCCCACAGTAGGCCGGGTTGAGAAACGCAACCCGACAACGAGCTAGGATAGTAGTAATTTTTTAGTAATGGCAAATCTTTAATAGGAATCAAGAACCGGATGAAAGTTCGCCCTCATTGCTCGCTGAAAGAGACCGAGGCAACAAGTCGTTCGCAAATCTTAACTCATTATTTCCAAACATATTGATGGAGATATTCATAAATTTTACAAAGAAGCAATCACCGTGGTATATAAGGCACTTTAACGTACTTAAACACGGCGACTCGCCGTTATCTGAACAAAGAGGAGAGAATGGCAGGTAATAAAAATCCTTGGGATATACCAGAGTGGCATGCCCTAGGTAGAGAGGCAGCGTTGATTAGGCATTTGGTTGGCTCAGGCGCTACAGCTTTGGGAAAAGCCAATTATGCTGACAAGATGGGCGAATACTATACTGCGTTTTTTGGACTTTCTGTTGGCCTTGAAAGAATGGCTAAGTTGATTTTAGTTGCGGACTACGCCATGTCCAATCAACCACTATGGACTGAAAGTCCATAGTCTGGGTTGCGACTGAAAGTCGCTGTTTCGGCTAAAGCCGACTGAAAGCCTCAGACTGAAGTCAGCTCGAAATGACTGAAAGTCGGGGCTCACTCGAC
>Ga0209671_1007848_pt1 | contig 11130 bp, 7 predicted proteins | sample WorMetHERISLAND2_2_FD_187401 | JGI IMG/M metagenome (GOLD analysis project Ga0209671, IMG submission 187401) | Marine gutless worms symbiont microbial communities from Max Planck institute for Marine Microbiology, Germany - Olavius geniculatus... | ecosystem: Host-associated > Annelida >...
TGTCCGGAATATTCATGCCAAAAATAATCAAAATCTGACAATTGGTTTTAAAGTTACAGTCGAAAATGTCGGGGGTCCCAGTTTTTTTGAGACACAGTGTATATTCAGAGAGGCCTGAGCACGCGGGTGTCAAAAAGGGTTACCCCTCTAAAAAGTGGTTATTTATCCGGTGTTGGCTTGTCTAGCATGTAAATGGTTGCAGATATGGAACACGGTCATGCATGGGTTGACGATATTTTTCAAAAATAATATTTTACAAGGTGATGTAGCAACAGCTTGTGGATGTGGTGGGAAGTTTTGTAGCAAATTGTCTTCGGAGTTTATCAGTGAAAGAATTTTGAAAATCGATCAAAGTTTAACAAAGTTATGATAATTGATGTAAGGGATTGTTTTTTATGGGATATTGTGTAGATTATGTGAAGTTATGCATGTGTTAATGGGCATATGTTCTGCATGTGATTGATCTGTGTAATACAGTAGTCCGGCCCGATCACCTGGCATGGATTCTGGTACCATGATGATGAACAACGTTTATCGCGAACGTTTTCCAAAGGTAATTGTGCTCTTTGTTGTTATTTTTTTTATTTATTTCTGCATGTTTTTTTCACAATTCTTCATCCTGCTAGTATTAGCTGCTAGAAAGCTGTTTAATGGGAATGTGTCAGAAATGTAGACTTCGGTTTTTGGTCGTTGTAAGATTTCATATTGAAATAGTGCAGAAATGGTTGAGTTCACGGGCTGTTGGTAGCAACATTTGGTTGCGGTACGTTTTTCTCTCGGACACATTTGTGTCGTATTTAAAAAAAATTTGCAACTTCCGCTCATCAGCACCGTGTCGACGGCCTCCCATCTGATTTGAAGAATACTGACATTAGTACTAGTAGACAGTGCTTCGAGTCACATCTTAAGACTTGGCTTGTAACCACCATCTCTTTGTTTAGAAGATGCTCAACAGATTTGCATGGATCGATCAGTTCATTGATTGATCAACTCAATCAATGAACTCATCGATCCATCATTCAATCTGCAAATCTGTAGAGCATCTTCTAATAACAACAAAGAGCACAATTACACTGACTGCAGACAGCATTCGGCGATAATAAACGGACACAACAAAGAGAAATACTGATCGATCAATCATTCGATTAATCGCTTGATCGAGCGATTAATCGAATGATTGGTCGATCAGTATTTGTCGCCGTGTCCGTTTATTATTGCCGAATGCTGTCTGCAGTCAGTGTCAGTGTCAATGTCATATGTAAATTTATATAGCAGATTATCCTTATAATCCTCTAATGCACTGTACGCACTAGTACTGTGAGAACAAAAACGTTTTTAGCGACTGTCTGAAAATGTCATGCAGAACATTCTGGGTCACGTAGGTCGTCAGGCAATGCGTTCCGGACAGTTGGTCTGGCAACAGAAAACGCCCGACGGTCGTAAGTCCTGTCGGTGTAATTGTCTTTAGGCGGTAGAGCAGATGGAGGAGCGGCTGTCGCAGTTCATCGAGAGCAACCAGCTGCGGGAGGAAGTGGACACGGAGTTGGATGGTGCAGCGAGGTTCGTCCAGCACCAAGTCGTGGAACTGGCTCGTGACTGCCTGACCAAGTCCGTCTCCAAGCACATCTCGACGTCGTACTTCGTCGAACTCTCGGACAATCTGGAACAGCTCCTGCATGATGTATGGGCATTCTCTGTCGAGTTCTTGTTTTGCTGTCACTGGACTTTCAGTTTAGAAATTGTTGAAAGTTGCAGCAGCTGAACGCTGCCACTTTGATCAATTTTGCATTTAGTTTTTTAACATTGTTGGTCAGGTATGAGGAAAACAGCTGCTAAATGTTTTCCTTAAGGAATTATTGCGATTTAATCTTGAACAACCCTTGCAGGATGTATGGGCATTCTCCTGGGTTTTCCTTCTTAATTGCTGGATTTTATTTGAGAATGATGGAGGATAGGTGAACATTGCAGCAGCATCAGGTACTCTGATCAGTTTTTACTTTGACATCATTGGTCAGTCGTAATCACTGCATTATGACAGAAGGGCGGTCGGATTGGGGGGGGGCAGCTGCCCATGCTAAATTTTTGGCTGGCAATAAGTTGTCAAAAAATTTTCTTGTTTTGTCAAAAATGAAAAATTTGGGGGCGAAAAACTCAATTTAGGAGAAATTTTAGGGGCACTTTGAATTTTAAGCATTTATAATCTCATCTGTTGTAAATATTCCACGTCTGTCGGAAAATTGCACGTTCTTGCCCAGCCTACTTTTTACGCACAACAGCAGCTACTGCTGTAGCGTGTCTTAGCCATCGCAATTCTGTCTGTCTGTCCGTTCATCTCTCTGTCACACAGGTGGATCAGTCAAAAACGGTGCAAGCTAGGATCACCAAATCTTCATCATTGGATGCCTGGAAGACTCTAGTTTCAGGAACCATAAAGATTTTCCATGAATTTGAAAAGGGTCACCCCAAACGAGGGCGCTAAATTAGGGGGTAGGGAAAATTTGCGATTTCTAGCTGATACGGCATTGGCAGAGTGAGACAGGTCACCCTTTTCTGGTGAGTACAAGTAAAACACTATAGATAATTAGCCGCCGGTCGTCTGGCGCCTTTTGGCGACTGTAAAAGAAACATTGTTGCTAGGATGGTTAAACTTAGATTTTGTTTTACTGGGCTTTCAAACATGCACCACTGTTGCGCGTTCCCCTTTGCATTAGCTGGGCTTTTCTTGTTTAACCAGTGATGCCACTTAGCATAAAGATGACAACTGCTAAATGTTGCAATTTAAAGGTCCATGGCCACGGTCAAACTCACTCGCGCAATTTCTGTAGATTTAAATTAGATATTTAACGTCGCATATATAATATGTCAATTTGAGCTTCATAAATATATGAAATTAATGTGTGATTTTAAACGAAATGTGGCATTATGTTACGTTATGCGAAATATTCTAATCTATCAGTGCCCGCGGTGACGTCATGACCCTAGCCCATATAGATCAGGAATATTAATGGCTTAGCTGACGACGTCATCATTCTAGGCCAGGCCATTATTATTTATGTCGTCTATGGGCTAAACTCATGACGTCACCATGGGCCATCATGGCGGAGCATTTTCTACGTCGTTTTCATAGATCATTGACTTCAAAGGTAAATTTTTCTGTGTTGACAAAACGCTGGGCGCCGATATTACTGTCAAAGTTATCAGAAAATTTTGCACTTTCAGGAAAATGGATAAAATGTATATGTTAATTTTGGTGTCCACGGACCTATAATGCAGTTTGACCTGGAAAATATGCTTTACAATATGCATTTCTTGATTCACTTGCACATTTCTATGTAATTGATGAAATCTATATTAATAATAAACAGTTATAATCATATTGAGCATGGTGTGTTTGTTGAGATATATTTGTGGCATGTAGCAACAGTCACTGAGTGGGTATCTTCATAGCGTATCAGCACAATATTTAGTACTATAAATGGTTAGAGCATGTAGTAATTTTCGTGTTAAGAAGAATTGATAAGAAGATCGGTAAGATCAAGGCTATTAGAGGTTAAGTATACTTAAACCAGCCTTGTAAAAGCATGCTGCAGTAGCCGGTAGTCTTAAAATAGTTTCTGTCATGGACCTACCAGTGCTAGCCTACTGTTGATTAATTCTAAAAAAAGTACAGTGGTTCACCGAAAATGGTAGTAATAACTGTTAATATATCTGTTATTGTATTTGTGCTCAGGTCCAGGAGCGTTCACCGATGTTGCTGGAGCACATTGCACAGCTGATAAAGAACCTTCTGATGATTGTTTCAAGACCTGCTCGTCTGCTCGAGTGCCTGGTTCGTTGCATTGATTCACCTAATTATCAGTTGTGTCATGCTTGCTATTAAGTTGAATGAAAAAAACTTCACGAAAAGCCCAAAATTTCCATGAAAGAACAGCTGTTTGCCTCTCCTTTGACTTACATGTCTGAGAATTGGAGGTCACCGTTACAGACTTCAAGGATCTTCACATGCTTCTGTCTTTTGCACATTAAATACAATCCGCAACGATACTCGGTTCTGTTTATTATTTGATGTCGTGATCTTCCTTGACATCTGAGCAGCATATGACTATATCCCGACAAATCGCAGTTGACCATTAGATGATGGTGGATTTTGTTCAGTGAATTATTATTATCATGTGTTACCGGGGTACTCTGTGTATGTAGGAGTTTGACCCGGAGGAGTTCTATCGGCTTCTGGAGGCTGCGGAGGGTCAAGTCAAGCAGACCATCAAGACCGATATTCCTCAGTACATTGTCACCAAGCTCGGTCTCAACAGAGAGATCCCAATTGGTAATTTTGTACAGCATTGGCTGTTTATGTAACTTGAGAAGTGACAGGTGGTTTGCAAGCTTAGAGATAAAAATGCTCCAACTAACATTGCATGGATAGCCCAGATGATGGAAATATGTAAGGTACGCTCACTGTCCACCTCACGTAGTTTATGTCAACGCACTATCGTGTAAAATGCAGATTCTCCAAATTGTTGCATAATGCTCAGTTTTTGTCTCCATAAAAGTTCTAATGATTTAATTAAGCACACAATAAACTAAAATGTGATTTGTTCAGCGGAATTATAAGTTTGTGTGACAACTTGCTTCCAAATTATCAGAATTTATGCCCAAAGTGTACACAATGGCTTAGATGTGACACCACATCTGATAGCAGCATTAACGATCAGCTGATCAAAATGCACAGCACTCATTCATGGACAAAATGTGTTTTAAGCTCATAAGTCTGCTATTGTGTTGTCTGCTATTTTTAGCATAAAATATTTAATACCACAAAATTATTACATCACATGGCTGTCTCTGTCAGATTGATAATAACAAAGAGTTCAACCCGATACTGATAGTCATTGTGTAATGCAACAATTTGGAGCATCTGTGTTTGCACGGTAGTGCATTGACATAAATTATGTGAGGTGGACAGTGAGTGTACGCTACATAATTTTATCGTCTTTGCTATCTGTGTGCCAAAAATTATCAAATTTGGTGGAGATTTGACAAAGTTCTAACAAAAACAGGTTGGATCATTTTTTGGCACACCCTGTATATGTCTGACATGCATCTTATTAGTCGATATCAAAGCTTTGTTTTATCTCTGTACTGTTTAAACAGCTTGTTTTAAGAGTTAATAGATTACTTTAAGCTTACACGCGTGTGTCATGTTTATTAACTGCTGTTTTCAAATTCTTTGGTGTCTTAGCATCATCACAGAAACTGCCAATAAGATCTATCATCTGGTAAGTTACTTTGAGAAATGTTCTTGCATGGCACAATATTAATGTGACAAGTTTATGCATCATTAAAGTGTGCAGAAGTTTACGTTTACATTAGACACTGATAAGGTTGTTGTTGATGTAGACGTGGGTGACAGTGGAAGTATGGACAGCGGCAGACCAGAAACTCCAGATACTGATGAATCTTCTGAGGTTAGCAGCAGCATTTCTCAACATTTTGAGTCTTTAATGTGTATGTATGTTTATTGATCCTGTGGCTGCAGATTATGCTGCTGAGTTAGTTAGATTGTTGGTCCAAAAAATGAGTAAGTCAGTTCTCCAAATTACTTTTCCTTTGTTGGTTGTACCTAGATGGTTTACTTACTCGTATACATTCATCAGTTTAAGTTGTAACCATATGGTAGTGACCTAGCCGGGAGTCGAACCTGCAAAAAAGAATTAGCTACAAGCTGATGTTGTATTTGACAGAGTCAATGCGCTCAGCTGGCGGACAAGCAGTCCAAGACTCGACTACTGATGCAGAAGAGGCAGCCTTGCGAGGACGACTTTGAGACTATCAAGTTGATCAGCAACGGAGCTTATGGGTATGCCAGCCAGACAGCTTATGTTAATGATATGGAGCTATAGTAACACCATTAGCGCTAGTGCTGGCATTAGATTTCGGTCGGTTTTGCAAGATATGTAAAATTTGCGATCGTTAATTATGAGTGATTTTTGAATGCTTTTGATAGTTTACATTCGTTTCAGAATGACTATGGTAATTGTAAAATGATTCTGTAATGCATATTCTTGAAACTCGACCAGTGCCACTTTTCATGGTGTTACTGCATATTTTGTGTTTAAAGCAAAATTGTTCATATTTGACAAGGTTTTTGTTTGGTTGGTTTGAAGATTGGTTGCTGCCTCGTGGTTCTTCTTCAAATTAGCTGCAGTGGCTATTATACACCGTGGGCCATAAAAAACGTGGGACTTTACTTTTGTCCATATCTTCACCAATTATTGACCAATTTAAAAAATTTTTTCACTGGTACACTCTGCGGACAATTGCAATAGTGCGATTATTATATATCCCATCACATCGTAAATGCATCTTTACACTACATTGTGAAATATAAATGTAAGCAAAAACTAATGATAATAACAAAACTTTAGGTGAATGAAAAATGTTTTAGACCAACATTGCGATGAATGATTCGTATGACACTAGACTGTGTTGGACCCACAGAGTCTAGTGTTATACAGACCATTCACTGCAATATTGGTCTGAAGTGTTTTTTTTCAATTTTGCCAAAATGTTTGTTTGTTGTTATCGTTATACATGCATATTTCATTCATATTTTACAAGGTAGTGTAGAGATGAATTTACGGCATTGTGGGATATATAATAATCACATTGATGCAAATTGTTCGCAGAGTGTGTCAGTGAAAGAATTTTGAAAATCAGTCATTAATTGGCGAAGATATGGACAAAAGTAAAGTGCCACGTTTTTTATAGCCTGTTGTTGTTGAATTTTGCCTTTTTTTGTCACAATTTGTATAACTAAATGCTGTAGTTTTCTGAGTGGTTTAGGCAATAAGTTGGTGGTTTTTTTGTTATTATCTGTCCCATTGCTATAGCATAGCATGGGACAGATTATAAAATCACTTGTCTCTGTCTGTCTTTCTGTCAGTCTGTCTGTAAACACTCCTGCGGCCGCAATTTTGATTCCATTTTGATGAAATTTTGCACAGTGATTCGTGGCCCGAAAAGTAAAATCAAGTTTGTTTGGATAAAAATCTGATAACTCCTTCCCCTATTTTACCCCAATTTTAAAAAAATTTGCATTACGGCCTATGGGGACTTCAAAGCGATGTAACTTGGTCCCTATAAAAGATAATTGCACACTGTGTTTACCAACCCCCCCTATTTTTGGTGTTGGGCAATCTAACAGTGTAATTTAAATTTACTCTCTAACAACCCCTGTTGCCATAGGAATCATTCAAAAGTTGCAAAATTTTGCATTACAGCCAATGGAGATTTCAAAGCGGTATAAATCTGTCCCCGTAATAGATAATTGCACACTGTTTGCATTTACCCCCTATTTTCAGGCCCAGGCTATCTGATCGTGTCATTTAAATTTATCCCCTGCCAACCCCTGTTGCCATGGCAACGAATTTTGGGACAAAATTGACTACAACTCGTCCCCCATGAAAGATAATTGCGCCCTGTTTGCGCCCACCTCCCTTATAGGCAGCTGCTACTGCTAGGCTATATAGCGTGGCAATTGGACAGATACCTCATTCCATAGAACGTATTTCTAGTTGTAGAATAGAATAGCTCTGGCCAAGTAGTCAGTTGATGCAGAACAGTCTACAGCTGCAGTATGTATGACATTGTGTATGTGACACTGTGTGTGTTGTAGTGCTGTGTATCTGGTACGTCACAAAGAGTTACGGCAAGTGTTTGCAATGAAGAAGCTTCTCAAGAACAACCTCGTGCTTCGCAATCAGGTCGACCAGGTCTACGCCGAACGAGACATCCTCACTTTCACCGACAATCCGTTTGTCGTCAGCTTCTACTGCAGCTTTGAAACCAAGGTCGGTGCCTTAATAAGTTATACAAATCCGTTAGTATACAACGTTTAGTTGTAGAATTGTTGACGTCAAGGCTATTCAAAAAAGGACAATGCTGATTCCGAAGATATGTAATCTTCAGCTGTTATTTATTGCATTTGTTACATTAATAATAAACAGCTTCCATACTGGTGACAGGGTAACAAGAATGGCTTCTGCTCTGTACCAGTACTGCACCAGACCTTGAACCCCCAAAATGGGTTTTTAGTGAATTTTTCGCAATTTTTGGCTGCAGCACACATTTCAGCACTGAATTGCGACGAAATGGCTGGAGATAGACCAAGAAAATCTGCATAAGAAATTTTCAGCATTAAACGTAGATTTTAGCAGTCCAAGTCCCGACACCCTACATTCAAGGACGCCAGCACAGTCGGGCGTCGAAGACGGTTACCCCGTTAAAAAGTGGTTATTTTACTGCAATTATCTTGTGTAGCGTGAAAACGATTGCAGATAGGCACAGATATGCTGCCTATCATAACAAGCACTGGTGACAAGCTTTTTATTCGTGTCAACGTTGATGACCTTGAATGACCTTGAACCTTCAAAAAAGGGGTTTTAGTGAACTTTTTGCGATTTCCAGCTGCGACACACATTTTAAGAGTGAATTGCACCGAAATGGCTGGAGATAGACATGGATAACCTGCTTTTGATGTTTTTATCATAGAACGTACATTTTTAAGAATCTAAGTTTTCATCTTTTGAATTCTAGGAGTCTTCTGTACGGAGGCCTCAAATTTAAGTACTTTTTAAGATGCATTAATATCTTATTGCTGATTGCCAAAGTGGCAGGACTGCTGCTGTCGCGCGTCACATGAGTTTTGCTCAAATTACTTGTTTTATATCCCAGTTGCAGCAGTCACACAATGTAAGTACAGAAGCGCCAATATCTTGCTTTGCCAATCATGTCTTTTGTCTGGTTTAAAGCCCATTTTTGCTGTTGTTTACAGAAGCATCTGTGTATGTTGCTGGAATATGTCGAGGGAGGCGACTGCGGGACGTTGTTGAAAAACATCGGTGGACCACTTTCATTTGATCTAGCGAGGTCAGCAACTAACAAGCAGCTAACCAGATGCAGTTATTTCGCGATCTCGGATTCACCTTTGTAAAATTTTATCACTTATTGTGTCGTCAATTTTTTTATATTTGCTTTTATTTAAGAAATTGCCTTTAGAGTAGTGTTTTGACACATCTGGTTGAGCGTTGTGGAACATTGTTTTGCCAACAGAAATCACGTTGCTGAAAGAGCTTTATGGACTTTTTTACAACTGTGTGGCAGATGTGGAAAAATTTACCATTTACACAACAGTTATTGCCAGAAACGTGCGTACTTCTGTTACCACAATCAGATAGAATCCAAAATCTTAGCTTAAAGCCATTTTTGCAGTGTCTAAATAATGCCCTGGTCAAATACATCATCTGCAGTGCCTACTATTGTGTTCAATACTTGTAATTGTTGTATATTTTATGGAGAGCAGTGATCAGTTTTACAGTCAGGCTTATTGTCTTGATGTGTAGGATGTATTTTGCGGAGACTGTTCTAGCGCTGGAGTATCTGCACAACTATGGCATTGTGCACCGTGACCTCAAACCTGACAAGTATGTCTGTGTTTTTATTCATTTATTTATTTATTTATTACTGTCTACAGAAGTGATGGCAGTATTGTTTTCAGCGTCGTCGCTAAGTTTTTTTCTTGCCACTACGATAACTCAGGAACCGCTGCACTTAGATTAACAGAAATTGTGCTTAAACGTATACCTCAACAATCTTCAGAACCCTATTGAGTTTAAGGCTCAAAGGTCAAAGGTCAAGGTCACATGGGTTTTTTTGTTGTGACCAAGGTCACGTGGGTTTTTTGTGTTTTCCTGCATGTATGATACTGCCTGAATTAGTTTGACTGGATTCACTAAATGTCATTCACTTGATGACGCCACTTTATTACTGCTTGCGGAAGCGACTGGCGCTACCTGCGGGCAGTGCTTAGCTTTGAGCAAGGCTTGATGAACTTGTTTATTATAGGATTTACACAAGTTGTGTGATCACTGTAAGAGTGCTGAACTGGTCTACTAGCTGATGGCATTTGGTAGTGATGAGTTTGTCTTCTGTGTTTACATTCTGTGTCATACATTGGATACTATAGTTGGTGTATTGTTGCTTACAGTTTATGTGTTCTTTGGTTGCAGTCTTTTGATCACTCTGATGGGGCACATCAAGCTTACCGACTTTGGCCTGTCAAAGATGGGACTCATGAACTGTACGTTCTGTCACAACTTCTTTTTGATACTATTTTTAGCTGCTGTTGAGCTGCACATTTCAGTCTTTTGTTAGCATTAATCATGCAAGAACTTATGTAGCTGGAGCCCGATTCACAAACATTGTCGTAAGACATGTCGTAAGACATGTCATAAAATTATCATAACTTGATATTTAAGATGTCATAAGATTATCTTACGACATGTCGTAAATGAATTCACAGAATTTATCTTTAACGATCGTAACTTTTTCCACAAACTCCACGAAGGCGTCTTGTTGTCATGGTAACTATGGTCGTCTGCGAGCCGCTGACTAGTCAGTAAGTAAAAGCGGTCGTGAGTTTAATTTGTAATGTTTTCATTTAGAAATTTTTAATATTCTGACTACACAATTTCGAGTAGGTACATGGCGTTAACATAGGTGCTGATCTATTTTTCTATTTGTTCAGATATTTTTATTTATTTAATGTTCTAAATTTTTTATTTTTTATTTTTTTATAGTTTATTAATATTTGGTAGTTTTTAGAGACAATAGGCCTGTTGAAAGCTATACGAGGGTGGGAGAAATGGAGTATCTGAAGCATTTCTTGGCCGTGGCTCACTCTGCTGCACTGTCTAGATAGCGCATGGTAGCGATTGCAATTAGCTATTTAACATTTAGCTACTACATTAGATAGTTCTTTAACCTACAACGAAAGAAAAATAGCCTGCGCCAATCACCGACGGACAGCGGTAGACTATGCAGTTTTATTTTGGTATTGTGGTACTATCAAGTATCGCGATATTTGAGTCATTATCGTTAATTCATTTTGTCGCACCGCACAACACTACGCTGTATTATTTTTTATTCTATGTCTGTTGTCAAGATATGTGTTTTGCATGTCTACGGCGTAGCAACGATCCATCGCCAATGCAAAGTGATGTTTATTTATACATTAATAATTTATCCAGCAAAAAGACCACGCAAAACAGATATAGTATAAATGTGACA
>Ga0209671_1007850_pt1 | contig 11129 bp, 6 predicted proteins | sample WorMetHERISLAND2_2_FD_187401 | JGI IMG/M metagenome (GOLD analysis project Ga0209671, IMG submission 187401) | Marine gutless worms symbiont microbial communities from Max Planck institute for Marine Microbiology, Germany - Olavius geniculatus... | ecosystem: Host-associated > Annelida >...
TATTGACTGCAATGGCTATGACCTTAATTAACGATCATTACACGTACGTGTCACCAAGTGATGAGCCTATAGTACATATAGCTATAAAATTGTTATTCAATGCATTTCCACTTATCAGGCTATGTCTCTGTCTTTGTTAATTTTGTACTCTTAAACCATTGGACTGGAATTAACATTTCATTTAGAGGTTATTTATATACTTAGAGGCAATATTTACATTGGCCCTTATATCAAGTTCGAGTGTTGGTAACTGCTCGAGGTGGAGTCGAGGGCTGTTACCGATCAAGGACTTTGCGAGAGGGTGCTATCGTTTTCTGTCAGTTTCTGCCAATAGTTAAATAGTTACTTAGATATTTACGAAAAGTGGGAACTTAGCTGCTGTTTTCCATGTTGTTTGTCATTTGTACTGTTAAGTACTGAGCATCTGGCATTGTTATTACTGTTAAAATAAGAAAGGTTTTATTGTCTTTTTTCTGATTTCAGCACTGAATTCTTTTACTTTGTGTTTTAGATATGAAGGTGACAAATTGAGAGGATTATATGATGGTAATGGTGTGGCTTATTTCATTGGTGGTCCTGTATATGAGGTATAGTATTTAAGATTATTGTCAACTTTTGAGTACAGTTTGACTCACTCACTGACAACACATTCAGATTATGTAAAACTGCTAATACAAGCTGGGTCTCATATACGGTAGTAGCTGGGTCTCTAATAAGGATGTGTTATTTGAATTTTTTTATTATTCGGAATTTGAATTACATTATTCGAATTTTGTTCAAAATTTGATTCTTCAGGGTACCGCTAGAAGTCCGCTAGTTAACAATTACAATAACCGGCATAACGTAGAACCTTCGACGATCGACCATGCATTGTTCTATCGGATGGCCAAATGATGTATGTTTGTAATTAAAGTTGGTGTTACGTACTACTAATAAGCAAAATAAACAACATGGAGCCATTGTTTGCAGCAACTATGGTTTATTGTACGTTCAACATGTATCGCCGCATAAATTAACAAATAAATCTGAATATCAAACAACCCAAAATCTAATTCAGAATTTGAACAAATCGAACAAATACCGAATAATCGAATATTGGATTACATCCCTAGTCTCTAATACAAGCTGGGGGTCTGAGTTTGATGTTTCAATAAGCCGAGTCTTAAATATAAGCTCTACATCCAAGTAGTAGTAGTTGCTGTTGTTGTAAGTGTACTAGCAGTTGTTGTAGTAGTAGTAGTAGTAGTAATTAGTTGTACATGCAGAAGTAGTATACACTCATTCTAAATTGTATCGTAATAATAGTATTTTGCACACCATCCATAGAAAAAGTGTATTACCCTGGTATGACAGGTTGACAATAGAATAATAGTTTTAATAGAAGCTGGGTTTCAAATAAAAGCTGAGTTTCCAATGCAAGCCAGGGGTCTAAGTTTTATGGTAGTAGTCACTAAGTAGCATAATTATTTGTTTCTCTTAGTTACTGCTGCAGGGCGTATTATGTATGCAACTGTGCGTATGTGTTTACTGCATTGTTTATGAAGGGTGAATTCTCAGAAGGTTTAATGCATGGCAATGGTAAATACACGTGGAACGACGGAGTGACCTATGAGGTGTCTTATGAGTGTTTTTATTTTATCTGTTAAGTGTATATTTTATTCGTATTGCAGTTGTTTTACATCAAGTCTTCTGCAAATGTTTCAACTGATTATTTAAATTTTTAATGTTTGCAGGCTTATGATATTTTTTTTTCCAAAAACAATCTGTATCCACTATGGCATCATGATAATTTTGCTCACTCTACAGTACTTCAATATTACATGCTGCAGCTTTTTTCTTGTCAGTCTGTTCCATTTGGCACATACAGCTCTCACTCAAAAAGTGAACTGGTAAAAAAACTTGGATTTGTAGAAAATATTTTTATGACTTGTGTATCTGGCAAGACAGTTTTGAAGCCAAGAGGACAAAAAAGACATTGGGAACTTTAGTTTCTGGCAATATAAGGTATAAATGTAGGCGAATATATATTTGTAGGGGTTTTCTGAGCTCGTGTGGATGGATGGTTGGCATGGTTAAAAGCGCTTGTGCATATGTAGGGTGAATTTTCACACAATCAGGTGACTGGAAAAGGAACATACACGTGGACCGATGGAAGGTAATTAGACTTTGACTAACAGTCTTATACGAGGTTCAAGTTCTCTATGTCTAGCAGCACTTTTATACTCTATTGATTACTGTTAAAATAAAGGTTATATAAATTATATACAGTTTTTGAATCTATCACTGCATTTTGGGCAGAAGATGCCACTAACTTTGCTCGAGATCATGCGATATTTGTGTTGAATTCAAGCTAGCTAATTATTGAATTTGGCTACATTTTTGGCCCACCCTGTGCATGGGAAGTCTTAGACAAGTCAAACACCGAGCTAGAATGCATTAAGTTGGCACGGAAACTTGCAGCGTGACCACTTGTCTGGAAAATCTGGAAAACCTGGAAATGTCAGCAATTTGAAACATGTCAGGGAAATGTCAGGGATTATGTTAACAGTCAGGGAATTGTCAGGGAAATGTCAGGGAAAAAATCTTTTCAGGGAAAAGTCTCCCGAAACTGTTCATTACAAGTTGAATATTTGCGTTCAACTCTATTTTTTTCTGTTCGCTTTGCTCGCAGACTTGTACTCCCATACTTTTAAATTTGCGGTGCCAGTAACCCACTTATGTTTGCCTTTATTGTTTGAACTTCACTAAATTTGGTCAGTTAATTCTCTGGAAAATAATTAAAATTGTTGCCAATAGACGTCATATCGCTACTGTTGCGACGGGTGATACTACGTCTATGTTCCCTTAAAATGTCTGGAAAAGTCAGGGAATTTGATCATGACTGGAGAGTGGCCACCCTGAAGTTTGGGTCTCTTATGTTTAGCAGCACGTCATATTGTCATATTATTACTGAATATGATGTCGCCATTCTGTTTGTTTTCTATTCATGTTGTATTAACATTTTGTATGTGTCCACGGATGTGCTTGTGGGACGAAACAAGGTCAAAGTCATGTCACAGACTCTCAGCATATGTCCTGTGTTGTAACTGTTGTACATTGTAGTTTGTGTAGGGCTGGGCTGCATGATGAATTGTTTAAGATGGTGAGACATTGGGCGACTTCACTTTTTGACTTAGACTTTCGCTGAGCCTTTTCGATGAGCGAAAGCTAAAGCTGAACGCTAAAGTCTGTACTTAGACCAAAGTTCAACTAAACGATTAAAAATGGCGGAAAACCGGTAAACTTAACAGGAAATAAATCAACCAGTTACGCTTGGACTTGCTTATTTAATTGCGCCACGTACGCAAATGACGTAATTACGTAATGTCTTATGTCATTGTGTAGCTATTACAGCGTTTATTTTTTGTACCAAACTGTTTTAATTTACTAAACTATCCGTGTTAGTGGCCATGTTTTCACTCAGCGAAATCACTTCACTTTTTGACTTAAGTAGGTACTTAGACCAAAATTTAGGCTCAGCGAAAATCTCAGCGAAAGTCTAAGTCAAAAAGTGAAGTAGCCCATTGTACTTTGTGTCAAAAGTGAAGTCGCCCATTGTACTTTGTGTACGGCTAGGATTTGGATTTGTATCTGGATAGTTAGTCGACAGGGACCCAAAACTGGGGCATCACGCGGACTGCAGGACAAACTGTTTAAAACAGATAAACATTTTGTAGTGATGTTTTTGATATGTGTGTTTCGTGCAGTACGTATGAGGGTGAAGTGTTGAATGGAATGAGGCATGGCTTTGGTGTGCTGCATTCAGTCGGGCTCGGAATAACATACACTGGTGACTGGGTCCATGGCAAACAGCATGGCAAAGTATAAATGTCTGATAGTATTTATTTTTGGTCGTTTAATGGCATAAAACTAGTCTATGGTTACCACATTTTCATTTTCTGAATCTGGGACAAAGGTTTACAAGAGCCCAAGAACAGAGAGCTAACGAACAGGAGTCCTCACACCTGACACACTGGAAATTTCTTTTAGAAGCTTGTGTGCAATTTAGTGCATTATGATTCAATTTAGTGGTAATATGTAGGCCACTGCATAATGCATTTATATTTTTAAAACAAAAATTAAGCAGTTTTGTTACAGCCAAGGCCTGAGCTAATATTTACCTTTGGGATGTTTTTTACTGTTTGTTTTGTATTTTGTGCTGTTTTTTTGGCAAAATAAAAATTGATAGATTGATGGGTGTCCATCGAAGGGATGAAGGACAGGAAATCTGGGGGAGCATCATAAGTTCCCCAGCAGCATCTGGGGCCGAGCTTTTGCCGAAATTGAATGCAACATTATAGGATGCTTCTGGTGGGACTGGAAAGATATGCTCCGAGTAGTAAATTTTAGTGATAAGTGGTGATGTATTCTACTACATCTGCTAGTTGTATCTCTGTCTATTGAGGGTCGCTTGGAGCACATTGATGATGGCATGTCGTATTACGATGGCGACTGGTTGGACAACGTCAGGCAGGGCTTTGGCGTGCGACGCTATGCTTCAGGCAATGTCTACGAGGGGATGTGGTACAAGAACCGTCGACATGGACTCGGCACAATGAACTGGTTCGACCGCCGGCAGTCATACATTGGTACCTGGGAAGATGGCGTTCAGGTGCATGTGAACATTGTGTCACATTACTGCCCTTGTTCTATTTTATATAGGCAAGTATCAGTGATGTAGTACTGGAGTTTGGCAGCGGACTCGAGTCAGACTCATTTGAATGTTCATGACTCGGACTTGGATGGTTATGACTGATTTGCTGTGGGCCTACATAATTATTACCTCCGCCAAGGAGGTAATGTTTTTGCCAGACTTTGTTTGTTTGTTTGTCTGTCTGTCTGTGAGTCAGCAAGATAACTCAAAAAGTTATGGACGGATCTTTCTGAAATTTTGAGGGCGTGTGGGGAATGCCAAAAACTACCAGTGATTCAATTTTGGGGGTGATCCGGAAGGAATCCTGGATTCTGGATCACTTTGAAACTTTCGTTACCATTGCTTTCCATGGGGCATAAGGGAAACCGCTGCAAAACCGAAGATGATGCTGCTACCTAGCGAACAACATTGCCTTGGCGTAGGTGTGCGGGCTCCGACTGCTTTCTAATTTTTTATGCCTAATTGGTGAATGCTGACTGGTTGCTTGTATAGCATGGCATGGGGCAGCAAGTGTGGAGTCTGCGTCGTGGTGCCACTACTCAGTACGCTCTACGCAATATGTACGATGGTGAGATGCATCGTGGGATGCGACACGGCTTTGGCGTCTTCCGCTATGCCAATGGCGCATGCTATGAGGGCGAGTGGCAGCACAACGTCAAAAGTGGAAAGGTGCTTACATACACAGGCCTACTTTTTCTTCTGGCATTGTTGTCTTGCTTTCATGTGACTGTTGTATTTTTTACTGCTGTCTTTTTTCAACATGAAATTTTCAAGCTCTCTCAGTCGATTGCTATGAAACTTGGCAGAGTATAATGGGAAATGGGTGTAGCTTTATAATCTGGGTCTCAAAATTTGGGGGCCCTTTCCAAAAAAAGTTGGGGGCCAAAAACGTTTAGAATTTGGCGCAATATTTGATAACTTTAGGTTTCCATTCTGCATGTCTGCAGAATGAATCAAAATCTTGATAATTGGAGACCATTGTGATCAAGCGAAGTTTATCCCACATTTAATTACAAAATTTGGTGAACTTTGGTTGACTAACAAAACAGTAGAGTATATAGACTTGCAGACTGCTTGGTATTTTTTTCACGTGTAAGTTGGAGATGCCAAATATATTGAATGCTGTTTACTCTTAATTATCAGTAATGCAGACTGTACAGCAGCATTAGTGCAATGTGGCCTAGGCCAACTAAATGAAGTACAGGGCATTCTGTCATCCATGAGGAAAATTTGGAGAAGTCACATGAGCTGGGGTACGTTTGTGATTGTAGGGAAAGTTTGTGTTTAAGAACGGTCGTGTCTACGAAGGAACGTTCGAGAATGATCACATTGTAGAGTTCCCGGCATTTGACATGGATGGCACCACTACGCCGGATATGACGAAGATTCGCACTCGTACTCCACTGCTGTCCGGTATAGTCACTGTCATATTGGCATTGTTTTCTGCGGTCATATGAGCCCATAGGTCGCATCGCATGTCATGTTAGTCAATCTGTCCATCTTTTCGGGCTATTCGATCTGTCCGTTCTACGTGTCCGCACAACCTTTGCCTCCCTCGGTTTTAGTATTGCAGCCCCCACAGTCTGGAACTCACTTCCTTCTAGGATTTGCAGTTTTACCTCTGCAGACACTTTTGGTTGCTTCCTTAAAACACACTGCTTCCAGCAGGCCTACAGCTCTTCATGTGCCTTAGATTCGGCCACTGGCTGACATTTAACACTCGAAATATTGCATTTACTTACTTACTTATTTACTTACTTACTCTTAACTCAGGACAAAAAGTTAAAATTGGTATGAACGTTTCCTAGTGACAGTCAGATAAATGAAGAAATTTACCTTGCCAACAGTGCATAGTTGGACATCTCGTACTTAATTTAGCTAGAGCATGATAATGATCAGTTAGCTAGATGGTCAGAAATTTTCTACTGTTGGCAATTGTACTACTATAGGCTACTTGCCCTGTGTACTGGTGCAGAGCACATGTCATCAGTGTACGTGAGTGAAAACGTGAACGTGAACACGTTCAGTCCGGGTTTTCGTCTTGACGTCGAACATCTGCTGCAACACTTTTCTGAAGAAACCGATCACCATGAAGAAGTCGCACGGGTAAGCTAGTGTACCACAGACTCGCTCATTGTGCAATGCTTAGCTACAGCAACCGAATTAGTCTGAAATTCCTGCTTAATGACAACAGTAACTTAACTGAGAAGTGTTTGGATTACTTGTTATTGATTTATCCATGCAACGTGGGTAACAAAGTGTGGAAGCAGGGTTGGGTTTAAGGCCAGGACCAAGGCACTAAATGAGTAAGTGTGACAGTTTTATACTGTGCATCAAAAATTCAAATGCCAGCTTACTTGAAACTATAATGAACCATGAAAATGCTCAGACAAACATAGTTTCAATGTTAAATCAGACTAATTACAGTTACTTCAGTACTTGTTACAACAGCAACTGTCATCAGTCACACTGTTTCTGTGACATACGTGTATGTCGTCACAAAGCACTAAGCACTAGGTGGTTTGCTGGAGGTCATTGGATTCGTGATCAGCAGGTGGTGAGTTCAGCTTCTGGCTGTGCCTACAACCAAGAGATGAGCATTCTGTCTACGTTTCAGTCAGTGGTGGATCAAGAATTTTGGAATAGGGGGCGGAAGGGTAGGGATTGGAGTCTGGGGAGCGGGCAGTGCCATCTCTGCAAAAAAATCTTTTGAAATTTTATGCAAAAATAATGCATTTTTGCAAAAATTACACTTGGTTATAAAATCTATTCAGTCAATAGTGGGGCCGCTCTTCCGCCGCCCCGCTGCCGTGAATCCACCACTGGTTTTCAGTTGGGGTATGGATGACCCGCTTTACTTTTTACTAAAAAACAGGACTTGTGAATGCTAGCATATATAGGGGCCTAATTGGTCGATTCAGCCAATCAGTCAATTTGTTTAATTCAAAGAACATATTCTGAACAAAAGAGTGTCAGAAAGGAGCGGAGCACAGAACATTGAACAAAATCAGTAGTACAGAAAACGTATTGCATGTATTCATATATTTTGGATGTGCAGGCGTCGTTTGTGATGCTGCGTCACATGACAAGCCTACACCGAGTCTATGCATTCTACAGTCGCCTGGGACACGAACAAAACGAGAGTGCCGACAACGCTTTTGTCTTGACGCGCATGCAGTTCTGGCGTCTGCTCAAGGATTGCCGGCTGCATCACCACGACTATGGTCTGGCTGACATGGACCGCTGGCTTGGTCAGTGAAAGATTGTGCCCCAGAATGTCGTGGCTACATGCACCGATTTCCTCGTCTGATGTCACCGAGCCTTTTGAAGTTTAAAAACCTCGTAGTCGTCAGACTTTGATTTCCCTCGGACTCCGATTTCCTCAGACGAGGTTCTTTGCCTGCCAGCCAAAAGATTCCCACTAGAACCTCAGACGAGGAAATAGGTGCATGTAGGCTCGGCTTAACGCAAATTTTCTTTGAGTCCTGCAGTGTCTTGGAATGTGGGTCATTGACAGTGAGTGACGTAATTCGCCGCCTACAACTACCACACGCAGTGAGCATCAGATATGAGCAGTACGAAACAAACGTTCCTTGAAACTGCTGAGTGACAAAGTGAGTGCTGTTTTCACTTCCTTTAAAGGGCTTTGAAACCCATCTCAAGAGCTACGGAGCATCACCTATCATATGAGATCACAGTGTTACCTGCCACCCAACACAGGTGAACACGTCTTGTTTTGACCTCAGCCAAACAGGCTGGTACTTTATGTTTTACCCCAAAGGGATGGTAGGCTAAGTTGACTTATTTTGGGGCTGTGCCATTGGCACAATGACACAATGATTGGTGATTGGCCCGAGCTTGATAAGCCTACGATCTTAGGTCTAACATTTATATGTTATAATGTTGATGCTGCATGAATTTCTATTTTCTTTTTAGCTTAAAGTCGCGGGTGCGTTTGCTATTGACTGCTGCCCTGAGTCCGTAGTAATTGCTGCCTCTGCTGTATAAGTGTTTCCGCCTCTGTCTGTGTAATGTTCTAGCTAGTGTTGTGTCTTTATCAACTGATTTGTATGTGTGTGTGTAATGCCGATCAGCTCATGCACCGGATAATGCAGAGCAGCAGCAGCAGCAGCATGATCCTCATGCACAGTTGCTGTTCCGAGAGTTTCTCAACTCACTCGTCACGCTCGCATTCTATCTCTATCGGCATCAGTCCAGGTATGCACTCTTCATTCCGCATTTTAATTACAGCCATTTATTAAATACTATAGGAGGTTTAGCAGCCTCAAATTTTTTTACTTGACAAATTATCAAAACACACCCAGTTGCATGGACTAAAAATGTTGCTGCAAGATGCGTTTTGAAAGCTGAAAATGCGTCCGGATGCATTCGTGTCCAGGCTTCGCCCCCAGACCTCTTAGCTAGATTTTGGGGAGGGAAAGAAGTGGGGGAAGGAAGAGGGATAAAAAAAGGATGAAAAATAGAAGGGAGGGAATGAAATGGAGGGAAAGGGGAACAAACGAAAGGTTCTTAGCAGAAATTCTGGCTACTGCTGTGCCCTAGCTGCCATGTGCTTCGATCGTCTGTAATGCTTGTCTCAAGTCCCATGCATCTTTCATCCGCGTACAGTTTTTGAGTTCTATACAACTTTTCTCCATTTCAAACTGAATTTCAACGTAATTGTGTAAAGAAATTTTTTTCTACTGCTTTTTGTACTCAATGTAAGAGTATATTGACTTGTCGTGACTGGCGTTATGGTGTACATTATGTTGTCGCATTTAGAACCGCTGGTCCATTGCTGTCTCAGTGTTTATCTCAACTTATTACAGAAAACATCCTGCAGCACGCCTGCAAAGTGAAAGGTACACCTTGGTGTAACAAATTCTCGTGCTTCCAGTCCATTCCTAAATATCACTGTCCGTGAAATTTTCATTGGATTTTTAAAATATTAATGCAGTTTTAGTTTTCTTGCCAAGTTTTCCTGAAACAGAACTATTTGTAGCTAGTCTGTTGTGTGTTATGCTGCAGAATTTTAAAAAGTAGGTAGAGTAGGCAGGAAGTTGCAATTTTTTCACAGACAGTTGTAAATTTCTGACAGAGGAGATTATGGGTGCTTAAAGGTATGTGGTCATTAAAATTAACATATACATTTTATCCATTTTCCTGAAAGTGCTGAATTTTCTGATAACTTTAACAGTAATATCGGCGCCCAGCGTTTTGTCAACACAAAAATCTACCTTTGAAGTCGACGATCTACGAAAACGACGTAGAAAACGCGCGGTGACGTCATAAGTTTAGCCTATAGACGTCATGAATATTAATGGCCTAGCCTAGAATGATGACGTCGTTGGCTAGGCCATCAATATTCATGATCTATATGGGCTAGGGTCATGACGTCACCGCAGGCACCAATAGATTAGAATATTTCGCATAACGTAACGTAATGCCGCATTTCACTTGAAATCACACATTAATTTCATATATTTATAAAGCTCAAATCGACGTATTATATATGCGAGGTTAAATGTCTAATTTAAATCTACAGAAATGGCGCGAGTGAGTTTGACCGTAGCCATGGACCTTTAACATTCAGTGTTTGAATTGTTATGGGGGGGTCAGCTATATTCTATATACAAACGATTTATATCACAATTTTGGTCCGGCTTCGACCGTCGAAATGTTCAACTTTTCCAGCTAATTTTTCACAGTTCAAACACTGTTACCATTACAATTTTACCCTTATGTTATCCCAAAATGGAGTTTTTAAAAAATTTAAACCCAGATTTTGCATTTTTGGACCCAAATTTTCTAACAAGTGGAAAATTTTTTGACAGTTTTGAGAGTTTTGGTGTCGACCCAAAAATGTTGGCGGATGGGAAAATTGCCCCTACCTTTTTTCCATGATGCCACATGTGGCACGTTGAAGCAATGGTAAGAAATGTGCATAAACATTCTTAGTCTGCATCATTTTCATGTTTGTATAACACAGCCATGTTTACGTCTGTTGGTTGTAGGTTATTTTTACCGTGATGCACGTAAAACAACTAGTGCAGTCATCCACATGGAAGAAACATTCAGCGTTTTCACTGATCTCTGCAGCCTGCCAAACAAGGTACTTTAAATTGAACAGACAGTGTACATGGTGTTTCATAAAAATGGACCCCTTTTTTCTTTCATAATTCAGCCAAATGACAATCAATCAATTTACATGAAATTTTTATCAATTGTAGCCTAAAAATACTATTTCAGAATATTATAACAAAATATGGCAGTTGGTTAAATATTCTTTGCTAGTCGTGATGTAATGCTGACGTCATAATGTGTCGTGAGTACAACTTTGCTTGTCTCAACTGGTGTGTCAGTTGCTACCCTGCTCTGATGCTGAACTTAATCTGGTTTGTTGATGACAAGTTCTTTAAGTTTTACAGTTGCAGCC
>Ga0209671_1007853_pt1 | contig 11127 bp, 7 predicted proteins | sample WorMetHERISLAND2_2_FD_187401 | JGI IMG/M metagenome (GOLD analysis project Ga0209671, IMG submission 187401) | Marine gutless worms symbiont microbial communities from Max Planck institute for Marine Microbiology, Germany - Olavius geniculatus... | ecosystem: Host-associated > Annelida >...
AGTTATTTTACCGCTATTGGCTCGTGTAGCTTGAAAACGGTTGCAGATCGGCAGAGACATGCTGCTTATCATAACAAGCAATATAGTGACAAGCTTTTTATTGGTGTAAACATCGATGACCTTGAATGACCTTGAATTTCTAAAATAGAGGTTTTAGTGTTTTTTTGCAATTTGTGGCTGCGGCGTAGATTTCAAGAGTGAATTGTGTCAAAATGGATAGAGCTAAATCAAGACAACCTGTGCATAGGAACTGCTAAGGCTGTCGCTCGTCTCATGAGCTTTGCTCAAATTACTTGTTCTGTAAAGGTTATATGTTGTGTTTCATTATTATGTGTTTATGTGCATGCATTGCCTGGAAAGGCCATCTCCGAAATGACCTATACTGTGTCAGCCGGGATGTTTAACCCTACTTACTTACTTACTTTTTATGTGTCTGTCTGTTATGAATATAGTCTGTAGTGAAGCAGCTGCTGCTTCGTAATGAACTGATGTTTAGTGAAGACAGACTACATGCAATGCTGCTAGCGATTGGTCCCGTCATCACAGCCAGACAGGTAACTGTTTGCTGACTCACTGGATGATGATAGTCTTTATTAAAGCAATTAACAGACAAACCACTGTAAACACAATGCAAAACATAGGCCTACTGACATGCTAAAAACAACTAAAAACAGTCTTTGTACAATACACGATAGATAAAACTGCACTCATCAATATTATTTATTTTAGAGGGAAGTTCGTAGTTATGCGGTCGCGGACGTGTGCAATAGGGTGTACTGCGCTCAGGAGGTAAGAGTGGTCGAAGAGGATGAGTAGGTATGTACTTGATAAAGCGGAAGAGTTGTTCATCGGCCTGTTCACAGAGCGCAGCAACAGTGGGCAAAGAATCATTGGTAACTGATTTGCCAGCTCACCTCAAGAAAGCCTCTAGTCTATTCTTCTTGCTGGCATTAACAAAGCCCCACCAAGCGGGGGAGGCATAGAGCAATTTAGCAATTTGGACTCAGGCTTATCTCTAGTTTGCTACTCAAATTTGCTAGTTTTGTCAGGTGTCTGCAGAGGAGTAATTGAGATGTAATCTCCGATGCACAAATTTTGTCATCATTATGTTTTTACTGTGTCCCAATAAGAAGTGGCCCCGAAAACAAATAGCTATCATTCTCCAAAAACTTATCCTCAAGTCTGAAATTTTGTATATACTGGTATCAGTAGTAACTGTAAATCAGGGCAGGAAGAGGGGCTTATCAGTTTAGAAAAAAACACATGGCAAACTAAAACATTCAATTTCTTTATTTACAATTTATACTTTTTAGCCAAATTTTGCGTATTCTTTCCAAATTATACACCATACTGGACACTAATGTACACAGTGGCGTATTTAGGGAGAGGGCCACGGTGCGATGCCCCCCCCACCTTTGGCCCGACCATGAAATTTTTTACAGGCGACTTCATATCAAAAGGTGCGTTTTGGGCCATTTTCCAGCAATAACTGCAAAGTTTAACATTGTTTGATGGTCTTCTTTCATATCGATACGATATGCGATTAAAATCGGCATGCGAGATTGCATCTGATAGGATGCCGGCGTCACCGAACACTTTGGAAAACCAGCTGCAAGCCGTATAGGCCTATAATATTTTGCGGCGGCTGGGTTTAGGGTCCATGGGTGAGTGACACGGCACTATATAATTATGAAACCAACAGCAAGGCAGTCGGCGGCTGGCTGGTGCATGCCATGGGCGTGGTTAATTAATATATGGTTAGAGTGATCTGAGTTCAACCCGAGATGAACCCACCCACAACTTGCATGGGCTATTGCAAATGCGATACGTTATCTAGTAAGACCATCCAAATGAGATAGGTCTATTATTGCATGTAACGCGACTATGGCAAGGCTCTTAAGATGCGTACCTTTGCCCTGTCGACTGTGACATGCCCTATTCTCTGATAACACAAGCTGCAGCAGCATCGCAGCAATCATGGATATGCTACAGTATGTGCGTCATCAGTATGAGAATCTCAGGAACCAAGCTTCGTATGCCAGTGTCAAGATATCATAATGTCATTAAGCGACGGGGTGCTCTGTTTCACTCGCCGGCGCTTGCTGTCTTATACATGTACAGCTTTGTTGCCATCCCGCCATTTGCACACGGAACAGAAGTCAAGGAAGGATTAGACAGAACGTAACTATGAGCTTAGTGAATAGCGAGTGGAAATGACAATGGCAGTGTCATAGCGCATACGTTTTACGATGTAAAACGCCAAAGACACAGCGCACTGCTTGCCAGCGACGACGTCGGCGACGATGATCAACGCATCAAGCATTCTGACGACGACAGACATGGTTTGACTCGGCCCACTTATTACGGTTACCGTACTGTGCTGTGCATATTGTGAATTTTATTGCCTTTCAATTATTCACACTAATCCGTGACGACGTTTTGCGGCTTGCTAAACATTATTTTTTTGCGAAACAACGCAAATATCGGTGATTTTCTGCATTTCCAAATTTCAGAAAAATGGGCAATTTTGCGGCTTTCATTAAACGTCCAAAAGCCAAAACTGTTTCAGCCCCCAGACCCCCGTTATAGGCTCGCGCTACATGCGCTCGCCATGGCCCCCCTTGCCAAATCCTAAATACGCCACTGAATGTACATTAATGATAGTGTTAGTTTAGCACATTTGTTGATGACATTCTAGTAGGCCACTTTATATTAAGACACAGTGTATATGGTTAGTTGTTCTTCAGCACATGCAGCCACAGTATGACATGTTCCTCAGCTGTGAAGTTAATTGGGAAAATTTTTTTTACATTTTTGCTATTTGAAACGATCAAGTAGCTGATTAACATACTGTATGAATGAACATTTATTAGTATTACAGCCAAAAAGTTGGATTACGTACAATACAATATAAATGTCACATAAAATGCCAGTAAGGAAATTGTCAGACCAGATCTTGTTGTGGTGCAGTGAATACTAGCAGGTATTCAGGCTTTTCAAGATGGGGAGAAGCTGGGGAAGTTTCCCTTGAGCCCCACAATGTTTGGGGGCTCCGCCATTGCTGAAAAAAATTTTCGGTGTATGTTTGACAACAAAACTGATCATCTGAATTGGGCTTACATTGGTCGTCGATATCCTTCTACGATTTTTACGCCCAACAGCAGGAACTGCTATAGCGTGTCTTAGCCATCGCAACTCTGTTTGTCTGTCTGTTCGTCCGTCCATCTGTCACACGGGTGGATCAGTCAAAAACGGTGCAAGCTAGAATCACCAAATCTTCACCGTCGGCTGTCTGAGAGACTACAGTTTCCGGATCCATAAAGCTTTTCCATAAGTTCCACAGGGGTCACCCTGAGCGAGTGCACTAAATGAGAGGGGGTGGGAAAAATTTGCGATTTTCAACCAATAAGCCGCTGTATCTGAGAAGCAGTGTGAGATAGGTCCTAGGTTACTATTAATCACTAATAGGAAGTCTTATATTGTCTTTTGATTGGCATTGAAAGCAATGACCTTGGATGACCTTGAATGCCAAAATAAAGGTTTTTATGGATTTTTTGGCGATTTTTGGCTGTGACGTACATTTCAAGAGCGAACTGCATCGAAATCACCAGAGATAGACTGGGACAGCCTGCGTATGAAACTTTCAGCATTAAACGTAGTTTTCACTAGTTTAAATTTTGTCCCCCCCCCCGCTGCATTCAAGGAAGCATCAAACTTGGGTGCCCCCTTCAAAATACTCACATTCGGCCACTCGAATAGCAGCAGCCATGCAAGACGGTAGAGCCATCTGGCGTGTGTGATTGTATCATACCCAATGTCAGTTGCTAGGATCGGTGAGCTTAGATTTTGTTTGCAGTTGGCCTTCAAACATGCACCGCTGTCGCGCGCTTCCCTTTGTGTTAATATGTGGATATATGTCGTTTTGGCTCTCTGGATTGCGGGGGTCACCTGAACATGCAGGACCGGAAAGTGATGCACCAAAGAAATCGCGGGCGTGGAAAATGCAAGACCGGAAAATGACGGACTTAAAAATAATGCATAATTGTTTCGAAGATATAGGCTTCCTGCTAGAACCCTGTTGCTGATAGTGCATCGGCAAGCAGCCTTCAGAACGCAATCTGACCATGTTGAAACGTACTTATTTTTTGGCTATGTATTGATACGTGGATATGTAGGATTTGACGTTGCTGTCAGCAAATGCTCTTGCATCGATGTCTGTCGACATCAGTCTGGCTCTCAGTGAGTGTTGCTTCTGTCATCGTCGCATTCATTTTTATTTAGCTACTGATTTCGGTGCAGCTTTTTTGTCTTTTAGAGCAGTTAGTGTTAGCATTGTCTGGAACCAGTCATTTGTGGCTTTGCGATATGGCTGAAAAGAGTGTTTTTTTTTTAATTTAAAAACTCCATACTGGTGGGTTTTATTGGGTTTTCTTGTGTTTTGGAGTTCTATTCAGTCAAATTTGGGTTTCTAAAAAAATCGCAAATTGATTGGATTCAAGTTGTTAAAATGAGCATTGAGCATTGCTCGATAATGTCCATTTCAAGTAAATATTCCCCAAAACATGCTAATGCATATTTTGAAGGTTTTTGAAAAGCTATTTTGTATCCACACATGCCATAAGGAATCACAGAATGTTACCTGCCATTCGACACAGGCAAGCAACCTTAACCCCAGCCAGACAGGACGGTATTTGGTTTACCTACCCCAGAGGGATGGAAGGCTGAGTTGATGTTGAGTGGCTGGTTAATATGGATATGATGTACCTGTTCACTGGCCATTATCCAGGAAGTAACCGGGCCCAGCGTGGAATATGTTTATTATGTTGACTGTAATCTGACTGTGCATCAGTCGTTGTTACTGTGCCACGTTGTGTGTCTGTCTTTCTGTCTGTCTGTAGGTTCGTGTGTTAGTATGTTTCAGATCCAGCCAGTGGTTTTATTGGGTTTCCTTGGTGGCGTGGCGTAGTTTGTAACGCGTTTCTGATGAAACGAAGTTACTCTACGTCGGGCCCAGTTAGTACCGCGATGGGTGACTGCCTGCGGGCAGGTAAACCATCTCGGTGCGAAGCCTGCCAGCTAGGTCGACTCAGCTTTCTACCCTCTGTGGGATGGTAAAATGAGTACTAGCGGTGGTCACGCCCATCGCTAGGGAAGAAATGGCAAGTTCTGCGCAACAGTAGCCCCTGTGAGCCGGCCATCCGGCCGACCTGGGCTGTATGCTAGCTTAATTGGGCTTAGTACTGCGATGGGTGACTGCCTGCGGGCAGGTAAAACCATCGCGCCGGCTTCGCCCTCGCTGGCTCAAAGCGCTGTAAAGGGGATGAGCTCCCACGCAACGGACCTAGGTCTATGCGGAATCTTCTTCTTCTTGCATTTTGGGGTTCTATCAGTTAAACCCAGGTTTCTAAGATACCCAAACTTGATGGGTTTCAAGCATTTACTTCAAGTAAATATCCCCCTCCCCCAAAAAAGTTGCAAGTGCAAGCTTATGTCGTAGCTACGGAGCATCGCCTGCCATATGGAATCACACAGTGCTACTTGTCACCCTACACAGGTGAACACGCCCTGCTACTGTGCCACATTGTATGTGTCTGTGTCTGTCTGACTGTCAGTCTGTCTGTCTGTGTGGTTGTCCTCCGGTCCAGTTTCTGTTGGACCTGTGGTCGTGTCAGTTCATTGCTGTCTGTCTGGAGGATAACAGGGAAGATTATTAGAACTACCATTGTGTTAATTACATATGCATGCGTATAATGGAGTTCTTACAATTTTAGGTTTAGCTTTCTTGTATTTTGTGTTTTGTGTTTCTGTAAAGGTTAAACTTACTGTTCCGTTATTATGTGTTTGTGTGCATTCCACCTGGAAAGGCCGTCCCCGAAATGACCTATACTGTGTCGGGTGGGACGTTAAACCCTACTCACTCACTCACTCTGTATGTCTGCGTGTCTGTGCATCAGTATGTTTCAGACCGTGCTTGTGGTCGGCCGGTGTAGAGTCATGTCTGTTGGACCTGTGGTCGTCTCAGTTCATTGCTAGCAGTTTGTTGAGTGTGAGGTCCGTCATCAGTCTCAAAGTGTTCACATGGCTCAATATCTCAACTCAGTCTCAGGTCATCTGTCGGTACTCATTGTTACCTCTGCCAAGGAGGTAATGTTTTTGCCGGAGTTTGTTTGTTTGTCTGTCTGTGTGTCAGAAGGATAACTCAAAAAGTTATCGACTGATCTTTCGGAAATTTTGTGGGTATGTCGGGAATGGCAAAGACTACCAGTGATTCAATTTTGAGGGTGATCCGTAAAGAATCCTGGATTCTGGATCACTTTGAAATTTACATTGATTTCAATGGGCCATAAGCGAAACCGCTGTTGTCGCTATGGTGCTGACACCTGGCGAACAAGATGGCGTTGAATCCGGTTTTTTCGGTCACATAGAACTAGGTCAGTGTAGAAAATGCAACTGTAGTTTGAAACGCACTCAAGCCTTGGTGGAGGTGTGCGGGCTCTGACTGCTTTCTAGTTTATACTAGAAATAATTATGTTAGTTATTGATATCATGCGATGTGATAATGTCGGTCGGTTAGGGGACATTGAAATGTCTGGCTGTGGCGTGGCAGGGCCTGGATTGCTCGTCGTGACAAGCTGGACCAGTGTCTGGAGCTGCAGCTGTTCAACCGCGATTGCGAACAGGCCGAGACATGGATGGCCGCTCGCGAGGCGTCGCTGGAGGACAGTGTCGATGGATCTGGTGACAGCGTAGAGGCACTGCTGAAGAAACACGAAGACTTTGACCGAGCTATTGCGTCACAGGAGGAAAAGATTTCGGCAATTAACAACCTGGCAAATAAGGTATATGACTTTTCGTACCTACGTAGTATGTAGCGATTATGTACATAAGGGTCATCCTGTTATTAAAATCTGAGTGCAGTATGTTTACGTGATTAATGATTTTTATTGATACATGCAGAATGTTTCAGTAATGTTTTATAGCATACATGATGAATGGAGAATTACAGACGTTTAAAGACAATGAAGCTGACTTCGTGTTTGTAATGTAACACTGACGTTGCATTGTGTAATTAATAGAGCTGTCAAGGCGTTAATTTTTTTAACGCATTAGCGCAGTGCGTTAATTTTTTTAATGCATTAATTAACGCGTAAATTAATGCACCCAGTCCCGTCGAGATGGAGAGTAGGAGGTAAATTACCCCGGGCCTGAGACCTTTATGGGATCCGCCTGTAGAATATAGAAAGTTAGAAAAATGAAAAAAAAGTTTTAAAAACACATATAATTTTTATTTTATAAACGAAAGCGCCTCCTACTGCCGCCAAGCCACGGCTGTCCACGGGGCGTCAGTACCCCGACGGCTTCGTCATGTACGATGCTGACCAGCAGGCGGTCTTTGCACGGCCGATGATCGGCGCTCGTCCATTACCGTCCATACCCAACGGGTCGACAGAGCGGCGCCGTGGCCCGGCACCCATGCACCAGACGACTGTCCAGCTTCACCCTGATGCGATGGGCTCCATGCAGTCCGCCTGCACGTGCCACATACACCCGAGACCGCCGCCACAGCTAGCCGCCAAGGTACGCAGCATCGGCACCGGTCCCAACGGTCAGTATGGCTGGGGAGGGATGGGAGAAGGTACGTCGACGTCAAGCCCGCTCTACAGTAACACTGAACTGCCGTACTCGTCGCCTGACGACCAGCATCATTATTTTGTGCTGGATCCAGTTTAGTTACTTGATTTCATTCGATTGTCATATAACCACAGTTTAATGGAATATCCGAACTTTTGCTGCACACAATTTAGTAACTGCATGAAATAAATTTGCGCATGTGCGTTAATTTTTCAACGCACATTAATTTTTTTAACGCGCGCTATTTTATTAACTCATTAACGCGTTAATTAACGCGTCAACTGTGACAGCTCTAGTAATTAATATTGCACTTTAAAATTAATTCATATGATAATAATAACAACAAGACAGTAGTTTTCGTGTGGTGTAGCTGAAGGGATACTGTTCAGTAGAAGTTACGTTGGTTTAAATGAAATAATTGTAGTTCCTCAACTTGAAACAGTTCCAGCCAGTTAACCAGTGTCTCTGTTAAATTCCTTAGGTCAAAGGTTAGAGTTGCGGCTGTGCAGGTCTAGGCAGATAGCCGTGCTCTTGTGTCTGCACTGGGCTGACACTTGTGTCTGCACTGGGCTGGCACTGGCGTGTTGTTCCAGTTATATATTGCTGTTCATGTATGGTGTTTATAAGTTGGAGCTGTCTGTGTGTGTGCTGCAGTTGGCAGACGACGGGCACTATGATGCGGACGGTATCAGACGTCGTCGCGACGACGTGCTGGAACGCTGGCGCAAGCTGAAGGAGGCTTTGCTGGCCAATCGAGAACGTCTGGGCGAGGCACAGTCGCTGCAGCAGTTCTCGCGTGATGCTGACGAGATGGAAATCTGGATCACCGAGAAACTGCAGACAGCCACCGATGAGTCGTACAAGGATCCATCCAACATTCAGGTCAGTATTTGCTTTGTCAACTGTCTAGGTCAAAGGTAAAGGTACAGGTAAAGGTCGTCAATTTGTATAGCACATGATCGCAAACATGCCTCTAATGTGCTTTCGTCACTAACCAGAGCCGCCTGCTGCACAGCCACCGTGTGCAGCCTGCAGACACAGGCTGGCGCAGCGGCCGGCTGGGCAACCCCAGTCAGCGGTACCAAGGTCACCACCTTCCGTAACCCATGTAACCCACGGAGGGTAGAAGGCTGAGTTGACCTAGCTGGCAGACTTCGCACCGAGATGGTTTACCTGCTCGCAGGCAGTCACCCATCGCAGTACTTACCCGGCTCGGCGTAGAGTAACTTCGTTTCAGCCGAAACGAGTTACCAACTACGCCACGCCACCAGCTACCAGGTCATTTGGTAGTGCAGGCCATACAGCAAGATATCACTGTCGATGGGCTGTACTGTAATACTACAACTGGCCGGTGATTGACTGGCCTAGTGGCCAAATTACTGCTATCACCTGTTGTTTACAAGCGAGCGGTGACTACCTGGCAGAGGGAGTCGCAGGCCGCAAATAACGCCCTTGCGGGTTGCGAGTTTGAGATCCCTGGTCTAGGTGCTGCGATGTGGCTTTGAATTTCGTTGGGTTGTTCCTAACTGGTTTCTTTCTGGTGCTTGTGCACAGTTTAGCAACAGCATTGAAGAGAATTGTTTGTTTTGTGCTTTAACTGTTGTATGTAATAAATTAATAATGTTAGAGCTGCAGATTGCAGAACTTACAGATTAATTGATTATTACTTAAAACAAGTAATTTGAGCAAAGCTTACGAGATGTGCGTCAGCGTTAGTAGTTCTTGTTCGTAGGTTGTTTTGGTCGATGTGCAGCCATTTCGTCGCACACAGCCGAGGATCGCAAAAAACACTAAAACCCTTTATTTTGGGGGTTCAATGTCATTCAAGATCATCGATGTTATTACCACTAAAAGTCTGTGCCTATCTGCAACTATTTTCATGCTACACGAGCCAATAGCGGTGAAATAACCACTTTTTAGAGGAGTACCCCCTCTTTGACACCCACGTGTGTCGACTTACAGGATTTTATGGGGTCGAGACTTGTAGTGAGTGCTAAAGCCTACGTTTAATGCTGAAAATTTCATGTGCTTGTTGTCTTCGTCTGTCTCCAGCCATTTCAGCGCAATTCACTCTTAAAATGTGTGTCGCAGCCCAAAATCGCGAAAAATTTACTTAAACCCCATATATTGGGGTTTCAAGGTCATTTAAGGTCATCGATGTTGATACCATTATGAAGCTCGTGTTTAGTGCTTGTTATGATAAACAGCCTGTCTGTGCCTGCCTGTAACCATTTTCATGCGATACGGGCCAATAGCAGTAGAATGAAGACATTGTAGTGGACCGTATCCTTCTTTCATGCCTTTGTTTGAGGGGAACCGCCTAAGCCAGCGATGTGAAATTTTGTCACAAAATACTAGAGTTCTTGCAGCATCCCACAGTGAATATTTCATGATCCTAGCTTGCACTGTTTTGACAGCAGTGTGATGGGCAGACAGATGGATGGACAGACATGCGGACAGACGCCTAGACCATAGCTAAGATGCGCAAAGCATACTGCTGTCGTGCATAAAAAATTGAATCGTTATGCTTTATTTAATCGATCAAAATTGTGTTAAAATGTTGAACTTTCTAACTGCTTTCAATGACTACTGATGAACGTGGTTGTATAGTGTTAGTTTAACAGTTTGCAGTTTGTTTTGTGTGCTTTGACTGACTATACAGTTTGTGTAACGCATTATTGTCATCACTCTTTTCATCTTGCCTTGGATTTCAAAAGATAAGAACCATCGGTAGTTGAGTTCTGCTCAGTCTTTCTGACCGACCACAGAAAGTAATCAATTAATTTCTATTAATTTTTGGAGATTACTCGATTAAAAATTAATCCGTACCAACTTTTTGTGTATTTGTGTGCGTCTGTAGGCCAAGCATCAGAAGCATCAGGCGTTTGAGTCGGAGCTGGCTGCTAATTCGGACAGGATCCAAGCCGTACTCAAGATGGGAGAAAGTATGTTGTTTTGAAGGCTGTAAAAACTGCACATAGCTATCAGTCAGCTTGACGTGAAACATGTCATTCATTGTGTTGTGTTTTTGGTGCATTTCGTCATTGAGCGTTTTGATGAACTTGTTTTTGGTTGATGAAATATGACTCAGTCTGTAAATGTTCGGCTGCAGCCACTAAGAACTGTCGGAAAACTTTTCTGCAAACGTTTAAAACTTAGGATTCATAAACTCTATTGCGGGGAAATTTTGGGGATAAAATGGAACTTTTAGCATCCATAATTAGACTCTAAAGGATTTTGCTGCCTAAAGTGCCATTTTTCCTTTGTTAAAAAGTGCAAATTTTGTCGAAAATTTTACCAAAAATCTCTAATTTCGCTAATTTTTGCCATCCGAAAATAAGATTTTTTTAGCAGTGCATAACCGTAACCGTTGTTAGCTAATTCTTTCGACAACCAGTTTTCGTCATTTCGTCAGTTTTTCATCGAAAACGAAATCTTTTGAAGCCTACCCATAATCGCCAGTCGGAAATTTTCAACTGTCCATTGGAGTTTTGT
>Ga0209671_1007854_pt1 | contig 11127 bp, 6 predicted proteins | sample WorMetHERISLAND2_2_FD_187401 | JGI IMG/M metagenome (GOLD analysis project Ga0209671, IMG submission 187401) | Marine gutless worms symbiont microbial communities from Max Planck institute for Marine Microbiology, Germany - Olavius geniculatus... | ecosystem: Host-associated > Annelida >...
CTGGAATGTTTTTTTCGTGTTTTTAGCTTTACCTAGCTTTAGTTTCTCTTTGTATATGTATTATTCTGACTTACACTGTACTGTGTGAATTGAAATAAATATATAACCACATTTTTACCGTCGGCTGCCCTAAAGTCTCTAGTTTCAGGATCCGTAAAGTTTTTCCATAAATTCAAAAGAGGTCACCCTGAGCGAGGGCGCTAAATTAGAGGGATAGGGAAAATTTACGATTTGGGCCAATAAGTCGCTGTATCTCAGAAACGGTGCGAGATAAAGCTTAGGTTATTATTAATTGCTAATAGGAAGTCGTACTGTCGTACACGGGCTTGCGATTGGCACCAGGAGCAATAACCTTAGATAATCTTAAACACAGAAATAGAGGGTTTTATGGATTTTTGGCGATTTTAGGCTGCGATACAGATTTTAAGAGCGAATTGCGCCAAAATCGCTATAGATAGACAAGGACAAGCTGTGTACTGTATTTTCAGCATTAAACGTAGATTTCAATGTTCAAGCCTCGACCTTCTATGTTCAAAAAAACCTGCACACGACGGCATCAGAGAGCGGTACCCCTTAAAAGTCATCATTTTACCGCTGTTGGCCAGTATAGCGTGAAAACGGTTGCACATAGGCATAAGCATGCTGCTTTCACAACAAGCACTTGTAACAAGATTTTCAGTCGTATTAACATCGATGACTGTGAAAGACCTTGAACTCCCAAAATAAGGGCTTCTATTGTTTTTGTGATCTTCGGCTTTTGCACACACTTCAGGAATGAATTGCGACAAAATGGCTGGAGATAGACGAAGACAATTTGCGAACACGAACTGCTATAGGATTTCGCGCGTCTCGTAAGCATTAGCTCAGATTTCTTGTACAAATCGTATCCTTGGATTTGTTAATCATACAAAGGGTAAAAGACTCAGTCATTTCGGTATACCCACCGTATTATATAGAGCTGCGACGTGTGCGAACATGCTTTAATGAAGCTACATAATCTTTTTCGGCTGCGCTAATACCATTGATTCAAATTCATTATTAACGAGGACCAGACACATTACTCGTGTGCACTCTCATAAAATATGCAAGCAATATTCTAGCCGCACTCTTCGTTCTTTTTTAATGAACGTATCGTAAATATTTGGAAAAGTCTGCCTGTCGATAGAGATTTCTCGTCACTCGTAGTTTTATACAGCACATTAACAGTTTGGGGTTTCTAGAGTTTTGTTGTATTAAGTGTTTGCTGTTCTGTCAAGTTACGCTCAGTTTTGTATTTATGCCTATTATCAGTGCAACTAAGCCCTTTTGTCTGTTCTGCTGTTATGTTGTTTTTGAGCAAATAAGTGATGATGTCGATGATGACGATGATGACGATGACAAATTGGTATTCCTAGATCGTTCAATGAGCTGTCACAGACAATACAGAATAGAGAATATAATCGCTGGCTTGGATGAGGCAATACATTACATTACGTCAGGAGCGATGTAGTTTCGGACAGACAGAACGACAGTTAGACAATAGATTACAGCCACACGCACGGACCGACGATCGCATACGGTAAATTCGGTTACTCTCCACCCGTGCGGCGATTCAGCGCCGGTGTATTTCGCGTCACCGGCATCGAAGTCGGTCCAGCGAACAGATGACAAATGAAGACGTGGAACAAGCCAACCGCGAAGTGCCCTGCCTATACTGGTGACTCTCTGCCGTAATGTCGGTTTCGTCCGATCCCTGAATGTCTGGAAATGTGGGTTATCGACGACGAGTGACGTAGCCCGGACTAAAATGTCCACATGCAGCGACCGTCAGACCGCATACAGAGCGACGTAACTAAACTGAACTAAACTGACATGGTTTAGTTGTTGACGAACTGAGCAATGTGCAAGCACAAGCAGTAATGCATTACAGTAGGCACCGTTCAACAGCGTCGGTGGCCTACGTGACTATGCTTACGTACGCGTCAACCAATGACCAACGAGCTCGCCTTGCTTGCCCATTGGTCAGTTCGTCAAAAACTAAACCGTGCCAGTCCAGTTCAGATCGGTTCAGTTCAGTTACGTTACTGTACGCGTCTTTAGGCACGAGTGGTACGAAACACACGTTTCATGACACTCCATGAAAGTGCGAAACCCACATTTCGAGTACGGTGCCCTACTGGTCTGCCCGGCTGGCTTGCTGGTACTGGTATTATATTGGAGGTCGGTGGTTCGGTCGATTGCTTGTGCGTATAGCTGTCTCGTGTCCACGTCTCGCAGGCAATTTCTCCGTGACGCCCGCGGCAGCCTGCGCGTTGACGGTCCTCCATAGCGACCAACCGCCATGCGATGGACCAGACCGACTATAGCCAATGTGTATACTTGTATATCACGTTTTTAAGTAAGCAAGTACATTTGTATGGCGCACTCGCCGTACAATGTCAGCTGGAATTTGCTTTATCCTTCAGTGACTAACGTTTTTATTTGCATAATCGACTTGAAATATATTAGGTAGGATAGGTAGTCTGACTAAATCGCTATATAGCCCAGTAGGTATATTTACAAATACATGGTTACTTTTATAATAGGCCCCTACGTGTACATACACGTAGCCGCTGTTGTGAATTATGACCGTCTATCAGTGATGCCCAAAATGCACTTCTATCGTTCCCATTTCTTATTTTCAACTGCTTATTTTTTCCACCGGCGTAAAGTCAAGTTTGCACCGCAGCCGAAAATCCCCAAAAAACACTAAAACTCCCTATTTTGGGGGTTTAAGGTCATTCAAGGTTATCGATGTTAATACCGCTAAAAAGCTCGTCACCATGTTTCTCGTGATACATAGCATATCTATGTCTATCTGCAACTGTTTTCACGCTAGACACGCCAATATCAGTAAAAAACCACTTTTTAGAGGGGTGCCCCTTTTTGACGTTTGCGTGCGCATGTCTCCGTGAACTTACGGGGTCGGCACGTATAGACTTCTAAAATCTGCGTTTAATGCTGAAAATTTCATACGCAGGTAGTCTTGGTCTATTTTCAGGCATTTCGTCGCAATTCACTCTTAAAATGTGTGCCGCAGCCAAAAACTGTGAAAAAATTTACCAACACCCTTTTTGGGAGGTTCAAGGTGGTTCAAGGTCAGTGATGTTTACAAATCCAAAAAGCCCGTCACCAGTGCTTGTTATAATATGCAGCATGTCTGTGTTTATCTGCAACCGTTTTCACGCTGGACGAGATAATTGCGGTAAAATAGCCACTTTCAAAAGGATAGCCGTCTTTGACGCCCGCCTGCGCCGGCCTCTTTGAACCTATAAAGGGTCGGGACTTGGACTGCTAAAATCTACGTTTAATGCTGAAAATTCCATACGCAGGTTGTCTTGGTCTATCCCCAACCATTTAGTCGCAATTCAGTGCTGAAATGTACGTTGCATCCAAAAATTGCGAAAAATTCACTAAAACCGGACCTTTTTAGAGGTTCAAGATCGTTCAAGGTAATCGATGTTGATAACTCTAAAAAGCCTGTCACCAGTGCTTGTTACGATAAGCAGCATGTCTGTATTTATCTGCAACCGTTTTTACACTATGCGAGCAAATAACGGCAAAATCACGTTTTAGGGGGTACCCTTCTTTAGCGTTCTCGTTCGAGATAAACCCCCACACCCAGGGCACGAAATTTTGTCGCGATAAACTAGAAACATTGAGGCAGCCCATGGTGAAAATTTCGTGATTCTAGATTGCATTGTTTTGATACAGATCACGAGTGTAACAGACAGACGGACAGATAGACGCCTTATAGAAGATGGCTAAGACGCGCGAAGCATTCTGCTGTCGCGCGTAAAAAGCACAAATAAGCTTATGCACCAAAACGTCTTTAAAATCAACTTACTTATTCATTTCCTGAGCCTCGGGCTAATGAATCTTTTAAGTACGTGACAGCACACGACTTTTCATTTTAGTTTCACTGTGAATGAAAGAGTGGTGAAGTGCAGGACGATGATCAATCATTTCTGTTGTCTTTCGTCCAGACCTAAAACCTACTTTTTACCACAAAATCTCTTTCGGACACTGCTGCTGGTATTCTCTGAAGTCCGGACTGTCCTTACAGATAGGTGAAGTATATTTACCGCAGTTCAAGTTAATCGGCCTTTTCTTTTATGTTCTTTTATTAGTTAATTTCCTTCTTGGATGTTGGAAGAATGGCGATTTTATTCGGATTGCAGGTCTCAAGTCTCGTTTAAAACCAAACACACTTTCACTACGGTTTAGACTTTAGAGTGTGTTGTGATAGAGCAATGAAGCATAATAAATACTAGACCGTGTTGAAAACGTAATTATTTCATAGCTGCGATAATCAGTGTGTTTTGCATGGGACGTGTGTGTTATAAACAGACGCGTGCGTTTCAACCGTCAAGCTTGACTGTAGTGAGATTATTGGCGAGAGGTTATAACAGTGCAGACTCTGTGGTGAGAGATGGAAGGATGAAATAGGTAGTGAAACAAATGTTCGTATTCTGACGCAGTCGCAGGTCTCATCTAACAGCCAGCAGTGATCGTGATTGAATCTCATATCATTGTGCACAGAATCACTGTGGCGGGCCGTCATTATAGCTGCACTTTCTGTCGACGACTTCCGTCTGTGAATGCCCACGACGGCCGTATATATAACGTCATACAGCACCACCCACCACGAGGCCACCCACGTGGAGACCCCGGCGTGATTGTGATTGTGATTGTAGGATTGCGCGTGCACATTGAACTAACGACGCAGTTATCCTGCACCGGTCTGTCTCCATTCATTCCGTCAATCAATCTGCAAAAAAAACGAAGCATCTGATCCATGATAATTTGTCGACGAAGTAAGATCAGTCAGGCGCAGCAGCCATAATTATCACGCCTTATTCTGGTCGCTTTCAGCTGCTGCATCTGATGCAATTGTTAAACAGACGCAGCACGCAATAAATTTTCAAACAGACCCACAAAATCAAATACGATAGTGAAAATCATTCGCTACCCATTCACTACGCAGTTATTAAATTTTGTTTATTTCTTAACGCCTCCATAGTCTGCTGCTATATCCGTGTTTTATTATTTTATTTTTGTGTATTGTTTTAGATACGGTCTGGCAGCGCAGAAGCAGCAGCAACTTGTACGTGATGAAAGTCTGTTACCGAAAACGCGAGTCAACTTTGGAAATGAAATGACACGATGTGAAACGTCAGATATGCTTCAAGAATCCGAAAAAAAACTATTTTCAGTTCGATGATGCGAGAAAAACACCAGGTGCATGCAACCTAACGTATAATGCCGATCGTGAAGACAGCAGTTATACACTTAGGTGGATCGAATTGGAGCGGATAAAGGTCAGAGGTTAAAGGTTACAGGTAAAGCGAGATGAGTTCAGCTGTCGACGAATCTTCCACAATGACATCAATGAGATTGATCAACACGACGCCATCGACTACTAACAGTACGGAAGATTGGAGTGACGAATGGCTGCGTGTGACAGTCGCTACTGTTGCTGTGAGCATCATCATCGTCGGCATCGTGTTCGGCAATGGTCTGGTCATCGTCGCAATCGCCGCAGACCGTCGACTCAAGGGCGTTCAGAACTGGTTCGTCGCGTCACTGGCAGTAAGCGACCTCCTGGTCGGCCTGTTCATAATGCCGCTGTCTCTGGCCGCCGAGCTGATGGGGTACTGGGTGTTCGGTGACGTGCTCTGCCAGCTCTGGCTGTCGACCGACGTTCTGCTCTGCACCGCATCCATACTGAACCTCTGTCTTATCAGTCTCGACCGCTACTGGTCCATCACGCGAGCCATTTCTGGTTAAACGTACCCGCATTTTATTGGTCGAGCAAATGCATGAGCCAGTTCTGCCCAAACTTGCCCAGTTTCACTGGTCCATCACTCGTGCAATCTCGTACCTGCGCAAACGGACGCCAAGGCGCGCCGCGCTCATGATCTCCGTTGTCTGGACCATGTCGGGCATTATCTGTTTCCCGCCACTGGCTGGCTGGTCGCGGCCGCAGCCAATCGTCGACGGCCGTCCACTGTGTGTGCTCAGTGAGGAGCCTGGATACGCCATCTACTCGATCGTTGGATCGTTCTACCTGCCGCTGTGCGTCATGGCCGTCGTCTACCTCAAGATCTACCTGGCGAAATGCGTTCAACGGGGACGTTCTGTTTTCTAAGCGGTAGCCGACCTTTTTGTTGCTTTGGATCTACCTGGCGGCGCGGTGGCGCGCTCGGCGAAATATCATAGGCGCCAGCGGCAGGCGCTCGGGTTGTGTCGAGCTGCAGGCGACTGCGCGAACTCGCCCACTGCAACTGGACGACCGCATGCGCGCGCACAGAGTGACGGCGGCGGCGACGACATCGTGCGGCGCGGAAGCCGCTGTCATGGAGTCATCATCATCATGTCAAGTCGCGTCAACAAACGACACGCCGCAAAAGATAAACCGCAAAGTAGAAGCACCGGCAGTCGCTGACGGTGTGACGCAAAGAGCTGCAGTGATCGTCGTGACGCACGTGAACGACGACGACAATGCTGAAAGAGCGGATATACCACCAGTGACTGAGTCTGCTGCAGATATTGCGTGTGTCGCAGCGACCAGCGATCTCTGCGCGAGTCCCTCGCCCGACAAGTCTGTTTTCGACGTCGAGGTCAGCGTCGACCGTGGCTCGTGTTCGAAAATGTGACTGGCCACCGACAACAACTACAGCTAGTTGCCAAATGTCACAGTCACTCGATGTCCACGCATAGCGACTGAACCGTCACGCCGTTGCATACCGACGAAGCAAATTTCACCGTTAAAAACGGTTTTCTTTTTTTTCGTGGATGCCCGTGGCTCGTGTTCTCAGCACGGCGGCGGAACGACAACCGAAGAGGCAGAAACTGCGGCGTTCTGCAATGAACTTGACAATACGACCTCACCCGGCGCCAGTTCGTCTCCGAGGTTGTCCTCTCATTTTACCTGATCAGATTTTGCCTGCGCTTACAGTTAAGGTTAGGGTTAAAGATAGAGTTAAGAATTAGAGTTTATGGTTACGGTCGGGATTAGAGTTAGCACTAGGGTTAGAGTTAGGTTTAAAGTTAAGGTTACGGATTAGGCAAAACGGGATTAACCGAAATGAGTCTATTCCTCTCCGAGGGTCTGTCACTGCTAGTTTGCTAGTGGCGAAAATATAGACATGAGTTCATGAGTTCATGGTTGATGTTTTGTTTTCTTTCGCCAGTTCGTCTCCGACGCCCGTACAGTCATCCACGCCAGTGCGACGCGATGCCGGCGACGAGAAAAAGCTTTTGCTGATCTCGGTCGCGTCGTCGTCGACTCGTGGCGGGAGCATAAACTACCGCACGATGACAACATGCCAGTCGAGACGCCACCTCGACGCCGAACGACCGCTGCCGGCACCGAGCCGTGCAGGACGACTTCCCGGCCGACGTTCCACGACAAAAGCCGAAATTTGTCGTTTCGTTTCACACGGCAGTGTAGCGATGCGCTCAAGGTTCTTTGATGATCATTTTTGTTGTTGCAATTATTTTGTTAAATGTGCCTGTAAAAGCATTTTAAAAGTGGACGACTTCCTGGTCGACGTCTAGACATAAGCTTACACTCGTACCTTACTTAGGCTTGTATAGCTGTAGTGGGGTATTCATTCGTTAATTGATCACTTTTGTTGCAGTTTTGCCGTTGAATGTGGCAGTAGAAGAATACTGAAAAGTGGAAGGACGACTTTCCGGTCGATATCGCATGAACAACGCGCCTGAGACGGAACTGGAGAGAGCAAAGCGCAAGACGGCACGAGCCAGAGAACGACGAGCCACTCTCGTTCTTGGCGTCGTTATGATTTCTTTCGTCGGATGCTGGCTGCCGTTCTTCTTCATCTACCCTCTTTCACTGCTGACCGGACTGAAAGTACCGGAGCCAGTTTTCGCCGTGATATTCTGGTTGGGCTACTGCAACTCGGCGCTCAATCCTATCATTTACACGGTATTCAACCGAGACTTTCGTCGCGCCTTCCAGAAGCTTTTGTCGCGCTCCGGCGCTGGTTGCAAGAATCGCCGAGTCTAACCTATCGTCGAACCGATTATTTATGTTCTGACACACGATTCATATAATCGTTACATTCGGGTATCAGTGGATATCCTAATCATTGGGCGACAATAGTTCTAGGCTTAGTTTACTGGTTTATAGTCAGTCAATAATCTATATTCTCGGTGTGAACTTGTTTAGCAGATGAATCACACACGACGTCCGATTTTCAAATCCGTGGACAGTGCGAAAGTTATTGTAGGTATATTGTAATAAATGTACAAAACATCAGTTTATACGCTTGTTAACGGCGACGTGCAATGTGTGACATAACGAAAACAGCAAAAATCATAAAAAGATGACGTTACTCAACATCACATCGCCTAACTGTCAATGTGCTGTTGAATAATATTGCCTTTTTATGATTTTTGCTGTTTTCGATGTGCATGTTGCAGTTAACAAGTGTATAAACTGGTGTTTTGTACATTTATATTTGCTGTTTTATTACCAAAATAATGTTTTCTCATACGTGGTCAGTTATAATTTTTCTGTCTTGCACGGCTATAAAAATGTAAAGTCTTAAAATTTTGGGGGTCACGACCTTAACCTTTCAACGTGACGTTATCAGTCATGTGACCATTGGTCTCGGTGTGGACACTTCCTATTTGTGGTAAATGATGACCATGCGTCTATCTTGCTTGGTTACGGAGATACGGGGCCTCAAAGATTTCGAGGTCACGACCTTGACCTTTCGGTCTCACGTGAGTCATCGGTTACGTGAACATGGACTCGCCGTGGTCACTTTGCTATTGGTGGTCAATGATGACGATGCGTCTATCTTGCACCGTTATGGAGATACATGTATAAAGCTTCAAAGTTACGTTTAAAGCCAAAGTGTCACGTGACCTGTAGACAGAGGGTCAGAAATAACTACATATTTGGAATTTTCGTGGCCATATTGTCTATTCACTATACAACTTTCATGAGGCTACGATGAGGATTAAGGGCCATTTATAGGTGAAATCTTTATACAGCTAAGCAAAACCTTAGTTTCAGACAGCGTGTCGTTGTGTCACGACCGGGCGTACATGCGGCGTCCAGAGATCGGCATCTTCAAATGAATGCATCTCAGCTAGCCGAGCATCGGATCCATTGCCGGTTTGGTTCTAAAGCAATGTTGTATTCGGGGTAGGTAAATCTAGCAATCACGTTACCGATGACGTCACTTGACCCCCAAAAGGTCAAACTCGTAGCCACAATATCTTTGAGTCACGTGGCCTTCAATCAGTTTTACGAAAACTTGACCTCGCCCAATGTCACTCGTCTTGTGTTGTTATAAGTGACCCTTGTTGTCAGACAGCGTGAATGTCTGTTTCTCTGCTCCGCTGTCTGTCCCAGTCTGTCCGCAAAACTGTGACCGCTAATAGTCGCAAGCCACGTTGCCTACCGGCTTGTCTAGTAAAAATAATACAGAACATTTTGACTTTCACATTTCTACAGCGTACGTTATGACATTGTGTATAATTTTCGTGTAAAAAACTTAGAAGTTTGTGATTACAAGCAAGCACCTGCTTCTTCAAACGTAATAGCCTACGTTGACAAATCTGCTGGCTATGTAAATTAGTAGCAGCGTAATACACGGGTCTAGGGTTATGTTAGACGATGGGGTTACTTTCCCTATCCATAATGGTGCAGCGCGATCTTATGATATTGCAAAACTGATGATGTCGCTCATACACGAGGTATAGCCCTACAGGCAAATTGGTGGGCTTGGTCGGGTTACGAGAGGAGACTGATTTGGTCGATTGTTCAGCTGGCAGTCAGTTATAGGAGCCTATGCAGTTCATCTCTCGGACAAGACATCGAATTAGTTGGCACGCCGCTCGTCAATACTAACGTGAGATTTATCCTGCGACATCGAAAAGTCTGCCATGGTAAGGGACACGATAATAATATCCTAATATTTCAAGATCGCTATAGCGCGATGTTCACAAAAAACAAGTGCTAAAGCAATGATCCGGTCTACTGTCTAGTCTTCGTTTAAAATTATCTTTTAGCAGATGTACAACCTACATGTATAGGGTGATTCGAAAAGCAAGGCCACCAAGATATTGTCATACCTCGTCAAATATTGACAGATTAATAAAACAATTTTACCGTGCCAGACTCGTCAGAAAATCTCAAATTTGCAATAAAGTGCTGGCAAAAGATGTCACAAAAAGTAAAACTCTTCGTTAAAGTGCTTCGTGAAATAGTAACGTATGGACACTAGCGTGCCCTGCTTAGGCTACATCCTACAATAAAGCACGTTACTCGGAACCCGGATTTTAGTGGTTTATCAGAAATTTAACAGGAAGTTCGTAAACTGTCGTTTATGGGAAAGTGCGTAGATAAACGATTGGTTAAAAAACAAACGAAAGCCGGCAACTCGCTAAAAAGTCAGTGGCAAGTTTATTCCGTCACATAAGCTATATTTAACAGATTTGGTTGCACTTAATTGTTAAGTGAGCTGTGTAATAAAAACGCGTCAGTCGTTTTAATGAAAAAGTTAGTAGCCTACAAAAAAATTAGTGGCCTACTCGTCTTTCTCACCGTGAGCGTGGAATCAGCTACCAACATGCCTATTATAGATTTACAATAAGCAAAAGCTAACAGAAAAAAAGATGGAATGTTATAAAGGTTAAAGGTGGTGATATAGCTCTTTATAAGAAGCCCATCTCAGAGCTACGGAGCGTCACCTGCCGTATGAGGTCACACAGTGTTAATTGCCAGCCAACACAAGTGAACGCGCCCCGCCTTAACTCTAGCCAGAAAGGCCGGTACTCGATTTACCTACCCCGGAAGAATAAAAAGCTGAGTTGACCTAAGCGGTTGGTTACATACCGATATGGTTTACCTGGCCGCAGGCAGTCACCCATCCAAGTACTAACCCGGCCCGGCGTTGAGTAACTTCGTTGATCGGATGAAACGCGTTACCGTTACGCCACGCCACCAACCTAAAGGGTCATCATCATCATCATCATCATCGACAACCGTGGGCTCAATGCCCGTTGGTGTCTGACGCCATTGTTACTATCGCTGCCCACCGCTGCCTATCTAGGGCAGCGTGGCTT
>Ga0209671_1007856_pt1 | contig 11125 bp, 6 predicted proteins | sample WorMetHERISLAND2_2_FD_187401 | JGI IMG/M metagenome (GOLD analysis project Ga0209671, IMG submission 187401) | Marine gutless worms symbiont microbial communities from Max Planck institute for Marine Microbiology, Germany - Olavius geniculatus... | ecosystem: Host-associated > Annelida >...
GTTTTATATCTACAACCACGATGTCACTCACCCTTACACTGTATATAAACTGAACAGTTTTTTTTACATAAATAATATATTTAACCGACAGCAAAGTTTGTGATAAAATTTTTACGCGCGAAAGCAACTACTGCTTTCAGCGCGTCTTAGTTATCGCAATTCTGTCCGTCCGTCTGTCCGTCCGTCTGTCTGTCTGTCCGTCTGTCACGGGTGGATCAGGCAAAAACGGTTCAAGCTAGTATCACCAAAGCTTCACCTTCGGCTGCCTGGAAGACTCTAGTTTCAGGAACCGTAAAGCTTTTTCATAAATTCGAAAGGGTCACCCCGAACGAGGGGGCTAAATGAGAAGGGGTGGGCAAAATTTGCGATTTTTGGCCAATAAGTCGCTGTATCTCAGTAACGGTGCGAGATAGGGCCTAGGTTACTATTAATCACTAATAGGAAGTCATACACTGGCTCTCGATTGGCGCCCAATTCAACGACCTTGAATGACCTTGAACGCCAAAGTAGGGGGTTTTATAGATTTTTTGGCGATTTCAGGCTGCAGACACATTGCAAGAGCAAATTGCGCCGAAACCAGTTGAGATAGACATGTACAAGCTCAGTATGAAATTTTCAGCATTGAACGTAGATTTCAACGGCCCAAGTCTCGATTTTCTAGGTTCAAGGAAACCTGCGCACGAGGGCATCAAAGAGCGGTACCCCCGTAACAGTCGCGACAAAATGGCTGAAGATAGACTGACAGTTTGCGAACAGGAACTGCTATAGGCTTTCGCGCGTCCCGTGAGCATTAGCTTAAATTTCTTGTTTGAGTTAGTATTCCTTTAGGCCTATGTCAATGTTGCTGAAAGTGTCACTTGAGTTTATTGTCATCTGACTCAGTCATTATGATAGACCTAAATAAAAAAAGAAAAGGGCGCCTTTTAATTGAAACACTGTGTAGATTAGGGTCTACTGAATGATGACTTTTTACGCGCGAAAGCAGCTACTGTTTTCAGCGCGTCTTAGCCATCGCGATTCTGTCCGTCTGTCACACAGGTGGATCAGTCAAAAACGGTGCAAGCTAGAATCACCAAATCTTCACTGTCGGCTGCCTGGGAGACTCTAGTTTCAGCAACCGTAAAGCTTTTACATAAATTCGGAAAGAGTGACTCCGAACGAGGGCGCTAAATGAGAGGCTGGTGGACAAAATTTGCGATTTTTGGCCAATAAGTCGCTGTATCTCAGTAACAGTGCGAGGTAGGGCCTAGGTTATTATTAATCACTAATAGGAAGTCGTACACTGGCTCTCGATTGGCGCCGAATTAAATGACCTTGAATGACCTTGAACGCAAAATAGGGGTTTTAGGGATTTTTTGGCGATTTTGGGGTGCGACACAAGTCTATATTATTCACAAGGTGGCGCCACTCTACTATCGTTATGCTATCCAGATACAGAATTTGGTATTTGTATATTAACCTCGCGTGAACACCTCAAGTTTTAGCTAAACTACTAAACCGGAATTGCTGTAGGCTTTCGCGCGTCTCGTGAACATTAGCTTAAATTTCTTGTTAGTTTTAGTACCATATTGACATGTAAGTTTTTTATCTTTTTTCAGTTAAGGCCTACTGTTTATTGTTACACATACTTCAGTCAATGATATCACTAGCAGGTCTATGTCAATGGGTGCTCATGTCGGTAGAATAAAAAAACGCATTCGCGAGCACCGCGAGCACCTAAGGTAACCAATGTAGGCCACGCAGTTCAAAAGCTGGCAAGCAAGTGACAACTTTTTCGTAAACTGATGGAAATGAGTTGCGCAAATGGAAACACGGCAAATGCAAGACCTGAAAATGAGAAAAAAAACTCCACAAAATATAAGAAAGGAATGGAAGCAGCACTGTGTAAACGCGCTCCATAAGTAGCGTACAACGACTGTGTCGACCCCTACCTACTGTGTGCAGAGTCACAGCGGACCCTGTTACGAATTGAGACAAAAGCATTGCGCAATGTTTGTGTTTCGCGTGACGTCACATCTTATACGGATACGATGGTGATTAACTGTATTCCACTGACATTTGCTACTAGGTGGCCACTCGCCGACGTTGAGGCTCCAAGAAACGAAGACCCCATAAGATACTCACCAGGCCAAACCTAACATATAAACCTACTGTATACAACCACGATATCCCATCCGACATCGACGTTACAGACGGACGGAAAAACAGACAGACGGACAACTGACGGTGGCAGTACCGTCAGGGGATATGTTTTAAAAGTGAGTGAAGGGCGCCTAAAAGTCGTGGCAAAAAGTAAAATGTTGGTATGTTTTACGCTGTTTTTAGACTGCAATATCGGCGCAGAATGCCATAAAAATACTACAGTACGTTGAAAAATTCGAGACCTTTTCGTTGACGTTGTGTCTATCTGCCCGCTCTGTAAAACTATTTTGTTATTTTAAATTGCAAATTTTATTAGCTGCAGAAACTCTTGTAAAGCTGAAGTGTAAAGTTGCAAACAGTTATAGACAGTGAAAGAAAAAAAATAGTCGTGAAATGCTCCCTTGCTGGAAAAAGACATGAGAAACGGTGTCAACCGATACATCCGCCCATTATACTTCTGAATACCGTGCACTGCACGGTAAGAAAGTCTGTAATGTAGTAACTACATGTAGGCCTACGTGAGTCGTGTGCACTGTGCCCGGTCCTGCGTTTTAAGTCGTCCTGCATTATGCGATGACGGCAACAGTATAGGCATATTAATAAGTTTGGAAATTAGTCTGCCAGCTGTTGGCCTATCTATCTCGACTATATATAGGAACAGCAGAGTGGAGGCGTGGCAGCAGGGGGAGTCACCCCTAAATTTTAGTCTGTCGAAAAATGTGCTTCTTGTCGAGAACTTTTTCTCCGAAAGTAGGCGCCCTACAAAATTTGGGGCTAAAATTTGAGACAACTTAGGGGCAAAATTAAACATTTTAGTACAACGATATTTCTACACCTCTAACACCACACTCCCCCAATCAGAATTGCACCTAGCCACGAGGCGTTGTCATTGACGTATTGTGCGTGCTGTGTGTTTCTCACTTAAACACTATAGTCACCATTATGTCAGAGTTCTAGAATCACTTGTAAAAAGGCTTCCAACGCCCTCGGGCCAGACATCCTAGCTGGCTTTCAGGGGTCCTATTTTAAGGGAAGGGAGGAAAAGGGAAAGGAAGGTGGTGAAAAAGAAGCCATCGAGGAAAGGAGCGGAGAGAAAGGAAAAGGGAGACGAATGGAATGGAAAGGGAGAGAAGATGAGGGAAGCTGTCCAATAATTTTTCACATTATCGAGTTCCGGAAATTTGCCGTTGTCTCCTCCCTCAACTTTTTAAAATAGCTTAAACGACACAGCTGCCTGGATCGAGTGGGTGAGTGAGGCTGCACCGGTTGTTATACAGCAGTCGCCGAATGTCGATGACGCTGCATGGCGACAGTGTATAGGCCTAATTTACCGCGTAGATCTACAGACGTGCGCCCCGCAGGCAAACCTAGTCGATGTTGATGCATGTCAATGTCGCACGCACCGGCTGGCTGGCCGTGCATGCATGATTGGGCCTTTGGGCAACGCTAGCCGGCTATCGATCGGTTGTGCAGGATACGACGTGGTCTTACGTCGACAGCATTGCGCTAGCCATCTGAGATTGCACAACGATTGCCAACGCCGAAGAAGGATGTAGGCTGTAATAGGCCATCGCAGCGTGCACGTTGACGTAATATTAGATATTATGATGCGGTTGCGGAAGGATGAAATTATGACCGAAAAAGGCGCCGAAGCCGGTATGTCGGTCTAATAATGCTCTGGTCGGACAAGTCTGTAAAGACAACTGAACTACGACGTTAGGCCTATCGGCAATTTTAGTGCCACAGTTAGGCCTACATATGGTTTATATAGGATTTAGAAGCCATCAACCAAGTTTTCTTGAAATGGCATGTATACGCACATTTCTCCTCGATGTTTGGGGAGGGATGATTTCCCCTTCACGACCACTATGTAGGGATTCACGGTCATGGCCGCAGAAATGCAGCCGTTGACTAGGCCCCCATATGTTCACGAAAAAGAAATTATATTCGGCCTACACAAAGAGAAGATGCTATATTGCATTCAGAAATTCAGCGCTCATTTGGCTTAAGATTTGTCCAACTCCAATAAAAATTGCGCAGATACTAGCGAGCGCACCTTTTTCATAGAAATTAGAGCTGTCACAGTTGACGCGTTAATTAACGCGTCAATAAATTAACGCGCGTTGAAAAAAATTAACGAGCGTTAAAAAAATTAATGCATATGCGTAAATTTATTTCATTCAGTTACTAAATTCTGTGCAGCAAAAGTTCGGATATTGCATTAAACTGCGGTTATATGACAATCGAATGAAATCAAGTAACTAAACTAGTTTTCGTTTCATCACTACTGTAAATAAACACTTACTTATTTATTTCATTGACAGGCTAATAGATTTCTATGCTATGACGTCAGTTACTGCTGATCAAAATAATGTTGTCTGAAGTTTTTTGCGTGTATAGTAAAATACTGTAATAGTTCAATAGTAAATAGTCTAAATACGTTTAAAAAATAAAAATTATATGCGTTTTTAAAACATTTTTTTCATTTTTCTAACTTTCTATATTCTACAGGCGGGTCCCATAAACGTCTCGGGCCTGGGGTAATTTGCTTCCTACTCTCCATCTCGAAGGGACTGGGTGCGTTAATTTACGTGTTAATTAATGCATTAAAAAAATTGACGCACTGTGTTAATGCGTTAAAAAATTAACGCCTTGACAGCTAACACAAGCTACATCGGCTGACAGTTGAGACGCCAAACAACACAAAGAATTCGGCTTTGCTCAGAAAATATCTGAATAACTGTGCGTGAGTCTGTGTGCATCATGACAAAACAACAAAATCATGCGCAGGATAACCATAATAATACAGATTCAAGCAACGGATGATGACTGACTCAATGCATGTATACACCAGTAAAATATTCAATAAACTGCAGCAGCCACACAGCGAGGGAGAACTAACCTGGCCGCTGATGCGCCAGTCTGCGGCTTTTTCAGCCTGTACTTGAACTGCACAACACAACAACTGTGCACAACATGTTCCAAAACTAGCTAAACAAACTAACAAACAAACTAACCAAAACTTGTTTCAAATCCTACAGATAAGCGTATACAAAATCGTTAATGGCTGACAGATCTTTATAAAAAATATTATCATTCATGTACACTATAGTTCTGAACAAATTCTAAATTTTGTGCTCAAAGTGGCCACTTGGGGCCCTGATGGAAGCTCTTGTCTTAGGCGGGTGCGTCATTGTATTGAATGTTTTCTACTGTTTCTATGGAACTGTCATGAATCAACTTCTACTACACAACATATTACTTAATCAGTCAGCACAGTCAGCCCAGAGTACAAATGCACACACAGAAAAAAACGTTACAATTTCCCCACTAAATTCTGCATAATTTCTCAGCTTCATATGCAGCACACTTCCAGACAATCTGTTTTTTTTTGTTTTCTCATTTCGTTTTTTAGTATTTAATTCTAAGTTCGTAGTACATCTGGTCGACTGTACCATGGACGGCGTGGTCCAAAACTGCAATAAACTTGTGCAGTATTAAATCCAATGTGACGTGATGATAACGATGATGATGCACGACAAAACATTCGTTATGGCACACTGACCAGTTTAGCACGCAGCGGCCAGCCAGACACCAGGACGAAGTAAGCTTTGACGCCTAACTCTACATGTAATGGTGGGAGAGTAAACTCCTTGGTGTCAGCGTTTGGACAAGTAGCATCAACAGAGATGTCATAGCTGCCCCTCTCCAGCACCAAAGCTGGACTTGACTGCGACACAAACCACACACATGCACATTATTTCTTTCCCTTTTTGTTTTTTTTACTGATCTCGGGCTTCTAGTTCTGAAACAAACGAATCTGTTTCTGGATTTTTTAACGTTTCACACAACATTACTTTTACGTCACTTTATCTCACTTAAAATATTATCAGTTCTTTTCAGTTTGAGCGCTAAATAAAACTGGCAGTTTGCGTGGCGGCTTTTTCAGTGTAAATACAATACTGTATCGTACTGTATGCACAGCTGCACGTGCTGAAACGAATGAGTAATTTCTTAATAGGACATCAGCATACATAAGGCCATTCCATGGCATAACAGTGTTGACATAACTGACTACATCAATTGAACTACTGCGTAAAACCGATGCTGTCTAGCTGCAATAAAACAAATGACAGTAAGCAATGGATCGAAAGAGGATTAAGCACACATTGTGAAATAGTACTGAAATAGCCGTTTTTGATCAGAAAATGATCCACTGCATAAAGCTTCTTATTGCCAGTGCTGAAAAACAACAATAATCCGCTAAAATGAGTATGAAACCACTAACTCTAAGCTTACTGGTTACTTAGTATATAGTAATCCCTGTAGTGATTGCTACAAAAACGCAAACTTCTCATTAGCAAATACAAGCAACATCTTAAAACTGCAGGCTAGATCTACACAATAGAGAGTAAGCAAAAACTAGTCAAATGATGGACAAAACTAGATCAGCAATGAGGCACACGTATCAAAGTAGGCCAAGATAAATGAAATAAGATAAATGAAATAAGATAAACGAAATAAGATAAATGAAATAATGCAAATGACCAATAATAATCCTAAAGTGCAAATGCAACTTCTTCATCAATAAATATAAGAAACGTTTCAGAAGAAGATAAGTAAGAATGTTGGCTCAGTGGATTGCAGCTATCTACCTTAGTATCCACGGTTGACCACTGCACTCAGCAACCGTGATCTTCGACTATTTTAGCCAAAAATTGACACATCAGTTACTCCAATCACACAAATTTTTAGTGTGTCTGTGAATTTTTTGTTTTCAAACTAAAAGCCCATACATGGTGGCATATGGGACAGAAGAAAGGACAGCAGTCGGATAATAAAACACAACATGAAGTCACCAAAGTTGGAGTGAGCTGCATGCGGTTGTACGGGCCACTAGCGAGCACTAGATCACACGGAGAACTGTTGATGACGTGCAGCTTTGACATCCCTGCTTCCAGCTCGGTTTCACAAACTGCCTTCTACATATGTTCAATAAACGTACATTGAATCTCACAAACTGATAACGCTCTACGTTTGCACGAAATTAGTCGAACAATGAATAACAAAAATCACGCCACTGGAATGGGTCTCCTCGGCATTACCGCACCAATTTTCCCCGCTTTTACTGGCCAAATTACAATGTGTCCAGATTGTTGCAATGGAAAGGAGATGGCTAAACATTTACTTCTGTCATGTTCAAAATGAACAGCAAAACTTCAGCATTACACTGATGACTACTCTGATATCGCAGATGAGCTCCACGACAGTAACAACCTGGCAAAATTCCTAATCATTTTGGGGCATCTGTCTCCCCACACAAGCACTGCTCAATGGACTTATCGAGACGACACCAACAACAAATAACAACAACAACAGCTGACAAACAATAACAGTGCATACACATATCACAAAGCAGCACTGAAAACAAAAAAACATGGTATGACTCACATCGATTGGTATTTGCAGAAAGCCAGCTGCAACGAACGACAGTGCAGCAAGCGCCATGCCAGCAACCATTCTCTGTATGGGACTGCAACGTCACAAGAATTAGCACAAAGCACTATTAACCAGGCTTTTACTTTCATCAGGAAATAACCAATACCAACATGTTTCTTACACTGAGGTAATATTTATTTAATGCAGCATGGTGCAGTGATAGTACCGCAAAGACTTAACAATGACCTCTATTGTACACGAAATATAACTTTCCAAAACTATTAAAAACACAAATAAAGCAACTTGTTATGTGCATGAAACGAATCCCAAATAAATATGATAAAAAAGAAAAAACTGCACAATTACTCCAGAAGAAAGCAGCCAAAAATTAACATAGATGGCACATGGTAACAACTATGCTGCTAATAAAAATGCACAGATACACTTACTAAGTCTTCTTTTCATCAGGAAATCAAATAGCCTATCCTTCTGCATTCGTATAACTGTAAACATATCTACCGATATTTGCACCCAAAGTTGACCCAAAAACCAAGCTACAGAATGTCAACTATACCGGATAAACTAGCAGCGTTCAACTGTTAGCGAGCACACAGTCCATGTTTGACACTGGAGTAGCCAGGATTCACAGGTAGAAGGAACATCTACGAAACAAGGTGTCCTCTCCACACTGGATAAAAGGTCTGGACAGGGGCTGTTTTTCTCTTCAAACTTCCTTTCTATATTTTTATATGACAAGTAATTTGAGCAAAGCTCATGAGATGCGCGACAGCCTATAGCAATTCCTGTTCGCTGGTTGTTCAGGTCTATCTCCATCCATTTTGTTGCAATTCACTGTTGAAGTGTGTGCTGCAGCCGAAAATTGCAGAAAAATCACTAAAACCCCATATTTTGGGGGTTCAAGGTCATTGACCTTGATGTCAATCGAAAGGGTGTATGGGACTTCCTATTAGTGATTAATAATAACCTAGGCCCTATCTTGCACCGTTTCTGAGATACGGCGACTTATTGGCTCAAAATGGCCAATTTTTTGTACCCCCTCTCATTTATTGCCCTCAAGCAGAGTGACCCCTTTCGAATTTTGGGAAAAGCTTTACGGATCCTAAAACTAGAGTCTTTGAGGCAGTCCACGGTGAAGATTTCGTGATCCTAGCTTGTGTTGTGTTGACACAATATCGGAATGTGACAGACGGACAGACGAACGAACGAACGCCTGAACGATGCCTAAGACGCGCAAAGCATTACATGCTGTTGCACGTAAAAATGGTGTGTTCTGGAAAATTTTAGGCATTGTTTAAAGCAAAATCGCTTAGTGTTAGGCATTAGATAACTGTCATTCGTAGTTTCAGAAGAGCATGTGCCTCCAGTGTCTTCAAAGTCCATGTGCACCTGGTGCTCCCTACAACTATGCCACTGGTCTTCGATACTATCATTTTTTTCATTTCTTTTATCATTTTATTTCGTTCATAGACACATAGCATGACATTTTAAAGGTCAGAAGTAATGAACTGGAACGACAAGGTTGAAACAACACTGACAGCCGCCCATAAGCCTAAATAATACAAAACACATGCAAAATAAACGAGCAGTTAAAAACACTTCAAAAATACGGCAAAATTAACAGAGCCTATAGACTGTTTAAAGGTGTTGATACTTCTAAAGTTAACACTACTTGGTAATGAATTCCAATTCATCAATTACATTGGCAGAATTTGTCAGTTGCAACTAAACCTTGATGTCAGAAATTGGCCAATGGCCATTTTTATCAGAAAGAACAGTATTGACGTCGTAATACATGGTAGTAGTACACTGCATTTCACGAGGTAGTGTAGAGACGTTATTAAGGTGAGTGGTGCTAAACTTTAGTCATTTTTGTCAAGTTTTTTTTGTGATGCTGCTTGCCGAAAATTATCAGAATCGGCCAGTGTTTCAGGGACAAGTTATTCACGAAATAAAAGTGGTCCAGTTTTTTGAGACACAATGTGGTAGTAGAATAGTGTGGTGTAATGATGTCTTGTTTGTTATAGCAAATCCAGCAGTGTAAGGCGCGCTATTCCACGACACTGAGAGCTGGCTACAGATGTGACTCGTGCAGTAAGTCTGCGAACCACGTGCGCTATCGGTGTCTTGAGTGCCCCGACGTGGACATCTGTACGCAGTGCTTTGACGTGGGCAATGTACCAACTGCTGGCAGTCACAGTGGCGACCACGATCTCGTGCTCTTCTGGTATGAATCACTCTGTGCATTTTCCAAAGATTAGCCACATTATCAAAAGGGCTCACAGTTTTCCGCGGGCCACAGAATTTTGAGCCGAGCTGCAGAATTTGCTCTTTTCCACGGAATTTTGATATTGCCACGGAATTTTGTGGAATTTTACAGAAGTTAAGAAATGACTGATGATTAGTACGATTGTTGGCTTCAAACTAACTATGTCAGAGAGAAAAATCAAACTGAACTGCTTAAAACTGCATCCCTACTAATAATTACCATCGTATACTGCACAGTCGTAAATTAACACATTGCGACTAATTGACAAATTGCATTTTTGAAAAGAAAGAAATTATCGATAATTTCCTTTGTATATTGCTAACTTAACTGAGCACTATGCCAGCATGCAAAAGCTGAAGTTTTTTTAAACAGAATAAAGCTTAGTTTATGCACAAATGGACGGCCACAGTAAGCAGCAGAATTTGGACAATTTTGCCATGGTGAGCCATGGAATTTTGTGAACTGGCCCACGGAATTGGGCAAAATTGATCGCGGAAATCTTTGGGCCCTATTAATCAAGAACATGGCAGTTTGAAAAACCTAGATCATTAGGGTTAATTAAAAACCTAAAAATTTCAAAGGGCAAAATTTCAGTTCTTCAAAGGCTTTTTATCAGTTACATAATTCTAAATGCACTGCAGATCATGTTATTTAGTTTCATACTCTAGTCGTGGCTTTTGAGTTATTTCTATAATTTGTAGAAAACAATGTGACAGGGAGAATCGTGTGATTCCTGGATCATGATTTTGTGTCCAGTTTTCATTGTACACTGAATTCACAAAAAGTAGAAAAAGCTCAAAACCTAAAACAAAATCTAGGTTTCTTTGGCCTTGGTAACATTTGCATTTGTGTATTTCATTTGCTCAAGATGTTGTTTTTTTTCAGATGAGTATGCAGTGCATTAAGGGCTGTTCTGCACTATGCAATTTGATGCTTCACTTACTTACTTACTTTAAATGAATTTTCGATTTTTTGGTATTGTCTGGGCCTAGTTTATTTGTTAGGTGCTGCCATTTAGTGTTGTAGTAGATGCTATACGAAACTTTTGTAATTGTAATCAGTGGCTTCTATTCCTGTACCTGGTGGGTGCAGTTTGCACCCAGTGAAAAATAGGGGATGGGGAAGTTTTGATAAGGTAGCAGATCAAAACTTCCCCCCCTATTTTTACTTGGCAAACTGCACCCGTAACAAAACTCTCCCTATTTTTTTACTTTTTCTCTATTTTTCAATCTGCACCTTTAACAAAATTTTCCCTCT
>Ga0209671_1007858_pt1 | contig 11124 bp, 5 predicted proteins | sample WorMetHERISLAND2_2_FD_187401 | JGI IMG/M metagenome (GOLD analysis project Ga0209671, IMG submission 187401) | Marine gutless worms symbiont microbial communities from Max Planck institute for Marine Microbiology, Germany - Olavius geniculatus... | ecosystem: Host-associated > Annelida >...
ACATTGCATGATAAAGTAGATGGTTAGAGGGGCTAATTTGGAACTAAGCATGATCGGTGCGTAGGGGGCTACACTTTAATGGCTTGGTTTGATGTAATTTCGCACGCTAGGTTAATTTGTTTCATTTTTTTACTGACCAGCCGCGGAACCCCTGGCATATGCTCGTGGAACCCTTGGGTTCCGAGGAACACCGGTTGAAAAACACTGTGTTATCATAACATAAAATAATTTTGTAATAATGGTAATCCAGAGAAGCACTATAAACTCATCCAGCATGGTCCAAGGCGAAACCCCGACTGCAAACGTATTTGAGAACATTTTGCACCCCGAAAACCGCATCTGGTGACACTACACTGTTTGTTATAATTTTTACCTAAGATTATACTGATAGTTCCCCACGTTCTCCAAGTTCCAAAAATTCCCCCAGTATTCCAGTTTTTCAGGTTTGTGGCCACCCCGTAATGTAATTAGATTTTGGACACACCTGATAATACCAGAAACGGCCTCCTCCTTCAAGTAGACAGCGTTGTACTTCATCAGACTGATCATGAAGTTGAAGAGATCAAACAGTTTCTTCGTTGACGACAAGCTCTGTAGTAGCTCCAGCAGAAAGTCGCCTGCAGACATTTTAAATTCCATTTATCGCTCATAATTTAGTTGCTATTGCACGTACTTGCACGAAATTTCATATGCAAACTAAGTTTGACGTTCTACATGTAGTTATGCCATAAAATTGAACAAAAATGAAATTGAACATTTCGAAGGCCGCCATTTTGTATTTTAACACAAAGCGTAACAAATCAGCTGCCGACTGAAAAAGGTTCATAAAATGCTGCAGGAATGTGGTTAGTTGCTACGGGAAATAAGTCATGTGACCCGAATCGAGAAAAGTAGTAAATTCAAGATGGCGGTGGTCACCATTTTAAATGTCGTTCATCACTTATAACTGCTTTTTCACCCATCTGCTTGAAATTTTGTATGTAGACTAAATTCGCTGTCCCACATACTGGCTTGCCATTATATTAAACAAATAACAAAATGCAAGATGCTGGAGGTTAGTAGTAGTAGTTGTTGTTGTGTACAAAGTAACTGTTCAATGACTTTTCAAGCTTTAATAAAACCGCAAATATTATATATAAAAAACTGCAAGCAATTCATTTAATGTTGTATAAGTGCTGATGTAAAACGGCAAAAATCAAAAAGTATAAGCACGAACATTATGCATTAGCTTAGACATTTATATCAGGCTACTGAAAAACAGATTAAATGTCTAAGCTAATACATTAGTTCGTGCTTTACTTTTTGATTTTTCTGTTTTACATCAGCACTTATACAACTTTAAATGAATTGCTTGCAGTTTTTTATATATAATATTAAATAGCAGGCAAATTTGCGGCTTCCATTGAATGTTCAAAAGCTAGATGTGTTTCAGCTTCAGGTGGCTTTGCCTTCCCTTGTCACCCTGACCAGCACCTCTGTCGTTTGCATATTGCTCTATTAATACCGTTCCATTGCTTAATACCATTTATGTCATTTGTGCAATAGGTTTGTTGTTTCGATAATGTCAGGGAAATTGTCATTCCATGACTGGAAAAGTCAGTGAATTTTACTACAGAAAAGCTGTAGGAATCTCGTTGACATCATTTGTGTGATAAAGGCGGCTTGAATTGATGTTAAAGGTTGTGCATGGGACTGGGAAACCCATTGCAGAGCTACATGGCATCACCTGTCATATGGGATCATGCAGTGTTATCTTTAGCCCCAACCAGACAGACCGGTACTCGATTTACCTTCCTGAGAGGGATGGAAGGCTGAGTTGACCTTGGTGTTGGTTATATGCTGAGACGGTTTACCTGTCTGCAGACATCTGAGTAGTAGACAGATCTGAGTAGTAACCACTTGACCCGACTGGGAGTCGAACCTATGACCTCTCAATTGTAAGTCCAACACACTACCGTTGCGGCACCATGCCACAACCAAGATGTTACTGTTGCACAGAGGTGGCGTCGATACCCCCGGCGAGTTTTGCACTGAATAACGAGACAATGTCGGACACGACGACACCACTGCCTGCTGATACTGATGCTGCTGCTGCTGATGATGCTGGCAATGGTGCTGAGAGTGACGATGGATGGACAGAGAGTGAACTTCCACTTCCAGCAGCTACAGCAAATCCTCCTCATTCTCTTCCTCCGCCTCTTCCCAGGATGGATTACCATCCCAACTCTCACAGGTTACTTGTACTCGTTGTTGTTGTTGTTGTAGTAGCCCACTCTTTATTTCTTCGGGATCAGGCGTTGAGGAACTCAGTGACCTCTTTGGGTCACTGCCAGAGGTTCACGAGGGTCAGATTGGTCAGGTTTGTTGGGCATTTGAAGTGACGATGTGAGGTGTCGGGTTGCAGTCAGTGCAAGTGTCGGGAACTGCTGGGTTGAGTCGGTGTTTACACAAGTTGAGCTGACCACAGTAGCCAGACTTCAACTGCACTAGTTGTACTGGTACTGGTACTGGTACTGGTACTTAGCGGCGTTGTGGATTAAAAAAGAAGGCAGAGCAGGAAGTTGCAATCTTTCGACAGACAGACACTGCAAATTTCTGACAGCGGAGATAATGATTGCGTAAAATTTTAATTTTGCCCAGACTGAGTTAATTCAAGCGGTGGTTTTTTAGCTTCAAATTATGTATTTCCAGATAAAGATTTTCTGACAAGAAGAAGATTTTCTGACAGTTTTTAATAGCCCAAAATGTAGGGGGAATTATCTCCTCCCTTGTCTTTTGAACACGATGCCACTGGTGCTAATGTTAGGCCAATACTCAGTTTACCTACCGCAGAGGGATGGAAATAAAGGAGGCTGTTCCCAGCAGACTCTGGCTTACTAGTGGTTGTGGTTGTTGTAGTTGTTGTTGTTATCATTATTTGTCATTGTCTTTATTGTTTCATGTGTGCCCTTGTACCAGGTTACCATGACACTATCCTGTTAAACATTTCTTGAGAATCAATAAAAAAATGGAAACATTAGGATTATTGTTGTCCTTGCAAGTTTCTCTGGTTTTGCCCATGTTGTGTAATAGCTAGCAGCCAAGACTGTTTACACCACAGAGATGTGTGGATTGCGGATGGGTCTGCTTGTGGGATTCCAGGTTGTTTCATCACCGATCAATTCATCCTGCGGATGGTTCATCGCTGGGTCAGTTTGTCACTGGTCGATCATCACAAAAACTGTTATATCACGTAGTACGCAAAAAAATGTTGCATCAGCCAAATCCTAAACAAACAGAATGAATATCATTTTGCTCAAAATCATCCTCTTTGAAAAACATCAAACTACAAACATGATACATTTATTATAAGAAATTATCTGCGAGTCTGTTTTTTATCGTTCACAACCACGACAGATGTGCCATAGCACGCAAGAATGTCAGACGATCTGTTCGTCCATAGTTGTCAATTGCACATTTCACACGCTCTTTTAGTTGACTGTACTTTTTCTTCGGTGCATGCTGACTTCCAGCAGATGCCTGAAAGAAACTGGCAGTTTGCATTTGCTGTCGCTTTCATAATGCCATCCAAACATGTCCACATGGATCGATGATTGCACAGTTGAAGAGACTGCAGATTGTTGTGCCACCCCTCACAGATATTTGTAGTAGGCTACGTGCTGTTCTCTGTCATTGAGTCGCTGTTTTCATCCATTGCACAAATGTACACGTTAGGCCTGCTTATGTCGTATGACTGCAACGAACAATACCTGTAAGAACCGCACCAGCCGCTGATTGTTTTTTTCACTTTGTGATGAATCGACTGGTGATGAAATGACCGGCCACTGCTTGCAGATCAGAATCAGCAGAACAAGGACTGACTGTTTCAATTTGCTGCATGGTGTGGGTCCTAACCAGCAACTAGCTCGCTTCTTGTTCCATCTTATCAGACCAGCATTTGTGTTGTTTCTGTTTTGCATTTCATGTCGATTTTGTTATGGTTAGCAGATTCATAGAGATGGCTGAACGTATCTGTCACGCATGCCATAAGCCAGGTCACATGGCACGATTCTGTCCAGAAAATCCGCAACAGGTAATAATAGATTTTCATAGTTAACACTTTGTATTTGCCTTACATCACCAGAAATGTAAATGTATGTTGTTCACCAAGTTCTAAACCGAAATGGCTGTTTCTGAAAATCTGTACTATGTTAAATCAAACAATAAAGAGCCTTCTGTTATCAGTGCACTTACTGCTTTTAGTGTTTAGAGAAGAATCTTACTGCATTGAAGTCTTACAGTGCATTTGTTCTATTAGGCTGTACTGCATCTCTTACTCATTTATCCTGTACATTCACCTAACTTGAAAGCTAAAACATGCAGAAAACCAATAAAAGTTGAGTGCGAATACCAGTATTTCCCATGCCAGGAGTAATGGGTGTGCCACTTTTAGGTATAGGTCAGGCGGATGGCCGAAGATTATATTAGCAGTGTGCCAGCTTAGTTTGCTAGCTATAAAACTTCTTTATTGATTGGCATCATTATCTTTGCAAAGGAGGTTTCGTGATACGTGGCATTTAGTTATTTATTTATCTGTGTGTTAGCAGGATCACACAAAAAATTGCAGGCGGATATAGCTGAAATTTTTTTTACAGAATTTTAGACCTGGTTCAACTTAGAGATGCTTAGGTCTTTCTGGTGCTCCGGATCAGCATCTGGATAGGATAAGATTGAAGGATTCTTTGTCATTGATAAGTGGAGCAAATTTTTGCCAACTATGGTGCTGCCACCTGGCAAACACAACAGAAAAATTGTGTATTATTGGCGTAGGTTTGCACTCAGTCAGCAAGGAGTTCTCCTCTAGTTATGCTACTGAACTACATTTTATCTTAAAAATGTGCTACTTTTATTTTTGAATAACTTCGTGAAACATTGGCCGAGTTTGATACGACTTGTGAATTTCACAAGGTAGTGCAGCAACAGTATTTAGATGAGGTAGGCTAAACTATAGTCATTTACGTTAAGTTTCTTCATGATGTTGCTTGCCAAAAATTTCGAAAATTGGCTAGTCTTTCACAGAAGTGGTGCGTTTTTGTGAGAAACGTGCATGAACTGTGTATGTGACTAGACTGGTGCTATGAGAGCGCCTACTGCTTCTGCGGGCAATGCATGTTACACCTGTGGTCAGACTGGACATCGGAAATCCAGTTGTCCGCAGAGAGGATCAGACCAGTACAGATCCGGTGAAAGGCCTGGCCATGGGAGATATGGTCATGAAAGGCCGGCCTATGGAACGCCTAATCATGATAGCTTTCGCAAGCCTGAAAGGCACTGGCCTGCTAAGAGTGTATGTTACATTCAGTGCATCATTTATTTTGTTTTCTGTATTATGCAGCGATTTTATAGGCTTCATTACGTACGTCCATTTGTCTGTCTGTTTATCAGCAGGCAATGGTGTCACCTACAACAGTAGGATTGTTGAAAGCGACTAATTTTCAATGTCATTAGTTGTTCTGTTTTTTGAACCTTTAAAAATTAGGCTAAAATTGTCACAAAAACTTCTGACGGAATTACGCAGCTTCAGCTCTAGTTTATGTCGCTGTTGCATGGGTCGTGAGCATTGGTAATGATATCGGTATAAGCAGCAGCAACATAGCACTGTAGGAGTAGTTGTAGTTGTGGTTTGTATTGTTTTTGCAGCAACTGACAGTTATCATAAAACTTCAAATAAAAGCCTCTGGCTTCTATTACTACAAGTTGCTTTGATCCCCTGGGCCTAACATTACTTTACTGTATTTTCTAATGTTTCTGAAAACTGTCATCTTCTAAGTATTGCATAGTCATGCTGGCTTGTATCTGGGACCCAGCATATATCCAGGACCTGGCTTGTAACTGAGACCCGGCCTCTATTAGTACAAGTTACCTTAACCCCCAGCCTGTATCTGGGACCTAATGTTTATTCGGGACATGGCCTCTAATCAAAGTTTTACCATAATTACAATAGTGTGTGTTATTTTATTTGATGGGTTTGACTGATTGTAGTCGAACGGCATGCGACAGAGAAGCGAGCATCGTCACTGACTCTCACACTCACAATTCTGGTACTCACTACTACTCAATGATATCTTTTTAGTCCGCCCGGAAGCGATAGCTTTTGAAGCGGACTTACGTTTTACTGCAGATGTTTTTTTTATTCCAATGCGAGATCTCTGAGATGCGTCGGCCGATCGGCGTGAAATTTTGCACGATGATCAGCAGTAGGTTGAATTTTATAATGCTGGTGCAAAATTTCAGGGGGCTCTCTCCAAAACAATTTTAGGGGCCAAAAACATGCAAAATTTGGCCTGATTTTGGACGACTTCAAAGTTTGACGCCGAATATCTCGGGACGGATAAAGATATTCGAAATCGGTCAAGTATTTGATCGATCGCGATTTCTTCCGCATTAGGTGAAACAAGTCCTGTAAACTTTAGTCCAGTAACCTTGGAGATCTGAAGGTGAAATTGTACCCACCTAAAGCGTCTTTTTCAGAAGACCATATTTTGGCCCCCAGGGGGTGCTGCATCCCCAAATTTTTACACACACTAGACAATGACAAAGTCTTGATAGTGCACCCCCATGGGGACTGGGTTCCTCTTAAAATTTTTTTCAAACGGGTCCAAAATTGGCTTAAAATTCACTTAATGCACACCTGTAACTTTGGCAGTTGTCGGAGTAGCCCCACAAAACTTTGTCACATGACGTGGCGCTAGGTGGGGTTGATAACCCGAGTACAACTTTTTAGGGGGCACCACTCCCTTAAAATTTGGGAGGGCAAAAAATGTCCAAAATTTGTTGCAATTCAAGACAGCTTTTGAATTTGACCGCAAATGTCTCTGGAACCCATAGAGATATCAACCAAAGGAAAATAGCGTTATCAAGGACGATCGTTACTGCATTGACGAAAAAACGTGTTTTTCGGTCCACTAACAAATTGTTATAGGCGTGCATGTTGACCCGCCCTAAGTAGACAGTGCGTGAGTTCATGTTTTGTTGAGAAGTAGGATTATCTTTTTTCTAAGTGACATCCGCTTAATCTGACATCCGCTAAGAACTGAATCCGATTAACTTACTTTTTATCTGTAGATGAACTGAAAACCGATTGGAAAGTTTTTAATCGCTAGGGATTAAGAAATTACGCCTATTCTTTTGCATTGGAGCTCTCTGGTGTTAATCGATAATGCTCGGATTAACTTTGGTGTTAGCTGCCATTTCCGATTATCTTTCTTCTTATCTGGTAGATAATCGGAAATGTTGGTTCTTAGAAGAAAGATAACACCAAATTTTAACTTCAGTTCATGTTTCCGATTATCTTGGTACTTATTCTAAGAGAAAGTGACGACCGAAGTGATAATCCTACTTCTCAACGAAACATGAACTCGTGCATTGCATGTTTTGCATATGGTAATGCTTTTTAGTTCGAGCCACATGTCTTTGCTACTGGGGGAATTTCATCCCCCTGAATTTACTCTCAATCGGACTTAGGGCGCCAGGCGGACTCACGTTGGGCTTTGCCCCAAATTTCTAGTTTGTTTGAGTGGAACTCTTACAGATTGTATTTTGGAAGATTTTAGTAGGGTTCATAAACCTTTTTTAAATCACCCAGCTTTAAGTTTTAAAAACATAACTGTTGAAAGCAATTTGTTGAAAGCAATTCATTGATAGTTGCATTGGGTGGGTTTTAGATGGGTTTACCTGATAAAACTTTGCTAGAAATTGTTGTGATTTGTTTTATTTGTTTTTTTTATTCTTTGCAATGTAATTTCACTTGTGGTGTTTTTTGCATGATATTGACATTTAGCATTTCACAGAGATTGTGGTTCAGTTTTGTGTTGTGTGGAGTTTGCTGTGAATGACAGCTGGTATTGTTCTCATATGTTATGTGTTCTGTCTTTGAATAGACTCATATCATGAAACAGTAAATTAATAAGTTATTGCAAATTTATCAAAATACAACCTTTTTATTCTGTTGTTATCAGGGCTTGAAGTTGGGAAAAGTAAGTGCCGGTATCTTAGTTTTCCCTTCCTCCCCTACCTTTCTTTCTCTTCCCATTTTTTGCCTTTCTTTTTTTCTCCTTTCCCTTAGAAGTAGGACTGCTGAAATTCAGCTAGTAGTCTGGTAGAGAAATCGCTGTTACCCAGCAGGGTCTGGGGCGTAGCCACAGCCATAATCAAATTTTTGTGTATTTTTGCCTTAAAATATGACACCTAGTGGCATAATTTTAACTATTTTAATTAAGTGAACAAATTAAATGCATTTTAAAGAATAGTCAAATCAGAATCAAAAAAGTTGCTAAATGAACAAGCTATCGCTAATTTGGTCACTGATAGGTGCAAACATAAGCAACCAGTTGCCTAAATATCAAGAGCTACCTGTGGAGCATGCATACTGGTATGTTTTTTTTAAGAAAAGAAGTGCTGGTATGCTTTTCAAGCAGCCAAAGAAGTATCGATATGGCATACCGGTCCATACCGTTCCACTTCGAGCCCTGGTTGTTGTTGAAATTCCAGCAACCGCTGCTGCCTTCTTCGGAAGGACTGTCTGCCGGGTGTTGCTGTGGCGGACAGTAAGCAGTCATAGATGTGGCGGACAGTTATTCCGAAGAAGGCAGCAACGGTTGCCAAAACATCAACAACAATAGAATAAACAGGTTGTATTTCGATGAATTTGTATAACTGATCATGTCATGTGCTCTGGTTTGCTGTGCTTGTAGTATTGACGCTTTTTCATCTCATCTCTGCAGTCTGTGACTGATTGAATGACACTTGAAAGCCTGTTGTGACCGACAGTTTTTGATATTATGACTTTGCTATATGACGTTTGCTGAGCTTGAGTTTTCATTTTTGAAATCTTGAAGTATTTTTCACAATGTGGCTGTTGCGTTATGTATAATTTTGGCAATTTCCGTTAGGGATGTGACGAAGCCAGAAAATATTCGCATTTGTCAAATGCGAATATTAAATTTACTATTTGTCGAATAACGAGTACGAATGCAAATAGTTATTCAGTCTCAAGGAAACTTTACTACACCTGTATAAATAAATAAAGTGAAACATCCAAAGTAGTTGTTCAGTGTTCAGTCAGAAAAAAAAATCAGCATCTAAGGCAAAGTTCAGTTAAATCAATCAAGTTCCATTAAGAAAGTCAAACATCCAGAGTGTTCTGTGTTCTCTTCACTCAGTATCCTCTATCTAAAGTTTAGTTAAGTTCAGTCAAGTTGCATAAAATGAAATATTCGCATTTGACAGAAGTGCCACCAACTATTCGTCTAATATCGAATAGCTGAAAAGTGGTCAATATTCGCATGTTGTTGAATGTGAATACGAAGTTCGTCACATCTCTATTTCCGTAATTTAGTTGTTTCGCCAGTTGCAACAACGTCGAGTACTCGACCTAGGTTTTTGTGTTTTTGTTTAGGTTTTTTCTGACAAGGACGTTTGGAGAAACTAGATTTCTAGTCTAATCCGGTGACTAGATTTGTGGAAAAATGAACATATTGCATTTTTTTCAATTTTTTACTGTTCGGTTGCTGTTTTGTGTACTCAGAGCAGATGTTCTCAGTCGTACTGGCTTTTGTTTGTTGCTCGGGTTTGTTTTTGTACTGTGCACTTCCGGACAAATATAATGGCTTTTTGCAAAACAGCCGGCATAAAAAAACCAGATGATATTTTACTTTGATATACTGTTAGATACCGATATCTGCTGATGCTCTCAAGAGTCATATAGTACTCTCGCCATTACATTTTGCCATGATCTTTACAGCCTGGGAAACTTGGTCATAATTCTGTGCTTTCACTTGCTTCCAACCCCCAAACAACGTGCATTCCGACAATTGTTATTGACCCCCCTTTAACTTGGTGCTGTTTTTTGTTTGCGTTCAAAGTAGAGCTCTCAAATTAATGCATTAATGCGTTAATAAATTAATATGCATAAATAAAGAATTAACGCACATTAAACAAATTAACTTACATATGTAAATGTATGTTAATTTACTAAATTCAGTGAAGCAAAAGTATTTGGTTAAACTGTGGTTATTTAACTAACCTGTAGTTGCTGTTTCATCACGACTAAATTAATAATTAATTTGACAACAGGCTTATAGATTTTTTTTGCTAGCTATGACGGCAGTTATTGTTGATTATACATTTAAAATGTGTTTCTAACTTTTTGTATTCTACAGGCAGGCCCCCCCAAACATCGCAGGGCCCGGGGTAACTTACCCCCCTACTCTCCTCGATGGGCCTGGGTGCATTATTGACACGTTAATTAATGCGTTAAAAAAATTTATGCAGTGCGTTAATGCATTTAAAAAATTACCGATTCGACAGCTTTACTTCAAAGTTTATTTAAACAAAACTGTTTGCATCCAGTCTATTAACTGTTATGCTGCAGTATTATTATTTCAGTTCTCATGGGTATTATGCAGTATCTTGTTCTGTTTATATGACCCGTTGTGTAATATTACAGGGAATGTCGTGAAAGGAACATTTTTTAAAATTTTAAAACAATTTCCCCCTCACCATCCTTAGTTTTTAGCCCTACTACATCTGGAAGCACAGTAATTTTTATGACTTAAAATAATGTGTAGGCATTCACAGGGCCGTAGCCAGGATGTGAAAAACTAGGAGGCAGCACAGGGAGTCTGGGGGACAGTCCCCCAGCAGCCGAAAATCGAATTCAGTGCATTTTAGCCTTAAAATATAACATCTGGCGGCAATAATTTTAATCATTTTTTCATAGACGAACTTATTATTAGCAGTTTGGCAAAGCACGAAGTGTTTACTTATGCATAGGGGCTTAAAAGGGGGGCGCACGTCCTCCCCTTCTGTTCTTCGATCCGCCACTGCTTTAAGCCGCCGACTTAGCTGGATCCCAGCCGCCAGCAGCCAAAATTTTTTGATAAGCCGCCGCCGCCGCGAAAATCGCGGCTAAGCCAGGACTAACTACGAAAATGCCGATCCGAACATATAACTCAGGGCTAGCTGGCTTTAGGGATCTATTCATCATCATCATCGACAACCGTGGGCTCAATGCCCGTTGGTGTCTGACGCCATTGTTACTATCGCTGCCCACCGCTGCCTATCTAGGGCAGCGTGGCTTAACTC
>Ga0209671_1007859_pt1 | contig 11123 bp, 8 predicted proteins | sample WorMetHERISLAND2_2_FD_187401 | JGI IMG/M metagenome (GOLD analysis project Ga0209671, IMG submission 187401) | Marine gutless worms symbiont microbial communities from Max Planck institute for Marine Microbiology, Germany - Olavius geniculatus... | ecosystem: Host-associated > Annelida >...
CTGGTGCTGAGGGGTGGGGGTGGACGCCCCTGCCTATCTGTATGCAAGAATATGCAGTGATGTAAAACAATGACCGAAGTAATTGGGTAAAACTCGGAATTACTGATCAGTTGAATCAATTGCATGTTTTGGTTCGGAGTTTGACCCCCAAATATAGCATGCAAAGTCATGACTCAGGACCCTCATCTAAAACATATTGACATTATTGTTTCCCACAATTATGGGCACAAATCCACATAGTGTAAATCCATCGAATGGTTTAAAGCAAAAACCGGCAGGGTGCGCACGAATGTGACAGACGACAGACAGATCACACAACGGGAAAATAGCTATATAGGCCTAGGCGGAATCGCTTGCTCTGTAATAAGCGATTACGCCTTAGAAAAAGAACAAACCGTCTGCTGAACGAAACTGCAAATTGCATCTTTGGGTAAAAATTATTGCCACTTTGCCAGTCATTACGCGCGACAGCGGGTAATGCTTCGCGCGTCTTAGCCATGGTCGAGACGTCCGTCTGTGTGTCTGTCTGTCTGTCTGTCACACTCTGCGATTGTATCAAAACGGAGCAAGCTAGGGGCTTAAGTTATATCACGAAATCCTCACGGTGGACTGCCACGAAGACTCTAGTTTTAGGATCCGTCAAGCTTTTCCCGAAATTCGAAAGCGGTCACCCCGATCGAGGGCGCTAAATGAGAGGGGCATACAAAAAATTGGCGATTATGAGCCAATAAGTCGCCGTATCTCAGAGACCGTGCGAGATAGGGCTTACGTTACTATTAATCACTAAAAGGAAGTCTCATGCGATTGACATCAAGATCAACGACCTTGAACCCCCCCCCAAAAAAAAAATACCGGTTTTGGTGATTTTTTCGCGATTTAGGCTGCAACACACATTTTAAGAGAAATTTGCGCCGATATGGCTTGAGATAGACCAAGACAACCTGCGTATGGAATTTTCAGCATTAAACATAGACTTAAGCAATCGAAGTCCGGACGTTCTAGGTTCAAGGAATCCTCTGCGCACGCGGGCGTCAAAGGGGTACCCCCAAATTCGTTATTTTACCGCTCTTGGCTCATCTAACGCTTGCAGATAGACATAGACTTGCTGCTTACCGTAACAATAACTGCCGACAAAGCTTTTAAGTGGTATAACATGACGACCTAGCTGTAACCACCAAAATAGGGGGTTTTAGTATTTTTTGCAATTTTCGGCTGCAGCGCACACATCAAGAGTAAATTGCAACGAAATGGATAGAGAATGAGATAGACTAGGACAACCTCATCATCATCATCATCATCAATGAATATCCGGAAGCAGGCCAAGAGGCCTCTATTTCCGTCCGAAGTAGATAACATTTACACAAATTTCAATAAAACTAAACTAATACTGTTTTCACATCGACTTCCGGTACTAGATGTCGGATTTATAGTCATAATACAAACTAAAACCACTCCCAATCGAATCAAAACGTCTCTTAAAACTATTAACACTGCAGCGTGTGTTTTTTCTCACTTTTCTATGGTTGAGTTGTTTGGGTGGTTGATATTTATTTTGTTTATCGTGGTGTAATTTCACTCATTTGCCGGCATACATGTAATATCTTTTAAGCTTTTATTGTTTTTGACACATCGAACATAATGTGCATTACGTCAGAAGATTGGTGTCTATATATTTTTCTCTGTGATTCCTGACTGTGATTCAGTTAGCACATCACAAAGCTCAGCTGTCTCAAACTAGCCTTTGGTCCACGATTAGGTTTTACGAACAAGAATGTGATTATGTGGTGATGTTATGAGCTAATTATATGTTAGTTACAATTAAATTGTTGTGTTATATGTTGCTTTTAATATTTTTTGCTGTGTCTGCTGTCTACTGTGTGCAGGAAGATTAGAATACTGCGGTAACAGAAAGCAATGAGCAATGAACCAGTGTGAGCAAAATGTGACCAATGGTGACGAAGAACGTTGCACAAAATGGAGACAGGAGTTGTTGCTTGAAACTGTTGAACTGTTGGATGTTAACGAGTTATGCACAGATGACAGCAATGATTCTTGGTGCGTTTGTTCATCTGAATGTTCGTAGCTTATTCATAGTAAGAGAATTGATATTTTGAACTAATGACTTGATGCGTAATCAGCTGTTTTTATTGGTAACTTTGTCACTGATCACTGCAGTCCAAAACCCAGGCATTAGTCCAGTATTTGTTAGTTAAAGATATTTTAACTTTGCCTCTGTTTTTTTATAGGTTTTATATCTATTAGTATCTGTTTGTTCATGGTTATATGAATTTTTGTACCAAAATAATTAAAGAGTCAACAGGGTCCAAATTGGTCAGATTTTTAGCCGACCATACTCATGGCATGATGTTATGTTCACCTGTTTGTCTGTCTGTCATCTGTCATCCATCGTCTGTAATCTATGTATTGTGGCTAAACAGTAGTTGCAGTACAGTACATCTTACTAAAAGAACTGTCTGAAGAATAGGGTTGTTACTAAACTGCTTCAGTTAGCAGCACAGTTACTATTGACAACCTATAGGAACTTACCAACATGCTATTGCTATATAGCAGTACTATCCAGGGGCATCATTTAGGGGAGCTAGGGGTCCGTGGACCCCCAAGGATTTATAATTTTTAATTTTTTCCTCTAAATTGTACCTTTGCAACAGCTAATGCTGCAAGAACAGTATGTTACATAGACTGAGGCTCCCCAATGATTTACTGAAATGATGCCATTGGTGCTATTGCTGACCCTCTGTGGAATGTGGACACCTGTTCTCCCTGATTCTTTCTGAGACTTTGGTGCTTTATAAATCATTTACTTACTTACTTACTTACTTAATAAGCGTCCAGTACAGTTGGCTATTTTGGTGACAGTTTGACTGCTTGTTCCTTTAGTCATTTACTTGTAATTCTGTGCATTACTAAACTAGTTAGAATGTCAGTGGCACTTAAGTGATCATTAGCATTGATTGCAGTCATTCTATTTTTGGTATGTTAACTTTTGAAAGTCTTCCTGTATGCATATCGGGCCATGTTGCAGTGTTAAATGTGACAACATTGTGTTGACATCTGGCCAGTCTCTACAGTGGGTTGATCAACTAAGATATCTTGGTGTATTTATTGTGCGTTTTGTCAAATTTTAGTGTTCGCTGGATCATGCCAAAAGAAATTTCTGTCATTCATTTAACTCGATATTTGGCAAGGTTGGTAGAGCCGCTTCTGGGGAAGTGGTTCTTCACCTAATTAAAACAAAGTGCTTACCTGTGTTACTGTACGGACTCGAAGTCTGCTCCCTAACAAAAGCTCACCAGCGTTCACTTGAGTTTGCAGTCATTCGTTTTTTAATGAAACTATTCTGCACTTCGAACATGGTAATAATTAATCATGTTCAAGTTACTTTGCCTTTAGACTTCCAAGTGAGTTGTTGCTCAAAAGGTATGAGAAATACTTAGTAAAAAAGGGTTTGTCATAGTTGTTGCTGTCAATGCGTGTCGCTGTTGGTGGCCTATTATGTTCTGTGTGAAAGTACCAACTATTTAGCTATATATGAACTGTATGAACTGTAATTAGTTAAGTTTTTTCTTTTATTTTGTATTTGTTTGCTACCCCTCATGATAAATAAAGATGTATATATTTAGATGATTCATATTGTTATACTGTGCTTGAGTAATTATTATATTAATGTTGTATTTAGGCTGCACAGTCCGCCACTAAAGAAATCTGGCAACGATGTGGATTTGAGTTTGTGGGTTCGCGGAGGGTTTGCAAAGAGACGCAGTGCTCCAACACGCAGGTCACTACTTGAACAGCTCGACCAAGTTGTCAAATGTGAGTCGGCCTTTCTTCCTTCAATAGACGAGATTGATAACTGTCTAGAGGATAACAGGGAAGAGTATTAGAACTGCCATTATTGATACATATGCACAACAATTATAATCCGCAGCTCTTACAGTTTTAGGTTTAGGTTTTTTTTTGTTTTTTTTGTGTTTCGTAAAGGTTAAACTTTCTGTAAAGGTTAAACTTTTTGTTTCGTTATTGTGTGTATGTGCAGTTTTGCCTGCAAAGGCCATTCCCGTACTGTGTCAGTGTTACGTTAAACCATACTCACTCACTCACTCCTGTAACGATTCTTCTGAAGTTTTTTTTCAGATAATGTCGTTTTTTTTTCTGAATAATGTGGGTTATTAGTATGTCAGTCAGCACTGATTTTATGCCGCTATGGAGAAGTAAGTTTGGAGAAACTGTGTCGTACAGTAAAAGTTTAACAAAGGCCGAGGATGTTTGACAAAAAGAACATCCCAAAGAGACATTCCATAAAAAGAGTTGGTCAAGTTGCAGCGTCAACACAGTCCACATCTTGTTTTGTCAGCACTTTTGGACAGTGGTTTCTGTCCTTATACCTGGTGGGCACAGCTTGCACCTTGTGAAAAATAGGGAGCGAAAGTTTTGATAAGGTAGTAGATCAAAACTTCCCCCCAATTTTTTGCTTCTTCCCTATTTTTTCATCTGCACCTTTAACAAAACTTTCTACCTAGCTGGGAAAGAAGCCCAAAATGGATAGGAAAACTTGTGTTAGAAATTGGGAGGGAACCTCAGCCTGAAACTGGGGGGAGAAAGTTGCACCCGATTTTGATTCCATTTTTGGGAGGATAGAAGCCACTGCTTTTGGATATTGCACGCTTCTGTTTACTGATGCTACCTAAATTGTTACAAAAAAGTTTAAAAAACCAAATAGCCTGGAATTTGAGATTAGTTACTGGAGATGCTCTGCTTTAGATGCCTCTGCATGCACTAAACCATCCAGTATTTGTGATACAGTTAGCCCCATCGATGTAAAAAAACTGTTACAGAAAAAATAAAAAGAATCGTTAAAAACGTTTAAAAATGTGCAAGAATAAAAAAGGTTTTAAAATGTTGCATAAAAACGTTAGCCCTGATTTATTCAACCTTTTGCCCAGTGCCTAATGCTAGAACTAAAAAGAGAGAGAACTTAATTCAATTTCAGTTCAACCCTGTCGTCATAAGACCACGTATCACCAGACTAACTAAGTAAACTACCACTATGCTTCTTATCTCTGGTTTCAAAAGTGCTTCTCAGAGTTATTGGTGAAATTTTAATGAATATTTAAAAAGAACAGAAAATATTGAGAAAATTTAAAAAATGTTAAAAAACGTAAAATTGTGATAAAAATAAATAAAATGTTAAAAAACAGTTTTTACATCTGTGGTTAGCCCTGTTGTAGTGTAATTGTGAGTGTAGTGTAGTGTAACCATTTAGCAGGTATTTTTTATGTTAGTCCATACTTTATTCTGAAATTGTCTTAAAATTTTCAGTTAGACAGATGTTTTGTATGTGTTAGCAGCATGTTGGGAATTGTTGCAGATTCTGGGTGGAAGAAATTCAGTTCTCTATCAACACCGGTCACCCATCATCTTTTGAATGCTTGCAAGCCAGGTACGTAGAAACTGCGATATTTTCAATACTTTGAAACTGTTGTTTGGGCTGTGGGAAGTTCATTTGGCTGTTGAAAATTACTTTAGTAGCTTATCATAATGTCATCATCATCGCCATGTTGTCTCCAAGTCAGGAAAACTGGCATAGCCGTAGATAGGTGTAGTTTTTATTTGATGGTGGAAAATTTGGGATTAAATAAAATGTCAAATATAGAAGTTTCACATTTGTGAGATGTATTGTTTTGTTAATGTTAACATGAAAAAAGGCTACCATGACTAATACGTATTTCGTATCCTTATCAGGTATTATTAGTCATCATTAATGATTTGCAGAAATGTGGTTAAGTTGAATTTTGCATTTGACCAGATCATGAAATCGATACAAGAACATTCACTCGACCTAAGAAGTCAGGTCGTCAGAACACCTGTTTGAAGCCAAACTCAGAAAATCCATCGGAAGTTTTGAGCACTGATGTTAAGCAGACTGCAGATGAACTTGAACATGAACAACCGGCTGACGTATCGTCACCGTTGTGTAACTCGTTCGAGGTCAACTCCAGAACGTTTACACGAAAAAGTTCGCTGCGGGGTAAAAAGTCATCGGAAGCCATCATGTTGCCTTCGGGTCCCAACGGCGATGCAGTGGAAAGAGTGATGAGATGTAATGGTGGGGAATCTATGGTGATGGACTACGGCGCTGATGTATACTGGCTGTGTGACGATGTCGCTGTCAAAGATCACAACAAGCAAGCACGTGGTGATTATCTACCAGACATGGTCGATCTGCAGATCATTGCTAAGGCGAGGTTACAAGAAAAAGGTTTGTACCATCTCTGTTCATTCATTAATTTTGCCTGTGAACCAGCTAGTTTTTGCCATAATTTCTGATTACTGACGTTACTGACTTTTCAGTCAATTTCAGTTAGTTTACAACTTTGCAAGCAGGACTCTTGAAAGCTGGGATCTTTGGGAAATTTGGCAGCACATTTAATTATACTCTGGGCTTGGGAGTTTATGTTTAGGCCTGAAGTAACTGCGCAGTACTTTCATTGCATATACACCGTGTTCTAAAATTAGCTCCCCCCTGACAGATAAGCTAAGTGTGAAGTCGTTAATACGTGATAGATTTTTACGAAATTGGAGACATTTATGTAGACAATCATTCAAAACTAGTATTTAAACTTTAAGCTCAAAGTGGCCACTTTTGGCCTCGATGCAAGCTTTTAGTCTAAGGCGGGTACACTGCTGCTTAATCCCTTTGTCAATAACAATGTATTGAACGTAAGCGTGAAGTGAGCAAATTCTGATGTCATAATGACGTTACACTGAGCACACACAGTAAAGTGCGTACAGCATAATGGGTGTGATGGTAAGTAATGTTAAAGTGGTGCAGTGTACGATATTTCGTTGAAATCCATGAACTACAAACTGAGTTAGGCATGTTTGAAGCAAGGGGGCCGCTAATTTTGGAACACGGTGTATAAAACTATGTTCTGCACTCATAGTAATTTCTGTCTTGATCATATATACATTATAAAGAATTACTGGTTTTACCAGTAATGATTTTGTTGTTCTAAAGCTCCCTTTGTTTTCTTCACTGATATCAATCATCGTACATTACTTGACTTAATCATCAGTTTGTCATCATTACGTTCAATTTGTCCAAACCATTATGTCCATTCAGTTATGCACAGAATATCTCTAATATTTCTATTTACTAAGAAGTTTTATTGCATTGCTTTATGTTCCTTCTAGATTATGCAGACAAATGTTATTGTGACTTTGCCATGCGTGATATGATTTTCTGATGTGAAGAAATAATATGGTATTTATAATAGTACTGTGTTTTGTTTTGACACTGATAGATTTGAGGCAGAAATGTGGACGTCAATCACTGGCTGCTATCATGAATGGTTTGTACCAGTTTTTTGCGCTGTACATTAAAAGGTCCCTTTTATGCTTTTTGGCTCTATTTAGATGTTCATCACAGAAAAGAACATTACTTGTCATTCAGGAAATGTGTGCCGTGTCTTGATAAATAAGGGTCTTTGCAGTCTTTTCCTGAACTCAGCTAGATAATAATGAATTTTGGCACATTTTTACTTATCATGCAAGCGAGCATACAGCTATACATAACCTGCGTACGCCAGTGCACAATTGACGCAAACAGCACAGTGTTGTAAAACGTCACGCTGTAGTTGAAGGTCTACATATCAGCAGACGACAACTGCGTATGAGTGAACAAACGATCTGTACTAATAGAAAGTTAAAAATTCTGACAACAAAAACTCCACAAAAGACCCTGGTGTACATCTGTTCGTGCATCCATTTGCGGCACAATGTGCTGGTGTTTCGTTTTTGCTATATTGAAATAATTCGGCTAAGAGCCGCAGACTGCACCAGCTGAGTGAGTTTCACCTACAGTCGCTACCGGGTGTCGATACGCTGCCGAAAACACTAAAACTGTGCCGTCTGGCAGGTCACTGGTATGTATAAAATGTGAAGTAGAGAAGCAAGGCATTGATGATGGCGCTAACATAATCTTTCACATAAGCACCGTGTGCTTTTGTTTTCTGGTGATCGAGCAAGTTTTATCTACGGGATGCTCTATCAGATTAATGATTAATTGTTGAATGGTATAGCTGTTCATAAGAAACCCATCACATTCGCAGAGATGTGGAGCATCACCTGCCATATGGGATCACACAAGTGTTACCAGCCACCTGTCACAGGTGAATATTTCCCACCACCAGATACTCTACAGTTGGTAGCATTTGATGGTAATTTGTATTTTTGTAAGCGGTAGTTTGAGGACTGTTAGCGGCTGAATGTTGGAGCGGTGACTTGCTGTCGGTGAGTTCAGGTGAGGTTCAGCAGCTGCGAAGTAGTCACGCTCTGAACGTCCGCAAGATGTCATCGCCGGCAGTTATAAACTCTTTGTCCAGAGAAGATGATGATAAGTCGAGTGTGTCTGATGACCGTTTGTCTCTGCTGAGTTTTGCTTCCGCGCCAACACATCACCCGGGCCAGCGCAAGCAGCAGCCACTGTCACGTGCTTCCTTTTCTTCACTCGACCAGCTGCCATCGACAATGGGACCTTCGCTGATGCCAAAGAAGAGTTCTCCATCAACTCCGAAGTCTTCGTCCATACCACGACCGAATTCTGCTTCAAAGTTTCCGATCCAGCGCAAGTCGGTGGCAAAATTTTAATGAAATTTTGCTGTTGGCACTGCAATTATCATCATCGTCATTATTGTTATTATTAGATTGTTATTATCTCCATTAAAGGAGGAATTAGTGTTTTTATCTTTGTTCATTTTTTATCGGTTTATCTCAGACTGTCTGCAGCAAGATAATTCGAAAAGTTGAAAATGAATTTGGTACTTTTTTTGGAAGAGGTCACAGATCTAGGAATGATCAGTTTGATTTTGATAGCAATTTGAGTCACCATGTAGATTCGGAATTTTTTCTGAGATTTTTTGCTTATTTGTATATGCAGAATAGCAGTAGTTCACTAGATGTTTAGCAGTCTAGTGTCAAAGCTTTTCATGTTAAGCTTGAATTTCCAAGTTCGTCTCAGTTTAACACTGTGATATAGAACATAGATATGTCAGCACTTGTAATTGTGGTTTTCACAACTGTAATCATTATTATCATCATCTTTATTTTGAGAAAAAAATATGACCATGTTATATTAGCTTTTATTCTTTTCTTTATCAGCATTGTGCCAGCATGTTGTTCTATTTGTGGCTAGTGCTGGCGTACTGGTCCATTCTGTTCTTATGACAGGCTCAGCATATGTAACATATCCTGTCAATGTGTGCTGTATGTTTGTCGCAGGAACCGCAGTTCCTCCATGGCACGACGCAATCTTGTCACGTCATATCAGACCGACGACAACGACAGTTGGCGGGAAGGATGCTTCTAGTCATACGTGTGTACCCGGGACTGTTTAGTCAGCAAGTGTCTGACAATAATATCATTTTCCTCTGCTGAGACCGGATGGAACTACCAAAAGCCATCATACAGTCTGTTTGGAAAAAAAGCAGTAAAAACACCAACTTGCATTCTTCCGTATCTCGGTGGAAGATGTTTGGATTTATGCCAAATTTTCGGGGAATGTTTACGATGCAACATGTAAGTAAGTAAGTAAGTAAATATAATTTATAAAGCACACAATGTCGGCAAGAAACTCGCCGAATCTGAGGCGCTGGGGTAATGGGTGAGGCGGGGCACTATATGTATTTCGTCGATGCCAAATTAAAATATTCATTGTTACTGCTGATGTAATTATGAAATATTCCGTTTAAATTTTGTGTGAATCTGAACATTTTCCCGGGAGATATAGAAGAAAACGTGAGTGGGAATTTTTTATCTGAGCGCAGTGTATTAAGAGCTGCTTACATATAAGGCCAAGACTGTTGACAAGTGCTGTGTTGCCAGTCTGCTTAATGCATTGCCACCAGTGAATTGTGATAACTCTCTCTACAGGGTGGTGTGTAAAAAAGTGGAACGTAGGCCTACAGGCTTTATGTGGATCGAGCGGTTGGACAGTTTTGGAAACTAGACCCTGAGCCGCCAACAGAGCCAGCTGCCAAAATTTTGTTAAGCCACTGCCACCATGAAAATCACAGCTAGCTGAGACTTAGCTGCAAAAAGTTTTAAGCCAGCTGTGAAATTCACGACTAACCACTTGAAATGCCAGCCTCAGGCATTCCACGATGCAGTCTTGTTAAATACATTTTTTGTCTTTTAGTGCAATGATCGGGGCTAATCGTTTCCAAAACTTTTTTGCGTCACCCTTTACATCACAGACACTGCTGTCGTGGGTGTTGTTACTGCACAAGCGGTTTCAATCGGGAATCTTTTCACTCAGTCGGATTTTGTTTAGTTCTGTCCGATCTTATTGTTCAGTTGCTTCAACTGTTGGAGTTGTATTTGTCTTTTTATACGTCAGCCATTAAATGGCAGATTGCTGTCATATGAACGTGATGAAAGAATTTTGTGCTGTGGGCTGTTGGGTCAGTCCGTTGCTGTGTGCTTTCTTGTGTTGTGGCTTGAAGCTCACTGCTTTGATTGTTGGTTATTGGCAAGTCGACCGACTACATCACTCACTATCTGGATGGCATATCGAAACTGGGAACGACACAGCGAGGAACGTCAGAACCGGTACCATTTGAGGGACGCTTTCATTAAAGGTTAGATTAGGTTTGGATTAGTGCTGGATTAGGAGTTAGAGTTTTGAACTTTTGACGTTCCCAGTTTTGTCATTTTCGGATATGAGAAGGAAGCCACTATCTGCGATCGTTAAGTACATGACATGTCGGTCACACGCATTACAGTGTATCTAACTACAGGCTGGGCCAGGTAGTGTAGAAACGCATTTACCGTGTGGTGGGATATATAATAATCGCATTATTGCAAATTGTCTGCAGAGTGTGCCAATGAAAGAATTTTGAAGATCGGTCAATAATTGGCAAAGATATGGACAGAAGTAAAGTGGCACGTTTTTTATGGCCCACAGTGTAAGTCAAACTGGAGTATTAGAAGACAAAGAAGATTTTCAGATAATCACAGGCTGAACGGTAGTTCAAGCCCTGTGTTAACGGCGACTTCTCTTTCTTATGGGAAAGCCAAAAATTCGACCCCCCACAGAATCAAAACCC
>Ga0209671_1007860_pt1 | contig 11121 bp, 8 predicted proteins | sample WorMetHERISLAND2_2_FD_187401 | JGI IMG/M metagenome (GOLD analysis project Ga0209671, IMG submission 187401) | Marine gutless worms symbiont microbial communities from Max Planck institute for Marine Microbiology, Germany - Olavius geniculatus... | ecosystem: Host-associated > Annelida >...
ATTCAAGATCCTAGCTTCCTAGACTGTATAACAAGTAGCAAACTGTACAGGAACAGGAAGCAGAATTTCCAAGTGCTAAAGTCGAATGTGAATTGCATAACTTTAGCGTCCGGCTGCAGTACCCCGCAGGTGTACAACGTAAATTGGGTTGTACCCCCTGCATGGTACATCCCGCAAAAGTGGTGGGGACATGTCCCTCTCAGCTTCTATGGTGGCGCCACCCTTGATTCGTACATCACTATAGTTTACCATAGGTGCATGTGTGTGCCGAATACTCGAGTACTCAGTTACTCAAATCTGAAATTAGAATCAGTGATTTGAGAAAAATCTGAAAAATTGGTTCGAAAAACAACTAGACGTGTGCACCGAATTATGGCTTTTTCGCCCCTTTGCCAGTTTGCCCCATGGCCTGTTCGCCCCCTGGCTCGTTTGCCCCTTGGCTTGTTCGCCCCCTGGCTTGTTCGCCCTTTGGCTCGTTTGCCCCTGCCTGATTTGCCCCCTGGCTTTATCGCCTCCTGGCTTGTTCACCCCCTGTGCCAGGCTGCTTCACCCTTTGGCTTGTTCGCCCCCTGGCTCGCTCGTTCGCCCCTTGGCTTGTTTGCCCCATGTGCCTGGCTGATTTGCCCCTTGGCTTGTTCGCCCCTTGGCTGATTCGCTCCCCGTTTAATATACCGGTGATTCATTATTGAGGCTTGTGTTTCAGTTTACAGAAAGGCAACAAGTAAGTGTAGCGTCACGTCACTGATTAATAGTTACTCCAATTAACGTTATACCTGACAAACTCAATAATAAGTGATCACAGTTCACAAAGTCAGTAATCTTTGGTTTCATTGCAGAGGCGGAACTATTATATATAGCCTATACCTAGAACGCTTAAAACTTGGCTGATGTGTCAACGTCAAGCTTCCTTTGAAATGAATTCTTACAGGTATACTTGGGTTTAGGCCTAATAACCGCTTGATGAACGCCTAGATCTGTAGACAGCGTCAAACATCAATGCACACATTCTAAGGCGAGAAAGTGCACTAAAACTCTGTATACTAAAATACAGGTATAGGTCTATAATGATTTTATTTCAGAATTGAACAAAGCATTAAACATGTACACAATCGTTTATTGTCATCGTCATGCATAAACTGTCTAGGCTAAGACACACTGAAAGCAGTAGCTGCTTTCGCACGTAAAAACCTGTTTCTGTTCATGTAATAGATGCTATTAGGTTGTAGAAAAAATGAATGTTCAAATTTTTTTACAAACGTTAATTTTATTTTCAGTTCGGCGAACTGATAGAATCAATGCAAAATTTGCTACTTCCAGTTCGGGGAAAACGGAAAATGCTCGACACCGCCGGGGTGCTGACATCCTGCCTCTGTCACTGTCAGGAGCTGAGCGGGTCTCACCACACTGCAGCCACTGACACTTTCAGACTTAACCTCATTGGCAGTCGACGGTCTGGCGGGACTAAAATGTACCAGAAATTTAACGAACTACCTAATAAAGCTGAATTAAATAAATCTATTAAGTTGCACAGTAAGATTTTAGGTCCATGCGGTAAGTACACGAGCAGGCCATTATGGTTTAATTCTGCCATTGTGCAGCTGAAAATAAACTGAAAAATTTCTAACCTCTCAGTATTTTGAAAAGATATGAATAAGAATTGTGGTGCTTAATCATCTTTTTCATTTCATCTTGTATAAGGAAAGAACGTCGCCCTGCACAATAATTAGTCATGGTAGATCACCTCACTCTCCACCTGAGCAGATTTCATTTGAGCACCCAGCACTGGTAACGAGAAGTTTAGGCCTACTAGAACTCTGAATTAAAGGTCCTCATAATATTTTATTTTACTTTAGAATTAATGAATCTATTCACCGTCTTTAATGCAGTACCGGTGGCGGTGGGAAATGAACAGCAACACGTCCGAACTGATTTTAGTAGCCCAATTAGCTGCACTTCAGATCGCCGAACTGCTTCTAGTAAATTCTGATTCTTTCGACTGAGTTCGGCGAACTGACAAAATTAATTTTGGTCACCAGTCTTTCATTTCGCCGAACTGACCGTAGCACTGAGCTTTTACAAAACGGGAGAATTTTGCTACTTTCAAGAAGGGAGTTCTCGGCGGTCCTGCTCTGAACGAGTTTCATGTGAAACTTGCATAATGATGTAAAACTAATAATTTCCATGCACATAAAGTCTTTTAGGCCAAAGAATACTGTATGGACATTTACACGGATATGCCTACAAAATGACAACTCTTGCTACTGTAATAGGTGCGATAATAATTGACTGTTGTAGAAAATGTGGATTTTTTTCACAAAACGTGGGGGAATTTTTCATTTATAAAGCGGGAATTTCTGGTGGCTCTAATCGAGGCTGTGACATTTTGTGCCTAGACTGGGACAAGACCTGAGATGTATACGTCCGAGACTGAGATGTTGAGCAGTTAAAGTCTGCGGTAAAAGTAAATTGTCACATTGTTCATGATGCCAGCATGCTGCTGTACCGGTATTATCTGCATTTGTGTGAGAAGTGTGAATGTTGGTTGTGTTTATTATCTGGCTGTGTATTGTACGCTTGTGGTACAGTGTCCCAACCTATGGATGAGTCGGATGTCACGACATCACTGAGAGAAGATATGTCCATGACATCGGTAGAAGTAGGAAAGTCTGAGGATGACAACATGCATCCAGGAACACGTATGTATGGATGATCTTCTGGCAATTATTTTTTTCTGTTTAATGTGATCAACATACTACCCTTTACCATGAATAGTAACAGTGGGTACAATGGTAAAATTTAAAGGACACTAACCAACTGACCCCATCATATGGTTTCAAAGCACAATATTACATGTGCACATGCTATTGTGGTAGTAGTATAAACAGACAAAATTGTACAACTGTAAGCCTTATTATATGGCTGATGTGACATATCCGAAACTGGGAAAAAAATTTCCGAACTGCAGAATAAGCATTTTTGGCATTTTTTATTTCAGATAGAACACAGTACTGGACAGAAATAACATAATATTCTGATAGACTATGCAGCAGTTAAACAGCACTCAAAATATGAACACATTTGGCCCACAAATGGCTGAAATATTTGAGCCTGAAATTTTGACATTTAAGTCTCAGGGCAGGAAAGTTTGCCATTGGTGCCAGTAAATAAGTAAATAATTGAAGCACACTAGAAAAATTTCAGCAATCATTTCTGTATCAGTTTTCAAAATCCTTTCTATCACAGTTTCAGTACAGTAATGTTTTTTTGTGATTATTTCTATATCTATTATCTTCATAGTGTCAGTATTGAAAATCTTTTCAGTATTAATTTCAGTATGAGTTTTACAAAAATCAATCATTTCAGTATCAGTTTGAGTTTCAGTTACTGGAATATCACTGCTCAGAAGGCTGTTTAGCCTCTAGTGTACTCATGAACCTGGTGGTGGTTCTGGTTTGGTATTACTTTCCAATGTGAGAGAGACATTTGGTGACATTTTATGTTTATTCAATGTGCTACAGAAATAGCTCAAGCGCATAGTCAGCGTTACAAGGATGAGGTATGTAACATTTTAACATTTTAATTTATGTATGTAAATATGTAACGTTATATGTAACGTTACATCTTGATTTTTGTTCTGACTTGTTTTACAAAGTACTTTGCAATACACTTAAGCAGTTATCTTTTAGTCTGGCTGTTTTTTTCCGTACATTTATTTATTTGTTTGGATTTGTATAGGCTTATTATTGTCAGCATTTATGTGATGCAGTTTCTACTTTTTTGATTACGTGTTATATATTGTGCTTTGCTGTTCTGCAAAAGTATGCTTGTGATGAATGTGTCAGGTGGCTGATGCAATTGCAAGCAGCATTACAAAGAAGGATTCCAGCATGCAGCTGTCATTGGTGGAGGACTTGAGTGAGCCTCAGCCAGTAACTGATGATGTGGTCCCAGTATTGGTACCGGGATTGCTGTTTGTAGACCAACGGGCTGGTTTGTTCGGTCTTTGCTTTCTCCGGTATTAGACCAAGGCCTGCTGGTGTGGCACACACAGTCACAGGAGCAAACCAGCTTAGCAAGAAATCTGTAAGTCCAGGGATTGAAACGATGGGTTTAAGAATGGAAGACAAAGTGTCAAGCAAGCTGGATTCAGCTCAGCAGTCTGACATCCAGAAAGTACACCCAATCTTGACGAGTTTGTTGACTGGGAAAGAAACTGTTCAGAATCTTTCTCAGAAGGTATTATAACGTTACAGCTTTTGTTACTAGCTGTTGAGCACATAATTTTGGTTACAATGCACTACATTATGTTATTTCTGTATTTGCATATATTATATGGTTTTTGTGTTTTAGAGCAACACCGTAAATGTATAATGTTTTGTGTTATTTTTGCAACTGTATATCTGGATATTTCTGTGCATAGAACTGTCAGGGGTGATAGTTGTTGAAAGTATTTTACAGTATAGTAGTAGTTGACTGTGGTGTACGATTACTTTGTTGTTTTAATAGCAGTTGTCACAATTGCTGTTTCTGTCTTTTGTTTATAGTCGGACAAAGTGTCAGCTAAAAAGTCAAAAATTCCACTAGAAGTTCGTCGCAGAGAAAAAAGAATGAAGAAGAAGAAATCTGTTCCTTTTCCTAGAAATGTTGATGGCATGGCGTTTCGTTTGGGAAAGTTCATTGATACAGGTTGATTTACTTTGTTTACTGTCATTTGCTTTTGTAGGAGAATGACAAATTTGACATTGACTGATCACTGTGTCTTGGGTGAAATCAGCTTAGACAAGTAATTTGAGCTCACGAGATATGCGACAGTCTAACAGTTCCTGTTCGCATGTTGTCTTGTTCTATCTTCATCTAAAAAAACAAAAAAACACTAAAACCCCCTATTTTGAGGGCTCTTGTTTTCTCAAGGTCATCGATGTTGATATCACTAAAAACCTTGTCACTGTTCATTGTTATGATAAGCAGCATGTCTGTGCTTATCTGCAACCGTTTTCACACTACGTGAGCCAATAGCGGTAAAATAACCACTTTAGGGGGTAACCATATTTGGCGCCCACCTGCGCAGGCCTCGTTGAACCTAGGGGATTGGGACTTGAACTGATAAAATTTGCGTTATATGCTAAAAAATTTCGTACACAGGTTGTCTTGGACTATCTCCAGCCATTTCATCGCAGTTCACTGTTGAAATGTGCGCTGCAGCCAAAAATTGTCAAAAAATTCACCTAAACTCCTTTTCTGGGGGTTCAAGGTCGTTCATGGTCATCGATGTTGACAAATCTAAAAAGCCCATCACCAGTGCTTGTTATGATGTGCAGCAGGTCTGTACCTGTCTGCAACTGTTTTCACACTATAAGAGCCAATAGCGGCAAAATAACGTCTTTTAGGGAGTACCCCTCCCCTCTTTGACGCCCTCATTTGAGGGGAACCCCCTCACCAGGGGCACGAAATTTCGTCACAATAAACTAGAGTCCTTGGGGAGCCCACAGTGAACATTTCGTGTTCCTAGCTTGCACCGTTTTGATACAATACAGCAGTGTGACAGACAGACGGATGGACAAACGCCCAGGCCATAGCTAAGATGTGCAAAGCGTTCAGCTATCGCATGTAAAAAGACAGTTTAGTCACCAGGGCACATACCTCAAAAGCCCACTAGTTTTTATTAAGATAAACCCACATAAAATATCCACTGCAAACTTAATCCAATTTTAGTTTTTTTCAGTAATAATGAAACACTATTATGATTTAGTCTAGAAAACATTTAAACCTAAGACTTACGAATTTGCACATTTCTTTATATCTGTTCGATGTGGACAGTGTGTAGCAGTGCTTATACTACAAACTTAAAAGTTAAACTTGTACCAAACCCATCAAGTTGGGCTTTTTTAAAAACCCAAAATTTATGTAACCCACCACATTGGTCATTTTAAGCAAATAGGTGTTTTAAACTGTGATATAAAGACTGTTTTTGCAAGTAATTTGTTTAGGTGTTTTGTTTAAATGGACTGGATGTGTAATGAGAGGTCAGGTTACATAAGTCTGCAATTGGGTAAGGCATGTTGGTGGAGCTGTTAAAAGTAAGGGATATAGATACTGAAATATTCTTTTGAGGATCCTTTATCTACTAAATTATCGTCCCATAGAAAGCTAAGACTAAAACATGACGTCAGTGTGCACTATACCAAGTGCTTTGTAGTTTATTTCTGCAAAAGCTTTCATCGAAGAATTTTAAAGAAATGCTGTTTATCATGCGATGCTGTGTGCATATTTGCACTGCATATTTGAATGTGTGTTTTGTTCACTGTTTGCATGTTTCCTAACGTGATAATACTAACTATGTGCTTTTAGGCGAGGTCCCACTGACAACAGCACCGATACCGGTAGTTGTGGAGCAGTGCTTAGATGAGTAAGAGCAAGAATTAGTTGCAGGTTTTTGAGTTTTATATTTTGTTCTCTGTTATGTAGTCATTTCACTGTACTGACTATTGGGCTGACATTGCTAATGATGGAAGAGATACTTTTAAAATGGAAGAATTTTCAACTGTAAAGGTTTTGTGACATTGACCTTGGATAGGGTGTTATGGCATCCCGTTGCATATCACTCATCAACTTCTACTTACGTACTAGATTTCGTTCAGAACCAGTAACATGTAAACCGTTGTTGTGATGAACATTGGTGAACTTCTTTATTTATTTTTTAATGAAAAATGTGTTTTTAACATTTATTGCATCACTAATGTAAACTCGGTTTACCCATATAGCTACTCGGAACAACGTTCAGTGACAGCAGTAGCCAAAAAAGTAAGAAGCACTTTCTAGTGTAACTGTACAGTAATTACAAGATGGTTCACTGGTTAGTTCTGTGCTTTTGTATTGAGCTGAGCTAATGTATGATCTAGACATTCTGACTGTTGATGGAAAATGTACTTGTATTTGTAGTGTCTCATTTGGCAACAAAGTAACTTCTGCTGCATTTTTTCCTACGCTACTACAGCATGTGATCAGCTGCTGTGTGAACAATTAACATTTTTCCAAAATAATTAACATCAAAGTGTTATCTTGTGTTAACATTTTAATGGTAGTGATATATGCATGTGCTAAATAAGCACTTAACATTATTCCTGGCAGTACTAAATTAATGTTCTCGCAAATTGTGTCTCATTGACATCATATTGTGTGATAATGACAAACAAATTTTTGATGATTGTAGTAATGATAATACAAATTGTGATGATCGTGAATAGTATTATAATGTTCAGTAATTATCAGTGGCGTCATGGCAGGGAGAAGGGGGAAATTGCCCCCCTCCTTTCTTAGATTTTTGGCTGTCGGAAAATTATCAGAAAATCTTCATCCGAAATTTTTTAGCCAAAATTTTATCAGTAGGGGATAAAAAGCACTTTCTGTCAGAATTCTGTCGGAAATTTGTAGCGTCTGTTGGAAAATTGCAACTTCTTGCCCAGTCTACTTTTTTAGCCCCCGACATCACTGTAGAAATAACTAGAAATACATTCTGTGTAACGAGGTATCTGACCCATTGCCACGCCATATAGCCTAGCAGCTACGTTTCACCGTTTGACGCTCTTGTGAGCCTGCATCCAATTTTGTTTTAAAAACGGTTGGTTGCCATGACAACAGGGGTCTTCAGGGGAGAAATTTACATGACACCTGAAAATAGGGGGTAGGTGAAGACAGCGTGCAAATATTTTTGCAGGAGCCGAGTAATAGTCAGTTTTGTCCCAAAATTCGTTGCCATAGCAACTGGGTCACGGGAGAAATTTGAATGACAACATCGGATAGCGCAGGCCCGAAAATAAGGAGGTAGGTGCAAACAGGGAGCAATTATCTTTCACGGGGGCCGAGTTGTAGTGAATTTTGTCCCAAAATTCGTTGCCATGGGCTGTCCGATGATGTCGTTAAAATTTCTCCCTTGCCCACCCGTTGCCATAGCAACTGGGTCGCAAGGGAGAAATTTGAATGATACTATCGGATAGCGCGGGCCCGAAAATAAGGAGGTAGGTGCAAACAGCGCACAATTATTTTTCACTGGGGCCGAGTTGTAGTCAATTTTGTCCCAAAATTCATTGACATGGCAACAGGTGGGCAGGGGAGAAATTTTAATGACATCATCGGATAGCCTGGGCCCAAAAATAGGGGGGTAGATGCAAACAGCGTGCAATTATCTTTTGCGGGGTCGAGTTATACCGCTTTGAAGTCTCCATTGGCTGTAATGCAAAATTTTTGCAACTTTTTGAATGGATGCTGTGGCAACAGGGGTCAATAGGGGGTAAATTTAAATAACACCGGTAGATTGCCTGACCCCGAAAATGTGGTGTAGATAAACACAGTGCGCACTTATCTTTTACGGGGACTGAGTTATACCTCTTTGAAGTCTACATAGGCCGTAATTCAATTTTTTTTTAAATTGGGGTAAAATAGGGGAAGGAGTTATTAGATTTTTATCCCAAACAAACTCGATCTTACTTTTCGGGCCCCGAATCACTGTGCAAAAGTTCATCAAAATCGAATTAAAATTGCGGCCATAGGAGTGTTTAAGGACAGACTTTGCACCCCACACGCGGGAGTCCATTGGGTCTACATTCGGCAAATTTGGAGGCCACTGGTTTTTTTTGTGATGAAATCTGGACAGTTGGTCCGCAGCTCGTTCAGTGCGCCGTGCGCTGTGCATGTGGTGGCACGCCGTCCTGCTGGAAGATGAACCCGGTGGGCGATTGTTTAAAAGTACGATAATTAAGTGATAATTTATAAACAAAATAAATTACTGTCACTGTGACGTCCTCGACACTAACGGGGTAATCGGTTTTTGATAATTAAATTGCATTTTTGATTTGAACATTTTTAAGCTAAAAAATCGGTAGGCGGTCATGTTAAAAAGTTTATATCTTCGCCATTTTTAAACTGAATCACACTTTACTTGGCAGTAAGATGTAGTAGGTTTTAATAAGGAAAGCTGTAAAATTTCAAATTAAAATCCCAAACGGTTGCTGAGAAAATAGAGAAAAACATTAGGCGGCTACTTTTTTGCCACACTCTCTATAGTAGACTGTAGCTCCATATCGTTAGTATTATTAGTATCTCTTATATGGTCGTATATGGACTTTGCTGTCTGAATTAAACATGTTTGATTTTATTTGATTTGTACATTTTGGTAATAATTTATATTGGTTGTTACTGATGACTGAGCATATAATATTCATTCACTTGTTGCTGGTGTGTTGTAAGTGTCAAGTATCACCACATATGCTTCTTAGAACAAAATATTTAAACTAAAACGATACTATTGCCATCGTTATTACGTAATTAATTAGGCCTGCTAACTGGCATCGCTGACATCATTGTCTGTTGTTACAGGTTTAAATTGAAATTCGTTGAAAGATTGAAAGCAAGACTGCTGTACTTCAGATCATAGATGTAAAAAAAACAGTTTGTTTTTTATATAAGTTTTAAAGACATGTTTTTATGTTCTTTATTTTGTAATGTTTTTATGTTTTGTTTTTTAAAATAATTTTTTAGTGTTTTTGTGCTTTTTTAATATCGTGTTTTTCGTTCTTGTTAAAACATAAACGTACAAAAATTACAAATACGAGTATGGTTTATTTCTCATGGGCAAGTTACGTTCAGTTGTTTTTGATCTGTATATTCAGCACATTCCAGTTTTTAGTCTTTATAAATGGTAGGTTTTTGTTTTTAGTTATTCGAGTTAGATATTTTTTGCATGTATAACGGCAAAAAAGTAGCGATTGGAAACATCTGCAGTTTAGTGTTTTTTTATCCATGCTTTTATAATGTTTTTTATAAAAGTTTAGAAAACATGCTTTTTTTATTTTTTTTCTTTGCAAATCAATGTTTTTAACATTTATGCTTTAGATATGACAGGATTAGTTATTGAAATGCAACAAGAAAGTACATTTTGAACAGACAACAGTTTAAATGTTAGCTACTCTCAACAAAAATCACGAAAATTATGAAAATCTTTTGACATCTCTGAAATATAGTTGATACAACTCCGCAAAACAATTTTCTCATAGATACTTTTGAAGGTCAATCAATCAATCAAAAGCTTTAATATTAGGCTGACAGACTGCAACCGAGTAATTGGCGTAGACAGAAATGTGAATTGGTGGGGGCTCCCTTTCCTTCCGTTTTCCTTCCTTCACCCATCATCCTTGCCCGCTTTTCTATTTTTCTTTCCTTCTTTTATATCTCGCCTTTCTTTCCCTTCTGTGCTAAAAATTCAGCTAGGGGGTCTGCAAGAACACTGTGAGCTCTCAGAGCAGGATCTGGGACGGATCGCCAGCTGAGATGGAAGTTTGAAGCATTGTACCTTTAAAATATGGGATCTAGTCGCAACAATTATAATTATTTTTCTGAGAATCAACTGACCACATTTAAATGCGTGCTTGTCTTGTATGGAACATCGGGGGGGGGGGAGCCGGCCCCCTTGTCTATGCCACTGAACTGAGTACAATATAATAAAATATGTGCGACTGTGAACAATAAACACATATTAATAAAGACGACGATAAAATACAATGGTCAGGTGATATCACGAAGCAGTGTTCGGTCAGCATTTTGATTTTTTTCTGTAAGAAAACTTAATCATCACGACAATATAAAAATACAAACGTGGTTTGAGTGCCTTAGCTCAGAAGAGTAGGAAATGGATCCTGACAGTCTGACAGCATGGTAAACGACTTCGCTGTCTAAAAAACTGACCTCTGAGAAAAATATACTTACATTTTACATCCTAGCATTGTAACTCTGGGAGAACCTTCAAAACCCATCCATTGTGTGGCATAGGCTTAGGTTTAATCTCAAGGTGAGACAGTTTCACTGAACCAGGCAAAGTGGTAAGGTTAAAACAGTTTTTGAGCTTTTAAGTTGGACAAAAGTTAGCTACTGTAGTCGACCAATTCCGATTATCATCCAATATGAGGAGACGTTATTAAGAGGCACTGTATACTTTCAACGTTTAGCTCACAAATACAGTGTGTATTCAGTCAGGCTGGTGACTGACGTGCATCGTTAGGCCTACGCATCTATAGTGCTTTTACTACTTTGCTATTGTTCGACTGCGAATTTTAATGAAATTAGCACTAC
>Ga0209671_1007861_pt1 | contig 11117 bp, 5 predicted proteins | sample WorMetHERISLAND2_2_FD_187401 | JGI IMG/M metagenome (GOLD analysis project Ga0209671, IMG submission 187401) | Marine gutless worms symbiont microbial communities from Max Planck institute for Marine Microbiology, Germany - Olavius geniculatus... | ecosystem: Host-associated > Annelida >...
GTCAAGGCCATCGCTAGGGAAGAAACGGCGAGTTCTGCGCAACAGTAGGCCCTGTGGCCAGGACTGCAAGTATACCGATCCAGTCGGTTAACCCAGCCGACTTGGGCTGTATGCTAGCTTAATTGGGCTTCGCCCTCGCCGGCTCAAAGTGCCGTCAAGGGGATGATCTCCATCGCAATGGACCTAGCTATCTATGCGGAATCTTCTTCTTCTTTTTCTTATCATTCATGGAGCTGGTGAGGCTGAAGCCTGCCGGGCCTGTGCCCCTATAGGGGCATGGACCGCGGGCCCCGAAATTTCTAGAGAGTAGAAAATTTGCGGTCTTCTAGACTAAAACTTCTGCCAATTCTGCGCACAACAGTTTTTTTCTGCTCTCTTGGCTCGCAAATTATTTCTACCTCCACTTTTTAAAATCGCTGATCTTGTTTGTCTTTATTGTTTGAGAGAAGAAAATAACAGTAGGTTTACGAACAGAACTAAAATAAAGTCAATATTGCAAATATATGTGGGGGGACCATGATCCGGCTCTGATGGATAGTATAATAGGGTGTTTACACGATCCAGCAAACGTCCAGCAAACTTCCAGCAAATGTATTCAGAATACACGTGCATTAGGTCACGTGGACGTTTGCATTAGCACGTGTATTTTGAATACATTTGCTGGAAGTTTGCTGGACGTTTGCTGGATCGTGTAAACACCCCATAAATGACGCGGCAGGGCTGGCGCACCGTGCTCTGGCTGGCTGACCGCATAGCCTACAGGGTATTAGGCTGTTGCACTTTGCAGTAGCCTACGATACATAGGCCTATAGGCGCAGTGCAATCGTGCAGCGTAGGCTGCATACAGTATTTTTACGTCGCCGATTTGCGTGGCCGGCGCCGCCGACTTCTCCGTTTTGGTACCATACCACCAACCGTCTGGCAGTGCCTCCGGTCAAGCTGACAACGGTCCCGTCGCCAACCAACCGGCCTTTCCCGGTTGTCAGCCCAAGAACCTAGACGAATTTGCCAAATCGCCGATGTGACTCCGGCGTTAGAAATCTGAAGTTAAGGAGGCAAGGGAGAAAGGGCCAGAGCATAGAAAGTCAATTTTTAAATGTCGACCTTATTCAGTTGTTATGTGCACCAAAAAGACGTACCGGAGTCCAGGGGTAGAGCTGCTGGTCGGAGGATCAAGGGGGCGAAGCCCCCTGAAGATAAAACGCTTTTAGCTTTGGACGTTCAATGGAAGCTGCAAATTTGCCTGCTAGTTAGTATATGAAAACCTTAAAATTACACAAATTTGTGTGTGTTGTCTTGCAAAAATGACGTTTAATAAGTCACACCTTGGCATGTGTTCGCTTACCAGAAGGGCTGAAAAGGCACTTTATCACCATCATTTTTTCCTACTAGAAATACGTTCTGTGGAACGAGGTATCTGTCCCATTGCCACGCTATATAGCCTAGCAGCTGCGTATAAGGGGGTAGGTGCAGGGGAGAAATTCAAATGACACCATCGGAAAGCGCGGACCCGAAAATATGGGGTACGTGAAAACAGCTAGCAATATTTCACGGGTGCCGAGTTAAAGGCCTAGTCAATTTTGTCCCAAAATTCGTTGCCATGGCAACAGGGGTCTGCAGGGGAAAAATTTAAACGACACCATCGGATAGCCTATGGGCCAGAAAATAGGGGGTAGGTGCAAACAACGCGCAATTATTTTCCACGGGGGCCGAGTTATAGTCAATTTTGTCTCAAAATTCGTTACCATGACAACAAGGGTCGTCAGGGGAAAAATTTAAATGACACCATCGGATAACACGAGCCCGAAAGTAAGGGGTAGGTGCAAACAGCGCGCAATTATCTTTCACGGGGACCTATAGTTATACCGCTGTGAAATCTCCATTGGCTGTAATGCAAAATTTTGCAACTTTTGAGTGGTTGCTATGGCAACAGGAGTTGATAGGGGATCAATTTAAATAACACCGTAAGATTGCCCGACCCTGAAAATAGAGGGTAGGTAAACACAGCGCGCAATTATCTTTTACGGGGACCGAGTTATAACGCTTTCAAGTCCCCATAAGCCGTGATGCTAATTTTTAAAAATTAGGGGTAAAATAGGGGAAGGAGTTATCAGATTTTTGTCCCAAACAAACTCGATCTTACTTTTCAGGCTCCGAATCACTCTGCAAAATTTCATCAAAATCGAATCAAAATTGCGGCCGTAGGAGTGTTTACAGACAGACTGACAGTGTGACAGTGTGACAAAAGTGATTTTATAATCTGTCCCATGTTATGCAATAGCAATGGGAGGAGTAAGAGGAGGCCAAAGGCAAGAGCACGGGGGCAGCTGCTCCTTTGCCTCTTTCTCTCTGGCTCCGTTCATGCCAAATCGTTAATCACCTTTCGTCAGCGCGATTCATTAATCATCTTTTCACCAAATCTTTTTTCTGCAGATGACTGTTTCTTAGACTGCACTCTAACTAATCTCTCTCTCGTACTACATTTACGTGCATGCATAGCCTCCAGAAATTTGGCGCCAGACGCAACGTGCGGCTGCTAGACTTAGTAAGTTAGACTATGGTGGCGCCGGCTAGCGAATGAAAACACAATGTCACACAATGCCAGCCGTCGTGCCGCCCATAATAACCCTAGTCTCGTAAAGGTCTACTACCCATTGTCGACATTATAAATGCCCCTACTCCAAAATCTCTTAACGGATCTCGCTGAGATAAGAATAAAAATTTAACAGAAAAGTAGAAAAAACAAAGCAAAAACTTAAGGCCTCCAATTACTACATACGGGCGGCCGAACAAGCATACATGTTGATCTTTTGCTGCGTGTGTTAATAATAATATTGTGTAGCTGAAAGATCGCGACTCTGCGATAGGCAGAGCTCTGCTGAAGGCTGACTGTGCTAGCATGTCAATGGCGGCCGCTGTATCGACAACTCTGCACGACTGGATGTGTGCTTCGTCCGACGACCCACGCATCACTTCCCTCGGCGTCTTTTCAGACGGTCAGATTCAGATGATCTTTTTCGCGCGCGAGCTATGCTAAGCGCACGTATAGCTATTGTATAGCGTCCGTCTATCCGTCTGTCTGTCTGTCCGTCTGTCCGACCATCTAGGTCACAGAGACAAAACGGCGCAAATCTTTACTGTGGGCTGCCACAAGCCCACAACTGCTCACAAGGACTCTAATTTTTCGTAACAAAATTTCGCGCCGCTTTATATACATGTATGTGAAGAAAATCTTCATGAACGAGGGCGTCAAAAAGGGGCACTTCGTAAAAAGTTGTTACTTTACAGTATGCCTTGTCCAGCATGAGTTTGCAGATATGCACAGACATGCTGCTTAACATGACAAGCACTGCTGACGAGTTTTTTCGGGGGTATCGACATCGATGACTTTGAACGACCTTAAACTTTTTGAAGACGGGTTTTTTTGTGATTTTATGCTATTTTTTGCTGCGGCGTATACATTTTAAGAGTGAATTGCGCCGACAGGGCTGCATGGATAGAGCAAGACAACCTGCGTACCGAATTTTTAGCATTAAACATAAATTTCAACAGTCTGAGCTTCGAGTTTTTAAGCTCACGAAGTCCCTTGTACAGAAACGTAAAATTTTGGTACCTCTTCAAAATTTGCGATTTTTGCTATTATCTACTATATGTGTATACAACAACTCTTGCATGGTTAATCATTCAGCCAAACATCAAATTATTACTTAATCCAAATGCAAGCACGCCCAGTCGCCCACTGCTTGTTGTCAAATATGACGGCGAGCCGGGCGAGCATTTCCCGTGCAAATAATGACGTCACTGTGGAAACGCCAAAAACCAAAACAATGTCTTAGACTCCATTCCCGCAACTTTATATGTCGCGGAAGAAGCCTTCTATGGAGAGACGAGCGATACCAACAAAAGCCCCAGCCCACACACACTACTTCTAAGGAGTCAAGTTTAACCGAGCCGTACTAAGGATAACCTTCTCCTTTGTGGCCAAAACAGTTTATGTTTACTTTATAGTTCTCCTAGCTCTCCTCCGAAGTTTTCTTGTTATGTGTGTTAAGGTTGGTACGGAATTCCCAGCGGGACGATGATGACTGTACCAGTGCGTTTTGAGTTCCCTGGTCAGTGGCAGATTTTTCCCGATGTTGTCTTAACCGAGACTCAGTCTTCCATGCTCGACCATATCGTCAAGGTAAATTCATAGGGCCTATAAACGTCGCTGGCGTGTTTAATAATACATCTCATCGCATTATTGTTATCGAAAAACCTGCATGGCATAAGCTTATGAGATTTCGCTTGTGATGACCAAACATGATATTATAATTTAATATACTTGCACCTTGTACAAGGCCTACTGTTTGATTATACGTAGACCCTAAGTTTAAGTTTGTAAAACTTTAACGAAAAAAATACGCAATTATTTTGATGGACACAGTATAGTATATGAATTATATGCGTAAACATGTAGGCCTATATAAGTTCTCTTAGTTTAAATTTGGTCTGTTGTACTTTTATACAATAAAGCACATAATATTTATTCGGCAGCCGGGTGTAAAGACTAGCGGCTGGTGCCGCCGCCTATCGAGTGTGGTCGAATCTGTGACTGTTGGTCTCGTTTTCCGGATTATATAGTCACCGCGATAACAGGGACGTTGAGAGCCACAGCGGGGCCCAAGGAAAACATTCTCGCGTGACTCGTCTGTGGAGAAAATTGTTGAACTTTGTTTTAAAAATGGCGCATTCTGGTGTACTTTATTTTTAAGCGACAAGGGGGCCCCAAACGTCGCGAAGCCAGAGGAAAATTTTTCCCTTATCCCGCCTTTCAAAGGACCTGCGCGATACAATAATTATATAAGCTAGCACAGTTTTGATTGAAAGTTTTGATTTATATTTCTGCGAGCCAGAGCCTGACTATCAATAGGTAGCACACTTTATAGTGTAAAAACAGGCATAAAACTTTATTCGCTCGAAAAAATGAATATATGCATTAATTTGTATTAATGAAAATCTTTATTCACCATTACTTGTAGCACAACAAAATAATTTTTAAAAAATTAAAAATAAACATATACAATAATACGACAAAATCAGTCACATGACCATATACAACAGAATTTTAACTATACCTATAAGCTCACTGTAATAATATAAACACAATAAAGTCAAGGGATACAAAATAATGACGTATAGAAACTTCGAATTCCGTCATTCGAATTTGCGTATAAATTTATGAACACGTTTAGGAATTATGACACTTGGTAATTCAAAAGAAAAATAGCATTGACAAGCTTTTATAATTTCAATGCTACTTGTATTAAAAAGCTTCATAAAGAAGCGGTTGACAGGAAAATCAAGCGACGAGATCTGAGATTTCACAAGTGGACAAACTTCTAGTCCGTACAAAAAACAGGCAAACATTTAGACTTAAACAGATGTAACGTGACCTCCTCAGACGCAACTCTATCGACTTTAGCAAATACGGCACTGGCAGCTCGGTAAAAAGAGCGCTTTGTATGTTCCAATGAGCATTTGAAAGTTCTTGACTGAGTGACATAGACGCCGAGGTAGCGCATTTCAGTTACCCATGCGATAACTTGATTGCTAGCGCTAACAATGTTACCACAAACAGCATCGCATCGGGATCCAACTCGCAAGCAACACGATTTTTTACAGTCAATTGCCATGTCCAGTCGTGTGAGTTTACGTTCACAAGCATGTAATACACACTCCAGTTTAGACAAACTAGGTGCAATCAATAAAATGTCATCGTCATAAATTACACTATATATGAACTAGAATCTGATCTGAATCACATAATTTTACTAAGATCATCTAAGTAAACAGCGAACAAGAACGGTGGCAAGACTGAACCCTGTCTAACGCCAAAATGTATGCTAAAAATTTCAGACCAAGCGTTTTTCCATGCTACAATTTCGTTCCACAATAGCGTTTTTTAATAGATACATGTTTGATGCACCAATGGCCCCATTTATAAAAAATTATATTCCATCTTATACTTTAACTTTATTGACGTATATGGCATTTGATATATAGGACATCAGACGAAGGTCGCGTGAACATGACAAGATGGTCTGCAAACGCTTGGAAGAATTGGGGATTATTCCTGAAGAGGAACAAAGTATGAACTTTGCTTTTTATTATACATTGCTTTTTATTATTAATATCAACAGTTAACTTGAAGTGCATCTTACTATATAAGAGGCCCCAATTTTAAAAACTTTTTAACTCAGTCAAATGTCAGCTGCATGGTTTTCTGTTTAGTGTTACATAGACTACATTTGTGATGTTTGTAAACAAAAGCAAACGACATTATCGTAAATAATAATTTGTAATGCACTGACGATATACCTGTGATATAATGTGCCATTTAGCAGTGGAGACAAAGCTATGATAAAGAACTTGTACCGGTTCAAAAAATACAGTTTTTCGGAAAATACTCGCAGAATTTTTTGAAGATAAACTGCAATGGTGAAAAAGTGGGAATGTTATTGAAAAGATTTCGAAAACACGCAACGCTGACCAAAGGCATTAAACCAGCAGACTGAAGCATACATGTACTAAAGAGAACGTAATCACTGTGGATGAAATGGTAGGCTTGCTAAACCACAAAAACCAGAAACAAACATATCGTTCAATACGCCAGATATCCAAAGACACAGATCTAACAAAGTCTAGCATCGCACAGATCATTCACGGCATTTTTGGCTGGAAGTTTATTTCGTTTACTAACACCCTTGCCGCCTATGATTGTTAGTTTTTCTTGCATTTATATTTCACAAGGTAGTGTAACAACACAGTTAATGTGTAGCAAGATGCTTAATAACTACTTTATTGCCAATTGTCCACAGAAAATACAGTGAAAAAAATTTGAAAATTGGTCAATAATTGGCGAAGATATGGACAAAAGTAAAGTGGCCCACGGTGTATATATCAACAACGTTATTGTCATCATTCTTACGTTATCATTAGGCTATTGTTTCAATCGTACAGCTTTTTATATGGAAAAACCATTTCAAAGCCACTGAGCGTCATCTGTCGTATCGGATCACATCATCACACAGTGTTACCTGCCACCCGACGGACACAGGAAAACGCGCCCCGTCACAATCTTGTCCATGAAGACGCCGGATAAACAGACAGGGCTTGCCATTTAAAAATAAGTGACAATTGAAAAAAGAATATATAATATATAATAATATAAATATAATATTAAAATTTAGTTAGTGCTTTAGAATGTATGGTGCATATAGCGTAGCATCTGGCTGGAAAATATTTTAACGATATTTTACATAATACTGGATCAGTGTATTGCTAAACTAGATCGATATCAGATGCAGTTATATATATGGTACACTTTGATAACGTTAAAGTTTTGTTATTTTTTTCACTCTGTTGACAAACTTTTGAGATTCGTTATGATCCTATTGCTGTTATTAGGCTATAAAGTATTTGTTTCGTATAGCATAGCATTAAACAAATCAGTCAGATATTTTAAACCGTAATTAGCAAAAAAAACAGACTGTTAAACGATCTTGTTCTGCATAGATGCATGTGGTAAAACTGCTCATGATGCTGCTGTAACTAACTAAGTGGCTTCGTGGGGTAACGGCAGGGTGTCAAATTAACGATCGAAAGGTTTTTTTTGGTTTGACTTCCGGTTGGATCACTATCAGGTGGTTACTACTTGGATAGGTGACTGTCTTCAGACAGATAAACCATCTCGGTATATAAGATCAACTCAGCCTTCCGTCACTCCGGAGTGGGTAATTTGAAAAATGGTAATTTGAAAAGATGGTAATTAAAAAAAATGGCAAAGAAAAAAACGAAAAACCGGGTTGTCTTGCTAAGGTCTAAACGGAACATGGTCACCTGAGTCGGGTGGCGGCTAAAACTGTGTGATCCCATACGGCTCCGTAGCTCTGTTATGGGTTTCCTATCAAGGTCTCTACACCAGCTCTACTTTTACCTTTACCTTTAAAACGTGAATTTATATATGCAGCAAAACGTTAAAATTAACTTGCGCTGCTGGTGCTGCTGCTGCTGCGGAAAAGAAGAAGAAGAGGAGGAGGAGGAAGAGGAAGAGGAGACGGAGAAGGAAGAAGAAGACGAAGAAGAAGAGGACGAAGCAGAAGAAGGAGAAGACAACGACGACGCTTCTGGTTTGCTTCGTTAGATTATTTTGTTAATTGTTTGTAATCAGTCGTATATATTGTATGTGCAAGAACTGTGTTCTGACAAGAACTCAACGGTGTATACATACGTTTCTATTATTATATCGGCTAATATTTCTATATAAAATTGCATTTTACAAATACATTGCATAACATATGATATAGTGATTTATGGGCTTATTCTGCAGATTTTTTGTAAAATTGCTCAGCAGGAATTTATTGATACGGTACTGTTATATATAACTGGTTTATTGCAATTTGTACCGTATGTATACAAGGGACCCACATATTTGGGCTTAGGTCCCTTCAAACCATTTATCCGGCCGTGTCTGTGAAAATGTGTATGTTACATTTGTCTTTCCGGATGTATATGGTTCCTACAATTATTATGGCGAATCATCATTTTTCATTGCGTATATGCCTGTTTGCAGATGCGACAGGCGTGACGTCGTCACAGGCATTTGATGTAAAGAAGTTCTCCTCTGCTGGCATTGGCACTCCACTGCAGTCCCTTGCTTCTGCTACTGCTTCTGCTGCTGCAGAGAAAACGGAAGAAAAAGAAAAAGAAGATGAAGAAGAAGGCGATAATTAAATAATCGCTTTTGACATTCAAAACTGAATAGCCTATAACGTTTAGGCCTATCGTGGGCTCCATGCAGTGATTTGAAATATTGACTATACAAAGCTATGTTTTGTCGAGAATAGTTTAATGGTCAAAACGGAACTCGAGTACCCAACTAATTCTCGCACTGAATGTAATTTGCATATGCTCTATATTCAGAGTATCAGCTGAGTTTATCAAAACCGATAGACCGAGTTTACCTGGACGGAGTTTATATACCAGCTCAGGAATAAGCCTATCGGACGCAGTGCATAGCGTACGCCTTAATGTAACAAGATAACGTTCAAACGAATACGGAGTCTGTCGGTTCTGTCCAATGGAAATATCTGTAGTTGAATATATGGAGCAGAGCTGAGTAGGTGTGTATGAGTTATGGTATAGAAGGTTTTGCTTAGGTGTGGTTGGCTAGCAGCAGTCGAAGATAGGACTCTGAAAATAGAGAAGAAGTTAGCTTAGGAAACTTAGCTACATGTAGGTTTAGGTGTGCTAGCAATGGTGTAGAAATGCAGCAGAGTGTCCAGAACCGAAATAATCTAAGGAGTTTAGCCAGTAGCTGTGCGAAAGGGCGGGGGCCAGCTTTTTGTTGCTGTATAGGGGCAGAGCCCTGGCCGCAAATGCATTTGTACAAATTTTAACATCCCAATTGCAAAAAGGCTATGGCAACGTAATTCTTTTATGTGCAATGCAGATATTTCTCCAGGTTATTGCCCAACTTTTTTCAAAAAGGATTTCTACTTTTACCCATCGATAAGATGGACGCACTGGACGCCCTACCCCGTGGCTAAAATAAAGCCCAGCAAGTTCCAACGATATTCTTCACGCTCAATGAGCGCATTACACAAATCCACGAGCAAAAAACGACAAAACCTTAACACGCAGGGCAGCAATGCTACGGAAAAAGTTGTAGAAAACGAGTATTCTTAAAAAAAATTTTGGAATCGTCGACGTCTGTTGAAGCGTGCTTTTTAATTACTAGGCTTATACTAAACAAAGGCAAGGGACCGATCAATTCGGCGAATAAAAATCACTGAGCGTGGCCAGCAAGAATAGGCGATCGAAAAGGCGATCGATCTTAAATGGCATGTTCTGTCCCCTGTGGACAAACAACCATTCGAATTTGCATGCGAATTTATCCAACAACATTATGCATGCATTATACCCGTTTACATCATCAAGCAAACATCAAGCAATTATCAGGCTAGCATCGAGTAACGTCGAGCAAACGTTAAGCAAAAATCAAGCAATTAGAGCACACGTCGTGTATTTTGAATACATTTGCTTTATCGTGTAAACGAGGTATTAGTAACAAACTGCATCTCTGCGTTTCATTCTCATGCACGTTCCTATCTTGCGGTGGCGTTGGTCAGAAAAATTATGCATGCCTGTCTAGGTACCGTACGAATAAAGGCGTGGTCTGTTGATTCGACAAAATGTGACAGATAAGAGGCGCGTCTGGTAACGAATAGCGGCTTCGAGCGGCTCGTTGCTGCTATGCTACTGGACACTCGGCTATCTATACGGCAAGACAGCTACCATACCAGCCGCTACGAGCATATTGCAGCGTAACAATTTTACGCTACGTTACAGTTTAGACCAACATCCGGGCTTCTGAACGTATCAATTTTTTGGATGACAGTTGAAAAATCACTGATTAAATGTGTCACCGTACAGTATAAAACAACGTTAATGCAAAATCGTTTGCCTAACTGCTATTTTTACTCGAAACTCATCTATTACCATTTACAACCGCCAACAGCTATCAGTGGACAAATATAACGTCACGTTCGTTTGCGCTAGCCGCTAACGAATTGTGTCTGACGAAAAAAATGCAGCGACTCGCAGTGTATCGCAGCCGAAATCTCGTATATATATAGCCGCTACGTTACCGGACGCGCCTAAAATTAAAGACGTCACCGTGCACGGGCCACGGGGGGAGGAGATTTTCGCTCCCCAGTAAACTTTTGCGGTGACTATTCGTCCGACAGCCGTAAAAATAGCCTGTAGGCTATATTTCCGGCAATAAACGAAAATGAAACACTCAATCGCACTCGCTAGGCGGCGTCACCAATGTTGCTCGGCGTAATAGCGTTACGCGTAATGACCAAAATTAGCGTTAATATTATAACGCGGGCCCGCTGAGTTTAGGGTTATGGTTAGCGTTAGCGTTAGGGTTAGCGTATTTCAAACATTTATGTGACAATAATGCACACCAAGACTAAGCGTATAAAGATAAATTCGACGCTGCTGCAGGCAAGTACGCCACTTGTCGACTGCCGATCCGTGCGTGATTCCTTGTTAGTCCGCCCGAAAAC
>Ga0209671_1007864_pt1 | contig 11115 bp, 6 predicted proteins | sample WorMetHERISLAND2_2_FD_187401 | JGI IMG/M metagenome (GOLD analysis project Ga0209671, IMG submission 187401) | Marine gutless worms symbiont microbial communities from Max Planck institute for Marine Microbiology, Germany - Olavius geniculatus... | ecosystem: Host-associated > Annelida >...
ACTCGTATTCGCCAGGTGGCGCCACTGTTGCACATAATTAATTTCAATAACTTATGTTTTCGTGTTGAGAATGAAACGACCTTGATTTCTGCAAAAAATCGTGTAGATCTAAGCAGTATTTCTGAAGTTAGAAGCTATATAACAGAGTGGCCCCGTTTTTTTGGGCCACCCTGTATATTCCCCGGTTGTGACTTGCATCTGACATGATGTGTCTGCTGTCCGTTCGTCCGTCTGTGAGTAACGGATGTATTGTAACTAAAAAGTAAGTTTTAGGTAAAAAAAACTTTTTACACGAATAATTTGCTCTTTGACCAAGCTGTCTGCATGCGTACAAAAGACGAGTTGGGGATGCAGTGCGAGGTACATAATTATTCAAATTCAGGATTGAACGGAAGGGGTAGGAAAAAAGAGTTTTCAAAGGAAAAACTGACCATATCTTAGAAACGGTGAAAGATACGGACAAAGTTGCTATTAACCACCAATAGGAAGTGGCACACGCCCTTTCAGGTGAAATGAAAATTATCGACCTTGGATGACCTTAAAACTACTGCAAGTTTGCATTAATAACTGTATAAGCTGTAGCGCGTCTTTTCTATGGACAGCTGGGTTTCTTGTTTTTCGGTCGTTCGGTCTAACATAGTATTTGGCCAGACATTATAACATTGCAGATTGACAGTCGCGGCGGTCGGTTTCGTACGTACGGTGCACCGACGTCGGCGGGGAGCCACATGGGTGTGAACAACTTCTCCACATTTTGTGAGCCTATAGGCCTACTTGATTGCAAACTGACGGGGGGTCGAACTCGCGACTATCTGATCACGAATCTAATTCCCCTAACCACTCACCTCACTGTAGGCCTATCACCAAATCATCGTGGATACTATTAATCACCAATAGAAAATCCTAAAAACTATGTGCTTTCGAATTTATGGTGCCAAAATAAATGACCTTGGACTATTAAGACGCCCATTCGCGCTCTGCTATAAGCCAAGCCTACAAACTTTGTGCATCTTTCGAAGCTCGAAACTAGATAGGGCCATGACTCCACCACTTTTAGGCAGTAGCCTACAAGATTCATGAAAATATTCTTAGGGGTTTCGTGGATGTGGATCTGTGAAGAGTCAAACGACAGTGGAATGGTCGAAAACAACGTTTTTGCGCGCGACAGCATGTAATGCTTCGCGCATCTTAACTATCGTCGAAACGACCGTTTGTCTGTCAGCCCGTCTGTGTGTCCGTCACGCTCTGCAGCCCTATGAAAACGGTGCAAGCTATGATAACGAAATATTTACTGTGCAACCGTGCATGGGCTGCAATAAAGAATCTATTTTGTGATAAAATTTCGTGCCTCTATGTGACAGGGTTCCCCTCAAATGAAGGCGTCAAAAAGGCGTACTTCCTAAAGTGGCTATTTTTAATTACCGCCATTAGCTCGTCTAGCGTGAAAACGGTTGCAGATAGGCAAAATCGCTATGAATCTGACCCGTGACCCTACCCGACTCGACCCGACCCGATCCGCGGATGGACCCGATCCGTGTCCATCTCTGGTTCAACGGTCGAAGATAGACACAGACCTGCTGCTTATCGTAACAAGCAATACTGACGAGCTTAACGGGGGTACCTAATGGCACCTACATTGATGACCTTAAACGAACTTAAAATTCAGAAAGCGGTTTTTAGTGATTTTTTTCGAGAGTTCATGCTATGGCGCAGTAGATTGTGCCGAAATTCCTGGAGATAAACCAGAACTATCTATCTGCACATGAAATTTGCCGCGTAATTCTGTGGCTACAGTTATACGCACCGATTTCCTCGTCCGATGTGTTGTCCGACGTCGTCGAGCCTTCGCTTTCGAGGTTTAAGAACCCTATCCGACAAAATCGAACGAAATGTGCATGATTTTTTTCGGACGAGGTTTTTGCTTGTTGGCCAAAAGACGCCCATCAGAACCTCGGACGAGAAAATCGGACGCGTCGTTCGACGTGTCGTCCAACGTGTCCGAGAGGCTCGTCCGAGAAGCTCGGACAACACCTCGGACGAGGAAATCGGCATAACCGTGATTAATCGCATTGTTATTAATTCATTGCAGGTTGTTTAGTGATTCTCAGCGTGGTAGCACCGACGCTGTCGCGCGTCACGTGAACTTTGCTCAAATTACTTGTCTGCATGACGAGGGTCTCAGCCAGCGACTAGCTTGCTTCTTGTTTTCTTCTGGCTATTCAGCTGTCTTAGTTAATACGCGGTGCATGCTATATGTGTATTATGCCGAGACTAAGGTGTCGGTGCTGTATGGCATAGACTGCCGACATGAGTAGAAAGCCTATTGGCCTCAGGTGAGGTTGTCATGCTGTTACGCACGAGCGGACTCAGACCACGGCCGGCCTATTAATACTGCGCATACGCCGGTCTATAGTATACACAATGTAGCCACGCATGTAAACGGCAATATGAATATATTGTACACTTCGCCTAGCCTATATTTACGCTTCCCAGTATATACCATGATGATCATTTTCAGATTAGCCATATTTATAGTATATAATACACAAGATCATACATGTCACATAATTATCACGAAGTAAACAGTTAGGCTCATAGTAGAACTATCGTATAGGCCTATATAAATTTGAGCCAATCATTTCTTCGATCTAAGGCAGCGTGCACGATTTTACTGCGTACTTTGACAAGTTTTTTTCTAACCGCACTTCATTTTCGTGACTTTTTCAAATGAAAAATCTTGCCCAGACACCTTATTCAACAGCCCGCTAGCGTGGGCCTATCGCTCGCACCGTCTGACGGCGAATACGGAAGTCAGCTAAAGGCCTATACCGGTGCCGTAACTTAAGACGTGCTGTCGCTTATGCGTATAGTAACTTGGCGTTTAGCAGAAAACAGACGAAGCGGACAGCTGACGTGTATAGGCCTCTATATTTGTCGACTTTTTATGTATATCTGTCAGCGTTATTGTATTCACAAGGTAAGTGAGATAGTATTATGATCTGCAGCTAACACATACCAGATGCTAAGCGCGCCGTACAGACAGTTAGATACATTATCTGTTAATCTCTGATCGTTTTCATCTAGCAATTTATTCGAAAATGAGTTCGCTCTGTGTCACTTCTTAAGCCATCCACCAATCCATACGTCTATTCGTCTGTCTATCTTTACATAGCTGGTGAAGACACTTTCACACCAGGCTGGTCGGCATGCCCACTGCTTCGTGACTTCACGCCCTTGGTTACCAATACTTGGTCACATTGTGCATTATCATAGATCGTCAGAAAGAAGCAACAGCTAAACTGCCATCTCTGAGTGTTCGGATAAACTTAGCTATATTCGTTTTGTCAAAAAGAGTCACAGCTAGACAGACGACACTAAACAGGTTGCTATGAACACGTTTATTCGCAAAAAACCAACACAAAAAATTTCAAAATACGGTAATAATAAAATGCAACAATAGTCTTATGTTAACTCTTGTCTAATTAAACATTTGCGTCCGTAAAAATAAAAAAGAACATTTCGCTTAAAATGAAACAACTTAAAATAATACAATGACTAAAAAGTGATAGAACAGATAGGGAAAACACGACGCACATTAAAATCATTTAACTGTTATTTGCATAGTTTTTAAACTGTGCAAATAAATAATTGTAGTCAATACACAAATTAAAACCAGTTAGTGATCAGATTTATCGTTATATTCGTTTGTGTGTAAATCGGTCGTGTACAGTTTCAATGACGTTCTCAACCATTTCCAGTGCAGCATCAGCAACGTTCAGCGGCACGACTTCGCCGAATACGTCGACATCGTCGTCAAACGCGTCATCGACGTCGTCCCCAGTCATTAAAACATCGACACCTTCGTCCGTAGCAGCAGGTGATGGACACACATTCGACGAGGAGACAATAGCAGTAATTGCCGGCGTGGGCGGCGGCGGTCTTCTGATAATCGTCATTGCGTTCATCATCGTCATCATTCTTCTCGCACGCCGGTCAGTCAGCTGCCTTCACTTTTCACATACGCATAGTACACGTAAATATTGATAACAACACAGGCTAGATAGTACACCGTAATCCATAAAAACGTGCCATTTTTATTTTTTGAATAGCTCTGTGAAACATTAGCTGATTTTAATAATATTTGGCGTTTAACATCAGGAAGAAACTCGACACAAATGACTAGTTTTGGCCATCTTACTTTAGTACTGTCGCTACACTACTTTGTGAAATGCAGGTTATTGAACCTGCTGTTGGCGAGTGGTATCAACGTTTGCAGCTTGCATTTGTGCTATAGAGGAGGACATGTTGAGCACATAAAGATGATGTGATGTGACACGTGTGACTTTTTAAGATACAATAGTTGCCAATACTGTTTGTCGCTATTCAGTTAATCATTTCTGAGCCGACGCGTGAACTATCCAGTATAAATTCATTGTTGTAAATGGCCAAGCTACGACTTCTGGATTTCATAAAATAGTGTAGCGACAGTATTAAAGTGAGGTGGCCAAAACTAAAGTCATTTGCGTCAAGTTTCTTTCTGATGTCACACGCCAAAAATTACTAAAATCGGCCAATGTTTTACAGAGCTATTCAAAAAATAAAAGTGGCACGTTTTTATGGACCACTGCGTAGTAATGTCAGCAAAAGTAGTAATACGAGTTGTAAGTCTATTTTATGTCTATTAATAATATTTTTCTTATTAAAGTTTTTGCTAAACTTTAAATTTTAAACTTCTGTTTCATAATAAACTCATAGATCTATCAATTGCTGTACCCTGCTATTTAATCGTTATATGAATAACGTCACTTGCGGAAAAATTTAACCGTTTTGTGGGTAAATTGTCTCTATAAATATAAAGGCGTGATAGTTTATGAACTATAGTTAATGACGTTGAGTAAAACTAGCTTTAGTTTAACCACACCAAATTTAGATATCGTCGTGTGTTGTTTTCAGTGGTTGACTGGATACACGATTTGTAGTTTGATCGTTAGAACTGCGTGATTTAGAATACTGTGGCCGAATGAGCAAAAACACGATTGATTGTTGTTTAATGTTGCTAGATATAAGCAACCGCATGACAGACTGAGTACGCAAAGTAACAGCACGCAACAACAAATAGAACTTCCCGATATACCTGTACCAGGTATACGCTTGATACTGTTGATACGTTTACATTTCAACTGATATCGTGAATTAGATTTACGCCAGTAGGATTGTGGCAAAAAAAAGAAAAAAGGCAACTGCTTTTCTTGTTAAATTCTAGCCGGTTTGAAACAAATTTCGTCAATTTTTTGAAATATACAAAATTTGGGGCTGGAAATTCTCATTTTAAGTGATGGGTTAAATTAAAAATCTGAGCACTCATATTTCGTCAGTCGGAAATTGCAGCTATCTGCCGGAAAATTGCAATTTTCTGGTGTTTGCCTTTAAATCCATGACGCTGCTAATCTACTCTGTCTATTATGTGCTGCTGATATTTACTTATATTTACAAAACTACTTATTGCAAATGCAAACGGTCAAAATCACACAATGTCTGATTACGCAGATGCTACGTCGACCAAAATTAAAGTTGCCGATCTCGCAGACTACGTCGTTACAATGACGGAAACGGATGGATTCAGCCAGGAATTTAAGGTATTGCTCAATATTATATTTATTATGTATTCATTCAATACACACGTATGAATCATTTATTTGAAAATGTACAGGATGGGCCAAAAAAGTAAGCTATTGCACTTTGTCCATATCTTCGTCAAATATTGATCAATTTTCACAATTTTTTTACCACTGGACTCTGGAAAAAATTTGCTACTCAGTGGCATGCACACCGCACTTATTATGTCGTTACACTACCTTGTGAAATATAAATATTCAAAAACATACAATATTTACAATTGGACAGAAGGTCTAATGGTAAATTTTTGAAGTATTTAACTTAAATGTTAAAATATGAGTTATAGTATATGTCAAAAACATTGTAGGACATATTTTGATATTAAACATTTTTTTCAAATAATTTAAACATGGACCCCCCAACGCCATTTCCTATACTCAACGTTGATCGCCCTTACAACAGTGTCAGCACTACCATGCTGCACTGTGATTGGATTTTTGACTTGTCTTACGTCATTAAGCGGCATTCAGTGGTGTCATCAGTGAAGTCAGTGAAATTTATAACTAAGTAAAAGTACACATGGTCTACAAATGTTCGAAAAAAATTTTATCTCCATGAAGTATACGCGTCGTTATATTTACGCAAATTTCGGGACGTTTTTTTAGCGCCACCCGGTATTATCAAGAAATCGTAAAATAAGCTTTTTTATACGTTGAATGGACTTGCTAAATATTTTTGTTTGTTAGTTATCATTAATTCACGATAAAGGAAACATTTAGCGTGGGCGGAAAATGTCAAAATTGTGTATCGTTGTATTTTGCGATTAACTTTATGTGTGTCGTTTTTTGTTTAGCAACTACCTGCAGACAACATGTCCGAGTGCACAGTCGCAAAGCTGCCGGCAAACTTTAAACCGAAAAATCGCTTTATTAACATCTTGCCTTGTATGTGCATTTTGCAGTGTAAAATAATTTTCCGCAGTTTTTGAATTCACAGTATCTTTCCTTAACAGATTTGAGCGACGTTTTTACTACGCTGCCTGTTGAATGCTGTTCTAGTAGCTCAGGTGCTCAGATTTTGATAGCGCACGCCACACGCTATGCTGAATTGGACGTCAGTGTTGCATTGTTGCTGATTTCACATACTTTAGACTTTGTTTTGTCGCTTTAATTTTTCATTGAATTAAATTAAGTTTAAATTTAACCAACTTTAAAACATTCAGATGCAGCTACAGATGCTGTTGACTTAGTCTTAGTTTTATACGATTGAATCTGTTGATGTGGTCAGACGATGGGACTCGGGTGAAGCTGCCTGTTGCTGATGGTGCGGCTGCTGAAGACGATTACATCAACGCTAACTACATCGTGGTCGGTAAAACGTTTCACAAAATGTATACTTATATGCCTGCGTATAAGAATGTGCGCGTGTGGTTCATTAAGTGGGCCACGAAGTTTTTGCCATAACTTCGCTAAATATTGGTGGTACAGCCAGTTTTTTGATGTTAACATTTTGTGATGTAATCTTAATAACTTTTGAGGTATGATGAAATCTTTATTGATGATCGCCTTATTGAAAATTTACAGCCGAATGAGCCAAAAATGTTGCAAATAGCTGTTGATTATTTAGTATCAATTTACGATATATATTACTAACTATATAAATAATATTTTATTTTTGTCTTAAAATTTAAATAATAATAATTTTTACTCGTTTGTCGAAGGGTACAGTTCATATCAGATGGCTTGTTTATGATGTCTGTTTGTTGCAGAAATATGGTGAACACGTCCACGATCAAGTAGCATATATTGCAACTCAAGGTAAGGACCTATAGCTTTTAACGTGTGAACTAAATTCAAGTGATGAGAACATTGTTACGTTGAGCGATTACTAATACAGCCTGCGTTTATTTCGTCTGCTCTAACAGTTTGGCAACAACGTCTCATTCACAGATGTGATCAGTACTCAATACTAATATTCGTGCACGTTGCTAGAACGTTGCTCCTGCTGTTTTCAATACACATTCCTTGTTGAGCAGACCGTGCACATTATTTACCATACATAAGCTGCAGAATTCAGACTCAAAAATACTGTAATATAAATAAATGATGAATAATAAATTTGATAGCTAAAAGTACTCAAAAAGCATGAACTCCCGCCGAGAGGTCGAGATGTCAGATTTATTTCACCCGGTCAACTGTCGCATATCTTTGAATCTGAGCTCATCGCAGAAAAGCCGTAAACATTGTAGTGCTGCTATATAGAAAAAAACTACCAAATTACAGCTACCCGGCAATGGAGTGAACATTGCAGCAAAATGTAGAAGAAGTCATAAATTTCGACCTTTTACGAACTAGGTTCTTACTTTTTTGGGCCGATAACGACTGAGCAAAATTTTATACTTCGTATCGTTTGAATAATCTTACTGACAGATAAACAGACACGTTGATTTTATCATTTTTTTATTCGACGGAGGTGGTAATAACTAGCAAATAAAGATGGAATTATTATTTTAGTGTTTACTCTTTGTCTTATTATCACTGATGATCACGCCAATAGGATAGCTGCTCGTCGTCTATGATCAGACTTGTGGGATCACACTGTTATCAAGCAGCTGCTGCAGTCTTCCTTGCACAAACATCGATGTTCAACTTTCATTTTTCGTTTTTTAGGTCCAAAAGATAAAACTATAACGGACTTTTGGAAGATGGTTTGGTACGAGCACATCCACAGAGTGCTGATGATAACGATGTTAGTGGAAGGCGGAAAGGTTCGTGTTTGCTACGCTGATATCTTTGCCTTGTTTTTAATTTGTTTTCAATTTGTTTTAATATGTTTTATATTTACGTGCCTTCAGTCGACCCTATCAGTCTACGATGAATTTTAACTAATGGTATAATGTCAAAATAAGTTACTAACGGTATTTGCTTTTGAAGATTAGATTACTGCCAAACTTGTTTTTTTCAGTAACTAGCTATTACAAAATAATGCGTATTGTAGTTTTTACGGTGAACAGTGCTTCTACTTACCGTATAAAATAGAATAGATAACGTCATCGCTAGTTTTAAAGCAAAATCGCTTCTTGCAGCGTAAACGACACCGCCTATTGACACACATTTTCCGTAGCTTGGTCAGTCCATCCGATTCTTTCGTCTGTCGTCCGTTACATTTTTGCACCCAGTTTAAACCATTCAACTGCCATTTCGCGTGCACACTTGTTCAGTGACATATTGTAACAGATGGGGTCCTCTGCCCCAAAAGAAAAAAGATATTTGGGGTCGAACTTCGAGCCAAAACATGCAATTGCAAACTGCATACTGTCACTTGAAGAATAGAGACGAGGAGCTGCGTAAACTGACGACGATGATTCCGTCTTTTACCAAATTACATTGGATTTGTTATTACCGTTTAGCGGTTTTATTGATGCAGAAAAAGTGCGAGATGTACTGGCCGGAAAACACGGATACGTCGGCCGAGTACGGTGACATAAGTGTTTCTGTGGTTGAAGTCGAACGGTTTGGTGACTACGTACGAAGAACAATGAAAATTCGTCATTTGGTGAATATTGCGAACGAATAAAACAGTCGTCGTTCGTTTTTGCTGTTTTTGTGCAGAACAATGTCTCTGCTAAATCACATTACTACATAAAACATTAATCGGCCGCAACACTTTGATTTTAATAATAACGTACGATTTGTCGTTTCGCGTGTGTAAATATATTGATTACTTTCACGATCAACGTTTACACCGTTGTTCATGCAGAGTTTTTGTGACATTATTGTACACCGATGTCCAGTAATCTTTACCGTTGTTTGTGCAAAAGTTATTATAAAGTTACATTAACAAATTTAATGCATAGGTCAAAACTTGATAGTGCATTACAACGACAACAGGCAGTATCAACGTGATGGCTTTGTAATGTGTCATACTCATATTGTGTATCGCTGTGATCACACAGCGATCGTGCTAATGTTTTATCGTGCGGCCGTAGTATGTCTATTGCTCGTATATCTGTCCGTCAGTCTCGTACGGGTTTTTAACTGGAAAACTAAAAAAGCCAAAATTGGTATTAACTTTTCCAAAAGCAAGATTAAGTAACCGATAAGCCAACTTTTAGGTTAAGATGAAATGTCAGGCGGACGGCCGCACAAAATGTCGGCACCGGGCCGGCATAGTTTCGTAGTTTTGTATCGCGTATTTATCTGCAATCTAGGACGAGGCGGAGCGCACAGTGGTGCATTTGCATTTCCTGCTGTGGCGAGACAAGGACGTGCCGGACGACATGTATCCTCTGCTGGCGTTCAGACGCAAGGTGAGGTCGTTGGATGCTGGTGCCAGCGGCCCGCTGTTGGTCCATTGCAGCGCCGGCGTCGGTCGCACGGGTACATTCATGGCGCTGGACATGCTTCTGGACGAGGCAAAGCGATGCCGAGAGGTGGACGTCTTCGAAGTCGTGACACATCTCCGCCGACAACGCATGACGCTCGTACAGACCAAGGTATGCCGCGCCAGTCACAAAAAGTTGTCAACAACAGACTTGCCGCTTTTTAACGTCTGACGTACGGTATGTGACTTAAACATTACGATTTAAACTCGTTTCGGGTCATATGAATTATATTAAACTAAGTCTTAAACCAAACCTTGTAAAAATATCGTTATTCATCTAAAAAGAAACTGGGAGATCATATTGTATTTCACTGCATTTGTCCGTACTATCGTTCAGTCTACATCAACGCTGCTCGTACTGACAAAAGCGTTACAGCATAGGCCTAATCTGAAGACTTTATAGCGCTATATGATTTGGTACTTAAATGCTATTTAAATACTCTGTCTGCCATTTTCAGCAGTTCGTTTTGGTTTTATAATTGCAACTCACTGTCATTATTATAACTGCAGATCCAAGATATCGACAATCGGAAAACAGCGTTATTGACTACATTTTCTCCAACGAATTTGGAGAACTTAGATCAGCTAAACTTATTTACTTACGTAGTTTACTTAATTATGTACAGTTACTCCATACAAAGAAATAAACGTTGAATTGCAGGCGGGTTCGTATTATTTTATAAACAATGACAGTGTTTGTTATTTTGCAGCAACAATATACATACATTTATCAATGTTTGCTTGACGCTGTGACGACTGATGCAACCGCAATAGCGACGTCTGCTCTCAAGAAATCATACGCTACAATGACTGCAGAAATCAATCGCCAGTTTAAAGTATGTCTAGTCTACGCTTAAAATATACATGTAGTACCTGTCTTATATTTCAAAATACTGCGGATTTTGTGTTAAACATTTTAAAAAACTGAGATATCTAGCCGGGCCAGAAAGGCAAGAATAAACAAAATTGGAAATATGAAAACTGATAATCGTATTATTGCTTTAGCGGTTAGCCTCTTAAATCAAAATATTACTGATACAAATTTTAATGTATTTTTAAAAGTGGCAAATAGCTTTCGAGCAAACGGTTGAAAGCAACGAATCAACCGAACCGACA